>Ga0206944_1020_pt1 | contig 34022 bp, 23 predicted proteins | sample Alteio_BWOrgHeat_4_FD_152978 | JGI IMG/M metagenome (GOLD analysis project Ga0206944, IMG submission 152978) | Enriched cells from forest soil in Barre Woods Harvard Forest LTER site, Petersham, Massachusetts, United States -... | ecosystem: Environmental > Terrestrial > Soil > Temperate forest > O... | reverse complement strand
CGCGGGGCGAGGAAGCTTTAACCATCGCTTTGCGCAGCCTTCACGCGACGCGCAGCCGATGTCCAGCCTCTTCTTCCCTACTGACCTGTTCCCGTTTACTGATTTGTCGGAGGACGATTCGGGCACGGGTCAGAAGGCGGGTTTGCTGGATGCGGCAAGCAGGTCGCACACGGTCCCGAAGATTTTCTATACCAACACTTCATACGAATATTGGGGACGCGCTGCGTCTTTGATTCACACAATCGCCGATGCCGCTAAAGATGCGCCGCTGGCAGCAAGCACGCGCATTTATTTCCTGGCCGGGCTGGAGCACTTCACCGTGCCCTTTCCGCCAGAGAGTAGTGTACGGGGAAATCCCGACTACACCGCGCAGCAAAAGGCCAATCCAAACCCGATTCAGTGGTATTGGCGCGCACTGATTACAGACATGGATCAGTGGGTCAATGACGGCAAGGAGCCGCCGATGAGCACATACCCGAAGATCGCGGACAAGACTCTGGTCCCTCTTGAGCAATATAGCTTTCCCAAGGTTCCTGGGGTGAATACACCACATGAGGTGAGCTTGGCGTACCACCTGGATTTCGCTGCTGAGGTCTTCGGTCCGCCGTCGGGCAAAGCCGACGCAGGCAAACAGGCGGGAATGAGTTGGATTCCACTCGAGCCTCCGCAGGTGGGCACTCCATTCCCGGTGCTTGTCCCGCAGAGCGATACAGACGGCAACGACCTTGGCGGTGTGCGGCTGCCGGAGCTTCAAGTCCCGCTGGCGACTTACACAGGATGGAACCTGCGCGATCCGAGCATTGGCGCGCCGGAGCAGCGCGTAAGTTTTCTAGGATCGTGGATTCCCTTGGCCAAGACGGCCGAGGAGAGGAAGAAGTCAGGCGATCCGAGACTTTCCATTGCCGAGCGCTACAAGTCGCAAGAAGAGTATATGAGCAAATTTGTGCAGGCGGCAAAGAAGTTAATCGAGCAGCGGTTCTTATTACAGGAGGATTTGCCAGCAATCTTGGAGCGAGGCAGGCTGGAGTGGAAGACGATTGCGGGGGGCACTCAGTAGAGCGGCCCTGCTTTACTGCCCAGCAAACGATTTAAGAAATGCATTTTAAAGATGGTCTCGAGACCAACTGAAAAGCAGCTTCAGTTGTGGCCTTTCGTGCTCCAGTCAAAGCCGGGCGAGCGCTGCTCTTCACGGAGAATGGCATAATCCATGACCACATACTCCAGGTCAAGCTTCTGGTTGGGAATGTGCTCCATCACCTGGACGAAAAAGAAGCCGCGGATGTCGCCTTTGTTGATTAGTACCGCATAAGTGTGGCCGCTATGGATTTTCACCATATCGCGGAAGTTAGCCGACGAATCCCAGGTGGGGCGCAGGCCCCACACATCCGAAGGAGCCAGGTCGTTCAGAGGCACCTCGCCGAAGTCGGCGATTACATCCAGTTGGTCGCCCGCGGTTTTTCCCAGGAAATAATTCGTGGATTGGCAAATGCTATGGAACAGGAGTTCGGGAGAGTTCATCTGCCTGGAGTAATCGGAGAGAAACAGCGCCGTATTGGCGTATCCCTTCGCAGTCTCTTCAGGGGTACGGCAATCGTAGCTGGGTGAGAGCGTGGTTTTCTGGATTTTATGCAGCACGGGAAGGTTAAGGTCTCTCGGTTTGTTTTGCACCGATGCGGGCGAGGCCATCAACAGGAGAGAGGCGGCCAGCAACAGGGATTTCATGGCGTGCTCCTTCAACAACACCCCTATTATGCGATAAACCAGGCGACACCAGCGGCAGCCTGTCGCGGATTAACACAAATTCAACAGATTAGAAAGTCCATGGAATCGGTGTGCATCCGTGGCGAGATTTTCTATTTCGGCGATCTTGGCAACGCTCCCCTTCTCAGTTAATCGAGGTAATAGGGTTCCCTCGCTGCGCTCGGGATTGCAGAAGGAACTCGCCTTGTACAAAACCCCTCTGTTTGCGATATGATTCGCGGTCAGCCTTCCTACTAACCGCAGGAGTATCCCAATGAAAAGACTCTTTAAGATGATTTTTGTTTTGGTCTTGGTGCTGTGCGTTCCCGCGCTACTCACAGCCCAAAGCAAGACCGGGGACCGTGCCAAGAAGAGCAGCGGCAACGCACAAAAGCCGGTTGCGAATTCAGACAAGAAAACGTCTGATGATGGCGATAAGGAAGCCAAATCCACGACGCCGACCAAGCTTGAGGACAACAAGTCAAAAGACCCGCTGGAAAACGTAAAGTTCCGCAACCTGGGCCCCGCAGTTGGTGGCGGGCGCGTGACATCGGTCGTTGGTATTCCCGGCAAGCCCAACGTCTATTACGTTGGCGCTGCGGGCGGCGGCGTTTTTATGACGCAGGATGGCGGCCTTTCATGGAAGGCGATCTTTGAGAAGGAACCCACGGCTTCGATCGGCGCGATTGCGATTGCCCCTTCCAATCCAAACCTGATCTGGGTGGGCACGGGCGAGAAAAATATCCGCAATGACGTGATTACAGGCAAGGGTATCTTCTTCTCTCCTGACGCGGGCACCACATGGAAACACATGGGACTGCGCGACGCGGGACAGATCTCGAACATTGCGATTGATCCGCGCGATCCCAACACTGTCTTTGTCGGCGTGCTGGGGCATGCCTGGGGGCCGAATGCCGATCGCGGCGTCTTCCGCACCACGGATGGTGGCAAGACATGGCAGAAGGTTTTGTTTATCGACGAAGACACCGGCGCAAGTTCGCTGATCATGGACCCGGGCAATCCCATGGTGCTGTTTGCGGGAATGTGGCGGGTGCGGCGTTATCCCTGGGCGCTTGAATCAGGAGGAACCAGCGGCGGCATCTTCCGGTCGAGCGATGGCGGCAATACGTGGAAGAAGCTGACGGAAGGCCTGCCGACAGAGCCAACCGGCCGCATCGGGCTGGGCGCTGCGCCGAGCAATCCCCGGCATGTTTATGCACTGGTGGAAAACAAAAAAGGCACGCTCTATGACACCAACGATCTGGGCGACCACTGGAAGATGGTGAGCAATAACCACAATCTGGCGGCACGTGGATTTTATTTCAGTGAACTGGAAGTTGCGCCGAATGACGAGAACAAGGTTTATTTCATGTCATTCAACGTAATGCTTTCTGAGGACGGCGGCAAGACTGCGCGCAACACCACGCCTCGCGTCCATGTTGACCATCACGCGTTGTGGATTGATCCGGAGAACCCGAACCGGATCATCAACGGCAATGACGGCGGCGTTTACGTGAGCGGTGACGCCGGAAAGACCTGGCGTTACCTGGACAACCTGCCCATCGAGCAGTTTTACTCCGTGGCTGATGATGACGAGACGCCTTACAACCTGTGCGGCGGGTTGCAGGACAACAATGGATGGTGCGGGCCTTCCAACAGTCTTAGCCGCGGCGGCATCAGCGGCTTTGAGTGGTATACGGTCACGGGTGGCGACGGCGAATATGTTGTTCCGGCGCGCGGCAAGGGCACGCACCTAGTTTACACCGATTCGCAGAATGGGTCGATTCAGCGGGTGAGCAATGACACGGGGATGTCAAACTCTATCCGGCCTTACCTGCAGGGCGTGCAGTCCATGAAGCCGTCAGACTTGAAATACCGTTTTAACTGGACGTCACCGATTGCAGTTTCCATGACAAATCCGAATGAAGTTTATCTGGGCGGCAACGTATTGTTCCGCTCAACTGACGGCGGTAAAAGCTGGAACCCTATCAGCCCGGACCTCACACGCAATGACAAGACCAAACAACAAAGCAGCGGCGGACCGATCTGGCTGGACCTGAGCGGCGCCGAAACGGTTGGTGCAATTCTCTCGATGTCAATTTCGCCAGTGGACCCGAAGACGATCTGGGTAGGGACAGACGATGGCCTGGCGCAGGTGACGCGCGATGGCGGACAGAACTGGACCAATGCCACCGCCAACATCGCGAACCTGCCGCAGTGGGGACGCCTGCAACAAGTTGAGGCTTCACCCAGCGACGCCAACACGGCTTATATCGCGGTGGACTTCCACGAAGTGGAAAACAACAAGCCATACGTTTACAAGACCCATGACGGCGGCAAGACGTGGACTTCAATCTCAGCCGGGTTGCCGCAGGAAGATCCAGCGCGCGTGATCCGCGAAGACCCAAACAAAAAAGGCTTCCTGGTCCTGGGCACAGACACCAGCCTGTTCTATTCGAGTGACGATGGCGCGCACTGGACGCAGATCAAAAGCAACTTCCCCACCGTGCCGATCTACGACATCAAGTTCATCAAGAAGTCGCACGACCTGGTGGTGGCGACGCACGGACGCGGGCTGTTCGTACTGGATGACATCACACCACTGGAAGAAAGTGGCGCGGAACTTGCGCGCAGCGACTTCCATCTGTTCCCCATGACTCCAGCCGTGAACTGGCACAACTGGAGCAAACACGGCTTTGCCAGCGGCGGATATGTTGCTCCCAATCCGATGAACGGCGCGGTGATCACCTACTGGCTGCCAAATGAAATAAAGGAAAATACCGGCGGGCCACAACGGCGCAGATCCAACGGTGAGACTGCGGTAAAGATCACGGTGACAGACAGCAGCGGGCAAGTTGTCCGCACCATGTACGGGCCCACAAAGTACGGCTTGAATCGAGTGGCGTGGAACCTGCGCTATGACGGGCCGAAGAAGCTGAACTTCCTGCCGCCGCCAGAAGGGCTGGACGACCAGGATTTGTTCTTTGATCCCAGCATCGGGCCAAACGCGCTGCCGGGCACATACAAAGTTGCAGTAACGGTGAACGGCAAAACTGAAACGCAGACGGTTGATGTCCAGACCGATCCGCGTTTCAAGTTTGATTCTGAAGGAATGCGGGCGCAGTTGAAGCTCGGTCTTGAGCTACGCGATGAAGTTTCAGCCTTGCATGAAGCCCTGAACAGGCTCAACGGTCTGCACAAGCAGATCACCAGCCTGCAAGAGTTGCTGGCTTCCGATGAAGGGCAGGAAGGCGCTGCGACCAATGTCTCCTACAAACCGGTGCTGGATGAAGCAAAAGCGCTAGATAAGAAGATAACGTCGATCCAGGAACCGCTCTACAACAATGACATTCAACCTGGCAGCCAGGACGATATCCATTATCTGCAACGATTCCAAAACCGCCTGCAAGGGGTAATGCGTAACGTAATGGGCGGTCCCGGAGAAGCGCCGAGCCCGTTGCTGGTGGAGGAAGCGGCTGAGGTCCGCAAAGAACTGGAAACTCAACTGGCGCAGGTGAATACCTTCCTGACTACTGAAGTCACCGCTTTCAACAAGAAAGCGGCGGAACATGGCTCAAGCACTCTTTTCGCGGGCGGGCCGATCCAGATCAAGCCGGGCGCGGGCGCGGCGTCAAGCGCCAGCACCGGCAATCAAGACGAAGAAGAAGACGACCAGGACTAACTCAGATCGGAAATTCACTAAAAAGGCGCGGCCAGTGGTCGCGCCTTTATTTTGCAGCCAAGAGCTGCCATGCCATGATTTCTCTATTTAGATTCGTCCCTTTACTTTGCTGAAGTGAGGACGGATGGCGAGTTTGATCGGTTCTCTTCCGCTGGATTACGACGGGCATGGTTGCGGTTCCGCCATTCGCTCGTGCGCGGGCTGCGTTGGGACTGCTCGGCATGAAGCTTTTCACCAATTAAATCGCCAAGCTGATGGGCACTGGCCTGGAGAACGTTGAGGTTGTCAGGGGTGAATGCGTCGGGTTGCAAACCATACACGGAGAGAACTCCAACTGTGCGGCCTGCATTCGACAAAGGAACCGCCAAAGCTGAGCAGAGCGTAAAGCTTCGTGATCCTTCAAGGCCCGGTTCAACCCTGGGATTGCCATTGATGATGTAATTTCCGGTTTCGGCCACCCAGCCGGCCAATCCCTGGCCGTTGCGAATACGAAGAGAGGAGAGGTGGCGAACATTTTCGCCCATAGCAAAACGCGGAACAAGCACGTCACCCTGGAGAGCAAAGACAGCCAACGCATCAAAAGGAACAAGGTGCCGAAGGCGAAGAGCGGCGGCGGAAAGCGTCTCATCGAGACTAAGAGGCTCTTCGGTCCGGGTAAGCACGTCAATCAGATTCAGGCCAGTCTGCGATTGAGACGAAGGCACCGCGCTCGCGGCAAATCCCGCATCGGGCGCAGCGCCACGTTCAACTTTTACGTCGAGTGAAAGCTTGGGGCGTTCTTCAGGTTTTTGCGAGCGCGCTAAATGCTCTAATTCGATATAACGCGCCTGCAAGGCTGCCACGACGCGTGGATCGAAAGCCTTTCCGGACTCACGAACAACGTGCGCCATGGCTTCATCCAGCGGTAAGGCGCGGCGGTACTGCCGATCAGAAGCTAACGCGTCAAGACAATCAACAGCAGAGAGGATGCGTGCGCCAATGGGGATGGCCTCGCCGGAGATGCCGTCAGGGTAACCGCTGCCGTCCCACTTTTCATGATGGGAATGCACAATGGGCGCAACCGGATACGGGAACCTGACCTGTTCAACAATTTCCGCGCCCACAATGGGGTGAATTTTCATCTTCTCAAATTCTTCAGGCGTCAATTTGCCCGGCTTGGAAATGATCGCCTCAGGAACAGCAAGTTTGCCGATATCGTGCAGAACAGACGCGGCCTGCAAAGCCTGCATTTCAGAAGGCGACAATCCAAGATCTTTGCCCAGTTCCATTGCATACACACGAACGCGCTGGAGATGATCTCCGGTTGTGTGGTCTTTGGCTTCAATCGCCAGCGCCAGAGTTTCAATCGTCCGCATGTTCAGCGAAGCCAGGTCTTCGAGATGGCGCTTTTCATCTTCCCAGCGGCCAAGGTGCATGCAGTATGAACGGTAGATGACGTAAACGGCAGGCAAAACCAGGATGGACATTTCCCATCCAGCGAGCCGATTCACGAACTGGATGAGCCCAGCGATTGCCGCGCCGATGAGGTAATAAGGGAATGTCCAGGAATATCCACTGTCCCATTCACGGATGATTGAAGTGTTCTCGGCTAAAGCGACAACGGTAGCTACGGGAATGCTGTTCAGCAAAAAGAAGACGATGGTGGCAAGCAATAACGGCAGTGGCACTTTGGAATGAAATACGTGCAGGAACAGAAGTACGTATGTCCAATAGGCGGTCGTGATGGCCAAAGATAGCTGGGAAAGATTAAAAGCAAAATGGATGAAACTGGGATGCTTGGTCCGCCAGAAACATTGGACAACGGTACAGAGTACGACCAGAGACAAAGTCTCTGAGATCGTCATATTACAGATGCCTACAAGAAAGAACACAAAGCCGACCGAAACTGTCCCTTCAGATCCGGGCAAGACAGTCTTGAGAGCAGAAGCTATGACGGTTAACAACAAGTATGACGCAAACAGCAGGCTATGGCTGGTGCGCCAGGGAAGAATGCCGGTAACCAGGCAGAGTACGCCGGCGGCACAAACCAAGAATACAAATGGCCGCACTCGAGCTGGGATTCCCGTCATTTCTCCCCTCGGTCCTGCAGCGCCTAGGTCCCGCCGCAAAAAGTCCCGTCAAAATCCAATAATGCTTTTGCGCATAGTTTTAAGTAAAAAGGGAAATCAGGAAAGAGAACTTTAGTAACCATGGGGCGATGTAGGCCGAATGGCTGTGACGGGGCTGTCACAGTCTGTGACATAACCGCAAACCAGTGGCAAGTCACAGTGAACCCATGCCAAGAAAGCCTTTAACTTGCAATGAGTTACAAAAGTAATGCCGATGGCGAGCCACGTGCAATTAGCGAAGGAGGTCACTAAATTCAATTTTCAAGGGCAAATCCCCATGAAACGAAATTTCATTATCCTTTTACTGGTGCTGGCCGCACCTTTAACCCTGCTGGCGGACAACAGCAAGATTTCGCCTGACTTGCAAAACTCCACTTATACAGGCCAGACGCAAGTCGTGGTCCAGTACGCGCCGGGCACACAGGTCAACTGCACCGGAATACTGGGACTGGTAAGTTGTCTAGTCAATGACGTGGTGAAGCTGGGCGGGGCGATTCTGGGACAACTCCCGCTGGTAAATGGGGTAGTGGCATTACTTGACCACAACGGCATTGTCTCGCTTTCCAATCAGTCAAACGTGGTCTATATCAGCAAGGACCGTCCGCTCACACCGTTTTTTGATAACGCCGCGCCCGCGGTGAATGCGTCCGCAGCGTGGCAATCGAACTATACGGGATCAGGAATCGGCGTGGCACTCATCGATAGCGGCGTGAACGCACACCCTGATTTGCTGACCACAGGACTCTTGCCGCTTTCACGCGTCGTCTATAACCAGAGTTTTGTGCCGGGAAATTCAGGAACGGCGGACGCTTACGGCCATGGCACGCACATTGCGGGGCTGATCGCAGGGGACGGGATAAGCTCCACCGGACCGATCTATTCGCAGACGTTCAAGGGAATCGCACCAGGGGCACACATCGTGAATCTTCGTGTGCTGGACGCGAATGGCAGCGCAACGGACAGCACTGTGATCGCGGCCATCAATCAGGCCATTGCTCTGAAATCAAAGTACAACATCAGGGTGATCAATCTTTCACTGGGACGCGGCGTTTATGAAAGTTACAAGCTCGATCCACTGTGCATCGCGGTGGAAAAAGCCTGGAAAAATGGGATCGTGGTAGTAGTGGCGGCCGGCAATAACGGACGTTATCTGCCGACCAGCGGATATGCGACCGTGACCTCGCCGGGGAACGATCCTTATGTGCTCACCGTCGGTTCCATGAAGCCGATGGGAACGCCACAGCGCACAGATGATCTGATCGCCAGCTACAGCTCGAAGGGCCCAACGATTATTGACCATATAGCCAAGCCCGACGTTGTCGCTCCGGGCAATCTGCTGGTTTCAACGGAAACCAGCAATACCACGTTGTACGCTGCGGAACCAGATAACCAGGTTCCTTATAGCGCTTATATATATGGAGCCCCATCGAGCCCGTCAAAGCTGTATTTCCAGTTAAGCGGAACCAGCATGGCCACGGGCGTGGTGAGCGGAATGGTGGCAGACCTCCTGCAGGCGCATTCAACGTTGACGCCCGATCAGGTAAAAGCCAGATTAATGAAGACGGCTTCCAAGACATTCCCCTCAACCAGTAGCGTATACGATCCCACTACTGGCATTACTTTCACTTCACAATATGACATCTTCACGGTTGGCGCAGGTTATGTAGATCTGGCTGCCGCGCTTGCCGACACCGAGCTGCCTACTCGAAGCGCAATGTCGCCGACTGCCGTATATAACTCCAACACCGGCAAAGTAACGCTCACCACCGATTCCTCAGCGGTCTGGGGAACATCACAGGCCTGGTCGGGACCAGCAGTGTGGGGAAGCTCACAATTTGTCGGGGGCAGCGCGATCATGTGGGGGACGGGCACAACTTCCGGCTCGGCCATCATGTGGGGGACTTCCGATCTTTGGGGGAGCGCGATTATGTGGGGAACGGGAACATCCTCCGGATTCTCTACCATCTGGAGCAATGCCATTATGTGGGGCACCAGCGGCCAGTGGGCCAATGCCATCATGTGGGGCACCAGCGCAGATAAGGGAGAGTAAGAGCACGACTCAAATCGAGGTTTGGTTAAGGCGTGGCCTCTGGTCACGCCTTTTTGTTTCGACGGCACCATACCACCCTTGAATCTGCTCGGCTAAAAGCGAAAAGGGCGGTACAAGCCTCGACCTCTTAGCTTATACAACCCCCTTGCCTTTGAGCTTGCGCCATGGTAACGTAAGTCGTTTATTTACTAAGCTTTATGCTCGACTGGCAGTGGCGCCCAAATCGGCGCTTCGAGGCGATGGGTTATGGTTCCGCGGGCGGGGCTTAAAGGGGATCCCCGGGGTTGAATCGTGTAAGTCCTTATTTTTCGGGGTTGAACTAGGGGAGGGGTGGAGGATCACGCGGTCAGTGGATCGCTGTCTCCGTCAAGCTAACAAATCCCAGTTGCGTGGGTCTAAAAGAGGTTTGTCCCCAATGTAAATGTCAGGATCATCGGAACAGGTTTTACAGGGCTAAAGCCTGAGTCGATTTGAAGCCCTTACGGGCCGTGACACGTGTGGTGTTTTTAACAGAGTTTTTCAGCGGTACTCTGAAGCCATGCCCGGATACAAGCCCGTTCAAGAAACTCAGTTCGACAAACCAGTTCGGGAAAGCATTCAATGAAACCAGTCTGAGGAAGCGCTTTCCGAAACCTTATCGATCCGCAAGATTTAAGGAGAAACAAGTGACCGCAATACGCAGCATTCTGGCAGTTGTGATCGGTTTCCTATCTTTGAGTGCGGTTTCACAGACCGCCGATGAACTGGTGGCCAAAAACCTGCAAGCCAAGGGTGGAGTGGACAAGATCAAGGCGATCAAGTCTGTCCGCATGACCGGCAATTTTGATACCGGAGGTTTCAAAGCCACCGTGGGTGAACTGAGCAAACGCCCGGACATGGTGAAGGAAACATTTTCGTTGCAGGGAATGACGCAGATCCAGGCATATGACGGGTCCAGCGGTTGGCAGATTTCGCCGTTTGGCGGTCGCAAAGACCCGGAAATGCTGGGTGAGGACGATGTTCGCAGTCTGAGTGAAGATGCGGACATTGATGGACCGCTGGTGGATGCACAGGCCAAGGGCAATAAGATCGAATACCTTGGCCATGATCAGGTGGACGGTGACGATGCTTACAAACTGAAAGTCACGTTGAAAAATGGCGACATCTTTTATTATTACCTGGATCCGGACACATACATTGAGATCCAGATTGAAAAGCAGCAGTTCATCCGTGGCTCAGTGCGTGAAAGCGTGACCATGCTTGGATCATATAAGCCGGTCAATGGCGTAATGTATCCCTTCTTTATTGAGAGCGGGCCAAAGAACAATCCTGACCAGCGCGGCAAGATTACAGTGACCAAGATGGAAGCGAACGTCCCCGTTGAAGATAGCGAGTTCAAGATGCCGGCGGCCCCGGCGGCACCAGCCGCAGCCAAGCCGACGCCGAAACAATGAGCGCTTACAACCACCCTGCTGGATATTTTGAGAGGAATTTCATAATGACGATTGCCCGTTGCTTTTCATTTGTGCGCTCGACCGCTCTGCTTGGTCTCCTGTGTATGCTCTGCATGGCTGCTTCAGCCCAGGCGCCTTCGCCGGTGAAATACGATTCCGGAACTATCTCCGGATTGGCGGCCAGAAACATCGGTTCGGCCACCATGGGCGGGCGCATCGCCGCCATAGATGCGGTGGATGAAAACGGAAAGATCACTGTCTTTGTAGGATCAGCCAGCGGAGGAGTATGGAAGTCGATCAATGGCGCCACCACGTTCAAGCCGGTGTTTGATAAAGAGCCGGCACAATCGATTGGTGCGGTGACGATTGATCCTTCAAATCACAAGAATGTCTGGGTGGGAACGGGTGAAAGCTGGACCAGAAACAGCGTTTCCATTGGCAATGGAATTTATAAATCGACCGACAGCGGCGAGAACTGGACAAACGTGGGATTGAAAGACTCGGAACACATTGCGCGCATCCTGGTTGATCCCAAGAACAGCAACACGGTTTACGCATGCGCTACCGGCCATTTGTGGAATGACAATGACGAGCGCGGCGTCTACAAAACAACTGATGGCGGCACAAATTGGAAAAAAGTCCTGGCCGGAGCCAATGGCTCAACCGGATGCGCCATGCTTTCGGCAAACGCGCAGGAGCCGAACACAATCTATGCCTCCATGTGGGACTTCCGCCGCCAGGGATGGACGTTCCGCTCCGGTGGTCCGGGCAGCGGACTGTTCAAGAGCACAGATGGCGGCGACCATTGGACAGAGATCGCACCCGGCAACAGCCAGGGAATGCCGGAAAAGCCCTATGGCAGAATTGCGCTGGCAGTAGCGCCTTCCAAGCCAAACGTGGTTTACGCCATGATCGAATGCAAGCAGAGCGCGCTGTACCGCTCAGACGACGCGGGCAAAAGCTGGAAAAAGATGGATGCCAGCCAATACATGGTGTGGCGCCCGTTTTATTTTGCCAACCTGATTGTTGATCCCAAAAATGAAAATAAGATCTTCAAAGTTGATTTGATACTGTTGCTCAGCGTAGACGGCGGGCGCAGCTTCAGTTCCACCGCGAATACGCATGGTGACAATCACACTGTCTGGATCGACCCAAACAATACCAACCAGATTTATGACGGCGACGATGGCGGTTTCTGGAGCAGCACTGACGGCGGCACCCGCTGGGCCCGCGCCTGGAACCTGCCGACGGCGCAGTTCTACCACGTAAGCGTGGACAACGCGAGTCCCTATCACGTGTATGGCGGATTGCAGGACAACAGTGTTTGGGTGGGTGATTCCTCGTATCCCGGCGGCATTACCAACTCGCGCTGGGAAAATGTTTATAACGGCGATGGGTTCTGGGTATTTGAAGATCCGGCCGATCCCGATTACATTTATGCGGAATCGCAAGGCGGTGAGATTGGCAGGGTCAACCGGCATACCTTGAGCGGACGCAGCATCAAACCGCAGCCGGGATACAACGAGAAGAAGCTGCATTTTAACTGGAACACGCCAGTCCACCTCAGTCCCAATGAAAAAGGTACGATTTATATTGGCGCACAATTCCTCTTTCGATCGCGCGACCACGGCCAGTCCTGGGAACGAATCTCACCGGACCTCTCCACCAACGATCCGGAGAAACAAAAGCAGGAAGAGTCCGGTGGAATTACCGTGGACAACTCCGCGGCCGAGATGCACACGTCAATCTATTCCATCAGCGAGTCGCCAAAAAATGGTCAGTTGATCTGGGTGGGAACTGACGACGGCAATCTGCAGATCACGCGCGATGGCGGCAAAAACTGGACCAACGTGGTAGACAAAGTTCCGAACCTGGGCAAAAACTCATGGGTCTCGACTGTAGTTGCGAGCCGCTTCGACGAAGGAACGGCCTACGCCACTTTTGATCGCCATACCTTTGGCGATATGAAACCCTACGTTTATAAGACAACGGACTTCGGGAACACCTGGACACCGCTGGTAAGCGATGCCAGCGGCGTGACCGGATATGCGCACGTCATCACGGAAGATACTGTCGATCCCAACCTGCTCTTTATGGGAACCGAATTTGGGTTGTGGATCTCCATTGATGGCGGCAAGCAGTGGGCGCAGTACAAAGGCAGCGGCTTCCCTGCCGTTGCGGTGCGGGACATTGTGGTCCAACCGCGCGAATCTGATCTGGTATTGGCAACGCATGGACGGGGCATCTGGATCATTGATGACATTTCATCGTTGCGTTCTCTCACGCCGGATTTGATGGCCAAAGACGCTGTTCTGCTGGATTCCACCAGTGTCCAGTATCTGAATTCCAATGGCGGCTGGCCGGAAGGCGATGCCACATTCTCCGGTCCGAGCCGCACACAGGATGCCTTCATCACGTATTACCAGAAGGGCCGCCATATTTTTGGCGACATGAAGATTGAAATTATCGACCCTGACGGCAGAGTGGTGGATACCATCGCGGGCAGCAAGCATCGCGGTATTAATCGGGCGACCTGGTCAATGCGGCTGAAACCGCCAACAGTTCCACCGGCAGCCAGCGCGGCATTTGGCGCCGCCACAGGACCACACGTCCTGCCGGGAACCTACACGGTGAAGATGACCAAAGGCGACAAGGTTTACACGTCAAAGCTTAAACTGGTGCTGGATCCACGAGCGCCCTATAACGAAGAGGACCGCCGCCATCAGTTTGACCTGGCCATGAAGCTTTACAAATTGATTGAACGCATGAGCTTTGCCGTGGATTCCATGGTGAACCTACGCGATGCCGCCAATGCCCGCGCAGTTAAACTGCCGGAAAAAGATGCTTTGCGGAAGAGCGTGCAGGAATTATCGCAACATGCTGACGCTCTACGGTCCAAGATTGTGGCCACCAAGGAAGGCGGCGCAATCACGGGTGAAGAACGAATCCGCGAATACGTGACCAGCGTTTACGGCGACGTAAATAATTACGATGGCAAGCCCACTAACTCACAGGTCGAGCGTACCGATGCGCTGGGCCGCGAACTGGATGATGTGATCAAAGAGCTTGATCAGCTCACAACCAAACAGTTACCTGCAATCAATTCCGGACTGCAAAAGAAGAAGCTTGAGCCTATCCAGTCTCTTACGCAGCAGCAATGGGAGAAAATGCACCAGGGAGATACTGGCGCGAAACCAGAAATGATGGGAATACGAGAGCGGGACTAAAACACAAAAAGGAGGAGTTCCGCTTTGGAACTCCTCCTTTCAACTTGAGAATTAGCTAGCGAAGGCAGCGCAGATTTCCATTCTCATTCACGATACCGCGACGGCAACTATCCCAGTCGCGCAATTCACTCCAGACCCAGCGCCCGTCACGGCCCTGGCACATGGCGCGTAAATCATCGCCCCGGACATATACATTGCGGCAGCTTTGAGAATAGCTTCCAACAGGAACCACTCTGCCACCACGGCGAGTGCATTCAAGACGACCATCGTCATTCACAATTTCGCCCACGCAGCGATCGTAGTCATTGATTCCCGTTTCAATCCAGTTTCCATTCATGGTCTGGCAAACCGCCCGTAGAGAATTACCTTGGACATGGATTTCACGGCACGACTGCGAATAAGATCCACGCGGCGCATATCCGCGGTCTCTATCGCCATCATGATCTCTGTCTCGGTCGTGATCTCTATCGCGATCCCGATCGCCGTCGTGGTCTCTGTCGTAATCGCGGCGGTTGGCAATGCAGCGGAGTTGGCCATCGATATTTTGAATTACGCCGTTACAGCGCCAGAAAGCATCAAGCGATGTGCCCACCCATGCTCCAGTTCGATCCTGGCAGCGAGCGCGCAACGCGCCATAGCGAACGCGGACATCACGGCAGGTCTGGCTGTAACCGCCGGCCGGCAGCGTGCCGTTTTTTTCGCACACCAGGCGTCCATTGCTGTTGGAAATATCTCCCCAGCAGCGGTCAGCGGCATCGAGAAAAGCGTCGCGATAGTGCCCACGGGTATCCATGCAGCGAGCGCGCAGATCGTCACCGCGCATATTGATGTCCCGGCAAGTCTGTTGATAGCTTCCCGCGGGATAATCGTCCATGGCTGCGGCAGCGGAAGTTTTGGGAAGGCTGAGAATCGCTAGAATGAACAGGCCCCCAAGCATCGGATATCGCATACTGTCTCCTTTTGTACCGCGCTTTTCTACAGAGTGATATGCACAGTCTACCCGAGGAGACCTGCTGCGCAACTTACTTAAGTGCTTGCCTTGTCAACACTTGAGTCATAGTTGAGCGCTTCCAGACCAAGAAAACGTGCGCCTTCCCCTAATTCTTCTTCAATCCGCAGAAGCTGGTTATATTTGGCGATGCGGTCCGTGCGTGATGCCGACCCGGTTTTGATCTGCCCAGCTCCTGTAGCCACAGCGAGATCGGCGATAAAAGTATCTTCTGTCTCCCCGGAGCGATGCGAAATGACCGCCGTATATGCGTTCCGTCGCGCCATATCAATCGCATCCAGCGTTTCGCTCACGCTGCCAATCTGGTTGACCTTGATAAGAATGGAATTGGCAATGCCTTCGTCAATACCGCGGCTGAGGCGCTCAGTGTTGGTAACAAAAAGATCGTCGCCGACGAGCTGGATGTGGTCGCCCAGTTCGTCCGTCATCAGCCGCCAGCCTTTCCAGTCATCTTCGGCAAGACCATCTTCGATAGAAACGATAGGATATTGACGAGCCCAGTCAGCCCAGAATGCCACCATCTCTTCCGACGACTTAACCGATTTGTCTGATTTCTTAAAGACGTATTTGCCGCTGGCCTTATCAAAGAATTCGCTCGCCGCTGGATCCAGCGCGATGGAAACGTCAACTCCAGCGCGGAAGCCCGCTTGCTGCATGGCTTCCAGTATCAACTCAATGGCTTCTACGTTTGCCTTGAGCGATGGAGCAAAGCCGCCTTCGTCGCCGACTGCGGTGTTATAACCACGCTTCTTCAGAACGGACTTCAGGGTATGAAATATTTCCGCGCCCCATTGCAGCGCTTCAGAAAAAGTTTCCGCGCCTACGGGCATCGCCATGAATTCCTGGAAATCAACATTGCTATCAGCATGCGCGCCACCATTGAGTATGTTCATCATGGGCACAGGCAAAACGCTGGCGCTCACACCGCCAAGATACCGATAGAGTGGAGTCTTCATGGCATTGGCGCTGGCCCGGGCACAGGCCATGGACACCGCAAGAATGGAGTTAGCTCCCAGCTTTGCTTTGTTCGGCGTGCCGTCGAGCTCAATCATTGTGTCGTCTATGCGACGCTGGTCTGAGGCGTCAAGACCCTGCAGTGCGTCAGCGATCTTTCCGTTGACGTTCTCCACCGCGGTTTGTACGCCTTTGCCCAGATAGCGATGCTGATCGCCATCGCGAAGCTCTACCGCCTCATGCTCGCCGGTCGAAGCGCCGCTGGGAACTGCGGCACGGCCAACAGATCCATCCCCGAGAGTAACCTCGGCTTCTACAGTTGGATTCCCGCGGGAATCCAGAATTTCACGCGCATGTATGTCAACAATACCTGTATCCATGAAAATGTCCTTGGGTGTCCTTAAACGACCAGTTTGCGAAGAAGGTGATTATAAATGAGACAGCTTGCGGCATCACGCTGCGACCGAGCCAGCCGTAAGGTGATCGCATTCACCGAGTTTGCCCGTAACTTGGCAGAGTTCCCCAGGCAAAATCTTGGTCGCAATCCGTTTTCAATATAAGGTGAAAGTCAGGGCGTTGGCTGAAAGGGGAACGACGCGACAAATACGTTCTAGGAGTAAAGGTCAGTCGTGACATAATGACATCTTGCGAGAGAAGCCATGGATAGAAAGCTACGGTTGAAAACCGTTTCGGCGCCTGCGGTCATCTTAATGGGCCTTATCCTTTCCTGTTCACAAGAAGCTACGCCCCCACCGCCGCCTCCTCCTGAGTCGGCAAACTTGGCCGTAATCAAAGTATTCTATGCCACGGATCGCAAACCTTCCCCTGAAACCGTCATCAATTTTGAAGGGCAAAGGGGAGACGGATCCCTACACTACGGAGTTTTTCAGGTGAGTATCCCCAGGGATCATCGCTTGGCCAAAATCGAGCGGCCATCGATTTGGCGGTTTGAGTTCAAAGAAGATCCAGCTAAGCATTTCGTCATTGTGTCGAGAACGGCTCAGGATGAGGCCGCATTTTATCAAGAGGTCTCAAAGACTGTTGAGAGCTCAGGTGAGAAGCAGGTATTAGTTTTCATCCATGGGTTTAATGTTGGCTTCGTCGATGCGGTTTATCGTACCGCGCAGATATCTTACGATCTCGGCCTTTCAGGAGCACCAATTCTCTACAGTTGGCCTTCTAACGGAAAGGTGCAGGATTACACTTGGGATTTGACAGCGAATGACTGGTCAGTGCCACACCTGAGGGCATTTTTGGAATCAGTGGCGACTAGGACTGGCGCTCATACAGTCCACGTCATCGCGCACAGCATGGGGAATCGGATTCTGGTCAATGCTCTAAGTGGAATGACACAACCGACCTCTCCTCGCTTCCAGCATATTTTGCTGACCGCTCCCGATATCGACGCAGGCACCTTCATACAGTTGGCGAATGCGGTCAAAGGCCATGCTGACAATGTGACTCTTTATGCATCCGCAAATGACCGAGCGCTGCTAGCATCGCGGAAAATAAATGGGGCTCCCAGGGCGGGAGATGCCGGAACTAATATCGTGATCGTTCCAGGTATCGATACGATCGATGTGTCATCTCTGGACACAGATTTTTTGGGGCACTCTTACTACGGCGACAATCGATCCGTGCTTACAGATATTTTCAATTTGCTCGCTAAGGGAGATCGGCCCGATAAACGCTTTGGGTTGCGCCAGGCAGGAGTAGCACCCAAGTTGTATTGGCGCTTCGCGCCCTAGCGACCACCAAAAAGTTAGAGAATAAAGATGCGACCAGATTTCCCCCTTGCAGAAGGTCACCAATCCCGACCAGAAAAATTCGGCATACAACGATTTCGATTTATCCAGTATTCGATGATTATTAAGGCCATCCCTCTATTGTTCCTTTGTGGCTGGTCTTTGATGCCTTCCACGATCCATGCTCTGGTACCTAACCCGCTACAGGCCGGGTCGATTACTAGCCCCCAGCCATTGGACGAAGCGGATTGCAAGGAGCCCAAAGGGGATCACCCTGGCCATAAATACGACGCAATCATCGTCGGGGCGGGAATTGCGGGACTCAGCGCGGCGAAGGAGTTGCAGCACTTGCGGCGCTCGGTCCTGATCCTGGAGGCGAACAATCGGATAGGGGGCCGCGCGTATGTCGGCTATATTGGCGATGACAAGGTTCCCATTGATTATGGAGGCGCCTGGATTCATGGTATTCCCACCAACCCACTCACTGGGCTGGTTGATTCCATGGGCTTTAAGCGGGAGCGCACCGAGCTCAATCTTCCCTACTTTATCAACGACAAGGAAGCCAGCGGCGAAGAGAAGAAGGTCTTTGATCATGCCGTGGAAGAATATGAAGATGCGGTAACTCTGGCCGCTAAGTCCGTAGAGGACCAGCACGCGCTGGCTGAATTTGCATGCAGAGAGTACAAAAACCATGTGCCGAGAAAAACGATTTGCCGCGATCTGGAACGGCAAATTCCGCATGGCAAGAGTTCTGTTCTAAGCGATCTTTGCCAAGGGCGCGTTCGCTCTCGCGAACAATTCTGCAAATTGGCGGACAAGGATTTGCGCGTTACCAGCGACGTCGCGCAAAACTATATACCTCATGCCATGGAGTTTAACGACATCATCCCTTTGCTCATCGCCAATGCCGGTCCGCTGGAGAGCGCTGCTGAACTGGCGAAGACCTCCGCCGTTGACGGCGCACACTTTGAAGCCGGAGAGGATGACCTCATTGACAAAGGAATGGGCGCTTTTGTTGAGAAGCTGGGAGACGGCTTGCCGGTCTGCTTGAATTCGCCGGTCACGGAGGTGGATTACTCCATGGATGGCGTGAACGTGAGAGTCGGAGACAGAGTCTTTGAGGGTTCGAGCGCACTGGTTACAGTCTCAGTTGGAGTGCTCAAGAAAAAGAAGATTGCGTTTAAACCGGAACTGCCGAAAGAGAAACTGCAAGCCATAGATCGCTTGCAGATGGGCAACATGCAGAAGGTGATCGTCCCTCTCAATCGAGATATCTTTCCCAATGAGCCAATGAACTCATGGATCCTCTATGAAGGGGATCTTTCTGGGGAGGCGCTAGACTTCGCGAAAAAGCATGATCTTCCACTAGTGAAAGGAACGCGGGTGGTCATGGGTTTGGTGATCAAGCCTCTGAACACGAACATCGCGATCGGGTTTTTCGGCGGAGACTGGGCCAAGGCCCTGGAGAAGCGGTGCGAAGGCATAGAGCACGGTTCCGGCAAAACCAACTCGAAATGCGACGATCTCTCGATTGCAATCACCAAGTCCGCGCTTTCCACTATTTCAGGCGAAAAAAAGATCGACGAGGACATTCAAGAAGAGGGAATCCAGGTAACACGCTGGAGCCTCGATTCAACCTCCTTCGGCGCTTATTCGGTAGCGGAACCCGGAAGCTGGTACGAGCGCGAAATCCTGGCTGAACCAGTGGAGGACGCAAAGGGGACAAAACGCCTGTTTTTCGCTGGAGAAGGGACCGCCCGTGCGATCTATAACGGTTCTTATCCCGGCGCCTATGAATCGGGGTTGAAGGCAGCTAGAGATATTCATGCCGCAATGCTTGAGGCAGAAGAGAAGGCGATAAAGGCCGGAAGGTTGGATTCAAAAGGAAAGTAGCGAACTAAGTTTTTCCACGATTCGCAGAAATCTTTATCGAGATCGGATAGTGCGTCCACAACAGCTTGTGTAACGTCGTCACGTGCTTCGTCGAGGTGCAGTATTACTCTCTGCCCCGCGTTTGCGTTGGAATTCAGCAGCCGCCAACTTAAGTACTTGTGAGAGCTTCTTGGCCGGCTCGCGGCTGGACGACTCTCGCTCAACGCGCCGCAATCCTGACTATCCGCGTTTGCCCGACTTCTGTTATGGTGAAAGTTTACTTCAGGAGATCATTCTTATGTCTATCCCACAACAGCCCAACATCCGCCTGGTGAACGCCGCCGATTACCGCGATACTTACGCCAATTCAATCCAGATCCGGGTGAGTGTGTGGGACTTTCTGCTGGTTTTTGGCCGCTTGCAGCCTGTGACCGCGCAGGAAGTGGAGGTGCAGAACTTTCAGGGCATCTACCTGAGCCCGCAACAGGCCAAAGCGTTGTTGACCATCCTGGAGCAGAACGTGCGCCAGTATGAAGGCACCTTCGGTGAAATCAAACTCGATCCCAATATCACGGCGCAGCAAAGCCAGATCAACTAGAATCGCGGACACCTACCGTGAGAAGCTTAGCCATTGATCACGTCACGAACTAACGAACAGCCGGAGTTCTCGTTTCGGCGCCTTTATCCGCTGATCTTTGTCATCATTTTTCTGCTGCACGCGCCGCTGCTCCGGCTTCCCTTTTTCTGGGACGAAGCCGGCTTCTACGTTCCGGCCGCGTACGATCTGGCGCATTCTCACACTCTGATCGCCAGGACCACGCTTGATACGGGCCATCCGCCACTTTCCGCTGCGTACCTTGCGTTGTGGTTCACCATCAGCGGATGGAAGCCCGCCGTGGCGCGCGTAGCCATGCTCCTGCTGGCGGCCTTCGCCCTCACGAATGTCCTTCTGGTGGCACGCAGGCTTGCGGGTACCGGCGTTGCTGTAGCAACAACCATCGCCACTGCTGTTTACCCAATCTTTTTTGTGCAGAGTTCGCTGACGCATGCCGATCTTATGGCTGCTGCGTTCACGCTTTGGGGAATCAGGCTTTATATCGAAGACCGAGTGTGGCCCGCGCAGCTTGCTTTTTGTCTGGCTGTCCTGAGCAAGGAAACTGCTGTAATCACGCCGCTGGCATTTGCCCTGTGGGAACTTTTCCAGCGGCGCGATGACAGCGGTCGAAGCCGCTTTCAGCGCGCTGCGATTGCGCTGGTTCCAGTTCTTCCCCTGCTGGGCTGGCTGGCTTATCACCACCACGTCACGGGACGTTTTTTTGGCAACGCCGATTTCTACCAGTACAACGTGACTCAGGCGCTCAACCCGCTGCGTTTTATTCTCGCGCTGGCACAAAGAATCTGGCATCTCTTTGGAATCATGAACATGCTGGCGCTGACTGCAGCTACGGCGGTCGCAATGTTCTTTCCGCCGGTCATTGATTCAACTGGCGATGCCACCAGCGTGCGCCCGCGCATTGCCATCCCGGTGCAGTTTCAGTTCGGACTGATCATGTTGGCGCATCTGCTCGCGTTTTCATTGCTTGGCGGTGCGCTGCTCACGCGTTATTTATTGCCGGTTTATCCGCTCGTCATCATGCTCGGCATGTCAACTCTGCACCGGCGTATCAGTCGATGGGAATGGCCCGCAGCTTTGATGGTGATCGTCTTCGTACTGGGACTCTTCTTTGATCCGCCTTACCGCTTTGCCCCTGAAGACAACCTTACTTACAAAGACTTTGTCGATCTCCACTATAAAGCCGCGAAATTTCTGGAAGAGCACGAACAGAACTCCACGGTCCTTACCGCATGGCCGGCGACAGACGAACTCACTCGTCCGTATCTGGGCTACGTAAAGCAATCATTTTCATTTGTTCAAGTACAGGATTTTACTGTCGAGGAAATGATCAAAGCCCGGCAGATGCGCTCAAAGTATCAGGTGGCATATTTATTTTCGACCAAGGTCGACGTGCCGCCGTTGATCCATTCCGAGCGCTGGGAGAAACTCAACCGGCGTTTTTTCGGCTCTCATGTCGACGTGTCTCCTGAATTAGCCGCCGAATTCCTTCATGGAAAAATCGTATTCCTGGCGCGAAGCAAAGCTGAGTGGGTAGCGATTCTGGAAATGGACCAGCCGTCATCCGTGGCAATCGGCCGCTGAGCAAGGGCCTTTATTGACGCAAACCGAGCGCGGTGACACTTTCGTCCGAACATCGCAGCAAGCTTTCGCAGCACAGCCATACGGACAAGCAGCCTCCCGGAAGAAAGGCTGCTCGCATCAATAGCTATGAAAGTATCCGGGCCACCAACGCAGGTACGTTTGCGCCGTACCAGAAATAAGCAAACACCAGGCCCGCCGATTCAACCACCTGAAACCGCCACTGCCGTTTCATGACCCCTTTACCTCTCCCGCTTTCCTAGCCTCTGGCCTCAACTTCCACACGTGCATGGGCAAAAGGCTGTTTCTCAATGGGGGAGAGAACACGCATCTTTTTCCAGTCGTAAGCAAACTCGGTACCACAGTCGAGACACACCACATACGTTCCGGTGAGCGTGGCGGCCTCGCAGCGGCGCTGTCCTGGCTTGCTTGTCTGGGGAAAGCTGATTCGTTTATGCCAGCATCCGAACAAAGCGTCAAAGATCTTCACAAACTCCTCCCGGCTGCTTTCGCACTTGCTTGAGCAACCTTAAATACCTGGGTCGGCCAAAAATGATTAAACTCTGGGCCTGATACGTTCGCCTACTGTAAGTAGTGCCAGCTTTGCTGATTTCGTTTCACTTAATTTCCACATCCCAATGACACAAATTGTCATTGGTTTGTATTACGAACATCGCTTTCAATACATTGAACGCAGGTATTCTGGATTTGTTGCATTAAGTTTCGTTGTCTCCACGGATACTCAGCTTGCGATCTTAGGAATCAATGGCGATTCGGATACCCCAACGCGCTCATCCCGGGGCATTCGGAGCGCTTAAGCTGCCTGATTGATAAAATTAGGCTTGACGCATGGAAACCATCGATCCCAACGCTGTAGGACGACGCTCCAAAGACGCCAGCCGACCCTGGACCTGGTCCATTGCCATGTATTCGGGCCCGTCGCCGTTGCGCATGGCCGTTGCTCCCGGCGCTTCCAACCCAGTCATTTCCGCCGCCGATGTAACAGATGTTCCCACGCGCTTTGTCGCTGATCCGTTCATGGTCAATGTCGATGGGCTTTGGCACATGTTTTTTGAGGTTTTAAATAACCAATCCAACAAGGGCGATATCGGCCGCGCCACCAGCCGCGACGGTCTCACCTGGCGCTATGAACGAATCGTCCTGCGGGAGCCGTTTCATCTTTCTTACCCATACGTGTTCCGGTGGAATGATGATTTCTATATGACGCCGGAAACGCTCGGCGCCAACGCTGTCCGTCTTTATCGGGCCACGCCATTCCCCGATCAATGGACTCTGGTCAAAGATCTGATTCCCGGCCCGCATGCTGACCCTTCAATCTTCCAGCACGGCGGAAAATGGTGGCTCTTCACGTGCCCAACGCCTCACAAGCATGACACGCTTGCTCTTTATTCAGCCGACGATCCGGCTTCCACATGGACCGAGCATCCGTCCAGTCCCATCATCGTCGGCAATAAATCCATCGCACGGCCCGGCGGTCGCGTGCTCGACTATGACGGACGCCTTCTTCGCTTTACCCAGGATTGTTATCCCACTTACGGCAGGCAAGTCAGAGCTTTTGAGATTACCCAACTTACCGCGACAACTTACAAAGAGCATGAGGTGCAAGAGTCGCCTATCCTGGTACCCGACGGCAGTTCATGGAACGCTTCCGGCATGCACCATATAGATGCGCATCGCGTCGGCGCATCGTGGCTGGCATGCGTTGATGGGCTCGTAGATTTCTAACGTCACACTGTCTTAAGCAGTTACTCAGGCTTCGCCGTCTTGCTGCATTCTGGTTGAAAAGAATGTGAGGCCAGATCAACGCAGACAATCTCAGCTTTAAACGATCCTACACGGCGATTCGCGCCAAACGTGATGCCCGGCAGCAGGCCGGTCCTGAAGTCGCGCATTTGCTCCAGCGTCTGAATCAATTTTTCTCGAGTCACGTTTTTGCCGGCGCGCGCTAGCGCTTCGACCAGAATCTTTGCGGCGCAATAAGCTGAAATCTGGAGCAGCCGATGGTCACTGGCAAGATTGTGGCTGCTGAGAAAGTAATCGAACTCGTCTACCGCTCCCATTTCCGGTTGCAGTTGTGGATAGGCGGCAAATATTCTGCCCTGAAAACGCGCCGGAGCGCCAAGGATGCTTTCATCCAGCAGCGGCCCCAGCACAAAAACCCTCGGCGCCCATTCAGCTTTATCGGCTGCCTGTATCCAAGGCGCAAGCTGTTCTCCGTCTCCGATGAAAAAGACCCGTTCGATTCCCTGCTTATGCAGATCGCTGATGACTTCTGCACCCTTTGCCGCTGAAAACACAAACTCCTGCGGCTTATCGACGCTCAGCTCTTTCCATGTTGCCTGCATCGCTGCGGCCACGTCCGTTTGCAACTTGTTATCGGCGATCACTACTGCGGCCTTTTCCATGGCCGCCTTGTCGCGGGCCGCGGCAAAGCGGACCAACTCCTGCTCCAGTTGCTGAAAGCCGGGAAGCAGGTAGAACACTTCGCGGTTCGCCGGTTCATTGGGCACAGAAAGCGCCAGCAATCCCACCAGAGGCATTTTGCTTGAGTGCGCAACCGCAGCTAATTTTTGCTCTGCATCGGGAACAAAGGGAGCCACCAGGGCAAATACCGGTGCGGTAGCCAGACGCTTCGCATTCTTCAGCGTGGTCGCGCCGTCGTTGCCGGATTCATCAAAACGAAGCACGATTCGCCGACCGTAAACTCCTCCGTGCTGATTCAGGTCGTCAAAGTACGCGGTCAAGACCGCTTTCACCGCGCTGCCGGTTTCCGCGTTTTCGCCCGTCAACGGGGCCAGGCTCCCGATCGTAATGCTGTTTGCGGTAACTCCGGGTTGAGGCGTGTTGGGTTGCTTTGCTTGCAGTGCGTGGACACGCGCATCTGCTGCATTCGCATTGCAGCAGAACACTAAGCTTAAAAGCGCCGCCGGCAATTTCACTGTCCAACGCAATGACAAAGCCTTCCTTTAAAACTGGTGACCCTGGCAGGAGTCGAACCTGCGACCTGCGGTTTAGGAAACCGTCGCTCTATCCATCTGAGCTACAGGGCCACTCCCATCATTTTAACCCGTAATATTGGCCTGCGGCGGGCGTACGATCTCCTGCTTACTTTGCCCGCGGATGGGTCTTGTCATAGACTTCCATCACGTGCGTAATCGTTAGTTGCGTATATTTCTGCGTGGTGGCCAGCCGCTCATGCCCCAACAGCTCCTGGATGGCCCGCAGGTCGGCGCCTTCCGTCAGCATGTGCGTTCCAAAGGCGTGGCGCAAGGTATGCGGATGGACGTCCGGCGGCAATCCCCGTGAAACAGCGATCTTTTTCACGATCCGCCCCACACTGCGTGTGGTCAACGGCCCGCCCCGCTGGTTGATGAACAGCCGGTGGGTATTCCTGCGCGTTGCCTTCAGCACTTTCTGTCGCGCCTCTCGATACTCAGCCAGCGCGCCCGCCGCCGCGCCTTCCAGCGGCACATAGCGCTGCTTCTTTCCTTTGCCCCGCACCAGGACCACTCCATTGGCCTCTTGAATGTCACCCAACTCCACGCCTACCAACTCCGAATTTCGGAGTCCGCAGCCATAGAGCAGCTCAAAGATCGCCCGGTCTCGCTCAGGAAACGCGGCGCTCTCAGGCATTTCGGTATTCAGCAGGCCATTGATCTCTTCCATCGTCGGGACGCGCGGCAGTTTCTTGGGCAATCGCGGGGAGGACACTAGTTTCGCCGGATTTTGGTCGACAATGCCTTCTCGACCCAGCCACTTATACAGTGATCGCAACGACGCCAGTGCCCGCGCCACGGAGACTTTGCTCAGTCCGCAGCCATGCAGGTGCGAGAGAAATCCCCGGATGGTGATGTGATCGATCTCTTTCCAACGCGCCTCCGGCCCCAGATATTCGGCAAAGCGGCCCAGTTCGTTGCGATACGCGCGCAGCGTATGCGCGGACGCATTGCGCTCTCCGCGCAGCGAATCCAGAAACTTGCGGATTCCGCGTTGGATCTCCGTGCTCACCCGGTTTTCCTGCTGCTTCATGGTTTCCCCGTTGTGCCGGTTCTCTTTCCTCGTGGATGAAAGTTGCGATAAACGGTCTTCAACCTGTCCAACGCCACATGGGTGTAAATCTGGCTGGTGGAGATGTCAGCATGGCCCAGGATCGTTTGCACCGTGCGCAAGTCAGCGCCGTTTTCTACCATGTGCGTAGCGCAGCTGTGGCGCAGCATGTGGGGGCTGGCGTGCCTGCCCGATGCTGAAGCATCTTTCACCATCTGCCACACCCGTTGCCGCGTCAGCCGCCTGCCTCCGCGCTGCACAAACAACAGCGATGAAATCTTTCCATTGAGCAGCGCCACCCGGCCATCAGCCAGAAATGCGCTGATCCGGTCTTGCGCGGCTTTTCCAATCGGGACAATCCGCTCTTTCTCCCCCTTGCCAAGCACCAATATGTATCCAAGTTCCAGCTTCAAATCTTCCAGCTTCACGTTGATGATCTCAGAAACCCGCATGCCGCCCGCGTAAAACACCTCCAGCATGGTTTGGTCGCGCTGCGCCAGAGCGGCAGAAAGTTTGGAATCGCCTGCCTGCCCAGCCGACTCCATCATTGAATCAATTTCGCTTGCCGCCAGCGACTTCGGCAGCACCTTCCATTGCTTGGGTGAGTCGATTTCCAGCGTTGGGTCCTGCTTGATGATCCGGTCCAGCAGCAGGTACTTGTAAAAGTGCCGCAGCGTTGAAAGCTTGCGCGCCACTGACCTGTCTTTTACTCCGTTCGCAAACAACTGGCTCAGGAAGGCGCGGATATCTTCCCGCCGTGCCTCCGTCAGCTCCCGCCGCCGTGCCGCAAGATACTCTGCAAATTGAATCAGGTCAGATTTGTAAGCGCCCACTGTCAACGGCGTCAGCCCTTTCTCAACCTTCAGGTAATCGAGAAAGCCTGTCACAATTGGATCGGGACGGGCCGCTTGCTCATCACGGTCTCCGCTTCTCCCTACACCCGCTCCACGGCGGTCTCCAGTATCGCGCTTGTTATCAGACCTCATAAACTCTCTCTCAGTATCCAGCCTGCCGGTTCCCCGGCAAATAGCTGCATTGGTTCCCGTTTGCCATCAAATGCACTTTGTTCACATCTTTCGATCAGTGGGTTAAGTCCTGATTCTTCACTTTTATTCCTGCTCCTAGTCCGTCTGGGTTAATCCCAGGTGAAATTCGCTCTTCCTATCTCGTAATAGGTGAGTCTTGGGGATCCCTGGATACCCTACCCCTCCCCTTGGTCCCCATTTCTAAAAGACTTACACGATTCCTCCCCATTCATCCCCAGACGCCGTTGTTGCAAACATAAGTACTTATCTAAAACCTCCCCATTTGCTCCCCATTCCCTAGGCTGAAATATCAGGCAGAGGGGCGCAAAATGCCCGAAAGACAAAACGCAACGGTTTCCCGTTGCGCAGTTATGACTGGGATCGCTCCCTTTGCTGATTTCACTATAGCGAATACCCAGCGAATAAATCAACTGAAATCGTGAATGGAACGTGGGAAGATTTTTTCTTAAACCTGCCCCGCCGTTCTCCACGCCTGATCACTTCAACCTCAGCGATCACTTTGCTCCAGTTCCACCACTTCCACAATAGACAGATACTAGCTGCTCAAGCTAATTGCCAAATGCTATTTGCCAATTGCTTTCCCAGCGCCTCCGCGTCCGGGGTGAATCAGCCAATTCCCTTCACCAGCAGCACTACCGCCTCTGATCCCGCCTTACGGTCCTTTGAAATCTCTTGATACTCTGGCGACTCCGCCCACTCACGGAACGTCTTCTCATCCGGAAACGAAAGCAAAACAACCTTATCTCGCTTCCAATCACCTTCGATCACCTGCGGGCTTTCATCCGCTGCCAATACGCGCCCCTGATAATGCTTCATCACGCCCATGAACTTCGCCTGATAGCGATCATAAGCCGCCCGGTCCGTGATCTTCAATTGCGCAATCGCGTAAACGCTCATTGACACTTTCCCTTCCCCACTCAAGCCATGAAACGCCTCATGTCAGAATAGTGCATGCCCAATGCACAACCTGCCATTCCTGATTTTCTTTACGGCACTGCCTGGAAAGAAGATCGCACGGCGGCCTTAACTGAACTCGCCATCCGCTCCGGCTTTCGCGCCATTGATACGGCCAACCAGCGTAAGCACTACTTTGAAGCCGCAGTCGGCGAGGGGTTAACTGCTGCATACCGCGCCGGTCTGGTCGCCCGCGCCGATCTTTTTCTTCAGACTAAATTCACGTATCAGGATGGCCAGGACCATCGCTTGCCATACGATCCTGCCGCAACTCTTTCCGTCCAGGTGGCGCAGTCGATGGCCAGTTCGCTTGAACATCTCTGCACCGACCATGTGGACAGCTTTGTTCTCCACGGCCCCGCTTCTCACTCCCATTGGACCACCGATGATTTTGAAACCTGGCAGGCCATGATCAAAGAACGCGACGCGGGACGCACGCGCCTTCTCGGCGTCAGCAACATTTCACTTGTTCAATTGCAGCAAATGGCCCGGGCCCATGCGGAACCGCCTGCATTTGTCCAGAATCGATGCTATGCCATTCGCGGCTGGGACCGCGATGTGCGCACTTTCTGCCGCGAGCACAGCATCATCTACCAGGGCTTCTCTCTTCTCACCGCAAACAGGCAAGTCCTCGGCCATCCCACCATCGCCGCTCTTGCCGCGGAGATCAATGTCACACCCGCTCAGTTGATTTTCGCTTTCGCGCGAGCCGTGGGCATGCTCCCGCTTTCGGGAACCACCAACGCTAATCACATGCAGCAGGACCTTGAAAGCCGCTCTCTGGAATTGCCGCCGGATGCAGTAAGTGCGATTGAGGCAATCGCTGGGTAGTGCTTCATTGAGGGTGCAAAAATAATGCCCTAATCATTAAGAATCGTCATCCCGAAGGCCGATAAGCGAGCGAGCGCAGTCATCAGCGCGCGAATAGGCCTGAGGGACCTTGTGCTAGATCTGAAAGTAACCAGCACAGTATTTCTAAATCGCCAAAGCCGCGCCGGAAGCCCGCTCATTGTTGCCCTCCTGAGCGACTCCGAGGGAGCGCCGCGCGACTGAGGAGGCGCGAAGGAGGGCAACTCCTAGTGGGCCGTTTTCTTTTTCCCCGCCGGCATCACGAACGGCTTCTCGTCAATCCCATTCAGCCGCGCCACCGTCACGGCGTTCAAGGCGCTCTCCGGCTGCTCTTCATGCTTGAAGAACGCAAACACCTCGCGATCCGCGCTCTGCGTCTGCAATTCTTCCGCCACCTTCTCTAAATCGGGAGTGCTGTACTCCGGCTCCCGAAACCTGTAATACAAAAAATCCGCCGTTGCCACTTTCGGCACAACAATTTTCTCGCTCTCAGCCCAGCACAGCGCCGCATTCTTGCTTTTCAGGACCTCATACACGGCATCGCTAAACCAGCTCTCATGCCTGAACTCAAAGGCAAACCTGTACGCCTGCGGCAATAGCTGCGCAAACGTTCGCAGCAGGTCAATATCGGCCTTCAGATTCGGCGGCGTCTGGATCAAGATCGGCCCCAGCTTGCCCGACTGCCGCATCGGCTCCATGCTCTGCAGAAAGAACCGGAACGCATCGTCGCAATCTTTGAGCCGCTTGAAATGCGTGATCGATTGGTGCACCTTGGCGGCAAACTTGAAGTCCGGTGGCGTCGGCCCCACCCAGCCAGCGATGGCGCTGGCTGTCGGCATGCGCCGGAACGTCGCATTCAACTCCACGGCATTCAGCCGCGTCGCGTAGAACTCAAGAAAGCGCTTCGACGGCAGCTTCTCCGGAAAAAACGCCGGCTTCCAGCTCGCGTATGACCATCCTGATGTCCCGATGTGCAGGTCCATTTTGGGAAGTATAGCTGAACCGAAATCTTCCGATCTTCTCCGTGCCCCGGTGTCTCCGTGGTAGGTTTTTTCTTACTTGTATAGAAGATACTTCTGCCGCAGCTCTTTGAACTTGTCTAAATCGTCCTGCCAGCCCTGCGCGATGCTGCGCGGATCTTCGCCGGCTGCCAGCGCGTCAAAAACTTGTTGGTTGGAAAGCGCGCTAATCATGTGTTCTATCTTCCAGTTGTCGGGATAAAGTTTCTTCAGGGCGGCTGCCAACTCAATCCCCATTTCCGGCGCGTCCAGCACCGTGCGGTCAGTAACAATAATGTTGACGCCTTTGCACAGCTGATTCGCATACGGACCGCTCACCGGCGTGAATGTCACTGGCACAAAACGCACGCCTGGAATCAGCCTTGCATTCATGTAATCGGAATAAGTGCGAGCATCGATCCACGGCGCACCCATCACTTCAAACGGCGTGTCCGTTCCACGACCGACAGAAACATTGGTTCCTTCCACCAGCGCCACGCCTGGATACAGTTCCGCTTCATTCACTGACCGCAGATTCGGCGACGTGTTAATCCACACAATCCCCGTGGAATCGAACCAGTCACCGCGCAGCCAGCCTTGCATGGGAATCACTCGCAGCTGCGCGCCGATTTTCCGCTCTGAGTTGTACATCTGTGCCAGTTCGCCCAGCGTCATCCCGTACCGAATCGGCGTGGGATGATAGTTGGTAAAGCTTTCAAACTCCGGCTGAGACATGTTGCCCTGCACAAACGAGCCGTTCACAGGGTTTGGCCGGTCCAGCACAATGACCTCAGTATTGGTTTGCGCCGCCGCTTCCAGCAGGTAGCCCAGCGTTGCAGGATAGGTATAGAACCGCGCTCCCGCATCCTGAATATCAAAGACCACCGCATCCAGTGTTTTGAGTATGTCCAGCGGCGGGCGCTTTTTTGCGTCTGTGCCGCCATAGAGCGAATACACTGGCACGCCGGTAACCGTGTCGGTCGTATTATCGACTTTCAGGTCATCCACGGCGCCAAAGATTCCGTGTTCGGGCGCAAAGATTGCCGCCAGCTTCACACCCGGCGCCGCAGCCAGCACGTCGATCGTCCTTCTGCCCTGCCCGTCCACGCCGGTATTGTTCGTCAGCAGGCCAATCGTTATTTGCTCCTTGTCCTTCTTCAGAGAAGCAAAATTGTCCTGCTCCAGAACGTCAATCCCTGTCAGCACATGTCCGTTGCGCGCACCTAGTCGGCGGGAAGCCGTGGCTGCTTCGTTATAGCCGGTAATCGCCAGCTGCTTTTCCCGATCAGCAGAGGTCACGTCCAGTTTCAATAGCGCTGCCACCGCCGTGGCCACGCGCGAACGCAATGAAATAATTGCCGGCCCCTGCCGCGGCAGCACAGAATTGGTGAGTAGGATCACATACGTGTTGGTGTACGGGTCGATCCACATTGACGTGCCGGTAAACCCGGTGTGCCCGAATGATCCCACCGGCAGCAGCGATCCCCGATTCGAAGAAAAAGAAGAATCTATGTCCCAGCCCAGCCCGCGGACCTCTGTGGCGTTCGGCGGCTGCTGCGGCGTCGTCATCTTCTCAATGATGTCGCCATCCAGGATTTGCTTGCGGCTGATCAGCGCCTGCGCATAAAGAGCCAGATCGCCAGCGGTGGAAAATACTCCGGCGTGTCCTGCCACGCCGCCCATTCTGTCCGCCCGAGGATCGTGCACCACGCCGCGCAGGATCTGCTTTCTGTCTGGCGCAAAAGTTTCCGCGATCTTGCCTTTCCATTCCGGTGGCGGCAAAAAGCGTGTGTGCTTCATCCCGAGCGGCTGGAAGATGTGGACGGCCGCGTACTGGTCCAGTGGCATGCCGGAAAGCCGCTGTACCAACTCTCCCAGCACAATGAAATTGGTGTCACTATAAATAAAGAGTGAACCCTGCGGCGCCTGCAGCTTTTCTTCATGGGCCAGCCGGAACGCCGTATCGCGCCCCGCCCAATAAGGATTCAGGTCGATATCCGGACGCAACCCGGAATAATGCGTCAAAAGCTGTCTCACCGTCACGGCATCTTTGCCGTTCATTCCGAAGTCCGGGATATAGTGCGCTACCGGCTCATCCAGCCGAACCTGACCGTACTGAATCAGCCGCATTACGCTCGGCGTGGTCGCCACAACTTTGGTGAGCGATGCCAGATCAAATATCGTGTCCAGCGTCATGGTTTCAGGTCGCGGCGATGTCGCGCGCAGTCCAAACGCCTTCTGGTGCACGATCTTTCCGCCATGCCCGACAACCAGGACTGCACCAGTGATGGCTTGGTCATTGATCTGCTCCTGCACCAGCAGATCCACCGGTGAAAAGTTGGCCGCTTCCTTGGCTTCAGGCGCAGGTTTCTTTTTCTTTGGCGCAGCCGCACCGGCGGCCCAAAGACCTTGAACAGCCAGAATAAGAATGGAAATGAAGCCAATGGCTTTGCGCGGGAATGTCATCTGTAAGCTGAGTGTGTTATAAACCGAAAACAAAAGCAACACGAGGGGATTTTTTGCACCAAAGTACCAACAGCATGCTGTCCCAGTCGTTCAAGCGTCAGGATGAACAATTTCAGCGTGCTTTTGACGTCCTGCGTTCCGGCATCGACCAGCGCGCCTTTCCCGGCGCAACCGTCGCCGTCACTCATCAAGGAAAGGTGATCGCCCACAAAGGCCTCGGGCATTTCACTTATGATGCAGCGTCCCCTGCCGTAACTGCCGAAACCGTATACGATCTTGCCTCGGTCACCAAGGTCATCGCCACCACCACGGCCTGCATGATTTTGTACGACCGCGGCCTGTTCAAGCTCGACAAGCCTTTGGTCGAACTGTTGCCCCAATTCGCCGAAAGCGGCGCGGGACAAAAAGACCCACGCCGTCAGGTCACGTTGCGCATGCTGCTGGCGCACACATCCGGCCTGCCAGCATGCGTCCCGCTCGCAGCCGGGCCCTGTTCCCACGCCGAATACAGTGACATCGGCTTTATCCTGCTGGGCCAAGCGCTCGAAAAGCTTTCCGGCGAGCCTTTGGACCAATTCTGCCGGCGTGAAATCTTCGCCAAACTCAATCTCAGCCATACCTGCTTTAACCCGCCGGCCAGCCTGAAACTCGCAATCCCGCCCACGGAAGATGACCGCCAGTTCCGTCATCGCCTGATTCAGGGCGAGGTCAACGACGAAAATGCTTCCGTGATGGACGGAATAGCTGCACACGCAGGCTGTTTTTCCACCGTTCTTGACGTGTCACTTTTTGCACAGTGCATCTTGCAAGGCGGAACTCCCCTGGTAAAAAAGGAAACTTTGGAAATTTTTACCCGCCGCCAGGACTCGCCAGCGGGTACATCTCGCGCCCTGGGATGGGATACGCCCTCCCAACCGTCTCAGTCCGGAAGATATTTTTCCTCGCGCTCCTATGGCCACTTGGGCTATACAGGTACATCACTATGGATTGATCCTGATCGTCAACTTTCCGTTACCCTGCTAACCAATCGCACCTGGCCGGACCGTGGTTCGCAGTCCATCAAGCAAATTCGGCCTGCTTTCCACGATGCCGTCATCGAGGCGCTTTAAGGTATTAAACCGCGTGAGTCCCCGCAAAGCCAAACTTCGTGATCTCAGGACCGAGCAGCAGAACCTCGCCTCCGCCAGCCTCGATACCCTTTCCGCGCTGGAGATTGCCCGCGTCATCAACCAGGAAGACAAGAAGGTAGCCAAGGCGGTGGAGAGCGCTTTGCCGCAAATCGCGCAGGCTATTAATGCCATTGCCGATGCGATTCGCAGCGGTGGAAGGCTTATTTACGCGGGTGCCGGCACCAGCGGACGCTTGGCCGCACTCGACGCCGCCGAATGCCCTCCTACGTTCAACACCGATCCCACAACCGTCCAATACGTAATTGCCGGAGGCGATAGAGCCTTGGGCCATGCCGCCGAATACAGCGAAGATTCCGGCTCCAGCGGGCGCAAAGATATGGCCAAACGCAAGCCGGGCAAAAAAGATGTTGTCGTGGGAGTTGCTGCCAGCGGTCGGACTCCTTACACCCTGGGCGCTCTGGAGCATGCACGCAAGAAAGGGGCCAAAACCGTGGCCG
>Ga0206944_1019_pt1 | contig 34735 bp, 33 predicted proteins | sample Alteio_BWOrgHeat_4_FD_152978 | JGI IMG/M metagenome (GOLD analysis project Ga0206944, IMG submission 152978) | Enriched cells from forest soil in Barre Woods Harvard Forest LTER site, Petersham, Massachusetts, United States -... | ecosystem: Environmental > Terrestrial > Soil > Temperate forest > O... | reverse complement strand
TGGATCGGGGGACGTGGGCCTGGCCGCATTTCTGGGAAATGCGTTCGGCTCTCCGCTGAATGAGCGTTTCTGGAAAGAAAATTCGCCGTTTGTTTTTGAGCGCACCGCGAACCTGCAAGGCCTGAAGATTTATTTTGATTGCGGTGACCAGGATAATTACGGCTTTAGCGCCGGCGCGCGCCAACTGGATAAACTTTTAACGGCGCGCCACGTGATGCATGAAGCGCATATTTATCCCGGCGGCCATGATATGCAGTTCGTGTCGCAACATCTGGAAGCGTCCATGGCGTTTCAGTCGAAGGCGCTCGGGCTGACAAAGTAGAGATTCTGACGATGAAACAAGGATTTGAGGAAAGCTATGAGATGGTTAATCGCGCTTCTGGCGCTTGCAGGCATTGTGGTGGCCTTTATGGCAAGGAAAGAGCACTACCGCACGGAGGGAGAGTCACCGTGCAGCATTAATGAACGATGGGACTGCGGGGCCGTGAACAAAAGCAGGTTTGCAACGATCGGCGGAGTTTTTGACAAGCTTACCAACCGGAGCGCCATACCTTTAGACGATACCAAGCCACGGTTTGAAACGATCCGCAAAATTCTGGTGGCCGACGTCGGCATTGCCGGATACCTCCTTATTGGTTTGCTGGCATTCATGAGAAGGTGGCGATTGCTGGCTGCGGCTGCGGTCCTTGCTCTCGCTTTTTCGTGCTACCTGGCTTACATCGAAAAATATATTCTGGAGAAATGGTGCATTTATTGCGTGATTTCGCTGGGAATGATTACGGCGATTACGCTGCTTTCATTGATCGCCGTCGGGATGGATTGGCGGCGCAGTCGGCGATCACAGGCAGAGATCGCGGCATAGTCCAAACGCCAGTTGACTCTTGCTCCTACGCAGCCGCCTCGTTCGCAAGTGCTTCAATAATCGCGATGTTCTGTATCAGATCGTTAGACAGCCCGTGGCGTTCCTGAAGATATTGGAGGCTGTTGTAAGAGATTGAGCACGTGTCCTTCTCTTCTTCAGTGACCAAAAGTTTTAGCGGGAGATCGATGGCGGTGGAAGGAGAGGCCAACATGAGCGGCGTGCCGCCCTTGGGGTTGCCGAAGATCAGAAGTTTAGTGTTGGGCATCTTCATGCCGATGGCTTCAGCTTCACTGCTGTGGTCAATAACGGCAAAGAGCGTGATGCCGCGGATGACGAGAATGGACTTGATCTTATTTACGGCTTCTTCCACGGTGCAATTTGCGGATTGGTGACGATGCCATCGGCTGAATTCATTTTTGTCCTCACGTAGAGTATTTAGCGCTGAGTAAGAGAGATGAAAGTGTTTTCCACTTGCTTCCACACGCTGGAGCCGGGATCGACGATTTCAAAGTGCCCAATATTTTGAAGCGTGATGAGCTCAACGTGTTCGCCGGCCTTTTTCTTTTTGGCGGCATAAGACTGGCTGATCTCGAAAGGGACATCCTGATCCGCAGTGCCGTGAATCAGTTTTTGCGTGGCTTGCGGAATGGAACGCTCCGCCGGAGATGCTTCACGGTAATGATCGGGAACCTCTGATGGCGAGCCGCCGAGGAAGGCCGCAGCGGCGTCATTACTCAGATGCAGCTCCCAGGCGCGGCGCAGATCAAGCACGCCGGCGAGACAAAGCACATGCGTGACGGAAGGCTCAAACGCGGCGAGACAGAGAGCGAGATGACCTCCGGCGGAGTGTCCGGCGACGCAGAGTTTTTTCAGGTCGGGCCGGGCAATGGAATCGTTCTTGTGCTCACGCAATGCACGATAGGCGCTGCGGACATCCTCAAACGTTCCGGGCCATCCGCCGCCAGGATTGCCGACGCGACGGTACTCGATGTTCCAGGTTGCGATGCCAGCTTGTTTGAGCGAGTGGCAAAGATGTCCGGCATAAGTGAGATCGTATTTCGCGCGCCAGTAGCCGCCGTGAATAAAGAAGACGATGGGATGAGGGCCTTTGCCTGCAGGAATGCGAACGTCAACAAATTGATTTGGGTCCTGGCCGTAGGGAAAGCGCAGATCAGGCTCAGGCGGTGTTTGCTGTATGCGGTCTTCGCTTTGCACGCGAAAAGTATAGAACAACGCGCAGATAGCAATGAGTCGAGCAGGCCGGAAACACTGCTCGACTCTGGTAAGCGTGAAGCGTTTATTTTGGCGGTCGAGATGCACCTGCATCTGAATGCGATCCCGGAGCTGATGGTGCGGGAGCTGATTGAGCCGGAGCCGACTGCGCCGGAGAACTGGCGCTTGATCCGGACGAACTGCTGCTTGAGTTCGATGAAGAGCTGGAACTCGAAGAAGTGGAATTGGAAGACGAGGAAGAGCTTGACGAACCTGAACCGGACGAACTAGAGCCGGAAGACGATCCGGAATGTGAAGATGTCGATGAACCGCCGCCAGAAGAAGGTGAACCAGCGTTACGGTCTGAACCATGTTGCTGTGAGCCAGAGCCTCCGGCATTGCGCGTTGGGCCTGCGTCGGGATCGCCCCGGTGCCCATTTCCGCCGCCATCATGCTTTGGCGGGTTATGAGCATTCGGCGGATTAGGTTTTGGTGGATACGGCGGCTCTGGATGCTTTTTATGATGATATTGGTCGTTATCTTGGTCCTGGTAGCCGGGGGTGTCGCACCAAGCAGAGCCGCCAGATCGAACAGACGAACCATTCAAGCGAGGGTTGCAACGGCTCAGCTCAGATTGCCGCTGGTCGCGCAACTGGCGAAGTTCAATTTGCTGCTGGTTTTTCAAGTCGCGACACGCCGCAGCATTCTTGCCGTTCGTCTGCCGGCACTGGGCCAGTTCATCATCCTGGCGTTTGTGCAGTGTGTTGACCTGGTTATCCAGATCGATTTGAAGATCTTTGCTGGGATTGTGGAGTTTGGGCTCACGCGCTGAAAGAATTCCGGACGCAACGAGCAGGAGGGACCCAACTGCAAATGAAAAGCGGTTCCAATACTTATTCATATCAGACTGCCTCCCAAGGCCGTCTTTCATTTGGCTCCGGGCAAAGAAGATTCCAAGTTTTGATTTATGAAGATTGGTTGAGAACGATGACGATTTATGCAGCAACCTTTCCGCGAAACATGCGGTAGATAAAAACAAAGTAGCCGACGGCCAGCAGCATGCCAAAGCTCCACCAGATCAGACCGTAAGATAGGGAATACGATCCCGCGGCAGCGTTGTAAACAGTGATGTTCAGTGCGGGATCGGTAGTCGATACAAGGAGATTGGGATATACAGCGGCGGCCGCGCCTACGAGCATGAAAATCAGATAAGCACAGGACGCAAGAAACGCGCCTTTATCCTGATTGCGTCGGCGATGCAGGTACATGGCGATCAGGCTCAAGGCCACGGCAACGGGAATGAGGTACAGAACTGGAAACCTACGATAGTTTGTGAGCGCGTCTGGGCGTATGGAGAGCGTGGCCCGGAGACTAACCATTGTTATGAGAACCAGAGCAGGCCAGAGCAGGGAAGCCACGCGGCGCGCACGTAAGTTGAGATCGCCGGATGTTTTTACCGCGACATAGTGCGCGCCGTGAATCGTGAGGGCAATCAGCGCAAGCACGCCCGCGATCACGGTGTACCAATCCAGAATGCCGGGCTCGGGGCCAGTGCGCCAGTTGGTCCAGAGAGAAAGGAAAAAATAGCCTTCTTTATTCAGCGGCACGCCGCGAATCACGTTGCCCAGAGCAGCGCCATAGAAAATCGCAAGCAGAGTGCTGGAGAGCGCGAAGCAGCCATCGAAGAATCCGCGCCACACAGTTCCCTCAAGGTGCATGCGCAGTTCAATGCCGATGCCGCGCAGAATCAGGAGCCAGAGAACGATCATCAGTGGGAGATAAAAGCCGCTGAAGCCAGATGCATACAGCAGCGGAAAGGCAAAGTACAGAGTTCCGCCGCCGGCCAGCAGCCAGACTTCATTGCCGTCCCACACCGGGCCAATGGTGCGAAGCATGGTGCGCCGCTCCTGGTCAGTTTTGGCGATGAACAAATGCAGAACGCCGGCGCCAAGGTCGAAGCCGTCGAGTACGACATATGCAGTAATCATTATCGCAACGAGCCAGAACCATATGAAAAGCATTTGTCAATTTCTCCTAGGCTACCGTGTACGGATTGCCGGCATTCAGGTTCTCAGTGCCGGGGCCGTGTGCGATCTCGCGATTGACCAGCACAAGAAACAGGATCGCAAGCACGGTGTAAAGTCCCATGAACCCGAGCAGTGTAAACAACCCGTTGCCAGCATGAACGTATTTGGAATAGCCCGCGCTGGTGCGCATGAGTCCATAGACGAGCCAGGGCTGGCGGCCAATTTCGGCGGTCATCCAGCCGGCGGTGTTGGCAATATACGGCAGCGGCAGGCAGAGCATGATGATCCAAAGCAGCCAGCGCGATTCATACAGCTTTCCTCGCCACAGCATGAACGCAGCCGCGGCCATCACGGCGATGAAGATTGTCCCCAGCCCGGCCATGATGTGATAGCTGTAATACAGCAGCGGGATATTCGTGGGCCACTGGTCTTTAGGAAACTCATTCAGACCTTTGACTTCAGCAGTGCTGGTGCCGTAAATCAGGAAGCTCAAAACTTTGTTGACCACCAGCGGATTGTCAATGCGTTGATGCTCTTCGTCGGGCTGGCCCAGGATCACCATGGGAGCGCCATTCTCAGTCTTGAAAAGGCCTTCCATCGCAGCGGTAGTCACTGGCTGATTGCGCGCCATGTATTTGCCGTGAAGATCGCCCGTCGGGAAGATTTGCAGCGCAGAAAAAATAAAGCCGGCAATCACGCCGACGCGCACAAACACGCGCGCGTGGTCAGTAAACTTTCCTTCCAGCAGGTAATACGCGCCCACGCCAGCCATTACAAACGCGCCGGTAATCACAGCACCGCTCATATTGTGAGCGTATTGCAGAATCGCCCAGGGGTTCAGAAGAAGACTCCAGAAGCTGATTACCTGAAAGGTGCCGTCCGTCGCCCGCTGGAAGGCGACAGGATGTTGCATCCAGGCATCGGTAACGATGATGAAATATCCGGAAAGCCACGATCCGAAAAATACCAGGAAGGCGGCCCACCAGTGCCCTTTGGGGCTGAGACGCTTTTCTCCAAACAAGAAAAGTCCCAGGAATGCGGATTCGAGGAAGAACGAGAATACTCCTTCCATCACCAGCGGTTGGCCGATCACGCCGCCGGTAACGCGCGCAAAGTGCGACCAGTTGGTGCCAAACTCAAATTCCATGGGAATCCCTGTAACGACGCCAAGAATGAAGTTGATGCCAAAGATTTTTGCCCAGAAGCGTGCAGCCTGATTGTAGATTTCGTTGCCGGTACGCAGCGCCAGCGTTTTCAGGACAACAATCAGGAGGGCCAGCCCCATGGTGAGCTGCGGAAAGAGATAATGAAATGTTGCGGTAAAGGCAAAATGCAACCGGTGAATCAGCAGCGCACTATCCATTCATGCTCCCTCGTTGGTATGGCCTGCATGCGGCTTGTGGGTGAACACACAATCGTATGGCGTGTTGTACACACACGCAATGGCCGTCTGAAAAGATTAAACGAGAGTCAGAGAAAGCGACTGTGATGTATCTCACACTGCTAAGATGCCCAAGACGCCAGCAACCTACTTTGCCACGCTGCTCAGCATTACGATACCCAGCGCAAAGATCAGCAAGGAAACCAGCCGCCTGAAATAGTTCTCAGGAATACGCGCCAGAACCCGCCCTCCGGCCAGCGTACCGATGGTGACGCCCACGGTCATGATAGAGATTGAAGCTGCTAGTTGATGGACAGTTTCCGGGCTGGTAAAGAAGTAAATTGGCATGCGAGCACCATCCACAATCAGCGCGATTGCAGTCGCCGTAGCAACGAAAGTTTTGGCTTCAAGGTTGAAACCCAGCATAGCTGCCGAGCGGACACCGCCCTGGTTGCCCACGAGTCCGCCCAACAAGCCTGAGAGCGCGCCGCCAAGCCATACTATTTTCTTGCCGAAGCGCATCTTCTTTGAGAGTCCGGTGAGCCCCATGAATCCGGCGAACACCAGAAGTCCACCAAGAATGTAAGCCAGAATCGGACTGCTGAAGCGCGAGCCCAGCCACGCGCCCAGTAGACCTCCACCGGCGCTGGCAATGCCAAAATTCTTAAGCAGATGGCGATCGATGTTGTGGCGCAGGCTCCAGAAGCGGATGCTTGTCGCGACCAAATGCGGGATTGAAACGGCAACCACAGCTTGCTTTGTTCCCACGCTTAAGGCCAGCAACGGCGTGAGCACGCTGCCGATGCCGAAGCCGGAGAGCGCAGCAATTGCCCCACCTAGAATCGCGGCAACAAAGAGCAAGACCGTGGTCATTTCGTGGGCGGAATGGACGGTGTGAACTGACCGATATCGTAAATGCCGAATTGTTTTTCCAACTCGGTCACCTTGTCCACAGCCATATCAAAGCCATCGCCACCAAAGGTCTTACGCTCAATGCCCTCAAACTGCTCGCCCATGGCGTCATACTCATGCTTGCTTACAACTTTATGCAATGCCGGGAAGAGCACCGTATCTTCGCGCGCCTCATGCGGCCGATACATGCGGTTGAACGCCGCCAGCGATGCGCGCAGCGTTTCGTTGTCCGCGCTCTTGGCTGCTGCCGTGATTCTTTCCGTCAGTCGCCGTCCCACGGCGTGCTGCGCGCGCAGGTTTGTGGTCAACTCAATCAACTTGCCCGCCTGTTCAAAGCGCGGAAAGATGTGGTCTTCTTCCAGCTTCTCGTGGTAGTCCTCAATAAAGCTTTTGATGATGCCGGCTGCGTTGCTCACCACAGCAGGATCAAATTTCTCATTGGCCTGGATGCGCCGCAGAGTTTCGTCGTAAATCAGCAGAACGCGATTCAGTACGCCATGCTCGCGCATCAGGTCTTCATTGGTGGAAACATCTTCTTCTGCTTCTTCTTTTTTCTTGGCTGTCTTTTTAGGAGCTTTTTGTTGAGTGATTGCTGAAAGCGGCATGATTAGGGAAGAGCCGGCCACTGCTGAAGTTCCAATCAAAAAATCACGGCGTGATGTTTTCATCGTAGGGTCCTCAATGAGAATGCGCGCCCCCTGTGGGGCGCACACGTAAGAACAATATAACTCCCATGGGATGTTGCGAGTAAATAGGCGTAAGAAATTCAGGTTTGCCATAGAACGTAACCTGCGCTCCCAGCGCGGTGGAAAGGCCGGGGAGCATCGGAAGGTCGCGGTCGTATCCTGCGGTGTACGCTTGTATGCGAGCAAGGAACTGTTCGTCGAAACCCGGTGGCTCAGCCTGCTTGCCGAGCAGCAGTTCGCTGCTGCGGTCCGCACTTTCGATTCTTGTCCACACACGGTTGTGCTCAGCAAATTGCAAAGTAGATTCGGCCAGGTAGCCGTTGGCAATCTGCCCGCTCTGCAATACGCGATTGCGCCCCCACAACAGCGTTGAAGCCCAACTGCCTTTCGTGAATGGCCGGTTGTAGATGACCGAGGCGGTCATGCGTTGAACGTCATCTGCCGGATGTAATTGCTCCGGGCTGCTGAGATGGGCAAAGGAATATTGCGCACTCCAGTTCTGTCCCGGCTGAACCGTAAAGCGCGTTGACCATGAATCGATTGCGCCAGAATCTATGTCCCAGCGAAACTCATCCGGCTCGCGACCGTGAAATCCTGAAAACTCAATGCGAACATCCTTATAAGCCAGGCCGCCGGTTACCACGTCATCGGCAATGTGCGTCGAATCCTGAAGGTGATGGCCCAGCGATGCTACAGGATCTTCAGAAGCGGAAGCGCGATGCGCATACGCGCTTGGCCCCATGGCTGGATCGCCGACTGGCGCAGCATAAAAAGAAAGCAGACCGTGTTCTCCCAGGCGCAAGTCGTACAGCGCCGCCAGTTCCATGATGAAGTCATGCGGATGCTGGCCGTCATTGATCGGCTTGCCGAAAGCCGTCTCGCCCTGCTGGAACAGAAGTGGATAGAAGCGCTGAGTTACAGTTGCCGGTTCCAGACTGAGCATAGTTCGTAAGGTAAGCTCGCCCCGGCCAACCTGGCGTTGGGCCATGGGCATGAACCAGTTGGTCGAAAAGACCTTGTCATAACCGCGCGGCCCGCTTTGTTGTAGGGCGTTTAGAAATGCCACGCCATGAAACATCAGCATCCATTTGTCCCGGGCGTGCATGATCATGGGCTCGTCGGTAGAATTTGGCTGCGCTGAAGTGCCTGCTGTGGCGTGGTCCAGGATCTCATCGATGAAAGTGATCCGTTGGTTGTGAGCCGAGCCATGTTGCATGCCGGGCATGTCCAGCATGTCTTGTATTCTGTCGTCCGGCTTCGCAGGTGGAGTTGGATCGCCGCCGTGCTGGTGATGTGATGATGGCGTGTTCTGGCCGAAGATTGTCGACGAAAAGAGAATGAGCAAAATAATTAAGTTAGATAAAAATGAACGCTTCATATCGATCCCTTACCGATCTGATTGAGGCCTGTAAAAAATTGAACGCTGTCCAATCCACATAGGGGCGCACCCAGGGACAAATGCAGAAACCAAGAATCAGATACGAAGGGGCAGTGGTTCGCGTGGTGGAGAAAATGAGGCAGAGAAGTCGGTAGAGGCAGGCGTTAAAGAATGCAAAGCTGGAGTGAGACCCCCAAAAGCTCCATCCAGCACTAGCGGCGCAGGTGTGACAATCGTGCTCAACAGCGCGTCAGGAGAATGGTCTCCACCGCAGCAGATATGGCTGGAATCAGGCGTGTTTGGGGTGGATGGCGCGGATTCATGGCATCCGGAGTCGCTGTGCGTCCCAGTCTGTGCGTTCGCGAATATCGGAGGAGCGACCGCGCAGGAAACCTGCAGCAAAAGCGCCGCCACCGCCGCAAATGCGGCAACTCTCACGGCAAATTGGATCATCGAACGAATGCCCATGTGCGGCTCTCAAAATCAGGGTGCGGCATCAATTCCTGCAACGTCAATTCTATCGTACCGTTGCGGTTTCTCGCGCTGCACAAGAGTTCTATCCTGGATTTGCAAAACGTATACTGTTGGCGCTAGCAGGAGGTTACCTTTGCCCGCCAGAAAATCTGTCACGCGAACAGCGCTCTTCCTTGTTGTTATCTTTTGCTTGGTCCAGTGTCCCGCTCAGGAAGCGCAACCTGCCAGTTCCACGCAGGCCCCACTAACGCTTACGCTGCAAGACGCTTTAAATCGCGCGCGGGCTAACAGCGTCGCGTTCCAGGCCGCGCTTACTGATCAGGGAATTGCGCATGAAGACAAGGTGCAGGCGCGCGCCGGCCTGCTGCCCAGCGTGAACTTCAACAACCAGTTCATTTATACCGAGCCGAATGGCACTCCCTCAGGTGTGTTCGTAGCCAACAATTCTGTCCACGAGTATTTAAGCCAGGGCAACATTCATCAAGTGCTGGGATACAGCAATTATGCCGACTATCGCAAAGCGCGGGCGCTTGAAGCGGTGGCGCGCGCCAAAGCCGAAGTCGCCAAGCGCGGACTGGTCGTCGCGGTAGTCCAGGGTTATTACGGACTGATAGCGTCGCAACGCAAGTACGCCAACGTGCAGCAGGCTGCATCAGAAGCTCAGCAATTTCTCGCATTGAGCCAGAAGCTGGAAAATGGTGGTGAAGTGGCCCATGCCGACGTGATCAAAGCACAGATCCAGTACAACGATCGCCAGCGCGATCTGCGCGAAGCCCAGCTTGCCATGGACAAGAGCCGACTGGACTTGGCGGTACTCCTTTTTCCTGATTTCAATCTGAATTTCACCGTTGTCGATGATGCGCAGCTTGCGCCACCGCTCCAAAGCTTTGATGAATTCGCGAAGGCAGCGCAGAATCGAAACCCGGATGTTCGCGCCTCGTCGGCGAGTTTCCAGGCTGCCAAATTTGAGGTAGCGTCCGCCCAGAGCGCATACCTTCCCACTCTTACGCTCGATTATTTTTACGGCATTGATGCGCCTCACTTTGCCGCGCACGAGCCCGACGGAACGCGCAACCTTGGCTACTCCGTCGCGGCAACATTGAATATCCCCATCTGGAATTGGGGAGCAACTCGCAGCAAAATTGTGCAGGCCAACCTGAAGCGTAAGCAGGCCCAGCGTGAACTCACCATGGCCCAGCGCAAGCTTCAGGCGGATATGCGCGAACTGTATGCCGAAGCCGAGGCCGCGCACGCGGAACTGGAGTTGCTGAAGAGTTCAGCCGACCTGGCCGCGGAAAGCCTGCGGCTGACCATTCTGCGCTATCAGGGCGGAGAATCGACCGTGCTGGAAGTGGTGGACGCGCAGAATACCCTTACCCAGGCCCGCAACGCTTTCAGTGATGGAGAAGTCCGGGCGCGCACCGCCGTTGCGAACCTGCAAACGCTAACAGGTACAATGTGAATCTCAGTTCTATGAACAAAGACAAGCGTAACGCCCGCCGCGTGGGGATGCTCATCACCCTGGCGACGGCTATTTCTGTCGTAATTACTGGCTGCGGCAAGGGCGAAAAAGAAGAAGCGCCGGAGGTAAGTGTCCAGGCTGCGCCAGCGGCCACTGCTGATATCTCTCGTGTGGTGAACACTGAGGGCATCATTTTCCCTGTCGCTCAGTCGGCAATTACGCCAAAGATAAGCGCACCGGTAAAAAAGTTCTATGTAGTGCGCGGGCAGAAGGTGAAGCAGGGACAACTGCTGGCAACGCTTGAAAATCGCGATCTATCCGCTGCCGCGCTCGACAACAAAGGCGCCTATGAGCAGGCTGAAGCCGCTTACAGCACCAGTCTGGGCGCGACTCTGCCGGAAGAGAATGCAAAGGCCGAGCTTGACGTGCAGACCGCGCAACAGGAACTGGACGCGCAGCAAAAACTCTATGACAGCCGCCAGGACCTTTTTAAGCAAGGCGCGTTGCCACGCAAGGATCTTGATGCGGCTGCGGTCTCGCTGGCCCAGGCCAAGAGCGCTTACAACATTGCCAAGAAACATCTGGACGGACTGAACGCAGTGGGCAAGCAGGGGGCTATCAAGACGGCGAATGGGCAGCTAACGTCGGCGAAGGGGAAGCTGCTGACCTCTGAAGCGCAGCTTAGCTATTCTGAAGTTCGCAGCCCGATTGCCGGTTTTATTACTGACCGTCCTCTTTACCCCGGTGAAATGGCCTCCACCGCAGCGCCTCTGCTCACGGTGATGGACATTTCGCAAGTCATTGCCAAGGCCCACATTCCGCAGAGCGATGCGTTGCAACTCCACAAAGGCGATGCAGCCACCATTTCATTAGCCGGACTGGACAAGGCTGTTAACGGCAAAGTTTCTCTCATCAGTCCCGCGCTTGATCCGAACAGTACCACGGTTGAGGTCTGGGTGCAGGCTCCAAATCCTAACCAGCAATTGCGTCCCGGCACTACGGCGCAGATCGCCATTACCGCGCAGACGGTCAAAGATGCATTGGTCGTCCCTTCTGCAGCGCTGCTCAATGCCAAAGGCGACGCAGCCCAGGTAATGGTGGTGGATGCACAAAGTCAGGCGAGCAGCCGTGACGTGAAAACAGGCATTACGACCGGCCAGCAAGTGCAGATTGTTTCTGGTCTTAAGCCCGGAGAGATAGTGGTGACGGAAGGTGCTTACGGTCTGCCTGACAAGACGAAGGTCAAAATCGAAAAGCCGGAGACTGAATCCGCCGGCGAAGGTGCGAAAGATAAAGACGACGATGCGAAGTCAGGCAAGGCCGGCGGCGATGATGCAGCCAAATCTGATGATGCTAAATCAGCAAAGAGCATGCCATCTGCAGGGAAGGATCCTAAAGCCAAACCCGATGCCGGCAACAAGAAAGCCGCGCAATCAAAAGCCAACGGCAAGAGCGGCGAATCAAAGGATTAGTCAGAGATGGCGGATGAACCCAAGGTTACGAACCATACCGACGCCAAGATCCTTGCGCCGCGCCGGCACTGGCTTGCGGAAAACTCCACAACTGTAATCTTCCTCATTATTGTGGTGGCGTTGGTCGGCGGCTATCAGGCTCTCAATATCCCTATCGCGGTATTTCCTTCCACAGATTTTCCCCGCATCGTGATTGGCATTGATAACGGCGTAATGCCGATTGATCAGATGATGGTGACCATCACTCGCCCTGTGGAGCAAGCGGTGAACAGCGTCCAGGGCCTGGAGACCGTACGTTCCATTACCAGCCGCGGCTCGGCGGAAATCGACCTGTTTTTTAACTGGCAAGTTGACATGTTCCAGACGCTCCAACTTGTGGACGCGGCGCTCTCCAAAGTTGCAACCGAACTGCCGCCGACGGCGAAGGTAGAAAGCCATCGGCTGACATTTGCTTCCTTCCCCATACTTGGCTACAGCCTCACGTCGGATTCGGTGCCGCAGAACCGCCTCTGGGAAATGGCGACGTATGACATTGCACCGCGTCTGAATCGCATGTCTGGGGTTGCGACCGTAATCGTGCAAGGCGGACAAGAACCAGAATTTCAGATCACGCCCAGCCCGGCCCGGCTGTTGGCGACTGCCGTAACGGTTACGGACATTTTGAACGCGGTAAAGGCCACGAACCTGGTGGATTCTCCTGGGCTGTTTGAGCGCAATCATCAACTCGTGCTCGGGCTGGTGAGCGGGCAGGCGCGTAACGCGGACGATCTTGCGAATACCGTTATCAAAAACACGCCTGCGGGGCTTCCAGTACGCATTGGGGACGTTGCCGCAGTCCAGCAGTCGGTCAAGCCGCTTTACACCATTGTCCGGGCAAACGGAAAGCCTGCGGTGCTGTTGAACATCAATCGCCAGCCAGACAGCAATACGGTTGCAGTAGCCAATGAAGTGCATGCTGAGGTGGAGCGTATACGCAGTACCCTTCCGCCGGGAATCAAGATCACGCCTTTTTATGATCAGTCAGGTATTGTGCAGGATTCCATCAAGAGCGTGCGCGACGCCATTCTCCTGGGATTGGTTCTTTCCGCGATAGTGTTGGTGGTCTTTCTACGCGATTGGGGCAGTTCGGTTGTTGCCGGGCTGGTGATTCCAGTCACGATTTTTATCACCTTTATGGTGCTCAAGCTGCTGGGCCAGAGCTTCAACCTGATGACGCTGGGCGGCCTTGCCGCCGCTGTTGGCCTTGTCATTGACGACGCAATTGTCGTGGTGGAAAACATTGTTCTTCATCGTGACGCCGGCGAAGGCAAGATTGAAGCCATGCAGAGCGCGCTTTCTGAGATTACCGTTCCGCTAATCGGGTCCACGTTGACTCCCATTGTTGTGTTCCTGCCGCTCATTTCCATGACGGGCGTGAACGGAACGTTCTTCCGGGCGCTGGCTGTGACCATGTGCGCCGCCCTGTTAACGTCTTTAATTCTCGCGCTTACATGGACGCCAACACTCAGCCTTTTCCTGCTGCGCCGCAAAAATGCTGTCGAAGCTCATCCAGCGGAAAACGGCGATGTGGATTCTGAGATCCGCAAACTCATGGCTGCCGAAGAGTCTTCGATGAAAGGCTTCTTTGGCCGCGTCATCGAATTTTATGAGCGCTGGCTGCGGCGCGCGCTGGAGCATCCAAAGACGCTGCTAGCTGGAGCAGCTGTGCTCATCCTGGTTTCAATTGGATGTTTTTATTTCCTGGGCTCTGACCTGCTTCCGGAAATGGACGAAGGCGGTTTTATCCTTGACTACCTGACGCCGCCCGGCAGTTCATTGCAGGAAACAGACCGCATTGTGGGCAATCTGGAAAAAATATTGCAGGAAACACCGGAAGTGGAAAGCACGTCTCGCCGTACGGGCTTGCAACTCGGTCTTGCCGCCGTGACAGAGGCCAATCGCGGCGATCTCACGGTGAAATTGAAAGCGAACCGCAAGCGCGCCACTGACGACGTTATCGCTGACCTGCGCGCTGAGGTAAAGAAAGAAGAACCCGCGGCGGACGTTGATTTCCCGCTGATCCTGCAGGACATGATCGGCGACCTTACGGGAGAGCCCGAACCGGTGGTGATTAAGCTCTTCTCTGAGGATCCTAAGCTACTGGAAGAGCAGGCACCGCGCGTGGCCGATGCAATTGAAAAGATCGGTGGCGTAGTCGACTTGAAGAATGGTATTGAAAACACCATGAGTGGTCCGGCAGCGGAGTTCCGTGTGAATACAACCGTGGCGGCCAAAGCCGGATTCACCGCCGAAGAAGTTTCCACTGACGCCACAGCGGTATTGCAGGGCGTCACGGGCGCAAATCCTGTGATCGCAAATAACCGCGCATACAACGTGCGCGTGCGCTTTCCGGAAGAAAATCGCGGTTCGCTGGAGGCAATGAGCAACACGCTGCTGGTAAGTTCGGCGGGCAGGACCGCCACGCTGGGCTCTCTGGCGCAGTTAACCGAGCTTCCGGGCCAAACGGAAATCAATCGTGAAAACCTACAGCGTATGGTGGAAGTCACGGCACGTCTGGAGAAAATGAGCCTGGGCAAGGGCATGGAAAAGGTCCAGAAAGTAGTTGCCGGATTGCATCTGCCTTCCGGGATTCGTGTGACTTACGGCGGCAAGTACGCGCAGCAGCAAAAAGATTTTCATGACATGGCCATGGTGCTGCTGCTGGCGATCGTGTTGGTCTTTACGGTGCTGTTGTTTGAGTTCCGCAACTTTTCCGCGCCACTGGCAATCCTGAGTTCTGCGTTACTGTCGATCTCCGGTGTATTTCTGGCATTGCTGGTCACGGGCAAGACCGTGAATTTGGCTTCGCTCATGGGGATGATCATGGTCATTGGCATTGTCGCCAAGAATGGCATCCTGTTGCTGGACGCGAACCAGAAATTCGCGCACGCCAACTTCGAACCGGAAGAAGCCATGGTGCAGGCGGGCCGCCGCCGCTTGCGTCCTATCTTTATGACCGCGTTGGCGACCATGGCAGGCATGTTGCCGCTGGCGTTTGCGCTGGGCGCCGGATCAGAAATGCTGCAACCGCTGGCGATTGCCGTGATTGGCGGAATCCTGGTCTCGATGGTGCTCTCTTTGATCGTTACGCCCGCTGTCTATTTCTACCTGGGAAAGCACCGCGCTCGAGGCTGAACTTCTGCTTGTGTAACCAATCCACGCCAGCCGCCTCCATATGAATATGCATGGGCAATGGACGTGCCGAGTAAACCAGAGTTGCTGAAATATGGAGATTGTTCGGGCAGGGATTAAGAAATTTAACGATTTTGCCGGTTTCAGCAACTCTGAATCTGATTGCTTTCATGATGAAAATAGAGGTATAGTGCCTCTGTAATATGCGGCGAAGTTTATCCATCACGGTGATTCTTGCTCTGCTCTCGTCCATGGTCTCGCCAATTATGGCGGCGGCGTGCACCGGAACAGGCAAGGCGGTCTCATGCCACGCAGTGGCTGTAGACCATTGTGATCGCCCCATGCACCAGCATCACCACCACGCTGCGGCTGCTCCAGAATCCAAGATGGCTTTCTCTGCGGCACCCGATGATGCGAAATGCCCCATGGATTGCTGCACTCCAGGACATCTGCGGAGCGGCGCAACAGTTTCCACTAATCCCGATCTTCCCCCACCGGCAGTGAGCGACCGTAAGATCCAGTTTGTTACGATTGTGTTCACCGTTGCTGGTTTTTCTTCGCACACTGATCGCGGTCCTCCCCTCGTCTAAAGGCACAGCCCAAAGCAGAGAGTAATGACTCGGGTTTTTTCTCGGCCTGTTTGTGCATTGTCTGCTCAAAGCTTGCCCTTAAAGCGGCCATTGCCCCGGCTGTTTCCAGACTTCTTTGCGGATACTTCCGCTCAGGAGCTATGCCGGTTTGCTGTTTGACAAGGACAAAACGGGAGCCCTAATGGAGGCCCTCTGGGGAAATCAAAATGTCAAAACGATCTATCGCGATCATCACTTTGCTGGCGCTGTTTTCGTGCTTGCCGGCTATAGCCTCAGTGTTCGGAACAATCAAGGCTATTGTTCACGATCCGCAACATCGGCCTGTGCAAGGGGCCCAGGTTGAAGCACGGAGCCGTACGTCTGCATTTAAAACGTCCGGCACCACGAATGAAGAAGGCATGGCACTTTTGTCCAACGTGCCCGTGGGCGAATATGACATCAAGGTTGTATCCCCCGGATTCAGTGGGGCCGAGCAATCTGTGACAGTGAGCTCAGGCAACGTACAAGAAATGCATTTTGCTCTGGCAGTGGCGCAGCATCAGGAAACAGTGGAAGTGTCTGGCGCGCCAGAGACGGTGAATCCTTCTTCGCCGGTGCCGCAAACGCTGGTCAGCCGGAGCGATATCGCCCAGACGCCGGGCGCTGACCGCACTAATTCAATGGCCATGATCACGGATTATGTTCCTGGCGCTTCCATGGTTCATGACCAGTTGCATGTGCGCGGCGGACATCAGGTGACCTGGGCGATTGACGGAGTGCCTGTCCCCAACACGAACATTGCCACCAACGTGGGGCCGCAGTTCGATCCTAAAGACGTCGATTACATGGAAGTGCAACGCGGTAGTTTCTCGGCTGAGGCCGGAGATCGCACATACGGCGTGTTCAATGTGGTGCCGCGCACCGGCTTCGAACGCTCACGCCAGGGGGAACTGGTTACCAGCTTTGGCAGCTTTAACTCAACTGACGATCAGTTGAGTTTTGGCGACCACAATGATCGGTCAGCATATTACGTGAGCATAAACGGCAATCGCACGGACCACGGACTGGAGACGCCGACTAGCGCCAACCTGCACAATCAGGCCGATGGCGGCGGAGCGTTTACCTCCCTGATCCTCAACGCCTCGCCAAGGGACCAATTCCGCTTTGTGGGTTCAGCCCGCACTGATTTTTTTCAAGTACCGAATGATGCTGACTTGCAAGCTGCCGGAGTGCGCGACCGCGACCGCGAGCAGGACATCTTTGGGAATCTTTCGTGGATACACACATTTGGCACGGGAGTATTGTTGACAGTGGCGCCTTCCTACCACTTTAATCGCGCTGCGTTTGAAGGGCTGGGATCCGCCGACCAACGGCTGGTAACCACAGAAAATCGTGCATCGTCTTATCTGGGCGGACAAGCTTCACTCAATGTTGTGAAGGGCCGGCACAATGCGAGCATCGGATTTTATGGCTTTGGCCAGCACGATAACACGCTTTTTGGTTTGAGCGGCACAGATGACGCCGGTGACCTGGTTGATGTTCATCCCCCACAGGAAAAAGTCAGCGGTGACCTGGAAGCGTTTTGGGTTCAGGACCAGTACAAAGCAACTTCATGGCTGTCACTGACGGCGGGTGTGCGCTTTACGCGATTTTCCGGCCTGGTAACGGAAACGGTGGGCAGCCCGCGGTTGGGGGCAACGATACAGATCCCGCATCTTGGCTGGATTTTGCGAGGCTCTTATAGCCGTTACTACCAAGCGCCTCCGCTCGATACTGTGTCTTCTGACATTCTCAGCGTCTCGCCTGATCAGGGATTTCTGCCATTACGCGGTGAGCGTGATGAGCAGCGCGATATCGGTTTGACCATTCCGGCACGGGGCTGGGTGCTTGAGTTTGACCAGTTCCGCACCGGAGCGCACAACTTCTTCGATCATGACGCGCTGGGTAATTCGAACCTGTTCATTCCTCTCACTATTCAGAGCGTGCGCATTGTGGGGTATGAAGCCACGGTGCGCTCACCCAAATTATTTAAGAAGATTGATATGCATTTGGCTTATTCCCATCAGTCAGTGGAAGGTTCGGGTGGAGTCACCGGCGGACTTACTGACTTTACTCCGCCTGATGCAGGTTTCTTTTTCCTTGATCATGACCAGCGCCAAACGCTGAGCACAGGATTTACCGCCGTGCTTCCCCACCAGAGCTGGCTCTCCGGAAATGTGAGCGCCGGCTCAGGTTTCCTGGATGGTGACGGCCCGGGACATCTACCGGCTTACGCAACGCTTGATTTGGCCGTGGGACATTCGTTCGGCGAGAACTGGTCTGCCAAGCTGACTGCAACCAATCTGACGGACAATAGATATTTTATTGATCGCAGCAACACCTTTGGCGGATCACACGTGAGCGATCCACGGATAGTGAGCGTGCAGTTGCGGTATAGATTTCATTATTAGGATTGAAGATGTTGATCTAGCTCAAAGTCCCTGCTATGCGACGGTTGATATCACTTTCGATGGTAGCAGTGCTTGCCGGATGGCTGGCTATTCCACTTGCCGGCGCGCACTTCTCTGCATGCAATATGATCTGCTGCCGTCGCACTGTCGCCAAGCCTCACTGCTCACATATGGAGGATATGCAAGCCTCCGGTAGAGCGCAGAGTGAACCGGTAGTTTCCACAGGTTCCAGCGCATGCCCCGGGAAATGTTGCGTTAAGGGCAGGAGCGTCCAGTTTGGATTGGCTGGTCCTGGTTTAGCTTCCGTCTCCTCTGCTCCAAAGATCTTTTCTCCTTTCCTTTCTTCCACCAGCCCTTGGTTGCGGCCGCAATATGACCGTCACGGCCGCGCTCCACCCCATACCGTCTAAAGCTCAATTCAAAGTTCGGCGCTTCTTACTACGCTGCGCTCCTCTCGCAATGTGCGTAGCTGGTGTCCATCGAGGGCTGCTCACCCTTTCTCAACCAGTCACCTCCTGCTGGGGTGGACGGCAGGGGGTTTTTAATGCAGTGTCCTGCGCTGGCCAATGAGGAAACAATTAGGCCCGCGCAAATTTGAGAACACTGCAGTAATTCATCGCGAAAAACATATGTACAACAGCAGGATTGTTATTGCTTTTCTTCTCATCATGCTGGAGGCGGGCATTCCCTCATTGGCTACTAACCCGTCGGTTACTCAACCGCAAGCCACGCATCTCGGCAAAGTGCACTTTGCCAATACATGCTCTTCGCAGGTGCAGGTAGAGTTCAATAGCGCCATAGCCATGCTTCATTCATTTCAGTACGGGCTGGCAGAAAAAACATTCAACCATGTGCTGAAAAGAGATCCCCAATGCGCGATTGCCTATTGGGGTACGGCCATGACCCTGTATCACATGCTCTGGGACGCGCCTGGGGCAGAAACGCTCAAGCAAGGTCGTGATTATTTGGCAAAAGCCCGGCGGCTGCGAAAGAGCGCACGCGAACTTGCCTACCTCAATGCCGCCCAGGCATTTTACCAACCAGAAGAACAGCTGCGGGGCAAGTCACGAGTTCGAGCATATTCCGATGCAATGCTGCATCTGCATCAGCGCTATCCTGAAGATAACGATGCCACGGCCCTCTACGCCCTTTCCTTGCTCACATTGCCATCCGGTGACGGCGACTTGAACCAAAAAGAGTCCATCGAGATTTTGACAACGCTGTTTGCTGTACAACCAGAACACCCAGGCGCTGCTCATTACCTGATACATGCGACGGATACAACGGAATTTGCACCACTTGGGCTCGCTGCCGCCCGCCGCTACGCGCAGATTGCGCCTTCTTCTCCTCACGCTCTCCACATGCCAGCGCACATCTTTGCTCGCCTGGGAATGTGGCAGGAATCGATTCAATCGAATCTTGCGTCTCTTGCCGCCGCGCAGGAAGCCACGAAATCGGGACGTGATGATGGATCAGGCGATGCATTGCACGCAATGATGTATCTGACATATTCATATTTACAGAGCGGCGATGACGAGAGCGCTCGTCACGTTGTGGAGAGCGTCAAGTCCATTCCGGGAGCAACGGCTAGTGACGTCATCAATAATCAAGCAATTCTCGAAGCGCTCTACGCGGTTGAGACACACGATTGGAAACAAGCTGCAGCCTTGGTTTCACAACCGGGCGCCTTTCCATATGTCAGAATGCGTACCTATTGGGCGCGCGCGATTGGCGCTGCCCGGACGGGTGATGCCGTATCAGCCCGGCAAGACATTGAGAAGCTCAATCAAGCCCGTGCCGGCATGATGGCATATATGCAAAGCGTGAGCTGCCGGATGCACACCGGGCACCCAGTGAAATCCCAGGTTAGCGTACAGCAGCTTGAGGCGAAGGCGTGGCTGGCATGGGCTGAAGGAAAACCATCCGAAGCTTTGGAAACCATGCGAGCTGCCGCGGTGAAAGAAGATTCTTTCAGCGTGGAATCTCGAACGGTACCTGCGTATGAAATGTTGGGCGATTTGCTGCTCGAACTGCACCAGCCAACGGAAGCGCTCGTTGCCTATGCTACGGCTTTGAAAGAGTCGCCAGCGCGTTTCAATGCCCTTGCAGGCGCGGCGCGGTCCTCACAAGCCTTGGGTAATCTCGCGGCTGCCCGATCCTACTATGAGCTATTAGTAAAGTGCTGCAACCCAAGCGCTGCTCGTAAGGAGTTCGGGGAAGCCAGGTTGTTTCTGTCTGGGAACTAACTGTGCACTTGAGGGGTTGACCCGAGGGAATTTCGCGGGCGTGAGCAAATTACCTGTTGCCGGTTGCATTCTTCACGCAGCGATAACGTGTCCATGACTACAAGAAAGGAGTCATAAGTATGGATCGACGAATCAGAGCGGCAATTCAGATCATGCTCGATAATAAAACATCGCAAGTCCAAATTCGCGACCTCGCGCAAAATGTGAATCTTTCACATCCGCACTTCGTCAAACTGTTTAAGGAAGAGATAGGTCTTAAGCCAAAGCAATGCGCACGTTACTGGCGGCTACGGCAAGCAAAGGACCTGCTCGATCACACATTTCTGAAAGTGAATGAGGTCGCGTCCGCTGTTGGTTTTAGACATGTAGCGAGCTTTACCCGCGCATTTAGACAATTCTATGGGTATACTCCTTCGGTTTCACGGGCAGACCACAGCCTCGAGATCATTTGCCGGCAAGAAGAAAAACAAATTGAACACTCAATTGAGTAAACCTCAGATGGAGAAAATCCATTCCCAGGCTAACGGTGGGCTGCCGTGGTGGTCGGCGGCGCCGTGATCGCCTTGCGGATGTTCGCCTCCGGCGCTTTGTCATTGAACGCGACTGCCCCATCTTTCATAGCTATACCGAGTTTTGACCAGAGCTGGTTTAGATCGGCTGGAGCAGGCTTGTCGCGCATCTGGTTGTAAAGATCGCGCAGCACGCTTGTTCCTGTGGCCTTGTCTCCCATGGCCAGCGCCTTACCGATGTCCCAATCTTCATTGATGTTGCCGCCTCGATTGATACCGCGAAGCGCGTCTTCAAGTCCCTTGCGGTTTTTGGTGTTCTCTCGGATGCGAACGTCGGCCAGCAGGCAGAAGATTGCGCCGCCCCAGTATGTGCGTCCCCAGGTATGCGTGTTATCAAGTCCCCGATCGCCTGATTCTGGCTCTCCCTTGGGCATGTCGCGGACAAAAGTGCGCCACATCTCGTCCAACGGCATTCCTCCCGAGCGTACGCGCGCCACAGGCTCAACATAGGTAGAGATTCCTTCTTCGAGCCAGTGCTGCTCGTCCGGAAGGGATGGAAGCGCCAGATGAATCATTTCGTGCACCAGCACCCAGTCTTCTTTGGTGGCGGCGACATCAGCATCGGTGCCCACGCTGATAAAAATCAGCCCGCCATCCCTGGGATAAGTAACGCCGTGGCGTATGCCGGAACCGGAGGCGCTGCGCATTTTTAACGTGAGGTGCGGAACAGGGAAGTGGCCGTAATAATCGGCGACGGTGGCGGCAGAGGCCTTTACCCAGCCCAGCAGCTCTTGGCGTGAGAGCTTCATTGGGCCATCAGGGAGCGTCACGTCGATTGTTGCGCCCGAGACTCTTAGCGTCGCGGCGTCGGCGCTATTTTCCTGCGCCGGCAAAGTTTTGAGCGGGAGCGCCAGAAGAGCAACCGCGGCCATCGACAGAATAAGGCTGAGACGATGAAATCTCATGGATGACAAGACTAACATCTGCTTCAGTTGGATGCAGCAGCCGCAACAGTCTGGGAATGTTTCTTGCGATAGGCGAGGACCAGAGTGTCGAGCGAGAACTTGCCGGGGCCGAAGATCAAAATCAGCAGCGATACCAGCAGAAACGGAAAAGGGTCCGCTCCAAAGAATTTTCCCGATTCGGAAAAGAAAGAGGTAAACGCTTCCCGGTCTGCGGTGATATAGGCCACGATCATATTGATCAGCAGCGGTACGGCAATCAGCCGCGACGCCAGTCCGAGAATCAAAAGAATGCCGCCAATGGTTTCCAGAGAAGCATTGAAGTAGGCGTTCAATGTCGGCGCGGGAATTCCCAGATCGGTAAAGAATGCCACGACCTTGTCAATGTGGCTGAACTTGCCGATGCCGCTCTGGAGAAAAAGCCATCCCCAGTAAACACGAATGAGAAGCAGAAAAGGGGATTGCAGAGAGTTGACAGTCTTAAGAAACCAGCCGTAAGCGATCTCAGCTTTTTGCATCAAGGCATTCATTGTTGGTCTTTTTCCGGCAGACGGCAGAACCAGCCGAGCTCTGACCAGTTGGCGAACCAGTCATGCAGCTGTTCCATCACGCGCTCCAGCTTTTTCCCTGACCAGTTGACCGATGTTTCAATCGCCTGTGAGAGTGGTAGACCCTGCTGCAAGGCACGCAGCAGCGCAAAGCCTTCAGGCCTTAAGCGTTTGAAATAGACGATGTTTTCCTGACGATGGACAGCCAGGAATACTTTTTTACCCTTGGGCAGAGGCAGCTGCTTGCGCGGCGCGTCATCTGAGTGGTCCATCATGACGACGTTGCTGGAGATATCTGTTTCCGGATCTTCCGTTTCGCGCACTTTGAGGAGAAGTCGGTCCACGGGATAAGCCAGATCGAGCAGTTGCAGATATGGTTGCAAATGAAAGACTGGATCTTCACCCAGGCTAGCCAGTTCGGTCTGGCTAAGAACGGGATACTCAGCGGCATCAAAAGCTTCGATATCGGCCCATTCCAGACGTACCATGTCGAGCGCCATGCGCTCATTATTGGAAATCAAATCAGGATGCGCGCGCAGCCAGCTTTCAAGCCGAGAACCGAGATCGCGGAGCGTGTATGATACCGAGGGCATTTCGGTCAGATAGCCGAGAAGAACCTTGTCAAAGGCTTCCTGCCCAATGACCTCGCGCAATCCGGGAAAGTCGTCTGCAAGGGACGAGAGGAGCCGGAACCAGTAAACGCGATTGTAGATTTCCAGGCGCTCGGCCGAGGTCAGCCGGTCATTCGGTTTTACGATTTCTTCCGCAATCGCTTTGGTGGATCGGCCATCGAGCGTTTGCTCACGCATGCGCTCATCTTCAGTCAGCGGTTGCCGCACCACGTCAAAGACTGCACGCTGGAGCTGCTCTAAATCCATATGACCCGGGTTCATGTGGCCCTGACTCATGACGCCACCGCCGAGCCGGCTGGAATATATTGTTTCGCTTTCAGCGCTTCTTTGTGGACCTCATCGAAAGAGGGAATGTGATCGTCCCACTCCAGCAGCGTTGCCGTGGGGCCGACCATCTCAATGGCCCTGGCGTAAAGCTGCCACACGGGATCGAGCACCGGATGATCGTGCGTGTCCAAAATATATTTTTCGTAGTTGGAGTGTCCGGCTATGTGAATCTGGGCGACGCGCTCCGTGGGAATGCTGCGCAGATACTCAAAGGGGTCAAAACTATGATTGCGCGATGAGACGTAAATATTATTGACGTCAAGCAGGATGCCGCAGTCGGCTTGTTCCACGACCTCGTTGAGAAATTCCCATTCCGTCATTTCAGAAACGTGGTATTCGGCGTAGCTGCTTACGTTTTCCACGGCAATGGGCACTTCCAGGAAGTCGCGCGCTTCGCGGACTTTTTGGGCCGTGCGTTTTGCCGCCTCAAAGGTATAGGGCATAGGCAGGAGGTCGTGCGAATAACGGCCATCCACGCTACCCCAGCAAAGATGGTCAGTGAGCCACGGCGTATTGGTGCGGCGGACAAGCTTTTTCAGCCGGCGCAGGTGCTCGCGGTTGAGCGGCTCAGCCGAGCCAAAATACATGGAAACGCCGTGTTGGACCACGCGATAGCGCTCCAGAATCTGGTCCAGAACCTGGAGCTGGCGGCCGCCTTCCACCATGTAGTTTTCAGAGATGATTTCAAACCAGTCTACGACCGGCTTCTTTTCAAAAATATGGTTGTAATGAGGAATGCGCAACCCGATTCCTACGCCGAAGTCTTTGTATCCGTTGAATCGATTTGCGGGCATAAAGCCTGATTAAGATAGCAGGGAGCTTTGATTTTTTTGAAATAGAGGACCAGCGGCAATCCACCGGTCCTCTTCAATTGAGAGGACCTGTTGCTATTTGCTGTCCCCGGCCATGGGCTTGCCATCTGTCCGGCACTCACCCTTGCCTTTGCAATCGTTCTTGCCTTTGGTGGATCCGCAGCCGCCTTTGCCTTTGCAGGAGTTTTGTCCCTTGCAGGCGTGCTTGTCTTTTTTGCTCTTGCTGGCCTTATCGCCCTTGGTAGCGGTGTCTTTTTTTGCATCGTCGCCACCGGCGGCCTGGGCAAAAGCGCTTTGGCCGGCCATAAATCCTGTCAGGGCGGCACCCATAAGCAGTAAACGTACAGACTTAGTCATTGGTAAATCTCCCTTCCGATTTTTTTAAATGTCTGACGAGAGCATTGTCCGGGCCGCATACAGAGCCTAAACCACTCCCGATCAGCGTCCTTTGAAGTACGTACAGCATTGTAAAACGGATTGTTCTTGTGGAGCATCGATGCGACGGCACGTACCGCCGGTAAGTGAATTTTTACACACATGTTCCATAGGGACAAATATGCGAGGGAATACTAACATGCGGGTGCGGGTGGAATGAAGAACTTTTCACTTTGTCCGGGCAATCGAAAAAAACTTTTAAACGCGTTAAGGCACGGTATTTGAGCAGTTTGAATGGCAGGTTTAACGGTATGACGCTTGATTTTAATGGCCAAAACCTCTCATTCATGGATGTTGAACCATATTCAACGACATTAGCGCTGGTATGAACCCGCAATCAGAAGGAAAGTTCTTTCATGTGATTTGTCCCCGTCGCTTCGTCCCAGGTTGCCGGATTAGATACGGCTTAGTTTTGCGCTCCACTAATTTTTGCGTTGCACTAGAAAGTGGGCCAGATCTTTGAGTGTTTGGGCACGCTGGGCAAATGAATCCAGGGCGCTACAGCCGGAAGAGACCAAAGCATCGGCCCGGCGCAAGGATTCATCGATCCCAAAAAGTGAGGGATAAGTTGCTTTTTCTGAAGCTGTGTCTTTGCCCGCGGTCTTACCCAGTTGTTCTGAGGACTGAGTAACATCAAGCACATCATCCACGATTTGGAATGCCAGTCCAATGGAGCGACCAAAGTCGCGGAGGCGCTGGATTTCAGCCAGCGAGCCATTGGCGTAAATCCCTCCGCTCACCAGGCTGGCAGTAATGAGCGCTCCGGTCTTGGAGCGATGGATATATTCCAGAGTCGCTGCGTCTGCAGGCTGGCGCTCGGCTTCCAGGTCTTTGACCTGTCCGCCAATCATTCCGTCCACGGTGCCGGTGCCGCGAGCGATCTCTTCAATGATCTTTACGCGACTTTCCGGCGGACACTTCAGCCGCGCCAAAACTTCATAAGCCTGAGTCTGAAGCGCGTCACCGGCCAGTATAGCCAGCGCTTCTCCAAAGACCACGTGGCAGGTCGGCTTGCCGCGGCGCAGATCGTCATTGTCGAGAGCAGGCAGATCGTCATGAATGAGCGAGTATGTATGCAACATTTCCAGCGCGCTGCCCAGTTCTTCAACGCCTTCAGGCAGTCGTCCAGCGATCATGCGTGCGGCCTCAAGGCACAGAATAGGACGCAGGCGCTTGCCTCCGGCAAAAACGCTGTGCCGCATTGCCTGATGGATGGAGTCCGGCCGCTGGGTAGCGGCGGGCAAAAGCTTTTCCAGCGAAGCGTCAATGGTGCGCTGGCCTTGCGCAAGGATCTCATTCAGCATGAATACTGAGTATAAAACAGGACGGCAGAATTGATTCTGAAACCAGATGACAGAAAGCACTATCAAGAACGTTTCTTGTAACGAAGGCAAACTCTTTGCCACTAGTAGATAGGGGCCTTGTCTTGTCCCCGCAGGACGATACAAGCGTGGGAATTAGCGAGAGTTCATGACGGCTATTTACCTGAATACGATTGATGATTGCGGGCGTTATCGACCAAACCTGGTCAAGCGTACCTTTGTGATTGCTTTGGCCATGATTGCTATGGGCGCGGTTTCTCAGCCGTTCTGGGCGCAAACCAAATTTCCCGTCAACCCCAACGCGCAGAAGGCGAAAATTGCGCAAACTGCGCAAACAAAACAGGCAGCGGCGATTGCAGAAACAAGCGTACCCAATCTATTGTGGCTTCCCCGTGAATCGGCCCTTACAGTACTGAGGAACTCGCATTTACAGCCGGAAAAAATTGCAGATGACAATCAACCGGGCAGCGTAGTCATCGAGCAGATTATTGCTGCCGGAACGAAGGTCATAGTCAACAGCAAGGTGGGTTACACCATCGGCCAGCCGATGCTTAAGCTCGAGGCAGGCCAACGTCTCGTGCGGGCCCATGGAAATGTGCATTTCAAGGTTACATTGACACCCCCGGCCAAGCCTGCGAATGCCGAAGGCTCGCCGGTTGTCTATGAGTTTGTATGGCGACGTGGCGAACCCTCATCGCAGGAGACGACAGGCACTTTTGATAAAAAGGCGCCGAACACCCCTGGCACCTATGCCGCCATGATATCCACCATCGTGAATGATGTGCCTCTTGAGAGCAGACCTGTGGAGATCAAGGTTGAGCCAGCTCCGATTAAGCCAACGCCACCGCAGCTTACCCCGACACCATCGCCGGTGCAGCAGACAAAGCTGCCAAAAGCGATTCTTCTGCTGGCGGCAATCCTGGGCACGCTGGCGGCGGCATACGGTTTTCACAAGTTGAAGAAGCGCCAGGTCGCAGCCAGTGCAAGGGTAGAAGTATCGACGGGCAATCGCCAGAGCAAAGCGAAAATCCTGGAGCCGCAGTCACTCAAATCCAAATGCCTGACCCGCGTGCGCTGGGTGCGTGGGCCTTTGTTCAGCACAATGTTGCCGCAGGAGAAGATCGTAAAGAAAAAAGGAGCTGCCCATGGCTGATGCAGGAATCACGTTGAATACACTGTTCGGACTCCCTGACGAAGGCTTTTGCCGCCATGCGCTATCGATTGGCATTGAAGCGGAAGAAATGTCTGCGATGAAAAGCAAGGCGCTGGCTGCCATCCAAGGGCTGCAATGGGGCTCGGTTGAGGGAGACATCTTCCACGGAATGTCAGAGCTGCTGAACATGAACCTGATGGATGTAATGGTGGAAACTTGGAAGCAGTATGGCACTCTGGCCGATTATGCCGAGCAAAGTAAAGCCGGTGGAGCAGCGCAGGTGGTGGAGCTCACGGACCATAGCATGAGTTTCGAGTTGCATCCATTTGTCGAAATCCAGTTTGCGGAGTTCGCAAAAAAGATTTTTTTTGACGTCACACTGGAGATCACGCTCAAAGCGCTCCGATTGAAAATCGAAGAAGCGCGAGTAAAGTCCGTGGAGACCGGCTCTTGCGAAGGAAAGGGAATGATTAAGATCAGGGACATTACGCTGTTGCAGCTTCCGTTCAAGCCGATCGACCTGCCGGGAAAAATCAATCTGGGCGAAGGAATCGCCATTGTGTGAGACGCGCGATTCAAAACATGAAAAAAAGGAGCATCTTGTGGATGCTCCTTTTGGACGGAGGAGGGTACAACAGATATTTTCAGGCGGCGTGCGCGTGAGCCACAGGCTTGGTATGGCTGGCCGCCAGAACGATGGCACGCACATCAGAGGCATAGCAACAATCGGCGGCGCCGGCAGCCAGCGCATTGGCCCACATTGTTTCATCGGCCAGGCGATGCGTGCACACAATGGTGGTGGATGCAAAATCCCGCTTGAGCTGCTGCACTTCACTCAGCGCGGCCAGCTCAAGATCAACTATCGCCACATCAGCCCGGAACCTGGGGATGGCCAGGCGCAACTCATCCACATCTCCGGCCAGATGCACCACGCGGAAATGGTTATAGAGTGATTTCTCCAACATTTCCGCAGTTTTGCTGTTGCTTTGAGCGACAACTACACTTAGCGGTTTCATGAAAGACATCCTCATTCTCATTGGCTGTGCGAAAACAGCTCGGCGGTTTTCGCTGAGATTTTCAAGCTGCTGGACTTCCGCAGGCTGTTAAGGGGGAACTACTTCTTGACCGTCTGCGCCCGCTCGGCAGGTTCATAGGGCTCAGGCTGTAACTTTCCATTTTGCCGAAGCAGAATCTCAACCTTGCCTTCAGCCTCTTCCAGTTCCTTGCGGCACGAAGAAGAATGCTTCAGGCCTTCTTCAAAGAGTTTCAACGCCTGTTCAAGCGGGACGTTACCTCTTTCCAACTCATCGACGATTTGTTCCAGACGCTGGAGGCAATCCTCAAACTTAGGCACAGAGCCGAAACTCCATGGCACATTTTACCGCGATAAGCGGGAGCCACTCCGTTTATTTTTCCACAAAATGGGAATAAAAATGAAAACTGTTCATTGCATAGATCCCCGAAATCTTCAGGCGTATAACGAATCCTGCCGGCTCGCGTCCGAATCTCTACGGGTGCGATTGGAGTTATGAGCGGAGAATGAAATCTAAAACACCTCTCATTATCCGGCTTTCGGTTGACGCTGATGTGACCGCAATCCTGAACTGTCTGGCCGAAGCTTTTGCTCCCTACAAAGCTAACTACACGGCAGAAGCTTTTCTGGTACAGTGCTTTCCCCTGAAACCATTAAGCATCGCATGAAGAGCATGAAAATCTTCGTAGCTGAAAGCCAGAGCCCCCGCGGGATCATCGGCACGTAGCTTGCAATCTCCGTACTCCAGAAGAGGGCCACCTTCGAGGGATGGCGGTACTGCCTGCTTTCCAAAGTGCCGGAATCGCGCAACAGCTCCTGGATCGCGCCGAGGCCGAACTGCTGGCTCAAAAATGTATTCGCATCACTCTGGATACAACCGCACCGCTCAAGCGCGCAATCCGCTTTTACCAAAGAAATGGGTTTCGGCCTTCTGGGCGAGTGACTGATTTCTTTGGCATGCCGCTGTATGAATACGTCAAAACCTTAAAGTAGCGGTTTAACCAGCAGCCGTGGCCGATCCAAAATACCCACATCTAAGGATAGAGCCAGTAGCGTCCCCGCGGGGCAGCCGCCACCCGCATAGCAACTCATTGCGCCAGCGGAACGCTGTACTGTGCGGCGATCAACCGCCACTGGCCATCGATTTTCATCCACACGTCGGTCAGGCGGTCACGATATTCATAGCGCTTGCCCTTGGAAGTGCCTGTCTCGTGGTAGGCGCCGGTCACCACGGCCACAATCCCGTGCATGCGCACCTTCAGGTCTGACTCTTCCGCCGCGTCCACCTGCGTCGAGGTGTCAGCGGTGTGCGCCATGTATCCCATTTTTCCGTAGATGTTGCCGTCCTCAACGGTGATGATGAAGTCGTCCGCCAACATTGAAGTCATGAGAGTGATGTTGCGTAGCTTGTAAGCGTCAGTCCATTTCTTTTCCAGGGCGAGAATCGTCGCCTCCGGCGAGGTCTGCTGCGCCATGGAGATCGTGGGCAGGCAGCAAAGCAGCCCAAGAATGAGTAGTCGTTGAACGTACATGACCTGTTTATGGCACAGTTAGCTGCGGTCAACAAGTCGTTTAGCGACTACCGGGGTTGCTAAAGTAACTTGAGGGATCACCGTGATTGGAAAGGCAATTTCTTTGATAATGGTAGCTGACTTTCTTTGGTATGCCGCTACAGGAATACGTCAAAACCTTAAAGTAGCGGTTTAACCAGCCGCCGTAGCAGAGCCGCCAATCCCATCCAGTACGTCGATAGCGGAGCTGTAGCGTCCCAGCGGGGCAGCCACCTGCGCTCCTTGGACCAAGCCGCGGACTTTGTGCAGCATTTCACGCGCAATCAGGATTCCCTCCGCGCGGGCAGCTTCTGCGTTTGGCGCGCGCGCCATGCGATCAAGGATTGCGTCTGGAACGGAAACGCGCAGCTCATTCTTCATGAACTCAGCATTGCGTACGCTGGTAAGCGGCCAGATGCCTGCCAGCACCGGAATGCGATGATGATCAACGCGGCGCAGGAACTGCTCCAGTAGCGATACATCGAAAACCGGCTGCGTCACGGCGAAGTCCGCACCGGCTTCAACCTTGTATTCAAAGCGGCGTACTTCTTCGTCAATGTTCACAATGCCGGGATTCGCTCCCACGCCGATCATAAATTTGGTTCCAGAGCCAATCGGGTTGCCGCCAACGTCCAGCCCATGATTCAGGTTATGAACAATGTTGACCAAGCCGATAGCGTCCACGTCAAAGACCGCAGTGGCGTCAGGATAGTTACCCAACTTGGGCGGATCGCCTGTAATGCAAATCAGGTTGTGCAGCCCCGTGGTGTAAGCGCCCAGCAGCTCAGACTGCATGCTCAGCACATTGCGGTCACGGCAGGTAAAGTGCAGCACCGTTTCTATCCCTGCCTGCTGCTGCACCAGAAGACACAGAGCCATATTGCTCATGCGGGCTGATGCGCGCGGGCTGTCCGGGATATTGATGGCGTCAATACCGGCAGCTTTCAGGAACTTTGCACCTTCCACTTCTTTGCGGAAGTCGATTCCCTTGGGTGGAACAATCTCTACCAGCGTTACAAACTCACCGGCCGCTAGCTTCTTGCCCAGGTTAGAACGCTGTGCCAGAGGCGGCGGCGTGATGCTGGATTCGCGCTTGGCTTCAGTGATTACCCGAAAGCCTCCGGGCTTGCCCTTGGCATCAGTCATGCGCAGCGCAGATTTCATTGACTTGATATGCTCCGGCGTTGTTCCGCAGCATCCGCCAACCAGGTTCACTCCGGCATTCACAAACTTGCGCGCGTAGCTGGCCATATATTCCGGCGAGCAGAGATAGATATTGCGGCCTTCAATGCTCCGTGGGATACCAGCATTGGGCTGCGCGGCAAGCGGCTTGTCTGTCAGGCGACGGATGCGCTCAATCGCTTCCAGCATTGCCACCGGACCAACGCTACAGTTGCAGCCAATCACGTCCACGCCCCAGTCGTTCAGCTTGGCGGTAAAGGTTTCAGGGCTGGCGCCGTCCAGGCAGTTGCCGTCTTCGTCAATAGTGACCTGCGCCACCAGAGGCTTTTCCGGAGCGACTTCCCGCGCGGCCAAAATGGCCTGATGCAGCTCTTCCAGATAGCCAAAGGTTTCCAGCATGAGCACGTCAACGCCGCCTGCTACCAGAGCCGTGATCTGGTCGCGAAAGGAAGCGCGGGCTTCCTCACGCGACGTTTTACCCAGCGGCTCAATGCGCAGTCCCAGTGGGCCAATCGATCCCGCCACCAGAACATTGGTAGCTTTTTTCAGGTTGAAAGCGTCCGCAGCTTCGCGGGCCAGTTCCGCGCCCTTGCGATTGACTTCCTCTACTTTTTCGGCTAAACCATGACGGGCCAGTCGAAAAGAGTTGCCGCCGAAAGTATTGGTTTCAATCATCTCGGCCCCGGCATTCATGTATTCCTGGTGGATGCCGCGGATCAGGTCCGGCTGTGTGAGATTCAGCTCGTCATAACACTTGTTGATGAACACGCCTTTGGCGTAGAGCAAAGTGCCCATTGCGCCGTCGCAGAGTACGGGACCTTGTTTCAACCGGGTTAGTAGATCGTTCGCCATTGTTACTGTCAGAATACCTTAGCCCACTCACTCAACGCCATGCGCCGGCAGGGAGTGGCAAGATTTCCTGCATGGAGCGCATTCCAGTGCGTTCTATGGATTGCCAGGGAGATCCTTGTCCGGCGCGCAACCTGCGGCAAATGCTGCGTGAGCGCGCCGATGGAAGCTCCCCGGGCCTGAAAGCGGCTCTGCTATAATCGCGATTTCAACATCATTTGGCGCGGCTCCCAGAGGAAACGGTCTAACTAAAGAATGCGGCGAAACAGCTATCTTTCTCACCTTTTGGTTGCAAGTCTTGCCCTGGCCATGGCCGGGTGCGGTTCCGGCACCACCAACAACACACCTAAGCCAACCGGCTTGAAAAAAAGGGTATTGATCTCCAATACGACAGCCGGCACCGTGACCGTGATCGACGCGCAAAAGGACGTATTTAGCACCAAAATTCTGGGCGTTTCATCTCCCACCAAACTGATTACGTCCGGCGGCACCACCGTCGCCATGGACATCGGCAGCAGCCTGATCACGGTGATTGATAACCCAACAGAAACTGTCACTTTCCCCTCGCCCATAGGCGATGAGCCTTTTGATATTGCCATCAGTCCTGACGGTAAGAATGCCTGGGCAGCCATGCGTAACTTTGGCTTCGTCCAATCCGTGGACACCACAACGGGCGTGGCTCGCGGGGTGCTTCGTATTGGCAATGCCCGCCGCCTGGTGATGAGTCCCAAGGGAACCAAGCTGCTGGTTTTCCCTGATCCACAGGGACAGGTTCCTCCCAACACCCATACCTTTTTTGTGGTCGATACCGCTACTTCGGCGGTCCAGGCTGTTACTGATGCACTCCACCTTGATCAGCCTTTTACCGCCGTATTCAACGGCAGTGAGACGCAGGCGTTCATCCTGAACTGCGGTGCTGAATGCGGTGGCACTAACGCCAGCGTGACCTTTGCCGACTTTACAAATCCCACGGCCACCTTCGCTCCGAGCCTGCCGATTTCGGTCCCGGGCGCGACCGTGGGGCTGATAAACGGCTCCAACCTTTACGTTGCAGGAACGCCGACCCCCGCTCCCACTGGTCCGGGCCCCGGCTGCCCGATTTCCCGCTGCGGCGAGCTGACCGTAATCAATGCCACGTCACTCACCGCCGGAACGCCAATCCCTATCACTGACGGCGATCACGAAAAGATGGCGTTCGCCAATAACCGCGTTTACGTCGGCGCCTTCGGATGCACAATTGAACCCGGCACTGCCCCCAATACCGTCCGTGGCTGCCTGTCTATCTTCAATACCGGCACATCAGCCACCGTTTTCCCCACAGAGTCATCCTTCCGCCAGAACTTTAACGTCACGGGCTTCCAGCCTATCTCCGGTCGCAACGTTATTTACATCGTCCAGGGCGCGGAACTCGATATCTTCAGCACCGACACAGATACACTCGCTCCGGGCGTCACCCAGATCGACGTGATAGGCCAGGCGTTTGACGTCGTGCAGATCGATCCATAGACGCTTGGTTTACTCCCGAGCGAAGCGAGGGATCCCTACTCCAACCAAAATGCATTTCGGAAGCGACGCACCACTTTGAGTTTTTGACTCACCAGATTCCCCGATCTAGGGAGTACCTTCCCCCTCCCGGTGTATTCCACTGCATCGGCTTTGCCTAATATCCACGCATTTACCGTGATTTATTAGGCAGAAAATTGATTTATTGGGCAAGTCGCTTTTTCCTTGCATTCGCCAGATATGCGCCTATAAGTAGGGTAACGGGACGCGCCCGTGTTTGAGCACGAAACGCGCCCCTAACCAAAGCACCTGAATGAGAGGCGACAATGGCTACCCTTGATGTTACCGAAAAGGCTGGCGTTTATGAAACTCTGTCCAGTCTGAATACGGCCTTCGCTGGAATCGTCCAGCACCTTCAAAAACTACAGAAAAGCGGCCCTTTCAAACCCGAATCGGCAAAGCTGTTCTCCGGTCTTGCGCAAGAGCTACAGGCCGAAATCAATCAAGACTTTCTTGAAGACTTACACCAGCTTGAGCTTGATGACTGGAATCGCTATGGCAAAGTCAGACAGGCGCGGGAAAAGGAACTGCGTGACCCCGATGATGTTTTCATTCAAGCGGAAGAACGCAGAAAGGAACTCGCCAAGCAACGCAAGAAACCTAAGCGCTAAACCGCGCAACCCATTGACTACTAAGCTACTCTCGTGTATAATTAGTTACATAAGTCGAAGGCCCACCCTTAGCAGGGAGTGGGCCTTTTTTCTTATAGAAAGGTAAAACATGATACAGGTGTTATATCGCCGTGCAGATACCGGCCAGATTACAACAGAGGAATATGCCCGTAAGCACCCTCGCACCACAATAAAGCAACACATTTTGATTCTTCGCAAATAGCGGACAGTCCAAAGTAAAGGCAGTGAACAGTAAGCGGCTTCGCTCGAAACGGAGCCGCTTATTTCTTCATTGCACGAACTTATTTCTTAGTCTTTTTGCGCTCCGTCTTTCGGGGCGTATTCCAGTAAGGCGACTTACACTTCGGACACACCTTTGGCTCCTCATCGCTGCCCTGTCGCGGAACCCAAGTGTGGTCGCACCTTTCGCACTGATAACCTTCCAGCGTGATTTTAGCCATGCGTTCATGGTATTACCATTGCGGTATTCTGTCAAGTCATATACTTGTGTTATTTCCCTTGACATAATATATACCTATTAGTAATATACCTCTAGTAACTGAGGTGCATTCATGGACGCAAGACAGCAGCGCGGAATGGAACTGGCGGCAACCCGAACGATCAAAAAGAGAGAGTGTGGCTTTTGGGCCGTTCCCTCTCAATTTGGCTCGGGCGCTTACCAAGTCAACTTTGAGAACGAGATTCCTACTTGTTCCTGCCCCGACTTTGAAACGCGTCAACTGAATTGCAAACACATCTTTGCTGTTACCTACGTTATGCAGCGTGAGGAAAGCACAGACGGGAGCACCACCGTTACGGAAACTGTCACCATCAAAGCGGAAACCCGAGCTACCTACGCGCAAAACTGGCCTGCATACAATGCGGCCCAAACTTGTGAGCAGGACAGGTTTCAAGAACTGCTACGCGATCTTTGCGCTGGCATCC
>Ga0206944_1018_pt1 | contig 35146 bp, 25 predicted proteins | sample Alteio_BWOrgHeat_4_FD_152978 | JGI IMG/M metagenome (GOLD analysis project Ga0206944, IMG submission 152978) | Enriched cells from forest soil in Barre Woods Harvard Forest LTER site, Petersham, Massachusetts, United States -... | ecosystem: Environmental > Terrestrial > Soil > Temperate forest > O... | reverse complement strand
AAAAGATCATATTTGTCCCCAATATGCTGCTAAACATTGTGGTGTAACTGTAAGCGTTAACAACGCTGTGAACGCTTACTTACACTCTTTTAAGTAGAGGGGTGGTCGCTGCTGTTTTGTCTATAATACCTTTTAAATATTTGACCATCTCCTCTTTACCGTAGAAATCTGCAATTGTGACTGCGTCAAAACCGTCGTCATTCTTCTGATTTATCCACTTCAAAATGAGAGAATCGTCTATTTCGTCTATTTTTTTCCTGATTAGCTCGATGACATTTTGATGCCCGTTTCTTGCTGCTAAATGGAGAATTGTATTCCTTTTGCGATCCATTTCTTTATAAGGCTCTAAGTTCCATGGTTCTAGTATGCGCATAATACCTGTCTGATTTTCTGAGGCTGCCAGGAGGAATGGCGTTAGACCTTCATTATCCGTTATAGTCAGGAGAGATGGCGTTGGACCTTCATTATCTGTTTTAGTTGATAAAGACTCGTCAGCATAAATTAACTCTTGATAGATGAGACGATGTCCATTTAAGGCAGCAAGATGCAAGGCGGTTCTTCCTTCGTGATCTCGTTTTCGAGTAGGCTTGGTTGCAGAAGGAACATTAGATTCTCCTTGTCCCTTTGGAGTTGATTTTTCTTTACTTTGAGTTTCTCTTATTAAAGAAATCTCTTTTCGAAATGCCTTCACATCTCCTAAGCTTGCTACATAGTGGAGCTTAGTGCCCCCTGTTCGCTTTTCAAATTCTTCAAGAGTTTCTGACCTTTGCCTAGTAAGATCTTTCACATACTGTTTTAAGTAATCCATATCTACATTCTCCAGCACGTTGCCAAAGGTGCTTTCTCCTGTGCCAAAGGAGCTTTCTCCATTTATAAGAACAGTGAGTACCCATTCTCCCCAAAATTGCACCCCGTCTGTGACATACAATCCTAACCCTTCGTAATGTCCTGCCTTATGCTCCCCAGCAAAGTAACTGCCATCCTCATGATAAGAGATTCCTAACCCATGTGGAAGACCGTTTATATTTAAAGCACCTCGATAAATAATTTTTCCTAATGGATCTTTAAGCTCGTTATAGATGACCGGCACTCCATCTTCTTGTAGTCTTCCATGGGCTTCGCCGTTATTGTTTTGAATACGTAGAAATAGGCTATCAGGCGATAATTTTTCTCTCTTAGGAGTTGTTTTGCACTTATTAGAGGTAACCTTTTTGATAAAAGCATTGATCCAAGTCTCATGAACAGCAGAGGCTGTCAAGAGTTGAGAGGGCGTCAAGACTTGCCTGATATTGCTTGTTGTTGTCTTTATTGCGATTGCCTCATCACTGATGATGTCAACAATCTTCACTTTTGGCATTCCCGGCATTTGCACCTCGTCATCCACTTTAAATTTATGGAGCAAGCCATTGAAGTCTTTGACAATAAAAGCGGCGATTTTGCTTTGAGTGATGGATAATTGCTCACGTGCGTCGGGGTCGCAAGCTTCTACCTCTTCCACAAGCTCAAAAAGAGTTGCGCCACCCCCTTCAGAAGAGGGGACTAAAAAGAGAAGAGGGATCTTCATTGACAAATGGGTTTCTCCATCTTTAGTTTCTGAAATGACACCACCAAAAGTCTCCGTCAGTTTGAGGTTTAAACCCTCTAACGTTATAGAGATCATCACACGATCTGCAAAGGGTTCTAAACGATAGGATAGATTTCTTGTAAATTCCTTCATGTCTGTTTGTGAGCTCACGTAAAAACAAGCACCGTTCGGTGTTAGCTTGTCTGCAGAGCCTTGATTAAATCCAGAATCGTAAACAGGTAAGCGCAAGCCTCGTGCTTCTCCCATGCCAACAATGATCAATTTAACCCCAGATTTATAGGCTCTGTCTAAGTGCTTTTTGAGTATGTCGGGGTCAAGTTCAGCTTCATTGGCTTGGGCATCCGTGTACATGAGCACAATAGGAAAACACGGACTTCCTTTCATCTTTGTCAGGTCCTCTTGGATTTTGGCAATGCTATGTATTAGTGCTTGTTCTAAGTTTGTCGTGTTCCCATATCCTAAATTGGGTTGTAGCCCTGAAATGGTCTTTATCATTTCTTCCTTAGAAAAAGGGGCGGCTTTTTGCACTTCTTTAGCTTGTGAATCAAATTCGCTTACGCCGACGACATCTGTTTCCTTAAACTCATCCAATAGGGCTTTAAGTGATTCTCTTACCAAGGCCATGCGCGTATTCTTGCCATCTCTCGTATAAGCTGCACCTTGAGTTGATGGCTCATTCATCGAGCCGCTCTTGTCGACGACCACTCGGAGAAGGGCCGGTGTCATTCGTCCCTGGGATCTGTCATGCTCCACATTTGCAGACATTTGTAGATAAACTTTCGCAGGGTGACCTGTACGCTTTATGACGGCCATTCCACATCCATGTTGCAATTCTTCAGGGCCACATTTTGGAGGGTTTAGTTGTAATTCAATCTGCTTAATAATGGCATCAATCGTACAATCTTCTGGCTTAGGAATTTGTCCTCTGTCAATCTCTGCTATCGCTTTTTCAAATCCTTGCGCGCCACCTGTTGTCACGTTGAATTGGTCCGGGGATGGAGCAGTACATTTTGCCGGAGTGTCAGCTGCTAACGAGGCGCTGCTAACGAAATTAGGGTCTCCCGGAGCTCTTGCCAGAATTCTTTCTGCCTCTCTAAGCTGCGCCGCAGCAAGCGCGGCTTTGCTCCTTTGAACGGGCGCAACTCTTACTCGATCCTGTAGAAGGCGGCAAAGATCAATACGTCCAGATTCTGCTGCAATCTGAACGGGGGTTTGCCCTTTGCCATTGACGATGCCGATCAAGTTCGAGTTGATATCAAGTAGTGTCATGCACACATCTGTTTGCCCCCTTGCCGCTGCCAGGTGCAATGCTGTTGATTGGGTTTCGTCTACAGACATATCCAATGCAGGCGCCCACTGGAGCAGCATATGGCACACACCCGTATGATTGCCGCAGGCGGCCAGATGGAGCGCTGTGCGCCTTTGCATATCGATATACAAGGCCGCTTGAGGGGCAGCTTCGAGAAGGATCTGACAGACAGATGTGTGGCCTCTGACAGCTGCATAGTGAAGCGATGTCTTGCTGTTTATATCGGGAGCGAGTACTAATTTACCAGCAGCTTCATTATTTTCTTTGCTTGCTGTCTGCAAGAGCTTTCTACAGACCGCGACCATGCCTTTTAATGCTGACCAATGTAACGGCGTTATTCCCTGTTCGTCCGTTTGTGCGATGCACTTCGGAAATGTTTCTATTAAGAGCTCACAGAGAGCATCGTGTCCAGCTTGGGCAGCTAATAAAAGAGCAGATCCTGCATGCTTTTGAAATTCTTGGTCTTGATGGTGGCTATTAATCAACGTCTCACAAGTTCCAATATTGCCAGAAGTTATCGCATTTAAGAGGGCCGCAGCTGGAGTACCTGGCTCAGGTGCTGCAGCAGCTGTTCTGTTTGCAACGGGCGTCTGACTGTATACATCAGGCTGCTGTCTAAGTGTTGAAGTCGTCATGGATGTTTGGTGTGAGGGCTGTCCAATGCCCGGCGCCACTTGTGCGGGCGATGGGCGAGTACCCTGATCTGCGCTCTTCTTAACTGTCTTGCACAGCGTTGTGATAAGCTCTAGGAACCGGTCTATTGACAATTTACCATTCCAAGATTCTTTAATGATTGGAAGGGCTTTAAGCAACTGTTTTAAGATGGCGATTTGTATATCTATCCTAGTCATCTCGTCATTGTTTGCACTCATCTTGTGACTGGTTCGATAGGTGGGTCCCATTTGACGACCTAACTTACAAAGGTCTACCAAGATTGTTCCCATGAATACGGCTGCGACCGTGTTCCACATTTCCTCGTGTGAAACAATAATGGACCCAAATGTGTCTATATGAAGGGACAAAGGAGAAGTAGCTTCTTTAGAAGCTGTTTCTCCTTTGTTGAGGAGAAGTAGCTCTAAGGACCCCTCATGGGTGATAGTTAAATCGCTTGCCGTTCTTCCTTGGAAATGGGCGCAGGCTAGATCCTTGCATCGAACATACTGAGTTTGGTATTTCACTCTCAAAGCAGGTGGCTCTTTAATTGCTGCAGAAGTGGTGCAGGGAATTGCCGAGGCAGAAGAGACTTCTGCAGAAGTCACCTGGTCAGCAGGGCGAGTTGTCTGGTCAGCAGGGGGATTGCTAGGGGGAGCACTTGCCGCATTTATTAATTGGGGCTCTAATCTTGTTGGGGTAACTAGCATATTCGTTCTCCTTGTTGAGTTCTTGATGGTATAATAAATATTAATATGAGTCAATTGTAAATGACTAATTTGTTAGCGTAAAATATAAACTTCCGCTTTTCTCAGCAATTCGCGTTGAAATGATGTCTTACAAAATAGACTTCTTTCGAAACTCCATTTGGTTGATAAAATTTGGGATTTTTGTGCAGATTTGCTACAAAATTTTGAAAGCATGTGTATACACCTGGTTGAAAAATTTTGCAGCAAAGATGCCAAAAAGCACAATTTTAGCGACCAAATGGAGTTTCGAAAGAAATCTAATGAAGGGGCTTGGACCGGGATTTGCAGAGAGGGTTTATAAAAACTCAACTTTTCATTGCAATGACGCAAAAAGGACTCACAGTTTATGCTTCTTTTTGTAGGCCTCAATTTTTGCTTTTAGCTCGGTATTTGGCTCAAGACTGCCTTCCATGAAGGCAACCGGAGTTTGAGTGTAAGGGGAGAGGCCATTACATGATTCCCAAGTGCTTTTATCTAACGTGTTTGGAGTCCCTATTTGCGTGTAAGGATCTTCCATTAGAGCGCCAGTTATTGTGTCTAAGTATTCCTCTGGAATCTCTTCTTCTTTGCGTGTAATTTTATTAAAGGCCTTTTGCAGAATGGCAAATTGCTCTTCTAGTTTGCGAATTTCTGCAATTTTTGGTTCAATTTTTTCTTCAACCATTTTTTGCAAGAGTGGTGAGCTTTCTTGATTCAATAATTGTGTCTTTAACCCTACGAAATGTTGCTTGTTCCATGAGAGCTCTTGCGTCAATCCATACACTTGGTTTTGGAAAGCGATCTTAGCGTCCTCTTTTTCCGCATCAGCCTTCTCTTTATCAAGTAAATCTGCAGATACAAACATCTTAGCCTGCAAATCTTGAAGAGGTAAAGAGAGCTGAAGATCGATATATTCTAAAAAAGCCTCTCTTTGAGAAACTGTGGCAAGACCTAGATATAAGCGTTGATCTTTTCGGGGGCATGTCCTTAAGAAGTCTACAAATTGTTGATCTTGCAAAATAGGCACTACAGCCGTTTGTTGGTCTAGATTCATGGCAGGCAGAAGGAGGATGATCTTTTCTCTCAAATCTTCTACTGCCCCTCCAATTGCCAGCTCCACTGGGGTAAGTGCTGCCATGTCATCTTCAATAGTTGTCGTGATCGATCCGTCATTTGCTCCGACCATTTCACTTAACAAGTTTAGCGTTGCAGAGATGAGCGGTCTATGAAACGCAGATTCAGGGAAGAGAACCATCATTTTTTCATCGTCGCTTAAATGCAAAATCACATTTCTGATCTCATGCGGCGGTTTATCTGTTATAGCATCTGTCAATTCCTTCAAAATAGTTGAATTTCTTAATTTTAATTGTTCTTTGATGATTTTTCTGTGAATGCGTTGAAGGTCTCGCGTAAAAGTAGCTTTTTCATCGTCATTTAGCGATGTAAACCAGCCTTCTTCTCTATTATCGAGAACGGAAATGTCTGTTTTTCCACTTAAAAGCAGATCTTCTGCTGCGTTAAATTGGTCCGTAAGAAATGCGTAATGTAAGGGTGTTCTACCCAGCTTGTCTTTGACGTTCCAATCAAGGCCCTCGATCTTGAGCAAAGTTTGCAGCTGGTAACGATGATAGGTTACATCACTTATGATAGCATGTAGCGGCGTTGTTCCTGTACTATGGGCTTTGGCATTCATGAGCTCTTTTTGAAATGCGTCTCGTAAGGCAAAGGTTTCTTCTGCATCACTACCTCTGGGGGTAGTCCATCCCAATACATCGTTAAAATACTTAGGAGTTGGGTACCAGTCCTCAACATCGATTTTTCCTGAACGAAAAAGTTCTAGCGCTACTTTTACATGCCCAGCTTGTAGAGCGAGATGGAACGGTCGCATCTTAAGGCTGCCTTTGTTTAAGTCTACTTCTTCTTTAAGACATGCTTTTACAATCTCTAATCGTCCTTTTGTCAAAGCAGAGAGAAACAATGTTTCTAAAAACTGAGGATTTTGTAGCGATAGCGACACTTCATAAGGAGTTTTTCCTTTTGCATCTTTGACATCCCAGGTTAAGTTGATATCGAAAAGTTTTGTGAGTGCTTTGGTTGTAAGATCAGAGTCACTCTCGGGCAATGTTGTCAATTGACGCATGGCTAAATGAAGAAGAGTTGATGTTGATAGCATCCCATTTTCATCAGTCAGAGCATAAGGGGTCAGCAGCAGCGCATGCAATATTTCGGGTTCGTGATGTTCTAGAAGAATGTTGACAAGACCTGGAATTGCTTGTTCCCTCCACTCTTGTGTAAGATGCTCAAAGTCAACTGTTGTTGTGTTAAGCATTTCCTTCACCATCTCAACATCCCCACTTCTAAGTGCATCAATCAGAAGGGGATGTTTTGCTAAGACTTCAGGGCTGACTTTTGATCCTACCCCTTTTTCTAGCAGCAAGCGATAGATGGCTATATAGCCGCCATAGCAAGCGTAATGCAAAGCTGTCACTTCATTGTTATTTGTCGCATGCCAATCAATAGAAGGGTCGTCTAAGAGGGCTGTTACCAACTCTAGCTTACCTGCAGAAGCCGCTGCCATTAAAGGCGTTTCACCGCCTACACTGTGAACATTGAGTCCCAATCCAGCGCTCGTAATGAGTTGATAGGAAAACCCTCTGCGAGCAAAACCGACTAAGATATCGTGAGCTTGCTCCCGTTCAAGTGTTTTCAACAGCTGCAGAGGTGTTTGTCCTTCATGGTCTTTCACTTGCCAATCCGTTTCTATACTTCTTCGTATCAGGCCTGCAGGTATCTTTCCCGACAAAGCACCTATGTGAAGTGGTGTTTTCCCTTCATTATTTTGAATACTTAACCCATTCTTTTTAGCTTGCCCCATTGCCGATAGGTACGTGAGACATACGTCTTTATGGCCATGGCCATGAGATAGCAGTAAGTGCAATGGGGTATTGCCCTCATGATTTTGCATGTCATAATAGACATCGCTATAACCTAAGAGTGTGTCCAGTAAGGCGTCATCTCCTTTTATACAGGCAAGATGACAGGCCGTGTTGCCTTCATTATCTTTTGCATCTTGCTGAACTTTCCTACTACATACTAGTTTTGAAACAAGCTCTTTTTGGTTTCCAAGCACCGCTTCATGAAGCGCTGTTCTTCCTAAGTGGTTTTTGTGATTGATGTCAATGCTAGGATGTCGCTCTAATATAATGTCTATTGCGGCTTCGTAGCCAAGAAAAGCTGCTCTTTGGAGAGGAGTCTTTCCCTCAGGGTCTTCAGCCATCCAATCAAAGGTATCGAGCGTTGCCATGATTTCATTGCGCTCATCTTGTGTATAGTATTCTGGATTGTTTAGTTGGTTAGTGATCACTTGATGCAAGACTTCTACTAACCCGTGAATTTTTACTTGTGCCTTTATCTCTTGCGATTTAGTCATTTCTCCTAGAAGCGGTGTTGACACACCGTCAATCCTTTCTGCAGTTGATTGAAGAGTATCATGGCCTTCTTGATCGATCTCTCTTACCGTATGCTCTTTTGCAACAGAGGCTGACTGTACTTCTTCGGCAGGGGCTCCAGTGGGAAATACTATCGGCATCTCTTTACTGGAATCGGTTATGTCACTTAAGGGTAGGGGATAAGCGGCATTTGGGTCTTGAGGAAGGGGGCTACCTAATTCTCGTATATTTCCTGACATAAATAAAGCTCCTGTATTTAATAGTAATTATATGTAAAATTTGTTATTTATGTCAAATTTATGAATTTTGTTGTTTTGTTATAAAAATGCAGTTTTTATGGATAGTGATAATTATGTCTATTAAAGAGCGAATATCTTAATCAGATATACCCAAGAAAATTCAAAAGTTTGCCAAAGACCATGATAGAAACAAAGTTATCTCTTACGGCAAGATCAACGATGGTAACGATATAATGATAAAAAGTTTATCATTATATCGTTACATCGTTACCATCGTTAATTATGCTTTTGGTTGCTTGGATTAATTCATGACTTTGCCCCCAAAAAATCAAACTTTTGAATCACGTTCGGTATACATTTGAAGCATAATTTCCTTGCATTTTATAGAGGTTTACTCCAGAATCTATGCCTTAAAGCCACTTTTTTGGCAAACGCTGGGAGGGGATTGAAGGAGTTATGCAAAGATTTTCCAATACATCAGCAGTAGTCTTGAATCTGCGTAAAACACCCACTTCAGTCAAGAAATTTACAGAGGAAGATGTAAAGAACTTAGCAAGGCACTATGGTGATAAGCTTTTACTTTGTCCGCATACAGGAATGATGCTTTTTGATGGCTTCATTATAAAATATGCAGAAGATGCCCTAGGGGTTGATGGATTATGTAATGGGCGTAAAAACATGGAGCAGCTCATGCTCGTAACTAATAAAAAAGTTGTGTGATTTACCAGTTATTTACTTTGTTGTTGAAATTAATATGTAATTATAATATATTGCTTTTATAGAAAAATTGACAGGAGAAGTAATGGCAGCAGAAACTTCAATAGTTACCAGCTCTAATAGTTCTACAGTTTATACACGCGATACTACAAAAGCCGCGCAACTTGAAAGGAGATAAACTTTTTACACAAATTGGCAACCGTTGTAATTTTAGGGAAGCTCCAGGAAAAGGATGTACGCGTGCTCAATGTCACCACCAAAGACTTAAGCAAATTCCTTGAATCTATTACCTTGGCAAATGAAGAAACCCAGCAGATTAAGGCTCGCATTCTAACAAAATATTTAAACATAGATACTGTGATTATCAATGAAAATATTCTTGGCATACCTTCTATAGAACAGATTATAATGGAGAAAGTAGTTCCTATGCATTTACAAACCATGCATGGATTTATTCCAGAGGCAGTAAAACTACCCCTTCCAATCACCGACTGTTTTATTTACGCCATCCATAAATTTGGTTTGGATATAGGCGAACTTAGCGATCTTATTGCTTCCTCACCTGATAACGGAGCGCGAGCCTTTTTACATTATTATCTTCAGTTTTTAGAGGTAAAAGGATTTAAAGAAGCTGCATTACCAATGCAAGAAAACGACATTATACTCTACTCTAAAAAAGGAAAAATGACCCATGCGGCCCTTGTCACTAAAGTGACGGCAGAACAAGTGTTAGTCCATGCGAAATTTGGTCAAACGCCTTGTGCTTTCCAACACCCTCACGATATGACGTTCCTATACTATGGTTCAGCATTTCAAATTTATAGAAAAGCAAACCAAGTGGCTACTCATTTTTTTAAATAAAATCTATTATTGACGATTTAATTTAAAACGTATACTATAACCCTAAAATTTTTGGAGGCTATCGCCATGAGTATCGGGCAACTGACCTTGGCAGGTGAATTTTCTGCCTTTACGCTTGCAAACTCAAGCTCTTTTACACCTTTAGCTGAGCAAGCACTCTCGCCACTTGAGCAGGATATGCAAAAGATGGAAGAGAAGCTGCAAAAAGCTGAAGTGGAAGAAAAATGTGAAGAGTTTGAGCTCATCTACAACGTGGGAGAATTGGTTGGCGTATTGCGAGGGAAGGAAGGGGAATTAGAAACCCAAATAGTTCTTTTGACGGAAAGTATTGAGCAAATACAGCTTGTGCGTGAGCGCGCGTTTGAAGCTTATAAAGATTTATATAGAGAGCAGTTCTCCAAAACGCTTTCACATATTCACAAAGTTTTAACAAATTTTATTGAGATTTCAAAAAAACACGAGGCGCAATGCTCGTCGTTGATTAGCATATTTGAAAGTTGCCATTTTCATAAAGTCTGTTTTCACAACAATGGGGAGATACAATTTATCTCTAGTATCTTAAGAGATGAACAGACTGGAAAAACCTATTTTTTCGATAATAAGGAACTTATGCAAGATGTTCGCGATTTTGAACATAGGCACGATTACATTTTAGGAGAATTGACTGCTGTCAAAGTCTATCAGACGATTTATCAATTTTTTTACAGAGAAATTTACGATTTAGCCGATTGGAAAGGCAACAAGAAGGCACTGATTTTGATCAGTGATGGGAAGTTAAAACCTGAAGAAGTTGAAGCAGCTAAAGCTTGTGGTGAGTCAACTTTTGCCTTGATTGAGGCCAAAAGTAATAAAAAGCCTTCGGAAATCATGCAATTAATACAAAAAAAAGCCACTGAATTTAGAACTTTAAGAGATCGCATTCTCCCTCTTCAAGCCAAGCGAGATGAGCTGCTTGTAAGAAAAAGGAAAATAGAACAGTGTAAACTTGAGACAAACCGCCCTCCTGACTTTGGACATGTGCTCGTAGGGATGCAGTATGTGAGTAAAAATGTGGCCAAATACGACTTACTTAACCATCTTTCCCATTACGACGCGGCAGCAGTAAAGAGGCGAGGGGGGATTACAAGTCGATTGAGCAGCACGCCCATTAATCAAGCGGTCTCTTACATGGAAAGTGAATTTTTGGAACTTGATAGCGTTAAGGAAAAGTTAGGGAGGGCAGCTAATCGATATGGGATGACTAATGAGAAAAAAGCGGCTGCAGAAGAAAAATTCCTCGACCGCTGCTCTCGATTTGGCTTAAGGCATTTTGATCAAAGTGTCGAAGAAGCTCAGCAGTTTTTAGATGAGCGCCCTCTTAGAAGGGGCAAAGGAAAAGCATTATGAGTTTAGGACAACTGACTTTGCAAAGAGATTCTTTTGCTTTAACACTTGCAGATCAAAGCTCTATTACACCTTTAGCTGAGCAAACGCTCTCGCCCTTAGAGCAAGAGATGCTCGAGGTGGAAGCCAAATTGCAAAAAGTTGAAGAGGAAAAAAAATGTGAAGAGTACGAGCTCATCTTCCGCGTAGGGGAGTTGATGGGCATTTTGCAAGGGAAAGAGAAGGAATTAAAAACTGAAAAAACCCTTTTGGCCGAGAGCATTGAGCAAATAGAACTCGTGCGCTTAGGCGCTTTTGAGGCTTATAAAGATCTATATCGAGAGCAGTTTTCCAAAACGCTTTCACATATTCACTCCGTTTTATCAAACTTTATTCAGACTTCAAAGCAATATGAAGCGACATTCATTTCGTTACATCAGAGTTTTACTTTGAAGCATAATCTTCGGGTTTGTTTTCTACTTAATGGTCAGCTCGTATTTTTTAATAATAAAATGAGGACTGAATACAATAAGGAATATAACTATTCTTACCAGGTGCAAGATAATACTGAATTGGAAAAGGCTGCACGCGATTTTGAAACACAAAATTATTATATTTTAAGTCAAATGACGACAGTTAAAGTTTACCAAACAATTTTTCAATATTTTTACACGGCATTGTACGATTTAGCTGGATGGAAAGGTTTTCAGAAGACACCGGGTGGGATAATAGATGGCGACTTAAACACACAAGAAAATGAGGCATCTATTGCCTCTCAGGAATCTGCCTTTGCCGAGTCAGCCTTTGCATTAATTACAGCTAAAAGTAGCTCGCAACCTTTGGGACTCATGCAAATGATACAAAAAAAGGGAAGCGAATTTAAAGCTTTAAGAGATCGGATAACCCATCTTGAAGCTGAGCGAGATAAGCTGCTTGTAAAAAAAAGAAAAGTCATAGCGTTAAAACTTGATAAAAGCACTCCTCATAATTTTCATCATGTGCTCTTAGGGCTAAAGGAAGTGAGAAAACGAATTTCAGACTATAGTTTTCTCAACTATCTAAGCCACTTCAACGAAGAAACGATGAGAAGGCGAGGGATAGGGAGTAGCGTCTTCTCAATGCACTCTGCTTTTGATCAAGCAATTTCTTACATGGAACAAGAATATTTCGCACTTGAAAGTGTGCAGAAAAAGCTTAAAAGTGAACTCACTAATAGGTATGGCGAGCTTACGGAGGAAGGTGAGAAGGCAAGAATTCACAGCAACCACAACTGTTCTACGTTTGGTTGGGAGCACAACGAACAAACAGCCCAAGAAGCTCAGCAGTTTTTAGATGAGCGCCCTCTTAGAAACGGCAAGGGGAAAGCGTTATGAGTTCAATCTCAAGCATACAAACGGTAGTAGAGCAGGAGACTGTGCGCTTTTTTCTCGCCGATAAAGAGAGTGCATCTACGATTAATGATACAGTTGCCAATGAAGTATATGCTAATGATGTACAAGCAAGTGCAGAAATCATGGCCCCATCAACTGAGAGCGAAGTGGAAGAGACGTTAGAAAAGTTAGAGGCGATGTTAATCAAGCACCAGCATCGAAAAGATGAGCGCTACTATCACATTCATAAAGCGGCAATGGCCCTTCTTGCCTACTGCGCTGATGAGAACATTGTAGGACTTGACGATGAGACTCTCATCTTAAATATGAAAAAGTATCTAGAAAATATTAAAGAGCAACTTTTGCAAGATGATGGAACAGTTTTTAAGCGCCCAAAACTTGTCAATGGGGTAGCCACCTTGGATGAGGAACAAGTGAAAGAATGTCTTGCTGTGGCTCAAGAAGTCGAAGGAGATTCAATTGAAGTCGTTGAAGATACATTAGTGATAGAAGGTTGGGAGTGGCTTTGCCACTTACCGGAAGAGCTTGCGATTTCGATGAATCCAAAAACTAGGAATCCAAAAACTAGCAAAGAGATTGTAGAATATGAAGCAAAAACCTCTTCGATGAAGCGCTATAGACATTATGAAGGGTTGCTGAAAAAAGCGCAAAAGGCAAGTGAAGTGGCTATAAGGGTGCTCGATGGAGAAAGAAAACTTTACCTTAAAGAGGCGCAAATTCAAGATATAAAGGTTTTAAATGCCCATTTGCAAGTCGTTGTACAGGATACATTGGCGGGCATGGAAAGGGATGTGGCAATGGTACAAAACAGCCATCGACAAACTACAAGAGTCTTACGTGAAAATGTCGATTCAATGCAAGAGTCCCATGGAATGGCGATACACTACCATCACAAATATGAAGCTAAACAGGCAGAGACAATTTCGCGCTTATGTGCAGCTCTTTGTAGAGCTGAGGAAAATCAGGTGGCTCTTTCTGCAAAAGTGAAGTCTTTAGTTGTTCAAGCGAATGCCAATGCGCAGCGGATGGGCGAGCTTGAAGCTAGAGCTAATAAAAAGCGGCGCTGCGTAATTTCATAAGGGAAAAAAGATGACTTCAGCTGTTACGACTTTTACCTTTTCCCATGTAGCTCATGCAGTGGAAGGCGCACCTGCAAATGAGACAATATCGCTGCGCATGCCTTTGCAGATGGAGCTTGGTGAAATAAAAGCGGCAATCGATCGATGCCTTGAAAAGGATCGCGATATTATCGTAAAAGGGCTTATCCTATGGCATGAGGAGACTTTATTAGCCATTAATCACGATGACTACCGAAGGCTGCCCATTACGCATCAAGTCGTAAAACCCTTTATTAGACTACTGGCAAAAGAGCTGCACTTAATACCGGGCGCTCCTCTATCGCCTGAATTATTTGGGGAGCTGCCGCCAGAAGTTGTCAAACTTGTGGCCAATAAATTACAAGACTCCCATTCTATCTTTTACTCTGAAGACTTTGTAAAAGAAGCGGCAAGTGCAAAGGGCGCTTTACAGAAGTTGCAAAAGAAAAAAGCAACGGCTGCTGCCCTAAAAAAATTTGCCCCTAAGGCCTTTAAAAAGCTTGCAGAGCTTCAAGCAAAAGATATGGCAACGCAGCAATTCACAAGTGGTATCGCCACGGAGTTAAAAGAGGCTTCTGAAAAAGTCGATAAAAGGTGCGCGGCATTAGCTGAAAAAATTGCAGAGGTTGCAAAGGAGCAGGTTAAGGATCAACAGGAATTTGACGCTATATTTGAAGAAGCTCAAAAAAAACATAGGCAAGAGGTCACCTACTTAAAGCACGCAGCAGTTGCCCTTGAAGCTCAAAGTCGATCTTTGCAAGCTAGGGCAGAGGCTTTGCAAGAAAAGCTAGATAGAGATAACGCAATACTTGATGAAGTCGATCGGGCAAACATCAACAATGAATTAAGAGCAAATGAAGTAGAGCAAAAACTCAATAGACAAAAATCGGGTTGGCTGCATATCTTTTGCTCTGCTGTCTTTTCTATTGGGATGACTTTAATTGCATGGTTTCCTATCTATATCCCTCCCGAAGTTTTCGATCACATGGCAGGCACTGATAAATGACTTATCTCACCACCGATTTGTCTTATACACACCACCAAGCTTACATGGCTTTACCAGAGAAGATCCCTTCACCAGAGACAAAAGTCGATGAAGAGGAAATGGCTGCTATTGGAGAGACCAAATGGGTCGTAAGAGATCAGCGAGGAGAGTATAGAAGGCAGCTAAAAAAGCATGTGCAAGATCTAAGAGACACAGTGGATCACATGAAGCGCATGGGATTTTTACCCACTGCCATAAGCACCACAATCGATGGGATGATTGCAAAGTTTGAAGCTACGAAAGAGCGTTTTTTTCAAGGCAATGCAGAGTACGATCGAAATAAGAGGCTAATCGAAAGAACGGATCAAATCTTTGCCGCCCAAATCAATAGCTTACCCTCTAAACCCTTATCTAGATTTATTCCCGATGTGAGACCTATTGGAGATGAGGGGGACTTTGGCCGATTTATCATGCAGTTTGATGCGAATAAAATGTCTTTGCAAAAGCAAAGAAAAGACTTTGGAAATTGCATGCAAGCGGCTTTTGATTCTGATGTGGCGACCCCCTCCTTTGCCTGTATCCGGGCACTACCAGAAAACATTTCCAAGGCAGAAACAGATGATGTCGTCAGCGAAATTCCAAACGTTGCCATTGGCGTTGGAATAAAGGAAGCGCTTTCCCCTCTTGTGGCGATTGCAGAAAAAGGGCATCTTGTCGCACTTACCATAGCCCCAATCGTTAGCCCAATCAAAGATATAGCACTTAAAGGGGCAGCTTATGAAGCTTGTCATTACGATAAGGATCCGGTAAAATGTGTCAGTCAGCTGCATCAAGCAATGGACGATCCACAAATAGTGAGTCAGGCAGTAGATCTTATTACGCCCCATTGGGTCACATCGATTTTAGCAGGAGTGCAAGAAGTTGGGATCGAGTTAGAGCGCACCTATTTCATTCCACGCAATTACTTTCCAAAAGCAATAACTGGAGCCGCAGCTCTTGCAGTTGGACATACGGCAGGTAAACTTCTGCAAATGGGGGAGCGATGCTTAAGCAAAGCTGCAGCTGGTTTACAAGCCGGCAGTCCTTTGATGACAATGCAAGTGGCTGCCAACTCAAACAGAAGACAAGTGGCTGTCAATTCAAACACAAAAAGACCGCAAAAACGTGTTTGTGCAGAGCTAGCCTTTAATGATGATGCCACGTTCGTCTATGACCCAAGGACATTTACCCTGATTGAATCAGGAATTCATCGCCCCTACACAGATCTTCCGTTAACACCTCACCAAAAAGTGATTGAGAAGGTGTTAAAAGTTGCCACTCATGTTGAAGACTTGAACCATGCACCGATCGAATTGCAGACACGCTTAGCCATGACGCAAGTCCCAAGCTACGGGTCCCCACTCGCAATTCGAAAGGCCTTGCAAGAGGTTCTCGCCATCAATGAAATTGTCATCTCTCCAAGTCCAAAAAGCTCAGTCTTTCGACTCTTTGAGGTGAGGACAAAAGAGGGGCATCCCGTTGCCATGCTTAAAGAATATTATCCTATCGATGAAAGATATGTGCAAAGCGCAAACCTCGTCTCAGGGGTCAATAAGGTGCAGTTAGAAAATTTAGTAGAGGATACTTTTGCACTTCATGTGTTGAAAAGATCAAACCTTCAGGAGTCTTTAGGACAAGAGATGTTATGGGCGGGGAAATATAAGTATTTAGGTGAAGACGTAGGTCTTGCTCTTTATAGACATATTCCAGGGGGCTCTTTATGGGATAGGTTGGCGCAAGGGCTATTCGATCCGGCCTTAGCTTTTAAATTAGGCAAGGCTCTTGCCGAGGCCCATCTTGTCTCCTTAAGTACCCATGAAGTGCGAGCGCCCTTGTATGGGCATATTAAGAAACTACAAGATAGGGCTGCATGGGCTCTTGCTCGTCTTCCATTTGAAGGGCATTCAGTAAAATTTACCTTAGAAAAGGTTGAAAGAGTTTCTAAAGCGATGCGAAAAAATGCAGGTCCTGCAGGCATTGTGCATGGGGATGCTAAACTTTCCAATTTTATGTTCGATGAAAAAATCATCATGATAGATACAAGCACATTAGCTAGAAGTCTTAATCGTTTAGGAAGCCCAATCGGCGATTTACCCGCACTCGATTATCAACTCATCCTTCAATCATTGGAAAATCAAGTAGTGATGTCTGGAAGACCAGTCCCTACGCAAATTATGGCCTTTAAAAAGGGATATGCTTCCAAGGCATCCTCTTCATTTTTAACGGAAGAGGCCATGCATTTTGGAGAAGTTTATCATCTCATGGATGCATTGCTAAAATGCATCGAAGCGTCCCCCCAGAATGTTCCATACTTTCTTAAACGTTTAGAGGAATTATTATGAATCCTACAGCCACCATCACTCAAACTCATCAAAGACATGAAGCGTCCATTACCCGTTATCTCAGAGCGCTGCCTTTAGATGAGAGGGAAGTTGAGGGGGGAGCTCAAGTTGCACAAGTTAAGGCGCCTCAACAAGCACAAACTGATGAAGAAAAATTAAAAAATGTACACAAGTACTTACGCGAAGAAGCGATTCCCAATCTTTGTCCAAAATACCAAGAGGAAGTGCAAGGGTGGATGGCCGCATCCGAAGAGGGATTTTTTCAAAGATATGACCTTAAGACTGCAGATGTTGAGGAAAACTTAAGCGCAGCTCACGATCTTTTATTTTTTGTCTGCAATGATCTTCACAATGTCGCTCTTCATCGCACTAAAGATCCTGAAAATGAAGAGGATCCTGACCTTATTTTGCTAAGGCAGCTCCAATGGACTAAAGCTGCAGATGATGTAAAAGAAATTGTTAAATCAATTCTGAATACCGAAATAGAGGATGTCGAAGCGTTCATTGATACACATGAGCAAAATCATGAAATTTTAAAACTTTTTTATTCGACCATGCAGCTTGCTAAAGAGATTGTCAATAACTCAAGGGTTGGTTTTGAGGACTTGCGTGAAAGGCTTTACTCACATGTTGAAAAAGCGACAGATGATTTGACTGTGCGCATGCAAGCCATGGATAAGGTGTTACATGCCTTAAATGATGAAAAGAAAAGTTCGGCAGTTGAGCTCCATGCCGTTTACGATAATCTCACAGCTACTGTTGGCGGCCTTATAGGGGTATTTGAAGATAAACTCATGCAAGCTAAAGCCCTTGCAACGCGTATCAAAACGACTGAAAAAAAATCTGATCAAGTCTTAAGTCACATTGAAAATCTTTTAAATAGAGTGTAAATTTAATCCCATGATACGCCTACCTACCGATCTGAGAGATCAAGTTGTCGCCTTCCACATGGGAGGCAGATGTCCTTTTCCGATAGTTCAACAATCAATTGACGCGACGAATGCACTTACTGAGCAGTATGACGCGCGCTATGGAGATATTGAAAAGGAAGCGTTTGCCTTTTTAGCGACAGACTACAAAGAGCAAATTGAAAGACGCAAAGCCCTTTTACAAGAAATTGCTAACTCTGATATGTTGCTTGCTGCAAGAGGACAGCGTGAGCACCTTCAGAAAATAGTCGGGCAATTAGAAGGGCAATGTGCAAAAGCTTGCTGCGCTCTTGATGAAACGGGGCAAAAACTTAAAATCAGTTTAGCCGCCAAACAAAAGGTGGACCATCGCCTTGGCACCTTGTTGCACAGAATTGGACATGAGCCACCGAGCACGGCTTCATTAATTGCAAGCGCTGTGACCCAAAAAGCTTGCATTTACAGCGCGAAGAAGTGCAACGGAACGAACGAAAAAAGTGTATATATCCCAAGCAAACACAAAACAGGATTTTTTTCATGACAATAAATACAGCAGCAGCCATTTCCTCCCCATCTTCAGAGAATTCTTTAAAATTAGATACGCGACAAGCTGAAAAAAAAGTAGCAGAAGCTATAAAAAGAGCAGATGATGAAGAAGGACTTGTCATTTGTAGTAGACGTGGAGAATATCAACGTGAAAAAGCAAAAGATATTGCAGAACTTAAGGGAGTGATTGAAACGGCAAAAACAGCAGGATGGGACACAAGGCAACTCGATCGCAAAATTAATTCTATTCTAGAAGACCAAGCTACCCTTAGGCAATCATTTTTTTCCGGCAATAAGACCTTCAAATGTAATCAAGAAGTTGTTCAAACAACGCATCAAACGTTCCAAACACGCATTGCCGATTTGCCTTCTAGGCAAACATTTGCAAAAGATAAAAGGCCAATAGGCTCATCCAATGATTTTGAAGTTTTTTTGCAAAAAGCAGTTGATGTTGGGCAATCAGTCTTAGATGGATTTAAAACTTTATCTCCCAACTATACTAAAGAAGATGGGTCTCCAAATCTATACGATCGAGTAACCTCTGGGCCTCATCTTATGGTGGCAGGTGCTATTAAAGATACTAGAGAAAAATTTTGCGGCAGCACTTTTGCGTTTACAAGCAATGGCCTTGTAGGTTCTACCGTGAGAGCCATGTGTGCAACCCCAGCTCGTGTGGAAGAAATATGTGATCGTCGAAATGTTTTAGTGCTATCAGCCCTTGATGATCATGGTAAGCCATTAGCTTACTCATCGCCTGCCAATGTCCGCGCTTATCAAAGATTAGAAAATAGGGGGGATGTGAAATACGATGTGGTATCAAGTCCTCAAGACATCTGCAGAGCCATACCACCGCATAGGTTCGTTGATACTCTCATTCTTCGCACGCGCACAGATATATCGGGAGTCCGTTTTAGTAAGGATGAAGCTTGGGCCTCTTCTTGGGGCGCTTCTTCCATTCCAATGGGGGATGAAGGCAATCTCCCCCTTCCAAGAGACTGTTTAAAAGGTTTATCATGGAGACCTACCGTTATTATAGATACACAACATGACGAAGAAGCAGAAAGAAGTGGCTATAGCATGATGACACGCAATAAGGCCTATGGGATAAGGCTTTTAAAAGCAAGTCCACCTGAAACTTGCGTCGTCTATCCACAAGAATCCTCACAAGGCCTGGAATTGATCCCTGTAAAAAGAGAGGAAAGGAAAAGTGCCGTAGGTGATCGCTCTCTTACCTATGTCAATGGAATGCAGGTCGAATTTGCAACGCCAGGGAGGACTCTTACAGAAGTTCAAGACAATCACACCTTTAGCCGTCCTTATAATTTCTCATGTCTTCGCGAAAAGCCGCAAGGCCCTAAACTCCCAACACCTGATTGGGCGCTCGAGCGTGCCGCTCTTGGCATAGAATGATGCGGGTCAATTTTTAGAATAACAAAAGAGGAGTCTTCATGCCAGAGCTTCCAGAAGTAGAAACAATCGTCCAAGAAATGCGAAATGCTAGATTAATTGGCTTAAGGGTAGAAAAGGTTTCTATTTATTGGGATAGAAGCCTTGTCAATAAGTCAAAACACGATAATTACCTGATCTTCCACTACCAAGTCAAGACGATACCCACAATCAAGCATGACATCTTTATAAAAAATAGGCTGAAGGCTTTTGGGCCTCAACCTTCAGCCGTCTTAGTCTTAACTCATAAACGAAGCATGCTTCATAGGCTGATTCAAGTAGGCCTGGTCCTAGTACTCGATTATTCCCTAGCCGCTGATCGATAAAAGCGAGGTATCTTTGACGGCATCTTTAGGAATGAATTGGTAGGCAAGTCTCCTCAACAGCCAAACATTTCTTTCAAAAAGGCTTGTCATTTCGAGGACTTTGGCTTTTATCTCGATCAAAGTATTGTGTTCATTCTTTAAATACTCTTGCCGAATGGTACCGATCACTGTTTTTGTATTGGCTGTTGCATTGATTAGTTGCACCACCTCTTCCTCTTCTTTACTGCTAATAGCCTCAAGAACAGTTTCCAATTGGGCTTGCTGCGCTTCACAAATGCGTAAAGCCAGCTGTTTTGTCGATTCCGGCGCTGAATCCGGCAAATTGATGTGGGTGAGATGAAAAATCCCCTCTTCTAATGCAATTGCGATCTGCAAACGATCAGATGTCATTAGCATTTTATTGGCTGTAAGAGGATCAAAAGTTTGTTGGGAGAGTTCTTTAACTACTTTATCGATTGCCTCAATCACTGCCAAATATTGCTGGTGCCTTAATTCTAATTCTGTAGCGCTCTCTTGTCGATTGTTGGTCGTGAGTTTATACTCAAGATTTTTAGGTAGTCGTTGCAGTAAATCGAAAATTTCACGATTAATAAGGTCAATGGCGCTGTTTCCATCTTTAATATGGATGTCGCCTAAGTATTTGGGTTCAGCTAAATCAACTGCATTTGTTGAGGGAAATAAATACGCCATCAGGCGGCTAATTGGCTCCATAAAAATTGAAAATGTCACACATGTGAAGACATTGGATGCAAAAATAATAAAGATCATCTGCGCCCACACATTATGGAAAAAGAAAAGAGCAAAGGCCTTTAACATTGGGATGCCCGTATAAAGTTCTAATGCGAGGCATAATGAAAATCCAACGGAAATGACGACATCTACCGCTACCTGTATGAAGAGAATCTGCTTCATCACTCCTTTCAGGCTAAGAGTGATTATTAAATTAATCAGAGCAAGTCCTAAATTCATGCCAAACAGCATAAATAAAGCCTGATCAAGCGTTAACACATGTCCATTAAACAAATTGACAATAAGGACTAAAATGATGATGTCAGCACCTTGCACTGCAAGCGTGAGAAGAGTCGAAATGATAAAGGGTTTAAAATACGACTGTTGAAAACTATGTAGATTGTTTGCGATGAAAGGAATATCTACAATCTTGTCCGATTGGGATTTCATGATCGTTAAGGCATATAACATTAAACAAATGGCAAAAATACTTCCGAGTAAATGGCGCCCTCTAAATGGTTTTTCTAAATAATAAGCAAAACCAGTAAGACCGATAAAATAAAGAACGAGCAAATCAATATCGATAAAGACGATAAAATAAAGGCAGCAAGCGCCTACATTGCTCCACATACTCATCGTAAGAGCCCGTGAGAGAGGAATTGACTTGCAAGTAAAAAGAGAGGCTGCAATAAAGCCAACGACTGCCGGATCCCCTGCCACAAGTCCTAAGACGCCTCCCCATATAGCGGCTTGCCATCCGGTGGAAGTGTTTTTTTTGATGATCTCGCGCACATGACCACTGGTCAATTCATGTAGACAAGATTCTAAAATTTTCAGGGCAATAAATAGCAAACCAAGCCCTGCAATCATACTAGAAAAAACTTCATTAAACATAAAACACTTCAATTTCGATTAGAAAACTTCTTGCAGGAACGTAACATATTTGTGAATATTGACGCTATAGCCAAAAACCAAATTTTGAAGTAATTTCGGTATAAATCCTTTGATTTGCTATATTCCAGCTAGACAGATGTATCCACGTTGTCAAACTATCATCCTAAATCCGGCAGTTGGAGACGGCAACTTAACGCAATCTCTTGAACCAGAATCATTTGCAATGGGGTGGTCCTTCACCATTTGGGAATGTCCCACCCCATTGCAAAGTGATTCTAATTCAAGATCTTGCATTAATTTGCCATCTCGAACTGCCGGATCTAGGATCATCAAAATCCAATTTTTATATAACTAGCAAAGTTTTGTAAGCCATCCGTTGTGGGTGAGTTGGACTCTTAGATTTCTTCGTGTCTTTGAGTCTTCGTGTCTTTGTGTTAAATTTTATTAGTTAAATTTTATTTGTTTGACAAAAAATAATGATAAAATATACAATTCATGTTTCTACTTTAAAACTATAGGTCTATTTATGTTAAACACGACACCTTCAAAAGTCATTGATGCTCCAAAGACACATTATAACCCAGCAGCCCCATGCGCTATATGCTTAAATCGATTAGATGCTGTTGTTTTCAGATTAGGGGTTGCAACAGTTCATGACAGCGCCAATGGTTTACTTCATCCGATGCATAGGGAATGCTTTTTGAATGTGATTAAACTAAAGCCGGAATGTCCAATATGTAAAGAATCCATTGACATAACTTCTTTTAAAATACCAACAATCTCTACATTTGAGAAAACTGCTCGCATCGGGGCCCTTTGTGTTTTTGGAGCTGCGGCTCATGGGATTTTGACCAAACTATTACAATCTTCAATAGTAGTTGCAGCAGCTCCAGGCATACTTAGCACCATAGGTTCATTTGTAAATTTATATAAAGAGCACCGAGATCTTGGGCTTCAACGCTCTATTCGAGATGAAATTAAGAATGATTTATTCATTGGGGGAGTTTCAATAGGCCTACCCACTCTAGGAGCTGTAATCGCAAATAATGTTACAAAATCCCTAGTCTTAAATTCTTTAATCACGTCTACAGTTACAGCAGCTGGGCTTTTGGTTTTAAATAAAACTGGCTATATTAAATAAATCAAAGCAACATTCTAACACGGACAAACTTGGCGGCTACCCTAAGATTAACCAATCTTAAACTAGGTTTGGTAATCAATTTTGGACAACAACGTCTTATAGATGGATGGTGTAGGGTAGTCAATGGCTTATAGCCCGTTTCTCCGCGTCTCTCCGTCTCTGCGTTGAGTTCAAAATTGTAGATCCCTGCAATAAGATTAAATCTCAAACCAAACCTTTTTCTTCGATTTCTGTATTTATCGCTTAGGATCTTGAATCTCTTATAAATCGCCTTTGAAGAGTGTCTCTACGGTGCGAACGAAAGGAATCGATTGCATTTTAAAGACAACCTCTTTTAGATGTGCTGTATGATGGATGTCAATTTCAAAAACGATGTCCAAAAGATCTGATGATTTATTATAGACTTTGACATTGAGGATGTTGCAACCTTGCGCTGCAAGGGTAGCTACAAGGGTAGCTATTGATCCATGTTTTTTTAAGGCTATGATTTTTAAGTCGAAATATCGATTGGCAATTTTACCTTCTTTCGCACTAAAATACTTACGCAATGAAGAGCGCGCTTTGCCTGTCGTTACAAACCTTTCCCAAATAAGAGAAGGGGATTGATCTGCAGATGTAATCACTTCAACTTCATCGCCATTTTGCAATACAATCCAAAGGGGCATCTCTTGCCCATTGATTTTGACTCTTGAGGTATGATTGCCGATGTCTGAGTGGATGGCATATGCAAAATCAATGGGTGTTGCCCCATGCGGAAGAGAAATTAAGCGCCCCTTTGGGGTAAAGCAAAAGACATGATCTTGAAACATTTCAAGTTTTGTATGTTCTAAAAAGTCTTCAAGAGAATTGCCATGATCTAACATTTCCAATATTCCCCGAAGCCAGATATAAGGCCCTGTGTCTTGAGAGATTCCTTGTTTATAACGCCAGTGCGCGGCAATGCCAAACTCAGCGATTTTATGCATTTCTTCTGTGCGTATTTGAATTTCGATGCGATAATTGTATGGACCAATTACTGTTGTGTGTATGCCTTGATAGTCGTTATTCTTTGGAGTTGAAATGAAATCTCGAAACCTTTCGGGAACTGCAGAATACACTGTGTGGATAATCCCTAAAACTTCATAGCACTCTTCTTTAGTATTTACAATGACTCTAAATCCCATAATATCAGAGAGCTGCTCAAAAGAAATATGTTGCCTATTCATTTTAACCCATATTGAGTAAGGGTTTTTTTCTCTACCGCAGATTTGGCATTGTACTCCCTTAGAACTAATTACTTCTTGTAGTTCTTTGGAAATATCTTTAATTGGATTTTCTGTTGTATCGTGAAGAAACTTTATACGCTGAGCGATGGAGGTGTATACCTCTTTATTAATTTCTGCAAAAGCTAAATTTTCAAGTTCATCTTTAAAGCGGTTGATTCCCATCCGCTCAGCCAATGGGGCATAGATGTCGATGGTTTCATTGGCAATATTTCGCCTCTTTTCAATAGATGGAAGATATTGAAGCGTTCTCATATTGTGTAAGCGGTCTGCCAATTTGATCAAGAGAACGCGAATATCCGTAGACATAGCTAAAATGAGTTTGCGAAAATTTTCTGCTTGATGAGTTTTTTGAGATTTTAATTCCAATAGAGAAATTTTAGTGACGCCATCTACAAGCGTTGCGATTTCATCGCCAAATCGTGTTTTAATTTCATCAAAAGTTGTTAGCGTATCTTCTATCGTATCGTGAAGTAAAGCCGTTGCAATGGATTTACAGTCAAGATGAAGGTCGACTAAGATAGAAGCGACAGCTAAAGGGTGAGAAAAATAGTCTTCTCCTGACGCGCGCTTTTGCGTCTCATGGGCTTTTTTTGAGTAATTATAAGCTGCTGTGATAAGCTGCACATCTGTTTTTGGATTATAAACTTTAATTTTCTCAATTAATTCATCACACGTGATCATGTACAATCCTTTTTGGAGAAATTAGGGAAATGATAAATTAAAGTGAAGTGTTTTTTTTATACCGAAAGTGTTTCAAAATTTGTCCTTAAAATTTAGACTATGTTATTGTTATCTTATGAGGTAATAGATAATGATTGAGATGACAGCAGATATTGTCGTGATAGGGTCTGGGCCAGCCGGTCAAAAGGCCGCTATTCAGGCGGCAAAACTTAATAAAAAAGTGATCGTCGTAGAGAAATTACAAGCGCCTGGCGGCAATTGTCTTTACTATGGCACAATACCTTCTAAGACAATCAGAGAAGCCATTGTAGATCTGACAAGGTTTAACGAGCGCAATTTTTACGACATCATGCCAGATGTTGGAGAAATTAGTGTAGATCAGTTAGGGGGGCGTTTGCACCGTGTCCTTGATGAAGAGCGAACGATCATATGGAGGCAATTTAAAAAAAATAATATAGAACTGTTGCAAGGATCGGCTAGATTCGTGGATCAAAATCATCTTGAAATTACCGATGATAGCAATGTTGTTCTTTATAAAATTCAAAGTTCATATTTTATGATTGCGACCGGCTCAAAACCAAGAAACCCTCTAGACGTTCCTTTCGATACAGAGGTAATTTTAGACTCCACAAGGATGTTAAAAGCTTTAAAAATACCAAAGACAGCAATTGTCCTTGGAGGGGGGATTATCGGGGCTGAATATGCGAGTTTTTTTGCCCCTCTTGGAACCGAAGTGACGATCGTCGATAAAAGGGATCATATCTTACCCATGCTAGATGCAGAAATAGGAATCCATCTTCAAACGGCGCTTACTGATCTTGGATTAAAGTTTTTAGGTAACAAGGAACCTGCCCTTGTTGAGCGAAGAAATGACCATGCCTACGTGCTATTTAAAGATGGTAGTCACATTGAGGCTGATGTTCTTTTGTATGCTTTAGGACGTGAGGCAAGCATTGATGGACTAGGCCTTGAAAACTTAGGGGTTTTTGTCAATGCAAAGGGATATATCCCTGTCAACGCGTTGTTTCAAACTGCAATTCCCACAGTTTATGCCATTGGAGATGTGATTGGTGGCCCATCTCTTGCTTCAACGAGTATGGAGCAAGGGCGCCTTGCGGCGCTACATGCGTGTGGCGTTGAAACCCATAGCTTTCCGGAGGTGTTTCCGATAGGAATCTACACAATTCCTGAAATTTCATGTTGTGGATATACTGAAGAGCAGCTAAAACAGCTTGGATATAGATATGAAGTGGGACGCGCCTATTATTACGAGATCGCCAGAAGTCATATTGTAGGAAGCAATGTGGGGCTTTTCAAAATTTTATTTCACTCCGACACCTTGGAAATTTTAGGCGTGCATATTGTAGGAAGAGCTGCTACAGAAGTGATTCACATTGGTCAAGTGGCGATGAGTTTTGGCGCTAAAGTTAATTACTTCATCGACCAAGTTTTTAATTATCCAACCTTTGCAGAAGGATATCGGATTGCAGCACTCAATGGGTATAATAAAATTAGGCACTAAGGTGACATATGAATCCAAAATTTACTGAAAGTGTAGCGTCTGCTCTTGAAAAGGCATTTTTATCGGCTAAGGCCCATAAAAATACAGAAGTGACAGAAGATCATCTCCTGCTTGCCTTTACAAAAGACAAAGAAGGGTTATTTAATTCTATTTTGTCAGGTCTTCAGGCAAGGCCCGAAATATTGACGCCTCTTTTAGAAAAGAAAATATCGAGTTTACCGACATTTGAAGCAAGCCTAGAAGAGCCGCAAATTGGGCGCAATTTACAAAGGCGAATTGCTGATGCCAAAGAGATAGCCGATAAATGGAAAGACCCATACCTTAGCGCAGATCATTTCTTATTGTCATTTTGGAAACTTGCCGAAGAGCCTTTTTCCAGATGGAAAAAAGAGACGCAAATTACAGCTAAACAACTTGAAGATGCAATAAAAAAAATTCGGGGAGGACGACATATGGAAACAGCGACATCAGAATCTGGTCTACAAACTTTAGAAAAATACTGCAAAAATCTCACAAGCCTTGCAAGAGAGGGAAAGCTTGATCCTGTCATTGGAAGAGATGATGAAATTCGAAGAACGATGCAGGTGTTAAGTAGAAGGACTAAAAATAATCCGATGTTAATTGGAGAACCAGGAGTTGGAAAAACGGCAATTGCCGAAGGACTTGCCCAAAGGATTATCCAAGGCGATGTGCCGGACTCGCTTAAAAATAAACAACTTGTCGCTCTTGACATGGGCAGCTTAATAGCTGGAACAAAGTATAGAGGGGAGTTTGAAGAGAGGCTAAAAGGCATTTTACACGATATTGAAAAAAGTGAAGGCAATATCCTTTTGTTCATCGATGAAGTGCATACTTTAATTGGCGCAGGGGGATCTGAAGGGGCGATGGACGCTGCAAATTTACTGAAGCCGGCACTTGCAAGAGGAACGCTGCATTGTATTGGCGCGACAACACTTAATGAATATAAAAAGTATATCGAAAAAGACGCAGCTCTTGAGAGGCGTTTTCAGACAGTTTTAGTCGATGAACCCTCATTAGAAGATGCGATGGCCATTTTACGTGGGTTAAGGGAGCGCTACGAAATCTTTCATGGGGTGCATATCACAGAATCTGCCATCCATGCTGCTGTATATTTATCGTATCGATACATCGCAGATAGGCAGCTTCCCGATAAGGCCATCGATCTTATCGATGAAGCGGCAAGTTTAATCCGCATGCAACTTGGGAGTCGCCCTTTGCCAATTGATACAAAAGAAAGAGAGCTTGCGGGTTATATCGTTGAATTAGAGGCCTTAAAACGAGAATCGCGCCCGAGTGACAAAGCTAGCCAAGAAAAACTAGAAAAAAAAATTGCCGAGATCAAAGAGAACCTATCTCAATTAAAAAGTCAGTGGGAACAAGAGAAAAAGCTGATAGACACAGTAAAAGAGAAGAAAAATACATTAGAGCAATTGAAGTTTCAAGAGGAAGAGAGCGAAAGAAAAGTCGATTATAATAAGGTCGCAGAGATTCGCTACCAAAAGATTCCGGAAATACAAAAAGAAATTGAAGCCACTCAAAAACTTTTAGATAATAAAGAAAATCGCTTGCTTCAAGAAGAAGTCGATGAAAATCTAATCGGCCATATCGTTTCAAAGTGGACGGGAATTCCCGTCAATAAAATGCTTGAAGGGGAAGCGATAAGATTACTTCACCTTGAAAAGACCTTGGAAAAGCGCGTCGTTGGGCAATCTTATGCAATTGCAGCGGTTTCTGAGGCCATCAGACGCTCGCGCTCAGGTCTTGCAGATCCAACGCGCCCAATGGGCGCATTTTTATTTTTAGGCCCCACAGGTGTTGGAAAAACAGAACTTGCCAAAGCGCTCGCTGAGCAGCTTTTTAATCAAGAGGAGGCGATGATTCGTCTGGACATGTCAGAATACATGGAAAGGCATAGCGTTTCAAAACTCATTGGCTCACCGCCTGGATATGTCGGGTATGATGAGGGAGGGCAGCTCACTGAAGCTATTCGCAGGCGCCCTTATTCTGTCGTCCTATTTGATGAAATTGAAAAGGCGCATCACGACGTCTTTAACATACTACTACAAATTTTTGACGATGGGAGGATCACCGATAGCAAGGGGCGCGTTGTCAACTGTAAAAACACTCTTTTTATCATGACGTCTAATCTTGGATCAGATCAACTTCTTAAAACCATGGAGCAAAGTCATGGGATGTCAAGTGGAACATTAAGTAAAGAAACACTTATGGCCATTTTAGATCCGATTATCAAACAGCATTTTAGGCCTGAATTTATCAATCGACTCGATGACATTCTCCCCTTTTTGCCATTGCATAAGAGTGAGATGGATAAAATTGTCTTGATACAGCTTAAGCTACTTGCCAAGCGATTGAGTGAAAGAGATATTGTCTTAAAGTGGGAGCAAACTGTTGTCGATCAGCTAGCAGAAGAAGGGTATGACCCGTTTTTTGGAGCCAGGCCCTTAAAGCGCTTAATTCAGCAAAACATCGTCAATCTTCTCTCTAAAGGGATTTTAGAAGGCAAGATTGTCAATAAGTGTACCTTGCTGCTGAAATGTGAGCACAAAGTGATATCTTACCAAGTTCACTAAGAAGTCTATCGCTTAAGTATCGCTCAAGGCCAAGCTAATCTGCCTTTGCACCCTTTCTTGGATTGTATCGAGTAAGTTAGGAAATAGCATATTAAGGACATGGATCATGCAAAGTATCTTATAATAAAGGACCGCATTATCAAAGTTAAAGAAAACGTAATAATAAGCCTCGGGTAGAACGTAAGAAGCTCCACGCATAGCGTAATCCATTGCAGCGCTAACTGCTATAAAAGTCGTTCCTGCAACCCCCATATCCAGAAATAATTTAATTGCGTCGACAAGATGAGGATGGAGTCTATAGATGCACCTTGGTAAATCTTCATCAGCCCTTGGCATGATCCTATGAGTAATGCGACCTGCTGCAAATAATAGGGGAGCATACTTTAACACGATTAACCCTAAAGTTAAGTCGCTCCCTTTACCCAAATCATAACCCATATTTCGAAGGTAAATGGCAACTTTCCAATAGACAATGGATTTAAGCGAGTCTCCTACACGTGCTTGTGCGATTATCTTGTGCTTTAGATCTATAGAAAGGGGATCTTCTCTATTTTGCAATATTGTTTGGATAAATTTAATATGATTGGAGGAAGAACATAAGATGTAAAAATGTCTCTTCATACTAGATTTTGGTCCTACCTTTTTAGCGATATTGAGGTAGAGGGTGTCATCTATTGACTTAAGGAGATTGGCTGCATCGCTAATGAGTTCATTTGCGCCTGGGATACAAATATCGAGATAGCGTTTTTTTTCATCATGTGGTAGCGATGCGAAAGCACCATCCGAGATCTTCACTAAAAAATCACTTATCCATTTTTCTAAAGATGGGTGACTAGATTTTAAATTTTCCTCTAATTGTTTAATATCGCTTGTAACTAATTGCAGTAGATTGATTAATCTAAGGTTAATTGCAGAGCCACTTTGACATGCAGCAAATTCTTCTGGCTGAACAAAATGATCAATGCCATAAGAAAACAATATCTTAAAATGATTAAATGCCATTTGAAAAGCTTCTATAGAAGGTAAAGTGCTATCTTCCTTAATTTGAAGCTCATTGTCGAAAATCGCTTGCCCAACCTTTTGAATTCGTTTGCTTACACCATGATATTCCAATCGGCTACCCGCATGCTGTAAGTATTTTTCGAAAAACGGGGCAATGGTACCCGCATTTTCAGGTGCTAAAGTCGCATCAATTATGCGCGAAAGAATCCCTTGTCTAAGTAGCACGTTGTAAACATCTAGATCGATGCAAGGATGAAGAGCAAAAGAAATCGATTTAACTTTCGCAGCAAGTGGTTTTCGATCCAGGGGACAGGTCATTCCACTAGCAGAACGTAGGGCGGCTTTTAGACACGCGGCGTGAAAAACATGTCCACATACAAGGCTCACTTTAGTCTCAAGTGGATTCTCCTCATAAGACAAAAGGCAAATGGCACACTGATCCACGTTATATTTGCCTTCAGATGAGGGTCTCAGTTTTAGCGAATACGAAATTTTTAATGGTCCAGACTCAAGAGATGAAGGCAGCATATATTCTATCCTTATGAATTATAATTATAATTTCTTTGTAAATAATATTAAAAATTCCATCTTATTACAAGTAAAAACAGATTTAGTCTCCTCTGTACTTGCCTTTGCCCGTGCCCATGCCCACATCCTATTAGCCATATGTGTACTATCGCTGCTACAACAGCTTGATTATCAACTACATGCAACCACACATTCCACGTCGCTTCGCTCCGTTTCATGCGGGGCTATCACACTTTGGTCACTGCCGTGACCAGCGGCGGCAGCCGCTTTCAGTGCAGCAGCCCCGCATGAAACGGAGCGAAGCGAAGTGGAATGTGGGGTAGAAGCGAAATAAAGTTAGAGCTGCGGCAGCAGCGATAGAAAAGATATGGGTAAGAATTTGCTATCTATATAATAGGCACTTTGATAAAAATGTAGGATTCAAAAACAAAGGAGATTTCTTGCACATGAACAGATTATTAGCTCCAATAATTTCTTTATGCACGGTCACGATTTTAGCCGTTGCAGGGTTTTGCTTTGCAGACGTAACACAAGAAGGTGGGAAAATGACAGACCAAACAAAAAATTCAATGGTATTAATTAAGACAAGTGCTGGCGACATGAAAGTTGAGCTTTTCGACCAAAAGGCGCCAATCACGGTAAAAAACTTTTTGACATATGCTAAGGAAGGGTTTTACGAAAATACAATTTTCCACCGCGTCATCGTTGACTTTATGGTGCAAGGTGGAGGCTTCACCCCAGAAATGGAACAAAAGCCCGTGCACGCGGCAATTAAAAATGAAGCGGATAATGGACTAAAGAATACAAGAGGCACTCTTGCAATGGCAAGGACAGGTGTTGTCGATAGTGCAACTGCTCAATTTTTTATTAATGTTGTCGATAACTCGTTTTTAGATTTTCGCAATCATACAACAAGTGGCTATGGCTACTGCGTTTTTGGTCAAGTGATTGAAGGGATGGATGTCATCGATAAGATACGCAAATGCAAGACATGCACCAAAGGCCACCATGAAAATGTGCCTGTGGAGACAATTGAAATTCTTGAAGTGAAAATTTTACCTACAAAATAACAGAGCCAATCGCACAATGGATAAACGCACAATTTTTTTTGTTTTAGCCCTTACGCTTTCCCTTTTTCTAGTCAATACGTACTTTGAAAAGCAGCATGAAGAGGCTGTAAGAGAGTGGAAGGAAAAGCAAGCGGCTCTTCTAGCCAAAGAAGGTAGTAAGGAGCCTGTAAGTGATGGCGCCCTCCTTAGTAAGCCATCTGCAGATAAGCCCTTTACTCCTTCTCTTGCGAATGTAAAAAAGAGCCGTGGCGAAAAAGAGCAAGAAAAATTTTACGTCCTCCAGACACCTTATCAACAACTCGTTTTTTCCAATTACGGCGGCGCTATTGCGGAAATCAATCTTCCCTTTCAAACTAAAGAAAATAAAGAAAGCGTTGTCAAGGAGATTGAATTTGACCGCGACATGGTAGAAAAGCATCCTCTTAATGCAAGATTTCCCCTTTACGCCTATTACACTCCTGCAACAGATGAAGGAGGGGAGTTTACTCTGCATAAAGAGGGGACTTTAGGTGGGTTTTATCCTCTGTTAAGGCGAGATCAACTAAAAGCTAATGGGAGTCAAGCTATCAAAATTGCGCCTCAATACTACGCCTTAAACTTAGTCTCCGAATATCCTGAAATGGCAGAATTAGTCTATAAAGTTAAAGATTTTTCAAAGACAAGCATTACATTTGAAGCAGAGCAAGCTCAAAGAAAGATTACCAAAACATATTCAGTGGCAAGTGAAGCCATTGCTCCTTATTGCATAGAACTTGCTCTCACAATAGATGGCGATAGTAAAGGACTTTGGATGACATCTGGAATCCCAGAAGTCGAATGGATTTCAGGATCACCTGCGCCAGCATTAAAATATCGAATGACGAGAAATAATAAACCAGAAGTCAACCTCATCGATTTGCCAAGTGAATCGACAACAGTGACTTCCATTAATCCCGACTGGGTGTGCAATTCCAATGGCTTTCTTGGATTGATCATGGATCCTTTGACCACAAGAGACGCTGGGTATCGCGTCCAGCGCGTTTCTGGAAGTGTCGTCCCATCGCGCCTTCTTGAAATTGACCAGGAATATCATCGTTTTACAGCTGATGCAACGCCTGGATATATGGTTCTTTTGCCAGTCAAGTCCTCAGAAAGTGCAGTCAATTTTAGAGTATATGCAGGCCCCTTTGCAGAAAGCGTCTTAAAGAAAGTGGATGCAGTTTATACAGACAAAGAAAGTGGCTATAACCCTGATTATATCGCCTGCCAAAGCTTTCATGGCTGGTTTTCATTTATCTCAGAACCCTTTGCGAAGTTCTTGTTTGTTCTGATGAAGTTTTTTCACTATGTGACTGGCTCTTGGGCATTTTCAATCGTATTGCTGACAATTGCGCTTCGCATTCTGCTTTATCCTTTAAATGCATGGTCTTCCAAGTCGATGGCCAGAATGCAGCAGATAGCGCCGCAAGTGGCTGCCATTCAGGAAAAGTATAAAAAAGACCCTAAAAAGGGGCAGCTTGAAATCATGAATCTTTACCGCGAAGGTGGAGTTAACCCCGTATCTGGTTGTGTTCCACTGCTCATTCAAATGCCATTTTTAATCGGAATGTTTGACCTTTTGAAATCCACATTTGAGCTAAGAGGCGCAAGTTTTATCCCCGGGTGGATCGATAATTTAGCATCACCTGATGTTGTATTTTCGTGGAATTACTCATTTCCCGTTATCGGCAATCAATTGCACCTTCTCCCATTCTTACTTGGCGCTGTGATGCTATTTCAGCAAAGAGCGATGTCGACAGCGCCTAAGGATCCAGCGCTCATGACGGAGCAGCAAAGGCAGCAGCAAATGATGGGCAATGTGATGGGGGTTGTCTTTGCGATTATGTTTTACAGCTTCCCCTCGGGATTAAACATCTACTGGCTCTCATCCATGATACTTGGGATGGGGCAGCAATGGTGGACGGCAAAGACGCTAAAAGCAAAACCTGTTCACGCTGTCATTTTAGATAAGAAGAAATAGACTTCACTCATGATCGTCTGGGATAAATTCGTTGAGAGTCAAAAAAATCATTTTGGATCTGCAACGATTGACAAATGGTTAAAATCCCTAAAAGTCATTAAATTTGACGCGGGCAACCTTTACCTTGAAGCTCAGGATGCTTTCCAAGCCATGTGGTTTGAAGAGCATATTCGACCAAAGCTTCAGCAAGGTCTTACCAATAATAACAACAGAAAAATAAAGGTGCATTTATCTGTTGAAGGTGACCCAATCGAGCAAAAGGACAAAAAGTCGCGGTCTTTCAAAGCTCAAATAAAAGATGAAAAACCAAAATTTAGCCTCTCATTTGATGAATTAGATCCTTACTGCACTTTTGACTCTTTGCAACCTTTAAGTTCTAATCAAATAGTCTATCAAGTGATCGATGAAGTGTTAGATTTAAGCACTCCAAAATATAATCCTATCTATCTTTTTGGAGGCGTTGGGGTGGGTAAGACCCATCTTTTAATGTCGATTGCACATGCCTTAAAGCTTAAGGGCGTCCACGTCCTTTATTCAAAGACAAGCACTTTCACAGATCATGTGGTATCGGCAATAAGAGCCGGGGAGATGTTTAACTTTAGAGATACCTATAGAAATGCAGATGTTTTAATTATCGATGATGTCCAAGAGCTTTCTAAAAAGGGGGCCACTCAAGAAGAGTTTTTCCATACCTTTAATACGCTCCATATGGAGGGAAAACAGATTATTTTGTCTGCAAATTGCCCACCATCAGCTCTTACATTTGTCGAGCAGCGCTTGATCAGCCGTTTTGAATGGGGGATTTCTTTACCCTTAAATATTCCAACCGATGAGGAAATTAAAGAAATTTTAAGTATTAAATCGCAAGTGATGCATTTTCCTATCCACCAAAAGGTGATTGCATTTCTTGCAGAATCATTTTCTAATGCGACAAGCTGTATCAAAGCGCTTGAAGCATTAGTGCTTCGCTCCCATTTAAAACACTATGAAGCAAAGCAAATTACAGCCCTTTTGGCAGCTCAGTTTCTTCATGATCTTTTAAATGAAGAAAAGCAAGCAGCGCTCACACCTGTTTTAATTATAGAGATTACAGCGCAATACTTTGGAATACGCCCCACAGATATAACAGGCAAAGTCAAGACAAAAGACTGCGTATTTCCTCGTCAAATTGCGATGTACCTTTGCAGGCAACTTTTAAAAATACCTTTTACGAAAATTGGAGAGATTTTTGAAAAAGATCACTCTACTGTCATGACAAGTGTCAAGATGATCAAAACAGGAATGGAAAAGGACAACGGCGATATCATTTTGCCCGTCCGCGCTCTACTCAAGCGCGTTAAAGAGCCTCAAGTTTTAACCTAGAAACGGCAGTTCGAGATGGCGAGTTAATGCAAGATCTTGAATTAGAATCACTTTGCAATGTGGTGGGACATTCCCAAATGGTGAAGGACCACCCCATTGCAAATGATTCTGGTTCAAGAGATTGCGTTAAGTTGCCGTCTCCAACTGCCGTTTCTAGGTTTAAGTGACTAACTCGAAAACTTGAGGCTAGGCATCGCTTGAGCATGTGGCCTCATCCTATTACCCATATCTTTTCTATCGCTGCTGCCGCAGCTCTAATTTTATTTCGCTTCTACCCCACATTCCACGTCGCTTCGCTCCGTTTCATGCGGGGCTGCTGCACTAAAAGCGGCTGCCGCCGCTGGTCACAGTAGTGACCAA
>Ga0206944_1013_pt1 | contig 39628 bp, 39 predicted proteins | sample Alteio_BWOrgHeat_4_FD_152978 | JGI IMG/M metagenome (GOLD analysis project Ga0206944, IMG submission 152978) | Enriched cells from forest soil in Barre Woods Harvard Forest LTER site, Petersham, Massachusetts, United States -... | ecosystem: Environmental > Terrestrial > Soil > Temperate forest > O... | reverse complement strand
AGCTCTTTGATCCTGGTCACCAGGAATATTCTGCTCGCCTCTGGAACTGAGTGACACATTAAAACAAGACCGATGGTATTTGCAGACTCGACAAAAGCAACCGCGTCTTTGTCCGTCAGCGCGGCGGAAACCGTATAGCCCGCACTCTCCAGAACCATGGTTCTGATGTCTTGCAGCGGTCGATCACGGCTTATGGTCAGGATGGATGTTGGTCCGGTCATAGTGCGCCTGTTTTTGAATGGGCCGGGTCTCGACCCAATAAATTGAAGGCGGCAGGATGCTGAAGGATTCAGCAGGCGATGGGGTCTTCAGTTAAGGTAATCTATTGCAGAGTATCAGCTGCCAGGCTAAATGGCTGTTCAATATAGGACACTGTGGGCTCCTGAACCCGCTCTTTGCGTCTCCCTCGCGTCGCCAAAAAATTGCGGCCTGCGTGCAGAATGGGACTGCATGGTTCTCTTCCACGAGCTACTCTGGCTTGGTAAACCCTCTCTGGCAGCGCATGTCGGCAAATCAGCCAATCTCGTTTTTGCACCACAAAGTGACGCATCGCCACATGCTGATCGAATCCCTATGTCTTGATTGCGGCGACTTCGTGGGTGCTAGTCCCGATGAGAAGAACTTGATGATTGCTGAGGCAGCTCATGCACGTGGCTGTACGGATGAGCGACCGGCAACAGAAATCAAACCGCCGCGCGACGGGCCGGGGACAACCCCCGGGTCTTGAAGCCCGGTAGTTAAGAATCCTATTCTCAAAATTGATTGTCAGAATCAACCGCTTCGGCCCACGGGACAAGTGTCAGGGCCCTCATCCTTCGCCGCTTTCGCGGGTCCTCACCGTTCGCCGCAAATTATGCTGTGGAATACGATGAAATTTAATGTCCGATGACGAACAGAAGCTCGTGGTGAAAAAGTGCGAAAATTGCTCCATGAGCAGCAAGATTGTCAATGTCGATCAAATGGATGACGGAGTTCTCGTGAACTTTGCCGATGGAGCTAGATCCTTCTTCGAAGCTGACTTCTTATACAAGCAGATGGATAAGCGCCTTGATCCACCGCCTAAAAATGATCCACCGCTTAAAAATGGTCCGCCGCCTAAAAGTGATTTGAGTAAACGTTCTTCGGTCCGCCCTCTACGCCATCCCCGTGATACGAAGCGCAAGTAGGTGGGTTCGGGTAAATCAGCGGTGAAAAAGGTTTTTCTCGCTTCCAATCAGTGTCATCAGTGAAAATCAGTGGTCAGATTTTTCTGATCTGCGCTTGTCAGCGTTCCCGGCGAAAGATTTTAGCTCTTCGCTCTTCTCCGTGTCTCCGTGCCTCCGTGGGAGGGTTTCCCCCGATGTGTGCTTGTCAGCGTTCGTCTGCGGCGGTGAACCTGTACCGGATTGAACAGACAGCGCAAATCAACCCACTTCTAATGAGAGAGCCGGATGAACAGAGGCCCCATGCTTAATAGTCAGGCCAACAGGCGTAAAGCTGGCCAATTTGCGGTCGGACTGGTTGCGTCATATTGCAAAGGCTGTGGACTGTTGATTGCCGCAAGCCCCACGCGCAAGACCCTTGACATGATGGAAACTCTCCACCAATGCCCGGTCTATTTTCACTATCACCAGAGACCCGAGCCACAGAACCAGGACAGTCCTTCGAGCCTGCGAGCGCGTCTCCTCGTGTATTTGGGATAAGGGCCCCTTACATTTCATGCCTAAAATGCGCAAGACCAGCAAGGCAATGTGGATCAATCCACACTCGAACCTCAACGTGCGGCGAATTGAATGGGATCGTCGCCAAACAGACGCAAACAATGCCCGCTTCCTTGAGTTGGCGGAGATTGCGTTAACGCCGGCTAAGGCAAACTCCAAAAACCCGGCTGCTCAACCACCGGCGCCCCGGCAGGCCAAGCCGTGAACAATTGACGATGAAGCTGTTTCCGCGCGCCTCCGTGGTGGGTTTTTCCGATCCGCGCCTATCCGCGTTGATCTGCGGTAATCTCTTGTTGTTCCGATGACCGGATGGCCCGATGTCCCGATTCCTCTGCGTGTCTCAGTGCCTTCCGTGGTGGGGTTTTCCCCTCTCTGCGCCTTCCCACTTCAGTTTGTCTTGCGCCAATGTCACATCTGAGGGAAATCGCTCTTCATACGGTCATAAATCCGCCGCGCCAGATTAATAGCATCGCCAATCCGGGACGCGACGCGGGGTGTATTGTCCCAGTTGTCCTCCCGGGCCAGCCGCACCGCGGCAATCAGGCACGCCCCCAGAAAAATAATTTTGCCCGGCGCTCCGTTGGATTCACTCATTGAGATACAATAGGCGATATAATAGCGAAAGTCAAACATCGCAGTGCATCCGTGCCTCTGTGGTAAAAGCCACACACGCATATAACACGTACGCATATAATTAAGGGACTCTTAATGAGAAACGCGCCGGCTACTCCATGACGAATGAAATCCGCATTCTGGTGGCCGATGATTTTGAGGACTGGCGTGTTCGGATACGCGAGCTTTTAAGTTTTCGTCCGGCGTGGCGCGTTGTCGCTGAGGCAGCTGATGGCCTGGAAGCCGTCCAGAAAGCAGCTGAACTGCAGCCTGACGTTGTGCTGCTTGATATTCAGACAAGGAGGTCATGCGTGCCGCTCTGGAAACCGGGGCAAAAGCATTTGTGCAAAAGGCGGGGGCGGCCCGGGAACTTCTACCTGCTATAGAGGCTGCCTTACGCGATGACTGATCCTGTAAAGCGCATTCTGTTCCTGTCATCTCGTGGCGTTACTTAAACACCGCAAACCCGCCCTGGGGCACGCTGATGTTTACGGCTTTGCCGTTGCGCGCTTCCACGGTTACCGTCTGGCCGATCTGCGCCGCATCGGATGAATACAGGCACGTCATCCTTTCTCCCGGGCGATGCAGAGAATTATCGATCGTCACCCATGCCGAGCGGGCGTTGTCCGGATCAGTATTAATGGCGCAAACCAGTTCATCGTCCACAAAGATGCGCGACCACGACACCACCGAGCGAAGCTGGCCGCCAACCATCGCGGGCAAACCAAAATTTGCGCCGTCGCCGGAAATTTCACGCAGAAACTGGCGGCCACGCCTCAGTGCCGGCTCTTTTTCACGCAGCGCAAGTATTTTGGTCAATTCGCGGTAAGCCGGATGCTGCTCATTAAAGAAGTGGCGGCCGCGCGTACGAAACGCGCCGAACTTTCCCCCGAACATTGATTCACGGATGTAGCGATCGCAGCCATCGCCGCTGCCTGCGCCGTCAAAAGCCTGCTCAGTGCCGTAATAGATACAGGGAATGCCCATGGTGGCGGCGTTCAGTCCCAGCATGGCGATTAGCAGGTCACCGCCGCGGTCTGCCGCGCAGAAGCGGCCTTTGTTGTTGCCTTTGCGAATCTGATCGTGATCATCCGTCATGGTCACGACCTTGTCGCGGAACCATACGTGCGAGTCCGCGCGCACCTGGAGCGAGTTGCGGAACAGGTCAAAATAGTCCGCGGGATTGCGAACGCCCTTGGTCAGGTACTCCAGCTTGTCCTGCACATCGTCGATGCCCAGCACCGCGTCCACGCCGGTGACCTGCAGCGTGTCGTAAGCGCGGTCGCGTCCGCCGGTGATTTCCGCAATCAGATAAAAAATTTCCTTGCCCAGCGATTCGGCGAACTCATGGATCACTCCGGCAAAAAATCGCGTAGCGCCCGGGTCCATGTGCTTGACCGTGTCAATGCGGAAGCCATCAAGATCGGCAAAGGCGATCCAGAACTTATAGACCTGGCACAGATTCACCAGCGTGGGCGAAACAATGTACTGGTCAATCTGGTCCTGATTGTTGACCATCATGCGCGTGCCGTGATGCAGGTCTTTCAGGGAGAAGAAATCGCCATCCAGAAATTCAGGAAAATAATCGAAGTTGTTGATGTGGCCGTGCTGGGTGAAGTTCGCCGGGTCCTGGAACTCCACGGGCCAGACCGCAGCGTCAGGAAAAGCCGCAGGATTTGCGGCGGTATCAACAGCGGCAAACGGCAGCGAGGACGCGCCGCCGGCGTCTCTGAATCCTTTTACTATGTAAGGATTGCCATCCCAACGCGGATCTTTGAAGTGGTTGCCGTTATTATCGACAGTGTCATAGCGGTCAGGATCGTAAATAAAAACCTGGCCGGTATGGTTGAGGATGATGTCCAGCACCACGCGAATGCCGTTTTCATGCGCGGTCTTTACCATGTCGCGCAGATCGTCGCGCGTGCCGAAGTGTGGATCAACGTCAAAAAAATTCTGGATGCCGTAGCCATGATAAGTGTTATCGGCATTCACCTGCTTGAACACCGGACTAAGCCAGATCGCGGTCACGCCCATGCGGCGAAGGTATCCCATTTTTTGCGTTAGCCCGCGCAGGTTGCCGCCCACAAAGTTTCCGCCCGCGTCGCGCCACGTCGCCGCATCGGCTGCATTTGCGATGGCATTGCCCGCATCAGCGGCGGTGAACATTGGCGTGCTGCCGGAAGTTACCGGCTTGCCGTCGATATCGAGAAAACCTTTTTCCTGGCCGTCAGAAAATCTGTCCACCAGCATGAAGTAAAGCACTTCATCTTCCCATCGCGGCGGCGACGGAAAGTAAGGTGCGTTGTGGTCGCTGATAAGCTGCTTGAAATCAAGATCGCTGACTCGCTGCAATGCCATGGACGTTCCTCTGCATGCTTAGTGACAGCGGATGTGCTCTGCGTTTCACGGAATCCGACCTTAGCGCCGGAGCGCCGGCAAAGGAAATCACAGGCCGGCAGCGCGTTTCTTGCGCGCACCGCGCCAGTAAAGAATCAGTCCAGTGCCCACGAACCCCACCGTGCAACCCACAAGTTTCATCTCATACACTACCTTGTTCTCTCCGCCCGGTGGAATCGCCGCCAGAATCATGGAACCCAGCGTAATCAGGAACGCGAGTGAGCCGGCAATCCACATTCCGGTTTTTCCGCCCGGGACCAGCACTGCCAGACCGTCCGCGCGGTCCGGCCGATGCGCCAGCTTGATTCCCGCGGCATACATATAAAGGAAGGGAATGAAATACAGAATTACCGACATTGAAACCAGAAATTGATATGCGCCAATCACCGTGGCGTTGATCTGTGAAAGCAGAAGGATCGCCGCCGAGATTACGGCTTGAATCAGGATGGAAATATACGGCGTCTTCCACTTTGGGTGGATCTTGCCGAAGTACGCCGGCAGATAATGATCGATGCCGGCGACAAACGGCACGCGCGCAACCCCTGCCACGGTTGCGCCTACGCCACCAGCATTGCCGACCGTCACCAGCAAAGCCGCCAGCATTCCGAACCAGGCAATCCCCAGCGCCGCCGAGCCAAAGCTGATTCCGCCAAAGACGCCGTTGCGCGGATCAATCTGCTCCGCCGGCAGAAGCCACAGCAGAGCCATGGTACCCAGCACGTAAATCACGGCGATCAATCCCGTGGAAGCATAGATGGCACGCGGAAAAGTCTTGCGCGGCTCGCGGACCTCTTCGCTCATGGCGCACACCAGTTCCATGCCGGTAAAAGCAAACGCAATGCTCGACCAGAAATTCAGCTTGTCGATATCTGGCGGCCACTCCGGCCAGAGCCGTGGCCAGGAAAAGTGCGTTGCGCTGCCGCGATGCATCGCCAGATAAGTTCCAATGCCTACCAGCATTATCAGCGGAACGTAAGTCGCCACGCCGCCGGCATTCTGCAGCCACTTGCCGATATCGAGACCGACAATATTAAAGAGCACCGCTATCGCCAGCAGTCCCAAAGACGCCCACAGCAGGTATCTGGGGCTACCCGCCAGCCACGCATACTTCGGCCCGCCAATATAAACAGACATGGCCACGCTTGCGGTTAATAATCCCGGAAAATAAAAGAACGTGTAAATCCAGTACGCCCACCCGGCCACAAAGCCGTGGAAGTCGCCAAACGCCTCTTTGCTCCATACATAGAGCCCGCCTTCAGCCGGATAGCGCGTGGAAAGCTCAATAATGATGAGCGCCGTAGGCAGAAAAAAGAACACGGCGGCCAGCACCCAAAGGCTGATGGACGAAGTGCCGTTGTGCGCGGCAGCGGCAATCCAGCGTGGCCCAAGCACGGCGGCGATATTGAACAGCAGCACGTCCCAGAAGCCCATGGCGCGGCGCAACTGTGATTTTGGAGCGATTTCCTCGGCCATTCAGTCCTTCCAAGTTCGATTGTGGCATGGATGCAGCGAGCGCCATCATTCTATCGTGAAGAGGCAAGCTGGCGCGTCGCATGGCTGCTTTGGCCGGGAGCAAACTTCGCATGATCAAATTTCCCGGTATGTCGCGCCCGGCCTCTGCTATCCTTCCCGGCATGGACAACCGTTCTATGACCGATGTTGGCGGCACGCCCGGAGGCCTGGGCGAATTCGCGCTTGGCTTTATCATGACCTGCGTTGGCGGCTACCTCATCTCCAACCAGGTCACCGTCATCGGCTCTTACTGGAGCTTCTGGGGCGCTAATAGCTTTGGCGTTACGCTGATTCCGCTGCTGTTCGGCATTGCCATCCTGTTCTTCAACGGCCGCAGTACGATCGGATGGCTGCTCACCGCCGCCGGCGCGCTGTTTATCCTGGCCGGCGTGATCGCCAATATGCACATCTACTTCCAGCCTGCCACGCTTTTCCATACGCTGGTGATGCTGATTCTTTTGGTCGGCGGATTGGGACTCATCGCCAAGTCCATGCGCTCGCATCGCAAGCCAGCCACGGAACCTGCCACTGATCAACACGGATAACACTGATCTGCCCTGGATAAAAAAGGGCCGCATGAGAGGTGCGGCCAGGTGAGGGACAGAGGAGATGTTGGAAGAACTGGCTGAGGCGGTTTTTATTCCCACGCAATTAAATATCAGCCAATCGGAATCGGCCGTTCAAGCTTCACGGCCTGGAAATCCGACGCGTCGCTTAAAGGTACCTCCTTGTTTATACTTCCCTGCGGGAGGGTATATGAACACGGTTACGCGCGTTATGGTCGGGGCGATGCTGCTCCTGGCCTTCGTGAGCTTAGTTGTGGCCTACTCGCTGACTGAGCATAAAGTACAGGAGTTCTGGAGCGACTTCCTCCTACATGTTGTGGCTGAGTTTTCCGGCCTTGCTATTGCGGTTGTCATTGCTTACAAGTATGCGAGTAAAAGGTTGGATGATTTCGCTCCGACCATCGTCAAACTCGTCCAGCAGCTTCGAGCCGAGCAGAAGATCAGCAAGAAATCCGCAAGACAATGCGTCATATGCGCTGCACAAGTGATTTCGGAAGGGCATATCCGCAAAGCTCGTCCCACACTTTCAATCCTTAGTACGGAAGAAGTCTGTGCCGTTTGTGAGGACAAGGCTGAAATCAGGGAGGGCAAAACTGGAGGCATGGTCTGCGCATACTGCCGTTTACCTCGCAGCGTGTGGGGGATGGACATAAAAGGCGACAAGGAAGAAAAGCTTGTCGTGTAAAGCGGTGGACCTCCGATGAGGTGCGACTTGACGAAGCCGCAGCTTTATCAGACCCAAAAAATAAATCTCCCAAAAAGTGTCCCGGAATGCGTAAAAAGCACACTGGTAAGTAGAAAGTATTTGGTGTCGGGCCTCGCCACGGCCTCACCCTTTAAGAAGCAGTCCAGCCCACTTATACCCAATCAAAGTATGACATATCTCTGGAAGCATATTTGATCTGGCAAGTATTCGCACGAAAAAGTAGAAGGCCAGGTGCTCACTTCCACCGGGCGATCGCACAACGCTCTAGATGGCAGAGTATCTGCGCAAAATCTGCGGTGAAGAACTTCACCTACCACTCCGGTACATGTCCCTTATTTGCCCGATTCTTCACGCACGCTTAACCCGCGGTTAACAGCATTCGCCTAAACCTGTAATGCACGCACAAATCGACAGTGCGTGACTTTAGAACGGGAGAAAGACGAATGAGTGTGAAGTTACTTTCGCTGAATGGCTGCCTGACCAGGATGAAGCAGGGCCTGGCCACGATGATGGTGCTGCAGTTACTGTTTGCAGCGCCGCTCTCCGCATTGGCTGAAGATGGCAATCGCCAGGGCAATGCAGACCGCAACACCCGCACGCCGATCAAGCATGTGATCGTCATCATTGGTGAAAACCGCACCTTCGACCACGTGTTCGGCACGTTTCAGCCGGGCCACGGGCAAAAAATCTCCAACCTTCTTTCCAAAGGAATCATTCATCAGGACGGAACGCCGGGCCCTAACTTCTCACAATCAGCTCAATTCAACACTACCGTAAACGGCACATACAACATCAGCCCTACGCCCAAGAGCCCATTCCAGATACTGCCGCCCGCGATGACAGACGGTGCGCCCACAGCGCCCAGTGATACGAACCCTCCACCGTTTGCGACACTGGCCGTGGCGGAATCTTTTGAGACCGACCTCTTCCCCACGTTCAACGGTTTTCTTATCACTGGCGCCACCGGGCTGCCGCCCAAGTCGATTGACACGCGGTTTGCCAACGTCAATAACCTGCCCAGCGGCGTCTATCCCATCACGCCCGCCGTGCCTTATGACGCTTACACCGGCGATCCTGTGCACCGCTTCTACCAGATGTGGCAGCAGGCAGATTGCAACGCATCGCACATCACGCGCGCGAATCCCAGCGGCTGTCTTTTTGATCTGGTGCCATTCGTTGAGACCACCATTGGCACCGGCAACACCAAGACCACGCAACCCGCGGGCTTTAACCAGCTCACTACCGGTGAAGGCTCCAATGGAATGCAGTTTTACAATGCCGATCAAGGCGATGCGCCGTTCCTTACCGAACTGGCCCGCCGCTTCAGCATGAGTGACAACTATCACCAGCCGGTGATGGGCGGCACCATGGTGCAGCACATGATGCTGGGCTATGCGGACCTGCCCTGGTACAGCGACGGCAACGGAAACCCGGTGAATCCAGCGGCAAACCTGATTGAGAACCCGAACCCGCTACCCGGCACCAACAACTTTTATACCCGCGACGGTGGCGGCGCCAACTTCAGCAATTGCTCTGATCTCACTCAGCCCGGCGTTGCCCCGATCGTGAGCTTCCTGCAGTCGCTGCCTAAACCAGTCACTCCCAACTGCCAGCAAGGCGTGTTCTACGGGCTGAACAATGTCTCGCCCCAGTTCAATGAAGATGGCACGCTTGCTGCTCTGGGCGCCAACTTTCCGCCCAGCAATGTTGCCCACATTGGCGACCAGCTCATGCAGAAAGGAATCTCTTTTGTCTACTACGGTGGACACTGGGACCGCGCCGTTGCCCATCAGCCCAACGCGTATTGCAATATCTGCAACCCGTTTCAGTACGCAAATGACATCATGTCTGATCCGGTGAAGCGCACCGCGCACATCCAGGACACCACGGACCTGCATGAGGCCATCAAGACCGGCACACTGCCGACCATAGCATTTGCCAAGCCGGACGGCATCGCTGACGGTCACCCGGCTTCCTCAAAGCTCGACATCTTTGAAGGCTTTGTGGCGAAGATTGTCAATGAGTTACAGGACAACCACGAACTCTGGGAATCGACCGCTGTATTTGTCACTTTTGACGAAGGCGGCGGCTTCTACGACTCCGGCTACATCCAGCCGCTGGATTTCTTTGGTGACGGCCCGCGCATTCCTATGATCGTAGTCTCCAAGTTCTCGCGCGGCGGAAAGATCTCACACACTTACAACGATCACGCTTCAATAGTGAAATTCATTGAGAAGAACTGGGGTTTGCACCCCATCACCAACCGCAGCCGCGACAATTTTCCCAACCCGGTCATGTCACGCAGCAATCCGTACGTGCCGCTCAACTCACCGGCCATCGGCGATATGTTTGATTTGTTTAATTTTGATGGGGACGGACACGACTAGATCACCTGTTCTGCAACAAGAAGCGGCCGGCGGGCAAAAAATCCCGCCGGACGCCATTCTGATTCGTCACCGATTTTTATTTCCTGTTTGCAATCACGTGATAATTTCTTGCGCTGAGCAAGCCTTCCCAGCTACCCACGACGAAAGGAAGGATGCGCTCCAATTTGTGGTGCTCCGTTTTATGGGCCCAATACATCAATCCCGCCATCAGGCCAAAACTGCCGGCGTTGTATGCGGCAGCGCCCATGCGGCTCTGCACAAATGGACGCGCGATGGGATTCATTTCCATGAAGCCGGGATAGGCGAGGCCTTTTTGGGTGGATAGCGCGTCCGCTGTAAGTGACGCGCCCAGAGTAGCGAGGCCGAGAGTGTTGCGGGCATCGAAGAAGCTGTGCGTGCGCGGCGGAGTCTTGAGCTTAATGAGGGCAGCGGGCGGCACGAGCAAAGCGTGAATCGGCGCCAGACTATTGCTGGCCAGGAACCCATTGCCGAGTGGCGGCTCAGCGGCAGCGGGCGTCATCGACAAAGTCCCAGCGGATAAGGGTTCAGCCGTCCGTACTTCTGCGGATATTGGAGGCGCATCGGGCAGCGCGACGGCTACCAGCGCATTCGCCGCAACTGAAGTTGTGGCCGAAACACCGTTGGGGGTCGAGGCCGAAGCAGGCGGGGCGGAATCTGAAGCGGAAGAGGAAGCCGGAGTTGACACAGAAACAGGCGCGCGGCGTCCATCTTCGGCCAGGGCAAAGACCGACGGTCCTAAAAACACCAACAACATGGCGGCAACGGCAACTCTCATCGGTCTCCCCAGACGTGAGCGCAAATGCGCGTGCTCGAGCAATTGAATTACGATTGAATGTGGGTTTCTACTGGCAATTCTTGCTGCTGACGCCCTTAGTGAAAATAGGGCCTGCTACTGAGATCGCGGGATTAAGGGCCTTACCTGAGAGGGGACAGAAATCACCTGCATGTCTGTAATCGGAGAAGGTTTAGCGCGGATTTTCGCGATATACGCGGGTCAAAACCAGCAATGAGTTATGCGCGGCGTGGATGCAGTCTAGTCCCTGACTACTTCAACATTGGTCCCGGCAACGGTCATCTTGATGACGCGGTATTGATCATCCACCCAGAGGACCCACTGCGCGGAGTCGGAGTCACGGCTCTGATCATTCAGCCAGGTAAGCGTTTGCGGGCCGGTCATATCCAGCTTGACGCGGTTGAGTTCACGCTCAACACCTCTCACAGTTACTTTCCCGGGGCCCATCAGTTCCAGGGTTGCGTTGCCGGAAATATGCTGGCGCGGAACAAGAATCACAAACTTGCCGGTGCCGCATTCCAGCGCGTTATTCTGGCGGCGGCAGCCGTTGGCTAGATACCACCACAGCAGGACTTCACGCTGAGAGAAAAAATTGTCGTCAAGAATAATGGTGGAGAGAGGCAGCATGTGCGGTACATCGAGCTTTTTCTGGTCGGCAGGGACGATGTGCTCTACAAGGAGTTCGTCTTTAGGCTCGACAGACGCTTCCTCTTTTTGCGGGACGGTTGCGTGCCAGTTGTATGACCGCAGCTCTCCTTTGGCTGAAACCTGCATTTCAGCGGTCTGGGTGGCTTTGAAATGGCCGTCGTCAAACTTGATCTCAGAGGAGGCAGTGGAATAAGAACGATCACGGTCAGCGTTGGGCGTTTCCGTGATGTTAAACGTCTCAGTGCCAACGCGCTTGCCATTCATGAAAATGCCGAAGCTGCCGGAATCAGCCACCCTGGAGCTGCTCTTTCCTTTGTCTTTGGTCTGGTCTGCCGCGTTAAGACCGATGGACGTGGCGAGCACCGCGCTCAAGAGAATGGCGAGCTTTACTGCTTTCACTTTTCTACCTCCAAAATTCTCGTGCTGCTTTCTATTTCCGCTTTTCTGCTTTTACGTTTCCTGCTTCCAGCAGTTGCTCGATTTCCGCTGTGACCTGCTGTACTGATTTATCGAGCGTTTGTACGGTGAAGCGGGCCAGAGCGTAATCTGCGCGACGCGCAGCAAAGAGCTCGTTAAACCTTGCATCCTGCTGCGCCAGAGGACGCACTTTATGCTCAGCATGGCAACGCTTCCGCAATTCCTCTACCGGAGCTTCCAGCAGAACGGTGATTGCGCCGGCGGAAACAAGCGCATCACGATTTTGCTTCTGCACGAACGCCCCACCACCCAGTGCTAATACAAGATCGCTGCCGCCCTGGTGATCTTGCAACAAAGCCGCGAGCGCCGCGCTTTCCACCTGTCGAAAAGCGGGTTCACCGGAAGAAGCAAAAATCTCAGACACGCTTTTGTGCTCGCGCTGCTCGATCACGTCGTCCAGGTCAAGAAACTTCCAGCGCAGACTTTTAGCCAGTGCGCGCCCAACGGTGGTTTTTCCCGCGCCCATAAACCCGATAAGGACCACGCATGGCATTCAATTACGGGAATCGCGGCATGCGCCGGGCCTGTGGGCGTGTGGTCTTACAGACATCATATGTTTAAAAGCGCGCGCTGCTGAATTTATTGCTTCTTCACGCGGATTTTACCACTGAAAGACTGGAGCTCAACCGAAGATGAGCCGGAATTGGAGGTACCTGCGAAGGAACGTCCTTGCTGGGGGACGAAGGAATTATGAGGTTTTTGCTGTAGAGGAAAAGCATTTTCAACCTGGCCGGTGGTGGAGCGGGCCGTGAGATCGACGGACGCGGTGGCGGGCAGAGTAACGTCAATGGCGCCGCTGTGCGTGGTGAGAATATAGTCGCCGCCGCCTGAGCAATCACCTTGATAGTCGATATTGCCACTTGTGGTGCCCACTGAAATGCGCTGCCCGCTGACGTTTTTTAGCTGCACAGTGCCGCCCGTAGACTGAATATCAACGCGGCTCAGGGTGACATCCTGCAGGCTGACCGGGGCCGCCATGCTGCGAACGTGCACGTGCGATTTTGCAATGTTGTGAACCGTGATCTGTCCGGTTTCAGACGACAAGCCGATTTCTGAGCTGATGCCTTCGGCGGTGATCGGAGCAGAAGTTGTGCTTACATTCACGGAAATGCCAGCCGGGACGGTAACGTCGTAATCGACTTTTGCTTCATCAGCCGTGGGCTTCTCGCCGGGCAGGGCGTGAGTGAGAAGCTCCACGCGCTGCTTGTTGTCGCTACTGCTCTGATCAACTTCAACCTTCGCGGAGTGAACTGTGTATGAGACAAGCAGTTGGTGTCCAGCGCCGGAATGAAGGGCAACGGAGCCGCCGCCGTTGACAATGTTGACGGTGCCGCCGGGAGCGATATCAATCTTCGCTTCCTTGCGCGTATCGGCGTGGGCGGAGCAGAGACAAACCCCGAGGCTCGCGGCAGCGAACAGCAAAGCGCGTGATGCGGTGTTAAACTTCATGGCCGTTTACTGCCTCCTCATCCGCTCAGGGTAACGAACGGGCGGTCGCCATCTGGTACACCATTTCTTTTTGCTCATACGCATCCTGCAACAGCGCCTGCGCGGATGCGTCACCGGGATCGCTCTTGACGGCTTGCTCAGCGTCCGCGATATAGGCGTTTACGTCGCGCAAGCTGGCTTCATAGGCGCGCTGCGCGTCCGGCGACTGCCGCGAGACCTGGCTGATCAACTGCTGATCGTCACTATTAAATTGGGTTGAATCTGCGGAATTATTTTGCGCCGACAACTGCGTCTGCTGCAAGGGCACGGGTTTGTAGTTGGTAAGTACGACAGCAAAAAGAATTACCGCCGTAAGAGCGAGCGCCCAGCCTAGGGGCGTCCAGCTTTTCGCTTGTGTTTGGGAGGTCGAGTTTTTCTGTGTATGCCCCAGCAGGGGCATTCGACCCTCCGGAAGCAATCCCTCTCGTTGCAGAGATTGCTCAATATTGTTCCATACACGCGGATTCGGATCGTGCATGGGTAAAAGCAGCTTGGCTTGCTCCGCGATATAGCGCAAGTCCCGCACCAACGATGCGCAAGACTCACACTCCTGCAGGTGCGATTCATCCTCGCCCCCGCCGCCGCTTTCAATGATAAAGGGCAGTGTTTCCTGGAACTGCTGGCAATTCATTTTCTTCATTCCTCTCCCAACTCGCTTTCAGGGGGACCCAAACGCGTTTTCTTTCGGGCCGATCGCAGCGCTTTTTTCTTGCCCGAATCGATTTCGCCGCGTTATGGACTCGGTCTTACTCTCAGCCGCAGGATCTCTGCTCACCTGCGGGCGGCCTTTTCGGCTCTACTGAGTTTCAGCAGGTCGCGCAGCTTCATGCGTGCTTTATGCAGCTGCGACTTGCTGTTTCCTATCGAACATCCCATCATCTCGGCAATCTCGTTGTGCTCATAGCCTTCAACGTCATGCAGGACGAAGATAATTCTGTATCCTGGCGGCAGGCTTTCTATGGCCCGCTCCAGGTTCACCCGATCAATCGACCCCGCCAGCACATTGTCCCTGGCCCCAATGTCTTTCTTCGGGCCATCTTCATGCTGCGGTTCCAGCGCCTCATCCAGAGAAATCTCCGGAAGGCCTTTCTTTCTCAGGTGCATCAGCACCACGTTCACCGCCAGCCGATGCAGCCACGTTGAAAACGCTGACTCGCCCCGGAACGTGGCAATCTTGCGATAGAGCTGCAAGAACGCTTCCTGCGTCAGGTCTTCCGCTTCTGCCGTGTTGCCCGTCATGCGCAGACACAGTGAATACACGCGGCGTTTGTGGAGCCCATAGAGCCCTGAAAACGCCTCCGCATCACCGGCTTTAGCTCTGTCAATCGCTTCGGCTTCGCTCATTCCGGATGCGATTACTTTTTTTGCTTGTGTCAATTTTGCCTTTTGAGGCCGCTGTTCCTTTGGATGCGGCAGTGTAGCTGATTCGTTGTCCATCCGGGTTGCCCCGGCCACGATAAATGGCCTGCTCCGCCCCGGTTCTTGCTGGTTCTTATCAGGTTTCCGGCTTAGCTCCTGCCCTGATATCTGCCTGGGTTCCTTGCGATTCCGGACCAGTTCTTTTCCGGGTCCATTATAGATAGGGGCTTGCTCTTTGCCCGGCGACCGGCTCGCTGTTATTCCCATGTGACTACACATGGAAGCCTTTTCCCGGAACTTTGGTTGCCTGAGCAGGAGCACTTAGCTGGACCCCGGCTTTTGGCTCTTGGCTACTTGGCTTTTTGGCGGCCTCGATCCCAGAAGTGTGCAATTTTATACATATTTCCATATTCTGGATCCCTGCCGATCCGTTTTATCCGGTCTTTATCCGTGGTAAGGTTTTGCTCTTTTCTTGATCAGCGGCTATCAGCGTAATCTGCGGTAAGGTTTTGCTCTTCCGGTCCCGCTTGCCATTCCCGGCTCCGGAGAATAATCTGTATCGCATAACGAGAGTTGCTGGAGGCACGATGCGCAAGCTTATCTCTCTTCCTGTTCTGTTGTTTGTCATCCTCGCGGTTTCTTCCGCACAGGCGCAGAATCCTGACATCTTTGTGACGCCCATTCCTAATAATCCCTTCACCGGCACGGTGAACGTGGAGCGGTCATTCGTGCAGAAGGATGGCCAGATCATGAAGTCAAAAACGGCCCGTGAGATTGGCCGTGACAGCCGCGGCCGCATCTTTAACGAGATGCGCACGCTGGTGCCGGCTTCAGGCAATGAGTCGCCGCAAGTTGTGGGCATCCATATCTATGATCCGGAAACCCGGGTCACCATTATGGTGAATGATCGCCAGCACACCTTCCGCAAAGGTACTGTGAACCGCCCACCGGAAGCGGTGCCGCCGTCGTTTCTATCGGCTTCGTCCGGCCTGAATACTCTTCCCCAGAACCAGTTCACCAGGGAAGAGGATTTAGGGAACAAGGTGATTGAAGGATTGCCCGTGCACGGCGTTCGTCAAAGCCAGACTATTCCGGACCCAAACGGCGGAAAAGGCGTGGTGATCACCGACGAGTACTGGTACTCCGAAGACCTCCGCATCAATCTGGTGCTGAAACATAATGATCCACGCACAGGCGGGGTCGCCATGACAGTGACAGGTATAAAGCGCGCAGAGCCGGATCCGGCCCGATTTGAAATACCGGCAGGCTATAACCCCGCAGGGGCACAGCAGCAAGAATAAGCCGGGTTTTCGGATCAGCCGATTTTTCTGTCTCCTGATCAGCGCGTATCAGCGTAAATCTGCGGTGAAAAGGTTTTGCCTTTCAAATTTCGGCGATCTTTGGCAATTTCTGGCAATTTTGGCAATCTCTCTCGATCTTTATCAGCTCCTCCATCACCGTGCTCAGCTCAATCACCTCCAGCGGACACCCTTCCCAGTTATGCTTCCAGCACACAAGCAAATCGCAGCCGTCCAGCTTATGGCCATGCGCCAGAAAGTTTCTGCTTTCGTTTTCAAATTCAATCTGCACCCATTGCCAGCGTCCCGGCTCCACTTCGCGGAAAGCCTCGCAATCCGGAAATTCCGCTTGTAGTCGAATCACCATGAAACCCAGCTGCTTGGCCACCGTGCCAAACAGAAACACCACGCCCATCTCGTTCGTCGGCGCCAGCCCCAGCGCCATGTCCATCATCGGACGCCCATAGATCGGCCTGTCCTTGAATATCCTGGGTTTGCCTATGTTGGGTCGGGGCATTCGGCCATTCGTGCTGCCGGACGTCCGTCTGCCATCCGCTTCCTCTTCCTTGTGCCGCGCAATAACGTCCAGCACATCGCCCCATTCCCCTTCGATCCGTTCTTCGCGTGCCAACTCCATCAGCCCCGCCGGCACATGCACCCAACCGCCGTAGCGGCGTATCAGCGGCCTTACGCTGTAGCTGCCATGCATCTCGTATTCGGCCATCGTCGGCAGCTTGCCCAGCTTGCGCACCAGTCCCGCCCAGTCCTGAAATAGTATTTTGGCGTCCACCTCATAGCCCGGGCCTGTCCTTTGCAGTCCGCATTGGTTCAGCGCGTTCGCATAGGTCAAAAAGTGTTTGCGGATTTCATGCTTGCTCATCTTCATGGTCCGTCGCACTTCGGTAAAGGTTGGGACATGCCCCAACCGCGCCGCCGACTCCTGTATCGCAGCAATAACCTCTTCTTTGCTCATGGCTTCTCCTTGATCAAAGGCCGCAAAGGGCCTCGTGATCAATAAATTTTTTTGGATGTAAAGCTTTTGAAGCAGCCAAAAACACAACGGCCAGGAGCTAAAAGCCAAATGGCTCATAGCTGGTAACTGTGTGTCTCGTATCGCAGAAGGGCTTCAAAACTGCCAATTCTTGCTTGGCAATTTTGGCGATTTTGGCATTTCCCTGAGGATGCTCACTGTGACCCTAACGATGGGCCCACTAGTTCGCATGGTTGCTGGCCTTTTTGGGTCGCCAATCCGGTTTCCCTGTTGGGTTTACCGATTCGGGTCTCCCGGGCAGTTTTGGCAGTTGCTGTTTGCCTCACTGCCGGCTTCATCCGGCGCCGCTCCCGTCCTGAAACCTTCACGAACTATAAGCGAAAACCACGTCCTGAATCAATAGGCTTTTAGGACTAGGCAAGACTGTGGAGTTGGTACATCTTGACAAACAAATGCCCGCGAACAAATTGATTTTGAAAAGCTATTTTCATCTTCGATACTCGTGCGGCACAGCCGCCCCCGGCTGTGTCTGATAATTCTTATTGAACACTCATGACACCCGTTCCACCGTGTGAGATTTCTCTGGTCCCCTCCGCTTTCAAGATTCCGGGGTTTCGGATCACCCGATCACGCGCGATCCACCGATCACCCGATCCTTTTCGACCCCTGTCATCCTGACCGACCACGAACGACCCTGAGCTTGCGAAGGGGAGCGAGTGGGAGTGGAAGGACCCCGAGAATGATTCGCATCACAATGCCGCGTCAAGGAGTTCTCTTGAAACCGTTCTGACAACAGTTTCGGCATCACGGGGTGGAGCAGGCATTTTATGCCTGCGGTAGCCGTCATAAAACATTCGGCTTTAGCCGCTGCGGTAACACTGTGCAGGCCCGTCGCGCGAAAGCCCTGCGGGCTTCCGTTTCGCGTCGCCCCTGCACAAACAAAAAAAAGAGACACCCGGGCGTTGCCGCCGGGTGTCGGGGTCGCTCTTCTCACTCCGTCGAGGAATACGACAAGCTCTCGTTCGCAATACCCGAGTCCCGCAAGGGACGAACGATAGGAGCCCGGTACGTTTCCGAGGGCGCGCTTGCGCGCTGAGGAATAAGTGCCGGGTAAACAAAGAAAAATCCCATTCCTTACGCCGCAGGCCCGCGCGCAGCATAGCGGAGCGCGCTTAGGGATTGTATGTTTTCGGGAAAAGACGTGGCGAGCACCCGGCTTTAGAAGTAATATGTTGCGGCTATGCTATTCGGAACCCTTTCGATTCGTCCTACAGAACTCGCTAGGATTCATCGCGAAGAAGGTCCTGCCTCTAGCCGGAAGGATTGAGAGCCGAAACAAGAAAAAACTAGGCCACGCGCTCAATGCTCCCAAACGACGTGCTATACGAACAACGGCCGTCAAGACTGTTTTAAGGCGGGAAGGCAAGAATCTTGGATTTCATGTTTTTCCCGACAATGATAAACGGCGGCGAAAAACCTTAAGTCAATTTTTGCTGGATATTATCTGGTGGAACGATACTCCCGGCCGCAAGGGCGTTGCGTTGGCCGTCGAAAGCGAGTGGAACGCCCCTAAAAATGACATCCTCCACGATTTTGAGAAGCTCCTATGCATCAAGAGTCCCCTGAAACTTATGATTTACCGCGTTCGAGGTGTCAACAAGGACCAGGTTCGCGACAGCATCAAAGAATATCTTCTTGGGTTTGGTCAGCACGTGCTTGGAGAAAATTACGTTTTATGTGAGTTTCAACCCAACTGGGACTGCGTCTGTTATCTGTTTCGAACTAAACGAGTCAATCATGGCAGAGTTTCCGACGTCAGATTCCGCATTCTCTTCAAGTGTTGAGCCGTCTGTTGAAGCTGGCGCAGCCCCAAAAGCCGTAAAGGATTGTTCCAGCCAGCTTACGCTGTGGCACGGCACGCCACGTTCGTATCAGGGCACGGGCTTCAGCTGGGCCATAAACGGCTGAACAAAAGTCCCTTCCTTGCGCTGCAGGCCGTCGCGCAGCGTAGCGGAGCGACATTAACCGGGCGCAGGAATCTACCTCAAATATTTCCACAGCCCCGATTTGAACATCAGCCATTCCAATGGCGACCGAAGTTGCCACCACAACGATACCGGTCCGTATTCTGGTCGAGACGACTTCTTTTCTATCACCACCTGGCGAGCTGCTCTCAGTTCCAGCCCTGCTTTGGAAAGATACTGGGCCGCCATACTCGATCGCTCACCCAGAATTCCGAGGAGAAGATGTTCCGTGTCAATCCAGTAATCTCGCAGGACGTTAGCTTCCATTCGTGTTCGCGCAAGGATGAGCTTTGTATCGTCAGCCAAAATAGGCTTGCGTTTGGGAGCTGCTTGGTAGGTTGCAAACTTGCATGGGGACGCACAATAAAGCGGGAAGTGCTCTCTCAGATCAAATCCCGTGTTCGCTCTTGACTCATCGTCTCGCATCAATCCAAGAAGTAGATGGCATGAATCGACAGCTGGGGCCTCGCTTAGATGCGAGAACACAATGGCAAAATAAATCGCCCGTTTTGCAGGAACTGTACATCGCTCGAACATGGCGGTCTATTGTTGCATATGGCGCGCTGGGCACACTCCTTGCCGATCGCCCCAACTCTCTGTATCCCCCGCCTCTCCGCCCGCATCAATAATTCCATGAACATCGCATGCATCGGACTCGGCAACATGGGTTCGGCCATGGCCACCAATCTACTCAAAGCCGGACACACGCTGATCGTCTTTAACCGCTCCCGCGCCCGCGGAAGCACTCAAGCCTCTGGGCGCACGCATCGCCTCCACTCCGGGCGAGGCCGCCGCCGGCGCTGAAGCCGCCATCACCATGCTGGCCGACGATCACGCCCTGGAATCCGTCGCCTTTGGCAAGGGCGATATTCTTGAATCACTACCGCCCAACGCGATCCACGTTTCCATGAGCACCATCAGCGTTGCCCTCTCGCGACGGCTGGCTGCTGCGCACGCCGAGCGCAAACAGCATTACGTCTCCGCTCCGGTCTTTGGACGCCCGGAAGCCGCAGCCGCAGCAAAACTATTTATCGTCGCGGCCGGACCGGCCGCACAAATTGAACGTTGCCGCCCGCTCTTTGACGCCATGGGCCAGAAGACTTTTCTCGCCGGAGACGACGCTTCCGGGGCGAACCTGATGAAGCTCGCCGGAAATTTCCTGATCACCGCCGTGATTGAAGGCCTGGCGGAAAGCTTTGCCCTGGTGCGCAAAGCCGGGCTCGACGCCAACCTGTTCCATGAGATCCTGACCAGCTCGCTCTTCAACGCGCCGATCTATAAGACCTATGGCGCGCTGATTAACTCGCAGAAGTTTGAGCCTGCCGGATTCAAGCTGCCGCTGGGCCTCAAAGATAATCGACTGCTGCTGGCCGCCGCGGAAGAAAACGCTGTCGCCATGCCGATGGCCAGCCTGGTTCGCGACCGCTTTCTTGCCGCGCTGGGTCAGGGTATGGGAGAGCTTGACTGGTCGGCGATATCAAAACTTTCAGCCAAAGATGCGGGGCTGTGAAGAGCCAAGAACCAAGTACCAAATACCTCGTACCAAGAACCGCTCATCCTCACGGATGCCCCACCACCACTATCGATTCCGGCCCGCCGCCTGTGGGAGAGGTAGAGATCAAGGCTGTAGTAGCGTTGGCTGCGGTAATGTTCGCGTTCAAGACCGACACGGTGTTCGATCCATTATTTGCCACGTAAAGAAATTTGCCTGTGGGATCCACAGCCAGGTCAATGGGCCCGGTGGCAACGGGCACCGTAAAACTGGTGGTGCCGATGGCGCCGGTCGCGTCCACATTGCTCACCGTGAGATTGTTGGAAGCGGTGTTAGCGATGTAAAAGAGCGGCGTGGTGGCATTCAGCGGCGTGTTAAATGCAATGGCGCTGGGATTGGCCGGCGACGAACCGGGCACCGTTGTAACAATAGGAGTAAGCACACCACTGACGGTGTTGATGTTGAAAGTGCGCAAGTTGTTGGTGCTGCCGCCGTCGGTGGCCATCAGCAGTTCGAATGTTGGCACAGCTTTTACCGCCAGCATGGTGCCGGTCCCGGAATCAAAGCCTGCAATCGCCAGCCGCGTAAGCACGCCGGTGGCTCCAATGGAGAAAGCATCAATGCCTCCGCCGCCGGTCGCCACATAAAGGAACTGGCCGCTTTGATCGATGGTGATTGTGCGCCCCACGGCATCTGTCAGCGTGGTTGAGATAACGGTCAGGCATCCTGTAGTTCCGTTGATGGCGAAGCCCGTAACGCTGCCTACCTGGTTGATCGTGTAAAGAAGCGTGCCTGCGGGATTAATGGCAATCTTCAACGGCTGTACGTCAGTAGTGGCAACAGTGGGGCAGGCGAGCGGGGTAATGATTCCGCTGGCAGCGCTGATCAGGAATTCGTTCACCTGGTTATTCTGGAATGACGTTACGTAAAGGAACTGGTGGTTCGGTGCGGCGGCAATCCCAAAAGGCTGGCCGGCCACAGCAAAAGGCGATCCGGGAACCGGCGTAAGCGCTCCGGTGCCGTCATTGGCAAAACCGGAAATACTGTTTCCGCCCGCGTTGGCCGTATAGACAAAAGCGTTGCCGGGAGTCGGGGTCGGCGTGGGGCCGCCCGCTGTAAGAGTGCCGTCAGAACATCCGGTGATCAGGAAGATGAAGCCGAGAAAAGTTGCGGCGCGAAACAAGCCCTGCACAAAGCCTTTCATCATCGCTCCTTGCTGGTTCCGATCGCGATTCCAGCCGAAATTCCCAAGGCGCAAGTGGTTGCCGTTTGGGCGCACGCGGCGAAGTCGGGATGTAACTATGATAGCGCAAAGGCAGCAGCAATTACGCGGGTTTCATCGATGGGGGAAACTGCAAAGGAACTGCATTGATCCATTGCGTCGAACCAGAAAGATAACAATCAATGATCCACGATGCATGGCGAGTGCACATCAAGAGAGAATCTAATTGTTATTCGCCGCGCAAAGCTTCCACAGGATCAACCGTGGCCGCGCGGCGTGAAGGCAGATAGCTTGCGAGCAATGCCGTCGCCACCAGTCCAATGGAAACTGCGCTGTATGTCAGCAGATCAACGGGCTTCACGCCAAAGAGCAAAGTCGAAAGGAAGCGCATGCAGAGCAAGGCAGCTACCAGACCGAAGGCCACGCCAATTCCGGTAAGCAGCAGCCCATGCCGGACGAACATCCCGGTCAGCTCCTGGCGTTGCGCGCCCAGCGCCATGCGAATGCCGATTTCGCGCGTGCGCTGCGCAACGGAATACGCAATCACGCCATAAATGCCCACGGTCCCCAGCAACAGCGCCATCGCTCCGGCCACGGCTAGCATGAGCAGCGTGAAAGAAGTCCGCGCCATGGAAGTGCGATAGTAGTATTCCTCAGTCCGCACGCCGGCCAAAGGAAGGTTCGGATCGACGGACCAGACGGCCTGGCGCACGTCCTTCATCAGGCTCTCAGTACCGGCGCGCGGCGTGCGCAGAACGAAAGCCAGATTGCGGGTTGCGGTTACGCCATCCCCTTCAAAGTTGCGCATCATCAGGGGCCAGTAAGCGACCTCGGACGGTTCCTTGTTCAGGCCATCGTCGTAAACATTCGTCACCACGCCGACGATCTCTCGCCAGTCGTCCGTAGTGCCTACGCGCACGCGCTTGCCCAGCGCCGCCGTGGGGTCGTGCCACATCTCGCGCGCCATACTCTCTGAAATCAGCGCCACTGGATTCATGTTGTAGATATCGGTCCAGGTCAGGTCTCGTCCTGCCACCAAAGATGTGCCCATGGTTTTTAGGAACCCGGGAGAAATCCACTTGAAGCGGCGAATGGGCGCCAGTTCGCCTGGGCGGTAGGCGCGATCTTCAGCAAATACCGGATCGAAGCTTCCGTTTCCATCCAGAGGAATGCTGGTGGAGAGCCCAATGGAGACGACGCCCGGCACCGCTTCAACCTTGCGCATGATTTCTTCGAACTTGCGCGGCACATTCTGGTCGTCTGCAACCTGGCTCTTGGGTAGCGTGAGTGAAAAGAGCTGGATTGTTTCCGGAGCGTTGAAGCCCGGCTGCACGCGGGTGAGCGCGATGAAGGTGCGCGTCATCAGCCCGGAGCAGATCAGCAATACCAGAGCCAACGCCACTTGCACCACCACCAGCACGTTCCGCGTACGATGCTGTTCGCGTCCCTGGCTGGCTCCGCGCGCGCCTTCACGCAGTCCCATGGCCAGCCGCGCACCCGCATAACGGAAGATGGGAATGCTGCCAAAGAGCAGGCTGGCCAGAATTGCCACGCCGAAGGTGAACAACAGCACCCAGCCATCAATGCCAATCTCATGCACGCGCGGCAACCCCTTGGGTGCCATTGCCACCAGCACGCGCAACGCGCCATACGCTATTCCAAGTCCCAGCAGGCTGCCCAGCACGCCCAGCACAATGCTTTCCGTCAGCAGCTCTGAAGCAATGTGTTTCCAACTCGCACCCAGTGCGGACCGCACTGCCAGCTCTTGACGGCGTCCATCCACGCGCACCAGAACAAGATTGGCTACGTTGGCGCATGCGATCAGCAGTACCAGGCCGATGGACGCCATAAGGACCCAGAGCAGTTTGCCCACGTCGCCCACTACACGGCTTTTCAGCGGCGTAATTGTTGCTCCCAGGCGGGCGGCTTGAAACATTTTCAAGCTAAAACCCGGGGGAGCGGGAAAACTTGCCAGCACCGTTGGAAGCATCCGCTCCACGTCCGCGCGGGCCTGTTCATTTGTGGCACCCGGTTTGAGCCGAGCCACGGTGAAATAGCTGAAGTTTCCCAGAAAAATTTTGCCGCGGTCCCACTGGAAGGGAACGAGCAAGGCCGGGTCCTCCTGGTCAAGAAAGTGGAAGTCCTTCGGCATGACTCCAATGATCTGCATGGCCTTGCCGTCCACTTTGATTTGCTGCCCCACAATCCCGCGATCGCCGCCGAATTTGCGCTGCCAGTAGCCATACATCAGCACCACGGTTGGCGGGCTCTTGGGCTGGTCGTCCTGGCGTGAAAAACTGCGGCCCAGCAGCGGCACAGCACCCAGAATGGACGTCATGCCGTCAGTCACGCGCTGGGTCCGTACCTGCTCCGGTTCACCAATGCCGGTAATGCTGGCGGAATCGCCGGTCATCATCGCGATATCCTGCAGGGAACTGTTCTGCTCGCGATAGATGAAATAGTTGGACGGGGCTCCCGGAAAGTCGCCCGCCCCGCCAATCCCCGGCGCCTTATGCGTGATGACCACCAACTGCTCGGAATGCGGATACGGCAGCGGCTTCAGCAGGATGCCCTCAAGCACACTGAACACAACCGTGTTTGCGCCCACGCCCGCCGCCAGAGTAATCAGCGTTACAGCCGTAAACATTGGCGTCCGAACCAACCGCCGCAGCACTTGCCTGAGTTGTGAGCTGAAATTTCCCATTGGAGACTGCTCCCTTCGCCGGATACGCAGACACACTTGTATAGACGGACTATGACTGTCTTTTATGAATACGTAATCTGGAGAAAAAAGTTTGCAGAAAATTCAACGCTACCGGAAAAAGAGTTTGCGAGGGTACGACGCTGGATTATCGCGCTTTGCGCGGAGCGGGGGCGCCGCGCAAAAGCCCTTCAGTGCTCAGGTCTTCGTCAAGGTCTGGCCAGTGGATGCCGTATCCGCCGCCGGCAATTTTCCAGTTCATTCTTTTGCTCAGGTGTGGCGCCCAGCAGCCTGAGATACCAGGTGAGAGGCACTGTAATCGTTCGTCCGTCCTTCAGGGCCACACTCAGGGCGGAATCAGTGAACGAAACTTCGGCCACCCTTTCATCCGCGCCGAGTGCCAAAATACCCATGCCAAGCCTCCAGAAGCTGCTGTTGGTGCTCCACTATAGCCCATGCCGAAAACAAAACGCCTTCTTGCCGCGATCTGAAGAACTGGTCCATGACACGTAACAGGGTATGACTTCAGTCGTACCGTCTTAAGCTTTTATTTTCCGGCTTTAGCCGCTGCGACTTTTTTCTTCTTCTTCAAATATGTTGAACAGTACGGATACTCTTCGGCTGAACGCGCCAGCCAGCTTTCACCGGATTCTCATCAATATAATTTTGATGATGAACAAAGCTGGCCTCCGTCGTTATCTGCACTTCAGAGAAGCCCTTCTGCCAGATTTCCCATGGGTATCTGAGTTCTTTCTTTGCCCGGTAAGAAAAATTCCCCTTCATCATCTGGACGGCTTTCTCAATGCTCATCTCCGGCCCCACGCTGAGCAAAACGTGGACATGGTTCGGCATCACCACAAACTCATGCACCTTGAACTTCTTCGCGCGCATGTAAGAACGCAGCACATCGATGAACAGCGTGGCCATGCGCTCGGTCTGCAACAGGGCTGCGCCTCGGCTGGTCCTTGAAGTGACAAAGAAGGTACGTATCGGATTGCGGGCGGAGTCGGGACTGGAATTTCGCGAGGGTCTTGCCATACGCAGGGGCTAAAAGCCCACGAATTATAAACCACGGGCGGTACGACTGAAGTCATACCCTGTTACGTGTCGTTTGCATGGATCTTTTCTAGATCGCAGCAAACAAACCATGCAGCACTCCTGTCCCGCGCAGCGGAACGCACTTTAAGAAATAAGCTGTTCGCTTAGCAATGAACGTTTTTTGTGCCGCAAGGCTCTTTTCTCCTTGACATCCGCTTCACCTATCGGCAGCATATGGTGCAGTATGATTTTGTACTCAACGCGGCAGGCGGCCAAGAAGCTGGGCATCGACAACGGCACATTGAGCCGCTACATATCGAGGGGGAAGATACCGGCGCCAAAGACAAGTTCCGCCGGAGGCATGACTGTCCACCTCTGGACCGAAGAAGAGATCGAACACGTCCGCCAACTTCTGCCTAAGATCGCTAACGGCAGAAAAACGCGCTACAAGAAGCAGTCAGCCATCACCACTCAGCAGTCAGACAAAACAAAAGTACCGGCAAGAGTGCCGGTGCCACACAAACAACGTAAACCTAAAAAGAAGTAACCAAACCGCCAAAAGCTAACGGCTAAGGGCCAATGGCTAATGGCTCAAAACAAACGGGCAGCGCCCAGTGTCTAACCACCGGAACGCCGCCCTAACCGAAAGTCGCCCCCCAAGGAGGGCAACCAATGGCTGCAATAGAAAATATACGCTCGCTATCCAGGGCGCAATCCCGCCCTGAACACCATTCCCCCGAATTTCGCCGGCCGCTCACCACCAAACTCCATCTTTATGAAGCCCTTTACACGCTCAACCGCGGCTTTGAGGCCACCATGCTCGGGCTGCATCGTCTGGCAGAACTCGGCGTCTTTCAAGGAAAAGGCCTGGACGACTATAAAGTCGCCGTGGAGCTTACCCGCGCCGAAGCCAATGAAGAGCTGGCCGCCACTCTCCAGGAATATGAGGAGGACGATTCCGCCTATTGGGACCGTCGCCGCCACGAACGGGAAAAGCAGCTCCAGGACCCCGACGATGTCTTCTTTGCGGCCCGCGACCGCAAACAGGAGATCAAAGAGCAGATCAAAACGCTTCAGCAGGGACTGGCACGGCAAAGCGCGGGTAAACGCCGCGGGCGCTCGCGCAAGAAGCGCCGAAAATAGAGTGCGGCCGGCCGAAGGCGTTTACTGCGCGGCTTTGTTGGCGGCTTCGCGGACGCTCAAACTCATGCTGGGTGGCACATCAACGCGCCACCCGGCCCTTGTTGTTGGGCCTTTTCAATAACTAAAAAATGGAGCCATCGTCACGGAAAAAATTCGGCGGAACACCACACAGGGTATGCAAAGACGCGCCGCCGGCAATCTGGTCCATTTCTTCAGGCGTCACCTCGCGAGCGCCACGACGATTCAATACTCGGTTCGACATAAATAGGCTCCCTTAACAGAAAATTTCCCTCAGCCTATATAGCTGGACAAATTAACGATACACCTCTTCGGAAACCATTGTTCTATCCAAACGGCGTTCTATCCAAACGGCTGAGATAAGTTCTACTCCATGATCACCAAAACGATGATCGCCAAAAAGATGAGGTGGCGCGCCGCCGCAACCCGGGAGATTTCGTCGCCTCACGTCGTTGTTATTTGTCGGAAAAACTCCCTGATGCGGCATGGTAATGCGAATCATTTTCGGGCTCCTTCCACTCCCGTTTTTCCAAATCTTCTCTTGCCAAATCTTCTAATGTCATCCGTTCCAGGGGTTTCAAAATTTGGCAACCCTTGATACCTGGAAAAAGCATCTTAACTATGCATACAAAAGACGCGCGCCTGCATGGGGGAGTTGATTTTATTGAAGGGTGGTCAACATGCCCAGGAAATCTAAGCCTCGCAAGCCCGTTCAGCAGCCGGATCACGTATGGATGGCTCCGCGCCCTGCCAACACGCCAGAACCCAGGACATTCGAGCCCGCCGGCATCGACCGCTCCAACCGTTACCTTGAGTTTGCTGATATCGCTCTAGGCGTAAAAAAGCCGTCCCCGCACAAGAAAAAAGTGGGCAGCACGGCAGGACACTCGCAACGTGATCGACACCCTAAAAGTAACGTGACTTCCATCGACAGCCACAAGAGTTCGAACCCCAGGACCTCAAATGAGGGATTTGGCGCTTTTCGCAATCCCCGCTGATCTTACAGAACTTTTTGGCGGGCCTATATTTTTAGTGCGCCTTCTGACTCTACTGTTATAGAAGCAGGTTCATCCGTCGATGAAAACTTAAAGGGACACGGACCGGAAGCCGTGTCCCTTTTAATCTTCCTCAACATTCTAATTTCCTCGTCCGCCGCTCAGGATCTTCATCACCATTGCCAGAAAGTCATCGGGCGCAAGCGACTCGTGGGAGAAATCCGGCGACATCAACTCTGGCCCGCTCTCTCTGTGCAGCTCCAGCACCGGCACCTCGCAATGCTCCTTCACCGCTGCCCATACACGCCGCTTCTCTGAAGGCAACAGAGAGTACCCAATCATCACCAGCCTCGGCTTATGGACTTCGCATTCGGCACGGAAGTCCGTTGAATCTCTGGCCGTCAGCACCTCAAACCCTGCCTTCTCAAGCACTTTTCTGCGAACGTCCGCCAGGCGTGGATCGTGGGATACCACCAGGATTTTGTCCTTTTCAGTCACCCTAGTGGGATGCTTTGTAACAGAGTCTCAGTTCGATATCGAACATAATATCAGAGAGAAAGCCGCGGTTTTTTAACTTTTGCTCGCTTTTTCTCTCCTCTTGCGGGCAAATGAATGGAGCCCGTTCGTCACGGGCTCCGTTGTGGAAATGTTTTTTAACTGTTTTTTGCCCCGCGACAGTAACAGCTCGTAGGGTTCCCTCGCTTCGCTCGGGATCAGAAAACCTACCGCAGTTCTTCCATGATCTCGTCCAGCGCCTGGCGTGAAGGACGCGTCAATTCTTCCGGCATTCTGGCCAGTGGCTGGTCCGTCAGGTTGAGTTGTTCCACAAAGCTGGGCGTTGTGGTATTCACGTAAAACACGCCTGTGAGCATTTCGCCTTTTTCGTGTGATTCCGCCAGCAGGCGCAACGCGCCGACTTTGTCCGTTGCGTCATAATCGCGGTCCAGCTTGCGCAGCCGCAGCTGCGAACCGTCATGCATGCGCACGCTTGCCGTTGTGCCCGGATCATAATCCACGTCAATATTTTCAAAGCTCGGTACAAAGCCCACTTCCTGGATCGGCTCTTCATGGTCCTTGGAATACTTGTAGGACTTGGTGGAACCGTCGTGGTCGTTGAACGTAACGCACGGCGAGATCACGTCCAGCATCACGGTGCCGCGATGCGCGATGCCCGCTTTCAGCAGGTTCAGCAACTGTTTTTTGTCGCCGGAAAATGACCGAGCTACAAACGTCGCGCCCAGTTGGATCGCCAGCGCGCACGTATCGATGGGCGGCAGATCATTGATCACGCCGGTCTTCAGCTTCGATCCCAGATCAGCCGTGGCGGAAAACTGCCCTTTGGTAAGGCCGTACACGCCGTTATCTTCAATGATGTAAATGATCGGCAAATTGCGGCGCATCAGATGGACGAACTGGCCAATGCCGATGGAAGCCGTGTCGCCGTCACCGGAGACGCCAATCAGCATCAGCTTCTGGTTGGCCAACGCCACTCCTGTAGCGACAGAAGGCATGCGCCCATGCACGGAGTTGAAGCCGTGCGCGCGGCTCACAAAGTATGCCGGCGTCTTGGATGAACAGCCGATGCCGCTGAGCTTGGCGATATTTTCCGGCTGGATCCCCATTTCATACATCGCATCAATCAGGCGCTCAGTGATGGCGTTGTGTCCGCAACCTGCGCACAGCGTGGTCTTGCCGCCACGATAGTCGAGCACGGTAAGCCCCGCATGATTTGTTTTCGGTGCCGGTGTTGGCGTGGTGCTTGCGGACATTACTGGGCCTCCTGAGAAACAATAGCGTCTGTAACGGAGCGGGCGTCAATCGGCAGCCCGTTGTAGTGGACCACGCTGCGCAGCCTGGTCACCTGGTCTGCTGCAATATCGAGCTTGATGAGCTGGAACATTTGCGCATCGCGGTTCTGCTCCACCACGTAAACGCGGTCATGGTTCTTGATGAAATCATGCACTTCCTGCGTAAACGGATAAGCGCGCACGCGCAGATAATCCACGGCCATGTTGTTTTCCTGCAGGAGCTGGTCGCACGACTCAGTCAGCGCCCAGTGCGTGGTTCCATAAGCAATAATGCCGATCTTTGACGTGCCGCTCACTTCCGCTACCGGCGCGGGAACAAACTTGCGCGCGGTTTCAAACTTGCGCGCCAGCCGGTTCATGTTGTTCACGTAATCGTCTGGACGCTCGCTGTACTGCGCTTTTTCATTGTGTCCGCTGCCGCGCGTGAAATACGCTGCCGCCGGATGCGCGGTGCCCGGCAGCGTGCGATACGGAATGCCATCGCCATCAACATCTTTATAGCGGGCAAAACTGCCAAGGCGCTTCAGGTCTTCTGCATTCAGCACCTTGCCGCGCGCAATCGGCTTTTCAGGATACTCAAACGGATGCGCCATCCAGTTGTTCATGCCTAGGTCAAGATCGGAGAGCACAAAGACTGGCGTCTGGAATTGCTCGGCCAGATCAAACGCCTCAATGGCCATGGTGAAGCACTCTTCCGTTGAAGATGGAAACAGCAGAATATGTTTTGTATCGCCATGAGAGAGAAATGCGCATGAAAGAACATCGCCCTGCATGGTACGCGTAGGCAAACCGGTTGAAGGGCCAACGCGCTGAATGTCAAAGAACACTCCGGGCAGCTCAGTGTAATAACCCAGGCCAATAAATTCCGCCATGAGTGAAATGCCGGGCCCGGAAGTTGAAGTCATGGATCGCGCGCCTGCCCAGCCTGCGCCCAGCACCATGCCTGCTGCGGCCAGTTCGTCTTCCGCCTGCACCACGGCGAAGGTCGCTTTGCCGTCCGGACCAATGCGGTATTCCTTCAAATAGTCGATCAGCGTTTCCACCAGCGAACTGGAAGGCGTGATTGGATACCACGTGACCACCGTGACGCCGGCAAACATGCAGCCCAGGGCTGCGGCGGCGTTGCCGTCCACAATGATCTTGCCCTGGTTCGCATTCATGCGCTCCACCCAGAACGGGTCCTGCTTGGTAAACGTCGCAATGGCGTAGTCATAACCCGCGCGGATGGCGGCGGTATTCAGCTCAGCGGCTTTTTTCTTTTTGCCAAACTGCTTGACCAGCGCCTTCTCTGATTCCTCTCGCTCAATGCCCAGCAGCGCATCCACGACGCCCACATAGAGCATGTTCTTGACCAGCCGCCGCAGCTTGGCCTCAGGGCATACCGGAGCCACCAACTTGTCAAACGGCACGGGATAAAAAGTAATGTCCTGGCGGAGGCCGGAAAGCTTAAGCGGTTCGTCATACACGCACGCAGCGCCCGCCGGAAGCGACATCACGTCTTCCTGCGCGGTCTCGGCGTTCATCGCCACCAGAAAATCAATTTCCTTTTTGCGCGCAATGTAGCCATGCTTGCTGGCGCGGATGGTGTACCACGTTGGCAAACCGGCAATGTTCGATGGAAACAGGTTCTTGCCGGAGACCGGAACGCCCATCTGGAAAATGCTGCGCAGCAGCACCGTGTTCGCCGACTGCGACCCTGAACCGTTGACCGTAGCCACCTGAATGCTGAAGTCGTTTACTTTGCGCCCCGGCGGAGGCGTGCGCGCCGATTTTTCCTGAACTCCAAGTTCAATTGTCGTAGCCATGAATTGTCCTGTGTGGCCCCACGGCCACAATTACCCCTATCTAATGACAAGAATGAGGGAATACTTAATTATAAAGCAGTGAGCGGGATCACATGATGAATACCGTACTTACGTCGTGGGCTACTTAAGTTGCAGCAGGCTTTAGCCTTCGCGTAATATCGCCTGCCATGAGGCAAATCATTCCAGCCATTTTGCTCATTACCCTTGCGGCGGTTGCGCAGCAAACCCACAATCAATACGAGCCGCCGAACGCAGCTGGGGCCGGCCAGAAGCTGCTGGCGCAATTCGCCGGCGAGTGGGACGTGGTGAAAACCTTTTTTCCGGCGAATGGCAAGCCGGTAGTGACGAAGGGAGGCTGCAAGCAGTACATGATCCAGGAGGGCAAGTTTCTGCAGTCCGATTTCACTTTCTTCAATCCTGACGGAAGCAAAAGTACTGGCACGGGAATCTCCGGCTTCGACGCGAAGACAAATCGCTTCACCACCGTGTGGTACGACTCGCGTCAGACCACAATGTCCATTCGTCAGAGCGACGGCGCCTTTGACGGCAAGAACATCGTGCTGTGGGCCACACCTCTCGATCCCGATAGGCCAGGCCGCAAGACCGTGGCGCGCACACACCTTGAGGAAGAGGGCCGCATTCTTTTGCACCGTCATTTTCTGATCGATGAAAAAGGCGCGGAGCGGATGATGATCGAGCTGAGGATGACGCGAAAGTAGTTCCCTTCCCCTGATCCGCAGGCACCCAGCTCGGACGCGTTCCCTTTTACCCGAGTGCGAGTTTAGAGAGAATCCCGGCAGCTCCTGATACATTATTCGCGTGAACTTTATTTGCAATGCTGCTGAGGCCCCGGTGCTTCGTGAAAAGCAGTAGCCCGATCCTGCCAGAGACGTAGACACCCGGCGCTAATACTTGATCCTCACTGAAACCTTGTATTCCTGGTAGTTCGAGTACTCTGCAACGTATTGTCCGCCCACCGGCATTTTAGGATTGGGCACGGTCTGCTCGGCTGTAACTGTCCTGGGCATCCAGAAAGTTTCTTCCTTGATCACCACAGGAGCGTAATCGACCGCCAGTGAGAAAGCACGCCTTCCGGCATAGGCGGATCAAGATATTGGATTTCCAACCGCAGCACATTTTTGGATGAGAGATCGATCCACGCCTTTCCGCTGCCTTTCATGACGTACTGGGTGCCAAACAATTCCCGATGCAGCAGCGCGTCGTGGCCTCTTTTGGTCTCAAATTTCAATACCACCGTGGCTTTGCCATCAAGGCTCTCAGGCCCCTATGACGTTGTAATTGAAATACCTGGAATCTTCGGGAGAGAAGATTTCAACCAGAATCGAGCTGAAGCCGCCGCCAAAGAGAAAGGGTCCGGTCAGTTGCTGGCCTTTTGGGCGCGGGCCGTCCGTCAATCGCCTGGATGTCTCGCCATTCGGTAAAAGGCTGGTATTTCCCGTCTGGATTTTTATCTCTGTTCCGCGTACCCCGGAAGGTCGAGTCGATGTCGGTCTCATGAATGGTCTTGCCGCCCATCAGTTCTCTGGACGTAATTTTCTCGTCGCAGATAAAGTCCGGCAGTGAATGCTCGAATTCCTTCACGTGCTCCTGGACGCGGGGCAGAATCTGGTCCAGCTTGGGAACGGACTGAGAAAAGCCGACAGAGCTTAATGCAAGATGGAGCAATCCCAGGCAGACGACCGATCTCGGCTTCAATGCAGCATTTCGCCTGCGTAATCTTAAAAGGGAGGCGCTAATGCTGCATTCTTTTTTGCTTTCGAGTGTGCCACGGGACCTAAGCCGTTTGCCCTTCGTCCGGCCGCAGCCGCCGCAGCTCTTGGTCGCCCGCAAACTGGCTTATCGCGCCAAGCAAGTTGCTGAAAGGGGCATCCACGGAAACATATGAATCTGCGCGTATGGAAGCCAGGTACTGGTTTCGCCCGCTAATAAGAATGACCGGCAGACGAAAAACTCCCTGCAGGCAACGAACAAACTGGACCTTTTCCGGGATGGAAAATGCATTGCCTACAATGGCCACGTCGAATTGGACGGAAGCGCATGCCCGGGCCAGTTCGTCCAGAGAAAGCGCGGACACCACTTCAAATCCGACGGTCCGGAGAGCCGCATCCCTGCGACTGACTAAATCACCCAGGCCAACAGACAAAATTTTAACGGGCCCCACATCTCACCTTCGCCTTATTAGCATGCCTACTTAAGTTTGAGACTACGGCAACTCATGGAAATTTTTCTGTTCAATTTTGCACATCCTGCAATTTTTTGCCTATTGGCTGACGCCCCATGGAATACTGATGAACAACCCCTTGCCGCACAGGCTGCGCTTCAAGCAGAACACTCCCGCCAATGGACCACCCGCCGATCCTGATAAATTGTTATTGTGAATATTGTCCTGAATCCCGCTGAAGCCCGGGTGCTCGGCTCGCTGGTGGAAAAAGACATCACCACGCCGGATTACTACCCGCTTTCCCTGAATGCGCTGATCAACGCCTGCAACCAGAAGAACAATCGCGAGCCGGTAACGAACTTTGACGAAGAGACGGTCCGGCTGGCGCTGCGTAACCTAAGCGACAAGCAACTGGCGGGAATGGCGCGTGGCGCCGAGGGTCGAGTGGCAAAGTATGAACATCGCCTGCAGGAGGTCTTTAACTTTACCCGGCCTGAAACGGCGATTCTGTGCGTGCTGCTGCTGCGCGGGCCGCAGACGCCCGGTGAATTGCGCGGACGCACCGAGCGCATGCATCGCTTTGAAGACCTGGACGAAGTACTGAGCGGGCTGCAACAACTCATGCGCCGCGAGCCTCCGCTGGCCAAGGCGCTGGGACGCCGCCCGGGAACAAAAGAGATCCGCTACGCGCATTTGCTCTCCGGTGATGTGGAAGCGTGGGAGCCGCCGGCGGAAACGGCCTCAAGCGGCGTCATAGATGAGAACGAGCGAGTCGCGCACCTGGAAGCGCAGGTCTCAGCATTGCAAGCCGAAGTTGCCGAGTTGAAGCAGCAGATGGCCGAGTTCAGGAAACAGTTTGAGTAACCCGGAAACTACCACTGATTTGCACTGATGACACTGATAGGAATCGGGTGATCGCGCGTGATCGGGTGATCCGGTGACCTGGAACCAACACCAAAAACCTTACCACGGATAAACACGGATAAAAACGGATCAGGAATTTTTACCGCGGATTTGCGCGGATGATCGCGGATCAAATGCTCTTACCACTGATCGTCTCTCGCCAACTTTAAGGATGCGTCGCCATCACCAGTTTGGGATTGATCTTCTGCACTATTGCAATGTTCTTTTCAGCTTTTGCATGGTCGCCCAGCGCGGCCTGCGCCTGCGCCACCTTGAGCAAGGCCGCGGGATTGGCCACCGGTTGCTGGGCCACGGTGTTGAGTGTTTGATTTAGCTCTGCCTTGGCTTTTTCGTCTGTAGGGTTGTTCTTTACCTGCGCGGTAAGTGGCGCCAGACGGTCCAGACTATCAATTTTGATTTGCAATTGTTTGGCGGCCGGCAACTGCGGATCTTTTTGCAGGGCCTTTTCCAGGTTGTTCTTGGCTACTTGATCATTGCCGAGAGCGAATTGTGCCTTGGAAAGCACCGTCAGAGTCGCCGGGTCGGAAAAGGACCGGCTGCTCAGCTTCTCCACCTGTTGCTGCAGTTCATTCCTGGCCGTCGTGTCCGCAGGATTCGCTAAGACAGCGTCAGCCTTCTTCTCCAGGCTGACCTTGTTGTCACTGATCTGAATGCTCTGCAGGCTGGGATATCCAATCATGGCGATAGGCACCAGGAAGAATGCCAGCAAAACGCCGACGCTCCTGTTATGCGTCAGTTGATAAAAGAAGGCGATCACCAAAACAATGAACAGGATGACGCCCAGCGCCATCAGCACCCACTCAAACAAATACAAACCATCGAACATGTTTCACCACCTCATCCCGTCCAACTTGATGAACGTAACGGCTTCATGCCGCACACACAAGAACCGCGCCCACCTGTGTTGTGATAGCTACCTGCAAACCGTTTCACAGAAAATCAGGGAAAAACCTCACCGCTGATTGCACTGATCACACTGATTTGCACTAATCTAAAAAGAGAAAACTAGCAGGGTGAGCTTACTCGCGACGATGCGCGTAAATCCGCGTTAGAAATTCCCGATCAGCGTCATCAGTGAAAATCAGTGGTAAATTCTTTTCCACGTCGGCCTACCTCACGGCTTAAGGTAGCGGGCGAAAAACGCTTCGGCCCGGCGCATTGAGTCTTCCTTGGCTTTGCGGTTGGCGGGAACGCTTTGCTTCTTGTTGCCGGGATCGTCAAAATCATGCTCTGCGCCCGTGTACAGGACAAACTCAATTCTGTCTCCATCGCGCTTACCCGTCTCATTAAGCGCCTGGCAGAGCTGCGGCGAAACTTCTTCATCGTCTGTGCCGATGGCCAGAAGCACCGGCGCATAGGTGCGATAAGTCTTCTTGTAATGGTCCTGCAAACCACAGCCGGGATAGAAGGCAATGGCCGCGCGAAAACCGGTTTCAGGCATTGGGTCCTTCATGCCAGGCGTGTTGCGGGCCACGGATGAAAGGGTCGCGCTGGCGCCATTCGACCATCCTTGCAGGCCGATTCGATCTCCCGCAACATCACTGCGCGTGCGCAGGTAACGGAGCGCTCCATAGGCGTCAAAGGGTCGAATGGAGACCTCATTCAATTCTTCAGGCCGGTCTGAATACGTTCCCTTGGCGAAACCGGCGGGATATCCTCTGGGTCCAAAGCCATCCACATGCAGGGCCACATAGCCGTGCTCTGCCCAGAACTCTCCCCACATCTTATGGCGCTTGGTGAGCGTGTGAGCGTCATAAACGCCATGGGCCAAGCTGGAATAAGCGCCATGCCGGCCATGCATCATTACCACCGCTGGATGTGGTCCGCGACCCTGCGGAAGCCACAGATAGCCTGTGAGCCTGGTTTTGCCGTCGTCGCTCATGAAGTGCACGGTTTTAGGTGTGACCTGGGCCGCAGCCAACAACGTTAAAAACACAAGCACAAAGGCGATGGCGAGTTTACGCATTTTGGATGGAATGCCCTCTCTGGCAGAAGATTTTAAGATCCGAGTATTTTGGTGCTGACGAGTGTCTCTGGCATTAAAGCACGAATGGAACGAGTCGCGCGGTCTTTTTGGAATACTCCGCGTACTCTGGATACGCAGCGCGTAAAAGCGGTTCTTCACACGCGATCCTTACCAGCAGCATCACAGCCACAACAGCCGCCAATGCAGCGTTGGGAGTTGACCAGTGCACAGCAACTCCGGTCCATAGGATGAGCCACGCGGCAGCGTAAATAGGATTGCGAACATAGCGGTACGGGCCTTTTGTGACGAGTCCGCCTTGCGTAGGGTTGGCGGCGTAATGAAAGCTGCGGAAGCCGAAAGTAAGGCGCGCCCAGATCATAAGCGCCAACCCGAGCAATTGCAGAGATATGCTTACTGGCCCCGTCCCCAGAATGGCTCCGCGGAACACCAGCGCAGCGGCAGCCGCCATCAGCACGAGCGTGGCAAGAATCGAGACACTACGGAACACCATAAGACTTTCCGCTTCCTGTGATCGCCGTCCAGTGTGACCCCTATCACATCAAGTCAGCAAGGGCCATCTTATGATGTCCGCTCATAGCTGCCTGACGGCGTACAATTAGCTGCGCCGCCACCTGGGCGAGATGGCTGATTGCCATGTCGCCATTTTTCGGCCAAAAGCCAGCATGTCTGGGCCGGATTGGCCTCAATACCGCATTGTCTGAGGAGGAATCATGCCAACGGTCGCCAACTCTGAAGCCGGGATAGAGCAACTCCTACATGCAGACAAAGAACTTCTGCCGCCAAAATCTCTGGTTGAAAATGCGCGCCTGAAAGATTACGCCGCGGAATACAAGCGGTCGGTAGAAGATCCTGAAGCGTTCTGGGCTTCCGCCGCGAACGAGTTGGAATGGTTCCGTCCGTGGACGAAGGTTTTTGACTGGAAGTATCCGACGTTTGAGTGGTTTCAGGGCGGCAAATTCAATATCACGCACAACTGCCTTGATCGGCAGGTGAAATCTGGCCGCAAGAATAAAGTCGCTTATATATGGGTGGGCGAAGACGGCACGGAGCGGCAGGTCACATACGGCCAGTTGCTGGATCAGGTGGGCCGCACGGCAAACGCGCTGAAATTGCTCGGAGTGAAAAAAGGTGATCGCGTCATTGTATATATGCCGCTGTGCCTTGAGGGCGTGGTTTCCATGCTGGCGTGCGCGCGCATTGGCGCTGTGCACTCAGTTGTGTATGCGGGATTCAGCGTTGGCGCGCTGCGCAGCCGCATTGAAGATGCCCAGGCGCGCGTGATCCTTACTGCGGATGTGACGTACCGTCGCGGGAAAATGGTGCCGTTGCGCGCAATTGTGCAGGAGTCGATTGCAGGGCTGGAGCTGGTGGAAAAAGTTGTGGTGCTGCGGCGCGCCAAGCCGATGATCGAGCTGACGGAACGCGAAGTTGACTTCCATGAATTGGTGGGCGCGCAGAAAGCCGAGTGCCTGGCCGAAGTAATGGATTCAGAAGATCCGCTTTACATCCTTTATACGAGCGGGACCACCGGAAAGCCCAAGGGCGTGGTGCATGTGCATGGCGGTTACGCTGTGGGCATTCACTATCACATGACGCGTTTCTGGGATATCCGCGATGACGACGTCTATTTCTGCACTTCTGATATCGGCTGGGTGGTAGGACATTCTTATATCGTTTATGCGCCGCTGCTGGCCGGGGTGACCACGCTGTTCCGCGAAGGTGCGATTGACTATCCCAATCCGGGGGTTGCGTGGGAGCTGGTGGAAAAATATCGCGTGTCCGTTGCATTCACCGCCCCGACGGCTGTCCGCATGTTCATGCGCCACGGTGACGAGCTGCCGAAAAAGTTTGATCTCCGAAGTCTGCGTCTTTTCACCTGCGCGGGCGAGCCGCTGAATCCGGAAGCGTTGCAGTGGGCGTATCGCGTGCTCTGCGGCAACGGCACCACGGCGTTCGTCGCGGACAACTGGTGGCAAACTGAAACCGGCGGCCCGTGCCTGGGCACTCTGCCGATCATGGCTGCGCGTCCGGCAAAAGCGGGCAAGGCGCTTCCCGGAGTGGTGGCGGAGGTCGTCGACCAGCAAGGCAATAAAATGCCGCCGAATAAAGGCGGGCTGCTGGTGATCCGCAAGCCGTTCCCGCACATGTTCCGCACGGTCTATGGAGACCCGGCGCGTTACGCGCAGGATTGGGGCAAAGTTCCCAACGCTTACACCACCGGCGACGTCGCCGTGTGCGATCAGGATGGCTACTTCACCGTGGTTGGCCGCGCGGACGATGTGCTGAACGTTGCCGGCCATCGCATTGGCACCGCCATCCCGCCGTGGCGGAAGCGGCGGTCATTGGACGCCCCGACGAGATTAAAGGCGAGAATATCAAGGCCTTTGTAATTCTGCGCATTGGCCACGCGGGCTCGCCGGAGCTTGAAACGAAATTGAAAGAGCATGTGCGGCACGTGCTGGGAGCAATCGCCGTGCCCGCGGAAATTGCGTTCCCTGACAAGCTGCCAAAGACGCGCAGCGGCAAGATCATCCGTCGCCTGCTCAAGGCGCAGGAGCTGGGCCGCGAGGTTGGGGACCTCTCCACGCTTGAAGAGTAGCGAGTGCCGAAGTAGAAAAAAATCAAAAGCCAACGCGAATCACCACGGATAAACGCGGACCGGCAAAGGAAGAATTCACCACGGAGTCACGGAGGCACCGAGAATTCGGAAGAAAAATTTGACCATTGATTTGCGCTGGTGCAATTGATAGGCAGGGTCGGTAAAGGTACTTGAATCCCCACAGGCCGACGACACAAAAATCGAATCATCTTCACCGCCGCACACATCTAGCTTCATGAATGAAAATCATCGGCATGATCGGCGGCATTGGGCCTGAATCCACCATTGACTACTACAGGCGCTTGCTGGATGGCGCACAGAAGCGCAATCCCGGCGGCCCCGCGCTCCAGATCATTATCAACAGCATCGACCTGCAAAAAGGTTTGGACCTGCTTGGACGCAATCAACTGAACGAGCTGACTGAATACATTGTTCCGGAAGTGATGCGCCTGCACAGCGCGGGAGCAGAGTTCGGCTTCCTGGCGGCCAACTCTCCGCACATTGTTTTTGGCGATATCGCCCGGCGCTCTCCCATTCCTCTGGTCAGCATTGTGGAAGCCACCTGCGCGGAAGCCAAAGCACGCGGGTTCAAGAAGCTGGGCCTGTTCGGCACGCGCTTTACCATGCATGGCCGCTTTTATCCTGACGTATTCACCCGCGAAGGTGTTGGGCTTACCGTGCCGACTGCCGCCGAACAGGATTACATTCACGATAAATACATCAATGAACTGATTC
>Ga0206944_1016_pt1 | contig 40276 bp, 37 predicted proteins | sample Alteio_BWOrgHeat_4_FD_152978 | JGI IMG/M metagenome (GOLD analysis project Ga0206944, IMG submission 152978) | Enriched cells from forest soil in Barre Woods Harvard Forest LTER site, Petersham, Massachusetts, United States -... | ecosystem: Environmental > Terrestrial > Soil > Temperate forest > O... | reverse complement strand
TGGATTATGGCTGAAAAAACAGAACAAGCTTCGCCAAAAAAGCTAAAAGACGCAAAAAAAAAGGGACAAGTCGCAAAATCGCAAGATTTGCCATCAGCTTTTACCTTTATTATCTCAGTTGCAGTTGTCTTGCAAATGAGCCGTATCCTCTACGAAAAACTTGGCGCCTTTGTCATTGGCACATTCAACCAAGTCTCTATTGGCAACCTTGAAACTGCAATCCCTGCCCTCATGCAGCAAGCCAATCAGGTCATCTTTGAAAGCAGCATCCCCGTTTTATTAATTGTGTCAGCTGTCGGCGTGATCATCAACTTCATATCAACTGGACCCGTCTTTGCCCCGGAAGTCTTTAAATTCGACATCAAAAAATTTAATCCCGTAGAAAATCTAAAAGCCAAATTTAAGTTTAAGACACTTTTTGAATTGATTAAGTCGGTATTTAAAATTACCATCGCCAGCTGGATCATCTACGACGTGATGTATAGTAGCTTACCTGTATTGATCAGAGCAGTTTCTTTGCCAATGATCGATACCTTAATGATCTTTTATGCATTTTTAATGCAAGTTGTGATAAAAGTGGGTTTATTCTTCATTGCAGTCGCTTTAGCCGATTTCGTCTTCCAAAAGAAAAATTTTGCTAAAGAGATGATGATGGAAAAATTTGAGGTTAAGCAAGAGTATAAAAATACGGAAGGTGATCCTCAAATTAAAAGTAAAAGACGGCAAGTGGCACAAGAGATCGCCTATCAAGAAGGGCCAACTGCCGGAGTAAGAAGGGCGCAAGCCATTGTAACTAACCCAACACACTTAGCCATTGCCCTTGGCTATCGAAAAGATATCGATGCCGCCCCTTTTATATTGGGTATGGGGGAAGGGCCTCTTGCCAAAAGGATCATTGAAATTGCAAAAGAGTGCGATATTCCAGTTGTAAGAAATATAAAGCTTGCCCATCGCTTATGGGACCAAGGGGAGCTTTATGAGTATGTCCCAGATGACACTTACGAAGCCATTGCAGAAATACTGCGCTGGATTGCAAACTTAAACACTGAAACCAGCTATGACTATGCTGAAAAGGAATAAATAAAGAATGGGATTCATTAGAAAAATTCTCGACGGAATTACTCTTCGCCTAGGGGGCGAAACCTCAATGGATCGGATCTCAAGGGCAAGTGACGTTGGACTTGCTGTCTTAGTCATCGCCATCTTAGCGATGATTGTGATCCCTTTAAACCCTCATGTCATCGACTATTTGATTGCCCTTAACTTAGCTATTTCTGTCGCATTGCTTATGGTATCTCTTTATATCCCAAGTGCCACACAGCTTTCAATCTTTCCCTCTTTACTTCTGATTACAACACTCTATCGACTAGGTTTAAATATCGCCGCCACAAAGCAGATTTTACTCAATGCAAACGGCGGCTTGATCATTCAGCAGTTTGGTGACTTCGTCGTAGGAGGTAATTTTGTCGTCGGCGGTGTGATCTTTTTGATCATTACTTTAGTGCAATTTATCGTAATTACAAAAGGCGCTGAGCGCGTTGCAGAAGTTGCTGCCAGATTTACACTCGATGCGATGCCAGGCAAGCAGATGAGTATCGATGCCGACATGCGAGCAGGTATTTTAGACGCCAATCAAGGAAGGGAAAAAAGGCTTCTTATCCAAAAAGAAAGTCAGCTTTACGGTGCGATGGACGGCGCCATGAAATTCGTTAAAGGGGATGCCATTGCTGGGATTGTCATCACTTTAATTAACATCATTGGCGGTATGATCATCGGATGGCAAATCCATAAGATGAGCGCTTGGGATTCTGCCACAACGTATACGCTGTTATCCATCGGCGAAGGGTTAGTGGCCCAAATTCCGGCTCTTTTGATCTCAATCACAGCAGGGATTGTCACCACACGCGTATCGACAGATAAAGAGCGATCCAATTTGGGTAGTGAGATCTCAGGACAAATCTTAAAGCAACCAAAAGCGCTAATGCTCGCTGCCGGCTTTTTGCTCGGGATGGCAATTATTCCGGGATTTCCGACAGCTCCCTTCATGATCTTAGCTGCAGCCTTTGGACTTATCGGCTATGCGGTTTGGTCTACAGAGCAAAAACAGATCCAAGCTGCCAAGTCAAGTGGTGGCCTCATGAGCGCTGCTGGCGGCGATACGACTATGGACACCTCTGTCAAAGGACATAAGGTCGTTTCTGGTGGCGGCATTGATAGCTATGCGTTGACTCTTCCTGTAGTCATCGAATGTGGGAAATTTCTTTCCGCTGAAATTCAAAAGGCCCAAAAAGGGCAAAGCTTTGTCGATCAGATGATCCCCAAAATGAGGCAAGCGCTTTATGCCGATTTGGGGGTGAAATTTCCTGGCGTTCACGTGAGAACTGATTCGCTTATTTTGGAGCCGGATGAATATTCGATCCATTTAAACGAAGTGCCCATCGTGAGGGGAAAAGTATTAGAAGGGCATTACTTGACAAACGAGTCACAAGAAAACCTTAAGCGCTATAATTTAGCTTTTGAAAGTTATACAAATTCCTTAGGACTCCCCTCCCTTTGGGTAAATAAAGAAAAAAAAGAGCTGCTTGATAAAGCTGGCATTAAGTATTGGAACGCGCTTGAAGTGATGATTTTGCATTTATCTTACTTTTTACGCCACTATGCCAATGAGTTTGTCGGTATTCAAGAGGTCAAATCCATGCTTGAGTTTGTGGAAAAATCATTTCCCGATTTGATTAAAGAAGTCACCCGCCTTATTCCTTTGCAGAAAATGACAGATATCTTCAAACGCTTAATTCAAGAACAAGTTTCTGTGAAAGACTTAAGAACAATTTTAGAATCTTTAAGCGAATGGGCGCAAACTGAAAAAGATACGGTTCTTTTAACTGAATATGTAAGATCTTCTTTAAAGCGCTATATCAGCTACAAATACTCACAGGGGCAATCGGTCTTATCCGTCTATATCTTAGATCCTGAAATTGAAGATATGGTGCGCGGCGCTATTAAACAAACATCTGCCGGGTCATACCTTGCGTTAGACCCAGATTCAGTACAGCTCATTTTGCAAGGGGTCAGATCGACGGTAGCGCCTCCTCCTCCCGGTGGCCAACCCCCTGTGCTTCTCACAGCCATTGACGTCAGGCGATTTGTGAGAAAACTTATCGAAATGGAATTTGTCGACATCTCTGTTGTTTCTTACCAAGAAATCGTCCCTGAAATTCGAATCCAACCACTTGGGAGGGTGCAGATTTCATAAGGGATGAGCGATACCAGAATTCCAGATCCAATCCCCGATAAAACCCTTGAGGCCATGAAAGCTGTCCAAGCCGATACCACTCAAGAGCTAAGGGCTGAGCAGCTAGAAAGTATCGATTCATTCCAAGATGCACTAGAAGAGATGGTCAACCCCTTTGCCATTGCAAAAAAAGAAAGGCCTATCAAAGAGCAGCTATCTAGAGTGCAAAAGCAAGTCAAAGCAGGCTTAAGCGAAAGAGCCATTATTCCATTAGAAAAAATTCAAGAAAGCGCTGAAAAATTCAGTAGGCAACAAAGGGAGATGCGCGTTGATGTGCTGATGCTTCTTCGCGAAAGAATCAAGGAAGGGGCAACAAAAGAGGATATTTTATCGATCCTCTCCCAATTTTTCCCCGATGCGATGATTGCAGATGAGGCTTTATCTTTTCTTCTTGAAACAACAGATGGCGCCTTGGCAGAGCAAGTACAACTTGCAAAAGAGGAGCTTAATTTAACAAGAGGACGCGAAATTGCAGCAGGGAAAAATATTGCGCACATTGCCCGTCAAGGCGAAGACAAGGGACTTGGCGCTGCGTCGACGCTGCGAGATCTTTACCGCGATATTACCGGAAACCCGCGCGATTCAAGCACTCTTTTTGATGAACTTTCAAAGCGATATGCCTATAAAGACCTTCAAAAAGTGATCTTTTTTTTGCTTCACTCCCTCGGCAGCGATTTAAATGCAAAGGGTCCATCCATTTCAAGAGGGCTTTTGCATCGCCTAATCACGGAGACAAGGTCTTTACAAGCAATTCTTGGTGTTTACAAATTCTTTAGGTCTAGAATGGCTCTTATCGATAAACTGATGGAAAAAGAAGGGCTAACTCGCCCCTCACAATTTACCTTCGAAACGCTTTCCAAACAATTTATGGCGCTTGCATCCGATAGATACCCCACCTCTTCAAAGGCGTTACAAGGCACATTGCGCCTTGGAATAGAGAAGTGGATTCAAGCTAAAATCATCGCCTTAAGCCAGTATCGCGATGCCGTAAGACAAGTTGCCTCTAACCAAATCTTTAAATCCCCTCAACATCGCGACGACCTATACATGGCAATTCTTGAAGCCCTTGAAGAGCTTGAAGATGAACTTGAGGACTTAATGGATATGCTCAATCAAGAAAAAGAAGAGCAGGAAGATCAGGACGAAGAAGATGATGATGAAGAAAAGAGGTAAAACAAAATGAATACCGATTCTTTTAGCGTGCTCCTTGAAGAACTTGGCAAAGAACTAAGTAAAGAACTTGGAGGCGCCCTTGGTGGCCATCTGGCGCTGCATCCCGATCGCAACAACTCCTGTTTAATTCACTTAAAAGAAGGCATCAACATTCAACTTGAGATCGATTCAACAGGAGAATTTCTCATTCTTGGATGTATGATTGGAAAAGTGCCAGCCGGTAAATACAGAGAAAACCTTTTTAAAGAGGCGTTAAAAGCAAACGATGCCGACTACCCAACTCATGGTATCTTTGCCTACAGCAAAAAAGAAGATGAACTCCTTCTTTTTCAAAAAATCCATCTGACTGATTTAAGTGGCGTAAAGCTTGCTTCAATGATTGACCCCTTTGCCGCAAAGGGGCTGATATGGATAGAAGCAGTCAAGGGAGAGACAATTCCATCTGCAACAAACGAGCCGGGAGTTCGCACCCCCGGCAGCGGTTTATTTGGACTTTAAAACTCTTTTAGTATCCGTGTGATGAGCCACAACCACAAGCGGAGCGGACGTTTGGATTGCTAATCTTAAAACCTGCACCTTGAAGACCATCGACATAATCGATCTCAGAGCCGATCAATCTTGGCACCATATTTTCCTGAATGTGGATTTGAATGCCAAGCGACTCAAAAACTTTGTCGTCTGCATTTGCTTTTTCAGAATAATCGAGTGCATATTCAAAACCGTTGCAACCAGACATCCTTTCAGCAAAGCGGATGCCGTAGCCTTGTTTACCTTCTTCGGCAAGGATCTCTAAGTATTTTTTTGCCGCGCGTGCAGTAATGGTGATTGTACTCACATCGGCTTCTTCTTCTAAAAGGGCGTTTAAGCGATCGACCAATCTGTTGATTGCCGCATCATCCATTCCGTGTCCAAGCATACCCCCCTCAAGTGTCTCCCATGTCGCTGCGTGGCAGCCGACGCAGTGTAAACCTGCGTTTGTGATCTCTTGAGAAAGCCTTTGCGCCTTATGAGGAAAAAGGGATAAAATGGCCTCAATTGTCATCTCGCGATCAACTTTTTTTGGTTTTGCGCTATCGCCGCAGCAAGATGATGCGGATGGCGCACTATCTCCGCAGCAAGATGATGCTGACTTTTTTGGTTGACAGCATGAGGATTGGTTTGATGACGATTGGTTTGATTTAGGCTGACAACATGACATGAAAAGGTTCTCCTAATATAATTGTTAAAACGATATTTCTACTGTACCACATCGGATTTTACATTGGCAAGCAAGACGTTCATCGCAAGCGCCATCGCCAAGAAAATCTTTTTCTTCTTGTGTGGGCTTTGAAAGGTTTTCATGCCCTTTTTTAACCTCGATCACGCACGTGCCGCATACCCCTTCCGTGCAGGCAAAGGGAACACCTGCGTCCTCACATACCTCAGCAATCGGCGAGTTATCTGGTAATTCGCTTTCTTCTTTATTATGCTCAAAAACCAACTTAGCCATGAGATTTAAACTCCAATATAATTTTAAGAACTATTAAACCACAAAACTACATATAAATCAAGAAAAAATTAAGGATATAAGAATAATCATGATTTTTCTCAACTCTTTATATGTCAAAATCTTATATTCTCAAGCATTCCCTAACTTCTAACTCTCTCATGATTTAAAAAGAGAGAGCTAAAAGTTAGTTTTTTACAAAAACCTAAAGCTTGTCTTATGACTTTTTCAGTGTATACCAACCTAAAGACGCTCCTTTTACAGTTTGAGAAAGCTCTGTGGAGTTGTATTTGCGGTCGCTGCATATAATCCTAAAAACGGCAGTTGGAGACGCTAACTTGCCACAATCTCTTGAACCAGAATCATTTGCAGTGGGGCGGTCCTTCACCACTTGGGAATGTCCCGCCCCACTGCAAAGTGATTCTAATTCAAGATCTTCATGCCAATTTAGCATCTCGAACTGCCGTTTTTAGGATAATAGACTTCTTTCGAAACTATTTTCTTGACATGAAATTAGCGGCTGTTGATGATTTTGCTATGAGTTTGTACCCACATATATTCAAAAATTTTTGGTCTTTAATGTAATAAGAACGCAATTAACCTAAAGGAGATTTTATGTCAGCAAAGGTCGGAACACCTGCTTTTTCAGCACCCAATTTACCAAAACCCCCATTTCAACCAGTGAAATTACCTCAACCACCATCTGACTTCCATAGGCATGTCCCCGCCTTTTCACCGCCAAAAAATGAGAGTCCAGTCAATTTTGGAGTCACGAGCGTAAACCCGCCTTCAGGGTATGCCACCTATAAAAATGGCAACACAACTTACCATGTTGCGGGTTCAAAAAACGATGTCCAAGTAGGTGCTTCCCATACAAATGGCCCCACTACTTACTATGGTGCAGCGACAAAAAGAGGTGGTCAGGTAGGCGTTTCTCATCAATCCGATTGCGCCATCTCATAATTTAAGAACCAAGGAGGTTTTTTATGACTTCAGCTTCTTCAAAACCTGGCGCCTATGCAGATTCAGTCCGTTCTAATCGCACCGTTGAAAGTGTACAAATTGATAGATCCTATCCTACAGCTGAACGCGTCGCAGGCGTAGCTGTTGAAGCTGGCATTGCGCTTGGCGCAGAAGCCATGAGGCTTGGTAGCAGGTCTACAATTGGGGTCGTAGCGGTAGCTGAAGTGCTAGACGTAAGACCTAAAACAGAACAGATGGTACGGGATTTGACTGCCAACACCACAACGCGCTTTAACAATGGAAGCACTGATGTCGCAGTCAATCACGGCTTAGCTAAAACTGTGACTACAACCGATGCTCAAGGACATATAGTAAGAGATGTTAGGGCCACTACAAATACAATTGCAGAAACGACATTTGATAAAAATAGACAATGTGAAGGCACAACCGTTTACACGAGAGACACAGGGATTCATCGCTATGATGGCAATGGCAAGTATCAAGGCTCATCCTGTGTGATTCATTAACGACAAGTTTATACTCATTTAAAATTGTTTATTGGGACCTGGGCCATCGCAACTGCATAAAATTATGCAAATTACATAGACCAGGTCCCAAAGACTCATTTAGCGGCAGGATAAACTTTATTAGCTACTACTGCTGTACCTGCGCCGAAAGCAAAAGCCCCTATAGAAGTGAAAAATGCTTTACAAATTCCCTCACTTGTTGTTAAAACAACAACTTTTTTTCCATCCAAAACCCGAGTAACCGGGATTACTTCTCCATTTGCATTTATGTGCATCATAGGTTCGAGAGTGCACATACTCTTGGCCACCCAAAGACCAGCTGCTCCTCCTGTTGCAGTACCCGCTCCGATGGCAACAGTTTTTGTATAATCGCCCAAGACTTCACCCGTTGATTTAACTGGTTGTGTCATAAAATTACTCCTTATGTTTATTTTTTGATTTATTTGTTTTTTGTGTACTTGAATTTAAAACTCACTCCTTAGGGATCTTGGCCCCTACTACCCCACCCACAGCGCCACCTAAGGCTCCATAGGCCATTCCAATTCCGGCTCCAGGAAGCCCCCCGATAGCAGCTCCAAGCAGCGTACCTCCTACAATTCCACCTGATGTACCAAATATTACCCCTTCTGTGGCATAATTATTGTTCCCAGTAGTTGGTGCTTGTGGAGTAGGAGGTGGCGTTGACGGCATAGGAGCTGCCGTTTTGCTGGGCTGAGAAGGCCCTTTTCCTGAACCTGCGGGTCCTTTAACTTGGGCCTGAACTGCACAATCTCCGTTGGATAATTGAGACAATTGTAGGTACCCCTTCTGTAAGAAAGCCTCAAGCTGATGATCGCTTAAATTTAAAGGTAATCCTCGCACATCATAAGAATGAACGGCTCTTTGTTTTCCTTTGATTGTCACAAAAAACACTCCTTGATTAAAGGAGACCTGATCTACCTTTTCCATGCCGGGACTCATGGATATATTGTTTGAAGCTATTATGTAGGACTGCTGTAAATTGACATCTTGGCGACTTGAAATGAACATGCGTACCTCCCATTATTGAGCGCTCTTTATTGAGAACTCTGCTACGCAAATCTAAATTAAAGAAAAGATTTTCATCAAGAAAATACGTCCTACTTCACTTATGTCAGCCATTCCCGCTAAAAATTGCAGTCTTTTGAGGCTGACAATAAAATTAGCGTGAATTGCTGCATTTTTTAGAATGAGCGTTAAACCTAGAAACGGCAATTTGCCATCTCCAACTGCCGTTTTTAGGTTAAAGTCTTAAGACGGGTGATCGCTCGATCTGGATCTGCCGGAGTTTAAATAAAATTGCAATTCATCAAGCGCCCCTTTCATCTGAATTCCAACCCTATTTTGGTCCACTTCAGGATCACGCCCTATAGCCTCTACAAATGCCCTTGCATTTTCATAAGTCGAAATCATCTGAATACGCCGTCTCAATTCATCCTTTTTAGTCTCTGGCATATCTCTTGAAATAATATCAGCCACTTCCTTTTTAAAGTCCTCAACATGTTCTTGCAATTCCTGATTTTTCGCTTCTAGTTTTATTTTCGCTTTCTCAAAGCTTTGGAGGACATCGGCTGAACTCACGGTGTAGCCTAATGCATGCCAAGCCCCTTTAGTCACTCTCATGGAAAGAGAGGATCTCGTCCTGTCACCAGTTTGATCTGTAGTTAGAGCTGTCTTAATTCCTTCAATATTGTCAAAATCTTTTTCCTCAAGCGCACCTGCTGCATATGCTTCAAAAATATCGCGAAGGACTTCCCTTTTCTCTTGAGTGAGCGCTTTGACGTTTGGTGCCCATAATGTATTTTTATGAACGGGATGGGATTGAACTTTACTTTCAACAGCTTGATAAATTTCCCTGAAATCTTTTTCACTGATTTTCATAAACACCCCCACAAAACAAAGTTAATTAAAACTCTTGCAAACCTATAACTAAATTATTTCATATTAAGATTTCATTGTAAAGAGATAATGTATTAAAAACCCTTGCTATATCAGGGCGTTTTTGGTACTTTTGAAACACTTTCGGTATAGACATTGTCCAAGCAAGAGATAGCAAATTAATGAAAAAAATTGCCCTTTGGATCTTAATTTTGTATTTACCTTTTTTATCAGCAGAAGATACAGCCAATCACATCCTATTCCTCATGCAAAGAGGTAAGACGTCAAAGGCGTTGCAAGCATATGAAGCCTACGTCAAAAAAGAGGGGAAAAACGACTTTAGTCTTTTAGAAAAGCTTGGACTCATCCTCCTTGACCAAGGATTAAAGAGCCAAGACAAAGAGGTGCGCCTCATGACTTTATATGGCGCTGGAATTTCGATGAATGAAAAGGCCCTATACATCATCGAGGATTCCTTACAAAGTCAAGATCCAGATCTGCAACTCATCGCTCTTAATTTCTTAGATAGATACCAAAACGTACACTCAGATCTATTTTTGCATAAGGCCATGCTTTCAAGTTTTTTTGCCATACGACTTGAAGCTGTACTTCGCCTTGCACAAAATAAGGATAGCAAAGCCATTGGCCACCTCGAAGGTCTAATGGCAAAAGTGCCTGAAGAGCTATGGCCAATCTTTCCCCAGTTTTTTGCGGCACTTGGCACCCCACAAGCTAAAAAAACCCTTCGCAAGTTATTATCCCACCCGGGTGCTGCTGTAAGAATTGCTACAATTATTGCAATCGTTGAAGAGCATCACGACGATTTCCTGCCCGACATAAGAAAGTTAAGTACCCATCATGGCTCTTTACAACAAGAAGTATGCGCGTTTGCTTTTGGCGCTTTTAAGGATGCCTTTTCAATGAAGCGTTTAATGGAGCTCTCTTCAAATCCAAATCCACATGTAAAAATTGCAGCTAACTTCGCCCTTTATGAACTTGGAAATCGAGAAAGCATCGTAGAGATAGAAAAAATGGCAAAAGAGGAAAATCCTTTTGCTATCACTTTACTTGGCAAAATACAAGGCTCAAATCATACCCTTAAATCCCTTCTTAAAGCTTCAAACATCAATACACAACTTAATGCAGCCTTAAGCCTTCTAGCTTTAAAAGATCAAAGTTGCCAAAAGATCATTCTCAATATATTAATCCCAGATTGCAAAGATTTAAGCGTAATGAAGATAACATCACCTGGCAATGCCTTAAGTGCCTATAAGTATATCCCATCATCTGCTCAAAATCTAAAAGACGACTCTATGGCCCAAGAAATTGCCTTACACATGAGAGAAGAAATTTTAAGGCAGTCGGTGGATTTACCTGAAGAGATCTTTTTATCCATTGCCGGAGCAATTTTTGAAAATGCGCAAAATGATCTTCTCCCCACACTTGCTGAAGTTTTAATTAATCATCAGAGCAAAGGCACAATCGCTCTTTTAGAAAAGTATCAGCAAAAAGCAGGAGCGCCTTTAGTGCGCAACTACTGCAACTTAAGCTTATTTCGCTTAAGAGAAAAAGGCCCATATGCAGAAAACCTTAAAATTTGGGTTGCCGAGCAACCAAATGCTCAGTTAATATGCTTTCGTAAAACATTGCCACTAGATCTTCGTGAGAATAAAACTTTCGATCTAACACCGCAAGAAACATCGCGCCTTCTCCTTGAAACGTTTGAGTCCTTTGCCAAAATGCAAGATGATAAAGGGGTGAACATGCTAATTTCTCTATCTTTGTTGGGCAATCCTAAAAACACTTACGCGCTGATCGGCTTGCTTTTGCGCGCTATTCAATGATCCTAGATCCGGCAGTTCGAGATGGCAAATTAATGCAAGATCTTGAATTAGAATCACTTTGCAATGGGGTGGGACATTCCCAGAGGGTGTTGGACCACCCCATTGCAAATGATTCTGGTTCAAGATCTTGCATTAATTTGCCGTCTCCAACTGCCGGATTTAGGATGATTAGACTTCTTTGGAAACTCCATTTGATCGCTAAACTCATGCTTTTTGGCATCTTTGCTGCAAAATTTTTCAACCAGGTGTATCATGCTTTCAAAATTTTGCAGCAAATCTGCACAAAAATCCCAAATTTTATCAACCAAAGCGAGTTTCGAAAGAAGTTTATTAAAAATTTTTTCTTTTTCGCTATATTTTTTTCTAAATTTTACCTTCTTATAGGCGATGAGATCACGGTCGATCTCAATAATCCAACCTACTCTAACAACACATTAACGACTACATCCGGTGGGATTATCACAGGACCTCAATTTCGACTTCAAGCCATGAGCATTACCATTGAAACTGACGGTCAAGAGATATCACAAGTAATCGCTGAAGAAAATTTAATTTTTGAATGGGATAGCCACCTCTTTATCGGAAGGAAACTGTACTTTAATCCTAAGGACAAAACAGCCATCATTGAAGAAGGTAAAACAATGATGGAGCCGTGGTTTTTTAGCGGCTCAAAAATTACAGTGCTATCTACTGGCAACTATATCATCGAAAATCCGATCGTCACAACATCTGAAAATACCGATCCCGAATGGCAAGTCTTTGCTGAGAATGCAACGCTTGATAAAGACCTCAATTTAAGCACTGAAAATGTCAAATGCAAATTTTTAAAGCTTCCCTCTATTCCACTTCCAAATTTTAACGCCAATTTGAATACAATATTCGACGGCCCTATTCGCTACAGCATCAGGTGGGGCGGCAACCAGGGGCATAGGTTAGGCATGGTCTACGAGGCAATCTCCTGGGCACAATTTAAGGCATTTCTTCGACTCGACTACCGAATCAATAGAGGAATCGGGGGCGGAGTTGAAACCTTGTATCTAGCAGAAGATCTTAAGACGAAATTCAAGTCGATTAACTATGCCGCAAGGGATTCATCGATTATCCACCCAAATCAGCGCTTTCGATATAGATTCCAAGGAGCCTTAGAGAGTCAACTTGTCTCAGATACGGTCCAAGTGCACCTTGCTTACGATAAACTAAGTGATATCGATATGGCCTCTGACTATGCAGATAGCGGTTTACAAAGCGAAATAGCGGGAAGAACCGAATTTACGGTTAGGAGGCAAAGTGAAAAATGGATTGCCAATATGTTCACAAGGGTGCGCCTTAATCAATTTCAAACAGTCAAACAAGAACTTCCGACCTTTGAAATCTCCTCTCTTCCAATAACGCTTGGAAAAACCGGGATCATCGCAAGTGGAATATTAAAGGCCGCATACCTTGACTTCTCCTATGGCAATAACATGCTAAACACTCACAATTACGCCTCCACCCGTTTTGAAATAGCTCCATCAGTTTATAAAAGCATCCCTTTTAAATATTTTACTATGACTCCTGAAGTATCAGCCCATTGCATCGCCTATGGCAATAGTCCAAGTGGCTCTTCCAAATACTTAGCGCTTGCAAAATTTACCCTAAATACTGAAAATTCGTTTTCACGTGATTTTGGATGGTTTAGACATGTCATAAGCCCATATGTGCGCTATAATTACTACACGATGCCGACAGTAAGCCCAAAAGACCATTACATCTTCGATATCGATGACGGATGGACCCGTTTAAATATGATGACATTTGGCTGTAGGCAAAGCTTTTATGACAACAACAATTCTTATGTAAAGCGCGCAATTGTCGCAGACATCTTTGCAAATGCATTTTTTAATACTACAACCTTTGCGTCTATAATCCCTAAAGTGTATGGAGAGCTTGTGTTTAATTCGCTTAGCACTCTTAAGCACACAGTCAACACCGCCTGGGATTTCGATCACAATATAGTCGATCACTACAATATCAGAACTGAACTTACGATAAGTTCTGATGCCGCTCTTTCCTTTGAATATCGCTATCGAAGCCCTTTTGACTTTCGCAAAGTCGATCGCACCAATTACATCCTAGATGCCTATCGCGATCAAAAAACGCTTGCTGCGTCACAGCTTTCCGATAGACGGGATACTTTTTTGTTTCATGCCTTTTATCGCTTTGACCCGCGATTTGCCCTTGAATTTGAATCTCATACAGGATGGGGGCGCCGTTTTGAGCCCAACTACAATGAATTTGAGATCAACCTTCTTGGCAATTTGCCTTGCGCTTGCAAAGTCAGACTTTCCTACCAACATAAAGAGCACGACGATAGAGTTTCTGCTTACCTCAGCATGGCTATCAATCCCCCTCCATGTAGATACCGCGAGTCTGCAGAACCATTTAAACCGCGCTTTTAAATATACCGAAAGTGTTTCAAAATTTGTTTTTTGGCACAGAGAAAGCTCTAAGGGGTTCGACGATCACAAAAGGGTTAGTATGAGGTAATACAACCCCTTTTGTGATCGATCGAACCGCGGGGCTTTCTCAAAGCCAAAAATCCAAATTTTGAAATACTTTCGGTATATCGGATTAGACGTTTCTATGAACACAACTTTGATTTGTATTATTAACCTAGAAACGGCAAAGTAATGTTTGAGATTGATTATTATTTTTGTTTCTACGTATAAAATATAAAACACCACACAATGGAGGACAAAATGGCATCACAGGTAGTTCCTGAAAGAAATTGTAATGTGACATTAGAGCAAATATTTGATAACCAATTTAGGCAGCAGATTCATCAATTTGCAAGACAAAGGGTAAAAAAAGATATTGCGGCAGGAGTTGAGCATCTTCTTCCGGATATCGAACAAAGGATTGTGAAATGTTGGCAAGAATTGTTGAGAGGATTTAAAAAAGCTATAGACGATAAAAAACTGCCCTATTTTGTTGCCATTGAAGGAGATAGAGAGGGTATACAAATTATTGTCGATAACTTTGTGCTCAAGTCGAATTTGGCTGCCACCTATAATGTAAGCTCCCAAGAGAGCAACAAAGCTGCAGACGTTAAGTGGGGCCAGCTTTTCTCGGACACATTTTTCAATGTCACATCAAGCACTAATGAAGTTATCATTTCCTTTAGAAAATCTTAAGGGTTTTTCGTATGCAAAAGGCTTAATAGACTTAATGTAATCGCGCTTCCTTAACCAAGGAGGCGCGATTACATTATCCTAGAAACGGCAGTTCGAGATGGCAAATTAATGCAAGATCTTGAATTAGAATCACTTTGCAATGGGGTGGGACATTCCCAAATGGTGAAGGACCACCCCATTGCAAATGATTCTGGTTCAAGAGATTGCGTTAAGTTGCCGTCTCCAACTGCCGTTTTTAGGATTATGTCTAATGATGAGTCACAAACGATATATGAGGTTTTCATAGACTTTTTTATCTTTATTACATTAGAATCAAATCCTTTAAATCCAAGGAGGATAACAGTATGCAATCTTCACCTAAAGAAATTATTTTCGAAGAACAGGCAAGAGACTTACTAGTCGCAGGAATAAAAAAACTTGAAGGCGTTGTCGCCTTTACACTAGGTCCTAAGGGGCGCAATGTGGGCCTTGAAAAAAGCTGGGGAGCGCCCACAATCACAAATGATGGCAACAGCATCATTAAAGAGATTTCTGTTAAATGCCAATATGAAAATATGGGCATTGCAATGGCTAAGGAAGTGGCGCAAAAGATTAAAGAAAAATGTGGAGATGGCACAACGACATCGATTATCCTGTTAAAAGCTCTCGCTGAAGGCGGCACCAAACAAGTCGCAGCAGGAGCAAGTCCCATCGGCATCAAACGCGGAATGGAAAAAGCTCTTGAAGTGATCTTAGCTGACATTGAAAAAACTGCCACTCACATTAAAAATGCCAAAGAAACGCGTGGCATTGCAATCGCGTCCGCATCTGGCAATGAAGAGATCGGAACAATGATTACAGACGCACTTGAAAAAGTCGGAAATGCCGGAGTCATCACGATTGAAGAGGCAAAAGGAACTGAGACAACAATTGAGATTGTGGAAGGGATGCAGTTTGATAGAGGGTATATTAGCGCCTACTTTTGTACAAACAACGACAAGTTGATTGTCGAAATGACAAATAACCCTCAAGTCCTTATCATTGATAAAAAAATTTCTTCTATACACGAAATTCTCCCAACACTTACTGCCATGGCAACTTCAGGTAAGGAACTTCTGATCATCGCCGACGACGTTGAATCCGACGCCCTTTCCACTCTTGTTGTCAATAAGTTGCGCGGAACATTAAAAGTTGCAGCCGTCAAAGCCCCTGGATTTGGAGACAGGAGAAAAGCCATATTGCAAGACATCGCTGTTTTAGTAGGCGCTCAGGTGATCTCTGAAGAAGTAGGGATGACATTAAATGATATCCCACTATCTGCTATCGGATCGGCAGAAAAAATCACGATCACAAAAGATCATACTGTCATCATTAACGGCAAAGGAACTTCACAAGAGATCAAAGCGCGTATTCATCACATTGAAGCTGAAATAGAAAATACGACAAGCACCTACGACAAAGAAAAACTTCTTGAGAGAAAGGCAAAGCTTGGCGGTGGCGTTGCAGCAATTCGCGTTGGTGCGGCAACTGAGCCTGAACTTAAACAAAAAAAACAAGTCTTTGAAGATAGCTTAAGTTCCACAAAAGCAGCCCTTGAAGAAGGAATCGTTCCTGGTGGCGGAGTTGCGATGCTTAATGCTTCAAAAGCACTAGATAAACTTAAATTAGAAGGCGATGAGGCAATCGGCGTAAAAATTGTAAGACATGCAATTGAAGCCCCTCTTAAGCAAATTGCACACAATGCTGGAAGAGATGGGTCTGTCATCCTGGCAGAAGTGTTAGCAGCTAAAAACAACTACGGTTTTAATGTCCTTAGCGAAAAGATTGAAGACTTAATCGCAGCAGGCGTTGTCGATCCGGCTAAGGTTGTTAAAAATATCTTAATCCATGCAGTTTCAGCTGCTGGTATCGTCATCATTTCAGAAGCCCTTATCGGCGATGCAGAAGAAGACGAAGAAGACTAAACGTCTATGTTCATGAAAATCACAAAAAAGCCTTGGCTCGCATTTTGTGATTTTCGTGAACAAGGTCAAGAGGCTGAAAAATCACAAACCTATCCGGCTAATTCTTTGAAATACTGAGTATATGGAGTCAAATCATAAAGATAAAGATTACTCAATTCGCTTAAAATAAGAATCTTTAATTCCTCAGGATGGATGGCAATAAAGCTATTATACATGTCGTCGAAATCAAATTCAAAGTGGCTTAATATTATTTCTGCTAATTTTCTGCCTTGCAAATCAAAAATAAATGCTTTGTATCTTCCATCACGGTTAACCTCAGCGACTTGGACGATAAATTCCCCGCTAATGTTTAGGCTGTCATGAATGTGGTATTTAGCAATTTCTATTGTCTTGCTTTCTTGATTTTCAAAATTTGAAATATGAATTTCATATTTATCGGGTGAGTTTTTTATAAAAACCATTTTTGAATCTTGATACAGGGGATACTTCCCTTGGAGTTCACCCATTTTATTTGTATCGAGATTTCCCATAAATTCATCATGGATTTTTCCTTCAAAATCAACTATTTTATTATGTCTCGTATCAAATCTACCGTTATCACCGTTATCAGCAAAGATGACAACTAGATCTTTATGGTTAGGTAACTGTGCCATTTCAGCAAAATAAAAAAAATGACCAAGACTTTTATATTCTGGCGTAATGGTTAAAGGGGATATGGTTGCAAGTGCAAGAGAAAAGAAATTATACCGAAAGTGTTTCAAAATTTGGATTTTAGGCTTTGAGAAAGCCCCGCGGTTCGATCGATCACAAGAGGGGTTGTATTGCCTCATACTAACCCTCTTGTGATCGTCGAACCCCGGGGCTTTCTCTATGCCAAAAACCAAATTTTGAAACACTTTCGGTATACATACAATCATAAGAATAATAAGAACCAGACGATTTTTGAAACCTTTCATATTTCTCCTTTGTGATGTATTTTATTAATATACGATATGAGTAAGCTTCTACAATAGTATTCGTTAAAATGAATATAGTCAAGGGGGGAATTGCTGGGGGTAGGAGCTGCTTATCTTGCCCAAATGGATTTTGCTTTATCTATTAACGGACGCAATGCTATACTACCTAGGTAACCATGAGGATTCGAAATGAAAATATTAAGTATTCTTTTTTCACTTTTCTTAGTTTTTGGATTATCCATGGAGGGTGAGAGTAAGGTCATCAAAAATAAATTCCCGACCTATGCTGAGCTACAATCGATATCCTCCTGTGGAGATAAAAAGCTGTCCATTCATAACTACATCCCGAAATACGACGATTTAAGATATGCAAGCAGTTTTGGAATTCAACTTAAGATCGTTTTAGATGGGATTTTTCCTGGCTACGATGATCTGCGGTATATGTCCTCCTTTGGATATAAAAAGCTTTCCATTCATAACTACATCCCGAAGTACGATGATTTAAGATATGCAAAGAGTTTTGGGATTGAACTTGAGATCATTTTAGATGGGCTATTTCCAGGCTACGATGATCTGCGGTATATGTCCTCCTTTGGATATAAAAAGCTTTCCATTCATAACTACATCCCGAAATACGATGATTTAAGATATGCAAAAAGTTTTGGGATTGAACTTGAGATCGTTTTAGATGGGCTATTTCCAGGCTACGATGATCTGCGGTATATGTCCTCCTTTGGATATAAAAAGCTCTTTATTCTTAACTATTTCCCGACATATGATGATTTTAGGTATGCAAAGAGTTTTGGGATTGAACTCCTCTTCTTAGAGTAGGGAATTTGCAACAGACGCCCGAGATGCGGAAAAAGGGCCAAAAGGCGACCCTTAAAGATTTCGTATAGCCCTCGAATTGCCTTTTGGAGGCCATAGGGGGGGGGGCTTATGTTAAACCTAAAAACGGCAGTTGGAGACGGCAACTTAACGCAATCTCTTGAACCAGAATCATTTGCAATGGGGTGGTCCTTCACCATTTGGGAATGTCCCACCCCATTGCAAAGTGATTCTAATTCAAGATCTTGCATTAATTTGCCATCTCGAACTGCCGGATCTAGGATTATGCAAGAGGTCTAATCAATTTTAGCTTTTCGCTGCGGCTTAATTTTTTAATCCTACTTTCTCTCTTTAAGGCTTCAGAACGATTTGGGTGGGATTCGCAAAACAAAATTTTCTTAGGACTTGAGAAATTAAAGAAGCGCGCTCCTTTGCGCGGACTGTTGTGCTCAGCAAAACGCCTCTTTAAATCATTGGTAATGCCAGTGTAGAGTGTTCCCGACTCTGTCTGAATAATGTATACCACCCAATCTGTTGAAGGCGCTTTTTTCAAATTACTTTAGAAGTCTATTGACTATAGATGCGGCGCTGTACGGCTATGATCATATCGGATAATTCGACAAGCGGCGCATCGCAAACACCTGCCCTGTCACATACATAAAGTGTCGTCTTGCCATTGAGCGGCCCTTGTGCTTGTGTAAATGGAATGATCTCGAATAACTCCTTATCATCAAATGCTCTCCAAATGACAGCGCGATTTGGTATAAAGCGGTGATATAGTAGTTTTAAAATTTCTTCTCGATGATCTTCTTGCTCATTTAAAGCGACAACAACTGTAATCCCATGCTTATCATAGTAGCGAAGTAAATTGATCAAATGGTAACAATATCCGGGAGGATAGCGATTGATAAACGGATCTGCTGCCTTAAAGATTTCTTCTGCTTGCGATAAATACTGCTCATCTGAGGTGAGTTGATAAAGCTTAAGTAAGTTTTCACAATGAATGGCATTGCCTGATGGTTCTGCGGTGTCTGAAAAATGGGTTTTTCTAATGATGATATTTTTATCATTTCCTCTTGTCTGGAAAAAAGCTCCATCTTCATTTTTAAAGTGCAACCTAAGTGTCTCTGTAAGTTCTAGAGCCCACTGAAGCCATTTAAAACCTTCGCCCGCTTCAAAGAGCGAAATTAATCCTCTAATCAAAAACGCATGATCTTCCAAGGTGCCTTCATAAAGGGCTTCCCCATCTCTCCACCTTCTTAAAAGGTGGCCATCACGATACATATTATTGCGAATAAACTCTGCTGCATTAATTGCCGCATGCAAAGCTTTTGTATTGTCAAGTGAGGCGCCAACTTCTGCCATCGCAAAAATCATCAGACCATTCCATGAGGTAAGCACTTTATCGTCTTTAAATGGTCTTATCCGTTTATTTCGCACTTGCAAAAGGGTTTCTTTTTGATTGCTAAAAAGGCTTTGAAGTTGCAGTGGATCGATCGCTTTTTTTTCGGCAAATTCTTTTAAAGAAAGTGGGGTATGCAAAATATTTTTTCCATGGAAATTTCCAGCCGCTGTGACGCCATAAAACTCACAAAAAAGCTCCGATTCACTTTTCCCAAAATTATTTACAATTTCCAAAATATTTACAATTTCATCGAGGGACCATGTATAAAATGCCCCTTCCACTTCTGCAGAATCTGAATCTTCAGCAGAAAAAAATGCCCCTTTTTCATGTGTCATATCGCGCAAAACATAATTGACAATCTCTTGGCAAGTAGAGCGGTATAAATCCTCTTGCGTCACTAGATAGGTTTGCAAATAACTATGTGCTAATAACGCATTGTCGTATAACATTTTTTCAAAATGGGGCACAAGCCACGACTCATCTGTAGAATAGCGCGAAAATCCCCCCCCGATCTGATCATAGATTCCCCCTCTATGCATCATATCCAATGTTTTTTCCACAAGAAATAAAGAGCGACTATCTTCTGCAAAAACAGCATAATTCAAAAGAAAATTCCATTGATATCCTACCGGAAATTTAGGTGCTCCCTTAACTCCGCCAAAAATAGGATCTGCCATCTTAAAAAACATTTCAGCCGCATCGTGAATGATTTCCACATCGCTAATTTGCGTATCCTTTGACGGGATATTAGCAGAAAAGGTCTGGACAATACTTTCTGCCTGCTCCAGAACATGTTCTCTTTCCTCACCTTTCCATATATCATTGATTTTGTGTATCATCTCAAATAAACCTGTAAGTCCATGATTAGACTTAGGCGGAAGATACGTAATCGCAAAGAACGGCTGCAATTGGGGTGTTAAGATGATATTTAAAGGCCACCCAGCAGCACCTGATAACATGCTCTGAGCCATTTCCATATAAAGGGCGTCGACCTCTGGAAGCTCTTCGCGATCAACTTTCACGTTGACGAAAGATTCATTCATCAACTTGGCAACCTCAGGGTTTTCAAAAGACTCTTTGGCCATCACGTGACACCAATGGCATGTGGCGTAACCAATAGAAAGAAAAACGGGGCAATCTCTTGTAACCGCTTCTTCAAATGCCTCTTGACCCCATGGATACCAATCTACAGGGTTATGGGCATGTTGAAGAAGATAGGGCGATTTTTCCCTAATGAGTCGGTTCGTAAAGGGGTGAGATTGCGTCATTGCTTATAATGTTTTTTGTTTACTTATCAGCAATTTTACCGGTTTCATCTGATGCTCCGGCTTTTTTCGCATACTGCTGCCAAAGCACTTCAGCTTGACGATCCTTTAATGCAAGCTCTTCTTGATATCTATCTTCTAAGGCTGCAAGCGCTATCTCGTGTTTAATATACTGCTGATCTGCTTTCACTTGCACCTTTTCGACAAGAGCATACAGTGAGGTGATCACATCTAAGGATTTATAGTATTGCTCTTTGTAGTTTTCCTCTTCAGAAAGGTCTGTCGTTTGAGTTTTACTTTGCCAATTTTGTGAAGATTGTGAAGAAGGTGCCTTTGCGTATAAGCTTGACGAAAAAGCTGCGCAGGCCGTAATTCCTAAAAAGGCAATTTTGTATGCGACTTTGAATCTATTTGCACGTATTTTTTTCATGTCATACTCCTTGGTATAGTGAATGAAAGAAATGTATCACTCACAAAGGAACAGGTCAAGCATAATTTTTCAGGATAATTTTTCAGGTGTAATTTTCTTCATCAAAAGGGATTCATCCGGTATTTTGTAAATATGTTGTTTATGCACGTATTCCCCCAGAAAATAGTAGTCCATTCCAATGATTGCGATTAAACGCATTTTAAGATGTTCTGCTAATGCAGGATGCTTTTGCCTAAGCCAGCGATGCAAAAGATATGTCTTATTATAAATTTCTCGGTTTTGCACAAGAGGGTGTTGCACCACTTTGTTATAAATCAATTGCCCAACGTCAATGTGTATAGGAAGGCCATCTAGCACACCCGTATTTTGCATCAAGGCGTGATCATTATCTGCAAACCCTTGTTGGTATTCAAGGAAAAGCATTGTGAGTAGTTCATCGATCAAAAGCCTCGCTTGTCCACTTTCACATTTTGCTTGATACCGATCAATGACTTTTTCCAACAGATCAGCTTTTCTTTGGAGCATAAAGTGAACCTGACTTAAATCCACAAAATGTTTTAGGTTTAATTTATCTTTGAGCGTACAGATCGGCAACTCGTAATCAAGTCTTTGGCCAAAATGAATAAAAATAACACCCGTTTGCTCCTTTAGATACGTAAAGCCAAGGTGCCAGCTTCTCAATAAATTATCTAATTCCTCTCTTTTTTCAATGCGTTTTCTGTCTTGATATTGTTTAACTGTTGGAATAAATGTCAAAAGATCATACCAAGGCTTTGGGCGATATCGTTGAAATTTGATGAACTTGATGACGTATTGACCGTCTGCACTTTCAAATACGTACGACTGACACCCTTTGCCAAGATAGGTAAATTCTTGCTGAAGCGCAGCTCTCACTTCTTCAGTATTAAAGTCATTCTTTAGGGGCAAGTCATTAGAATGATCGGATGTAATATTTGCAATTCTAAAGCCATCGGTTAAGGCGTAATAACTTTTAATCACTCCTTGTGAAACAGCATATGTGCATAAAATAATTACAATAAAAAGAAAGAGCTTTTTGATCATCGCCTACTAACCCTATAAAGCATGTTTTATCAAATGGCTGGTTGAGGTCGTGATGTTTGGCACTCCTTAGCATGCTTTCTCAGTGAATAGGGGCCCCCGCTGACGGGTTCGTTACAACAAGAGCAAATACACGCTTGGGCTTGTGAGTCCATCCAAAACCCTATAAAGCTTATTCTCTTACTATTGTCCAAAAACATGCCAATCCCTTGAAAGCGCCCATTACGACTTTCTCCTACATAACGAGATCCGTTATTCCATTGAATGATTCCCCAACCGTGCGGTTGTTTGTTGCTTTTTCTTAACATCCCTTCATATTCGCAATCGAAGCCTATCGAGTTCGCCCCCAAAACAACAACTTCCCCATCTACTGTTAATTCTTTTCCATCATCAAGCTTTAACTCTCTTACAATTCTTACTGTAGGTTCCAAGAACCCTCCCCGTGGATATATCTCATTGACTGCAGGCGCTCCTATAACGCCGCAATAGGCCGCATGCTCGGCTAACAGATGGATATTGCAAAGCTTCAAACGATCTAAACCTATTTGTATTTTTTCCAAGCTGCCCGTGACAGGTTGATTGCAATTTAAGCAATCACTTTGTTCACACTGGTCTTCGTTCCAGATTCCACTGATCTCCACATTTCGATCCCCACCTACCTTGAAGATACCCCGGCCATGGAACTTCCCATCCTTCCGCTCGCCATCATATGAGGAGCCATTCGACCATTGAGTAGTCCCTTTTTCATTAGGAGGGACAATTTTGTCTAACTTGCCTGTATACGTACACCTACCATACTCATCAGGCACCGCTGCTTGAAATTGTTGCAAACGATCACTCAATCCTATTTGCTTAAATATTTCCGTAAGTTGCTCTTGGTCAGTATTGGACAGACTAGACCAAGACCTTACCTTAATGTCACGGATAATAGGAAGAGCAAGATTTACAAATACCCTATTTGTCACCGAAGTCAAAACGAGTTCTTTTCCTGTGCCCAAGATTGGATTTGTCGCACCTTCCAAATAAGATTTATCGACAAAGTGCCACTGAGTGTCTGTAAGAATTGCTTGAAGTTTGCTAGGTGAGCTGGCCATATATAATCCTTAAAAAGGGTGAATTAGTAAAAATTGTATTATACACGTTTTCATAATAGTGTACAAGTGTTTTGTTTTTTATAGCAAACGCATTATAATTTTTTTTGAATAAATTTAACAGTAGCCAATTTTTTTATACCAGTTAATTGCCCTTTCAAAGCATGGCTCCATTGGAGAAGGAATGACTCCTAAGGATTGAGTTTGCTTAGATAAATCAAATTTTTGCCCATATTGAATAAAACGAAGGCCCAAAATGGGTAGCATGGGGGGTGTGTTTGTCATGTACCCAATACATTCAGATAGAAAACAAGGAATAAGCCCGATAGATAAAGGTACCTGGAATCTTGGCGGTTTGACTTTGGCAACTTTGCAAATTGTTGTGATCAGCTCAAAAACTGTAGTGTTATGCCCACCTAATACTACGCGATCGCCATTTTTTCCTCTTTTAGCAGACTCCACATGCCCTTTTGCGACATCGGCAGCGTCTACAACGTTAATGCAATGATCGACAAAGGCCGGCATTTTTTGGTTGACCAACTGGGGGATGATACAAAGATTTTTTGGCTTAAGTTCGTAAGGGCCAAAACATCCTGTGGGATTGACGATCGTAATAGGCAGCTGCTTTATCAAGGCTGCCTTTTTTATCTCATCCTCCATCAAATACTTCACTTCAAAATACGGGTGAGGTAGCTTTGCTGCTAGATTATACGGAACTGTTTCATCAGCTAGCGTCTTGGCCATTCCAATGGTAGTAAGAGAGCTCGTATAGACCACTTTATTTAAAGCGCTTTTTGACACGGCGCTAATAAATGTCCGAATGGAATTAAGGGCGCTGTTCACATGCCCTTTCCTATCAAACATATGAGTAGGATAGTAGGCTGCCGTATGAAAAACCCAATCGCAGCCTTTCATAGCTATTAGCAAAGTATCTTCATCGCTCGCATCCCCTCTCATGGTTTCAACGTTCAAATCATCAAGATTTTTTGAAGGCGTAATGCCTCTTGTCAATGATCGAACAATAATCCCTTCTGAAAGAAGAGCCCGAATGACATGATTGCCGATAATTCCACTGCCGCCAATGACAAGGGCCTTCATAGATGGTCCTTATCTAAGTAGTGCGTCATATTTTTATACGTAAGGGGCTTTAAGGGGCCATAGCGCAAAACGCCAAGCATGTAATCGGTATAACTCTTACAGATAGTGGCTTGTTTTTTCTCATAATGGTTCTTTAACACTTCATATACTTTTGGCAAATTATACCAAGGAACATGGGGAAAAAGGTGATGTTCTAGATGGTAATTTTGATTGTTAAAAAAAAAACTAATCCACCCATTAGTAAGGGTCGTTCGGGTTGATTTTAAATGATTAACGGGGGTTTCATGAAAAATTTGTGTGTGTTCGGCAAGGCCTCGAATATTGGCTATAATGACAGTAAAGGGCAGAGCCATGAGCCATCCATTGATGAGGAGATCCATCTCATGATGCAAAAGGGCATATTGAAATAGTTTAATATATATCCCCGTCATAAGGAGTGGCTCAAAGAGGCAAATCAAGCGATCGTACCAAATTTTTGCTCTGATAGGTCCTGTCACAATAAGCACAAGAATATAAATCGGCATTCCAACAAAAGCCCAAATGTAAAAAACAAGGGACCTAAGAATTGGATGTTTAATATTGGCATCCAAATTATCGGGATCTTTAGATGTATTTTCAAATTCATGATGCAATAGATGTGTCGCGCGATAATTGTTGCAGGGAAAACAACCCGGAAGCCCACAAAAAAAACCGATGATTCTATCAAGCCAATAGATTTTCGTTAAAGATCCGTGGGCTCCTTCATGGGCAAAAATAGCCATGCCATGAATACAAAACCCGATGATCGTCCAACATAAAATTTTAAGGGGAAGAAAAGTAAAATGGGTAGCGACCCATGCTGATAAAAGCCAAATACCGACTAAGATCAAAACTTTTAAATGCATGAATGGGTTATTGATGTGAAGCTTATCCAATCTTTCAATCTCATTTGAAGAGAGATCTTTTCTCCAATCATTTTTTTGATTTAGTGTTTTTTTCATAATATGAAAACCCCTTTCATCATTTCGTTAATCACCAGAATTTTGCATTGTATTTATTTGCACATTTTATTGCTTGTGAAAAGACATTGGTATTGTTATACTCAGCAGTCAAAATTAGCCCTCTTATAAAATTGGCATTGTTTGAATAATTAGATCCTTAGTAGAGGTATATGGATTACGATCTTATCTTAAAGCGAAATCGCAAATCTCCCATTTTAGATGTAGCTGCAAATGAGCTGATCAAGCTCAATTATACGCAAGAGGCAATTAAAAGAATACTCCCCCACCGCGATCCCCTTTTACTATTAGATAAACTTTCAGCTATCGACCTTACAAAAGGTCAAGAGACAATTATTGCAGAAAGATATATTGACCCCATTGATCCGATATTTAAAGGGCACTTTCCGAATCATCCGGTTTATCCCGGTTGCCTACAGGTGGAAATGGCGGGTCAAGCAGGTCTTGCACTTAGCCACTTCATGCTAGGGAAAACCACTGAAATAGACCTTAAGGCTATCCCTTCTCCAGTGCGAGCCACTAAAGTCTTGGGCGCGCTTTTTTTAGAGCCTATTGTGCCGGATCAAACAGTCACCATACTTACAAAATGTCTTGAATTTGACGGCTATTTAGGGAAATTCTTAGGGCAGGTCATGGCTCAAGGAAAGGTGACGAGTGTATCCATTATGGAAGTATTTTTTCTCACATGAAAGCAATTAATGAAATTAAGAGTTCTTGGGCAGTTGTCACGGGGGCTTCTAGCGGAATAGGAGCCTCCTATGCTAAGCTACTCGCCGCACTTGGCTTTAACGTTGTTTTAATCGCAAGAAGATTGAACAAGTTAAAAGAGCTTGCAAAAGACTTGCAAGATAAATATGGCATCCTTACCGACTGCATCAGCGCCGACTTAACGACAAGAGTTGGGTGCCAAGAAGCCTTTGAATACTCCATTGCCAACGGAAGAAAAATTCACATTTTCATTAACAATGCAGGCTGCGGCTTTTATGGACCATTCCATAGCTACTCCTTAGATCAGCATATGCGGGTTATTGAGTTAAATATTTCTGCCTATACCCATTTACTTCACACCTATTCAAGTCATATGCTTTCACATGGGGGCCCAAGTTATATCGCAAATGTAGCCTCAACTGCTGCTTATCTCAATGTCCCTTTATACGGCGTTTATGCCGGATCTAAGAAATTCCTTCTGAATCTATCAGAAGCGCTGCAATATGAGTTTAAAAATACTAATTTACACATTTGTTGCGTTTGTCCTGGCGGTACATACACAGAATTTATAAAACTTGCCTCCCAAGAGCTAAAAGAGGCTGCCCATCCATTTATGATGCAACCTGATGATGTGGTGAAAATCGCTCTTCATGCGATGTTTAAGAAAAAAAGGTGCGTAGTTCCCGGCAAAATCAATTATCTTCTAACAATATTTGCAAAATTTTTGCCCACCAAATGGGCGCTAACACTTGCGCATTTAGCCATGACTTCCTCTGTTAGGGTGAAGAGGGATTATAGACCTCTTGCATAATTCTAAAAACGCTTAATTCGTAGTTTTCATGCTCTGCATTTGCAACAGTCATGGCAATGCAATGGGTATCATTTGGGTAATACAAAAATGATCTGCATTTTTCGCCCGCCCCCTCTTCTAAAGTCGTGAGCTCTATATTGGAATTATAAAATAAATCTGCACTTTTTTGTCCTATATGGAAACTACAGTCATTTAAAGGGCGGTTAAGGCCATCTCCTAAAGCCTTAAGATAGGACTCTTTTAATGTCCAATATTCAAAGAAGCGCTTTTGTTGAATATCAGCAGGCATTGCCTTTAAATCATTAATTTCACATGCCGCAAAATAGCGCTTTGCAATTTCCATAAACGCATTTTGCCTTTTGATCAACTCCACATCGCACCCAATATCTGCATGTAGGATCACAGAGCAAATGATGAGACCTTGCGTATGACTTAAATTAAATGATAGCGGCAGCGATGGCTCTAAAAGCTGTGGTTTTTGATTGCCATCCACCGTAAAGCGCACCTCTTGCGGCTGAATATTGAGATAGCGAGACAGCACGTCGCGAGAAAAGGCGCGCGTGATCAACGCCATTTTTCGATCTTTTTCTCGCAAGAATCTTTGGCACCTTTGTCTTTCCTCTTGCGTCAAGATAAGCTCATACGACGAAAGAAGTGATATATCGGTAATCTCATCTGGCCATGTCATCCATATGTGAATCTCTTGACTTTCAATTGTCAAAGGAAAGGTCGATCTCAAAACATCGCAGTTTTTTTTTGGGTCTTCTTTTTGCCTTAAAATTTTCATGCTTAAATTTTACCCAAATTTCGCATTTAATCGCTTGTAAAAAGTACAAAGATACATTATCCTAAATCCGGCAGTTGGAGACAGCAACTTAACGCAATCTCTTGAACCAGAATCATTTGCAATGGGGTGGTCCTTCACCATTTGGGAATGTCCCACCCCATTGCAAAGTGATTCTAATTCAAGATCTTGCATTAATTTGCCATCTCCAACTGCCAGATCTAGGATTATAGTCACCAGACCTATAAGGGGTTTTCATGTTGCGTTTAGCTGTACAGATGTTATTAGGTGATAAGCTTAAATACGTAACCCTTCTACTTGCGCTTGCCTTTTCAACGTTTTTAATCACGCAGCAACTCGGAATTTTTGCAGGGTTAATGAGAAGATCTGCTGCGACACTCAGTAACTTCAATATCCCGATTTGGGTAGTAGACCCAAATGTCGAACACGTTACAGGCCCAAAATATATGAAAGATACAGATCTTTCTTTAGTGCGCTCTGTCCCAGGGGTAGCGTGGGCAGTTCCCCTATATTATGGAAGACTCCAGGCAAAATTTATGGATGGAAGCATTCTCCCTGTTGAGCTCTTTGGATTAGACGATACGACGCTAATCGGTAGCCCATCTATTATGTTAGAAGGCAATATTAAAGATTTATGGAAGTCTCATGGAGTGATTGTCGATCAACGGGGCAGAAGACAAACCAGATTAGGAGAAACCTTTGACATAAGCGACAAGGAAGCAAGAGTTGTGGGCCTTTGTCATCTTAATCAACAGTCTTTCTTTGGCGATCTTGTCGCGTATACAACATACCAAAGAGCAATTGAATATTCTATGAAAGTGAGAAACCCCTTAGCTTTTATCCTAGTTCAACCTAAAAAGGGCATCAATCATCTAGAATTAACCAGAGAAATTAAATCAAAAACAGGTTTAGGGGCATATACACAAAACGACTTTTTCTGGAGTACAATTTATTGGTATTGTACGCATACCGGTATCCCAATTGCCTTTGCCACAACGGTGTTAATTGGCATTGTGGTGGGAATGGCGGTAGTTGGTCAGACATTTTATTCCTTTATCTCTGAAAACTTAGGAAATCTAGGAGCTTTAAAAGCGATGGGAACAAGTCAAAAACTCTTAAGCAAGATGTTAATACTTCAAGCATGTGTCGTAGGTTTCATTGGATATGGAATAGGCGTTGGCTTTGCATCACTATTTGGCTATTACGCATTGCTAGACGTTCATGTCCCTTTTCATTTACCCTATCAAATTCCTTTTATTGTGATATGCATGGTTTTATGCATTTGTTTTTTTGCTGCATATATAGGCATTCGTAAAATTAGTCGCCTTGAAACTGCAGAGGTGTTTCGTGCTTAAAACAAAACAAGAAACTGCAATAAAACTGCAAAAGGTTAGTAAAAGCTTTCAGTCTGGAAAAAATGTTGTACACGCTTTAAGAGACGTTAATTTCCATACAAATAAGGGTGAGCTCCTCATGATTGTGGGGCCTTCCGGCTGTGGAAAGACAACGTTAATTAGTCTAATTGCAGGCGCCTTAAGGCCAGATGTTGGAGAAATAGAGGTATATGGAAATAAGCTCCATCAGATGAGGGAAACTGAAATCACTGAATTTAGAAAAAAGAACATCGGATTTATTTTTCAGCAATTTCATCTTATTAAGACGCTTAATATTTTAGAAAACGTTTCTATCCCCCTTATTCTGAATGGATATTCCAGATCGGTCGCATTTGAAAAGGCTGATGAGATGCTAGCTAAAGTGGGGTTAAAGGGACGAGGAACTGAGCGCACATATAATTTATCGGGCGGTCAGCAACAAAGGGTAGCTGTTGCAAGAGCACTCGTACATGAGCCAATGCTTCTCATGTGCGATGAACCAACGTCTGCATTAGATGCTGAAACAGGAGGCCAGGTGTTAGAGTTAATTCAAGAAATCGCTTGCTCTCCTAATCGTGCCGTCATCATTGTCACCCACGATAATCGTATTTTCAAGTATGCAGATCGAATAGTCACGATGAATGATGGAAAGGTGATTGGCGAGGAATTAAGGAGTCAATAAAGGATAATTTGATGAAACTATTTAAGACCCCAGCTCTTTACGTTGGCATTGCAGGGAGCATTTTATTTGCGCTTTTGGTCGTCTCGATGAATTATTCTCTTCCTTCGTCTGCTGTGCCTATTGAGCCATCTGTTAATCCCTATCAGGATGCCATCGCAGCTGCTGGGATCATTGAGGCAGCAGACAAAAATATCCATATTGGAACGCCTGAAGATGGGATTGTGTGCGAAGTCTTCGTTCATGTCGGAGAGCTCGTCCAAAAGGGAAAACCCCTTTATAGAATCGATTGCTCTGTACTTGAGGCAACACTTCTTTCGCAACAAGCGAATGTGGAAGTGGCAAAAGCAAACCTTGCAAAGTTACAAGACCAATTAAATCGCTTAAGTGCAATCGAAGATCCACGGGCAATTAGCGCTGAAGAAATTAAAGGTAAAGAACATGACGTTGATATCGCGAAAGCTGAGCTAAATGTAGCCATTGCAACTGTTTTACAAACAAACAAACTGATTGCATACCGTACTGTTAGAGCGCCAAAAGAGGGAATGATTTTACAAAGTAGCATTCGAGAAGGAGAATTTGCGGAAAGAAACAGTAAAACGATGATGCTTGGCGATTTAAGCCATATACAGGTAAAAGCTGATATTGATGAGCAAAATGCGGGATGGTTTAATCCAAAAGCGAAAGCTGTTGCCTATCCAAAAAATAACACATCCATTGCAATCCCTTTACACTTTGTAAGAATTGAACCCTACGTATTACCTAAGGTGTCTCTTACTGGCTCAAGCTCAGAACGCAGCGACACAAGAGTGCTACAAGTGATTTATTCCTTTGAGCAGCCTAAAGACTACAATCTCTATGTTGGGCAGCAGTTAGATCTATTTATTGAGAGATAAAGTCCCTATGCTTTGCAAAAACAAAGCGCTCTCACCTCTTTTGGACACCCCTCTTTAATGACTTCGGCAGAGCACTTAAGTGAGCTGCCTGTTGTACAGACATCGTCGATGAGAAGAATTCTCTTATCGTAAATTTCATGTCCTTTCACAAGAGAAAATAACTCATTGCTAAGTTCATGGCGCTTTTCTGCCGTAAGTCCTGCCTGGCTATAATCACCGCTTGCTCTTTTGACAACCTCTTTAAGAGGACGCTCTAATAGCTTGGCGATGACTTGAGCAATTAAATAGCTTTGGTTATATCCCCGTTCGACCTTTTTTAAAAAGGGGATCGGCATCGGCACGATGTAATCTGGCATTGGCCATTGCAATTTAAGAAATTGGGTTGTCATAAGCGCCCCAATTCCATTTGCAAGATAAAATTGCCCTCCATACTTAAATTTTTTTACAAGAGTTGCAGGCGCTTCTAAGTAGTCATAAACTGCAGCGATTCGATCACATGCCGATTTTGCCTTTGTACAACTAAGAGCGCAAGATTCCGTTTCACCAAAGCAAAATGGGCATCTAGTTTCTGGATCTATCGGAACAAGCTGCTGAAGGCATACCGGACAAAAGAGACCTTTACTCACCGCTTGCGATTCGCTGCAATGCAGACAACGCATTGGATAGATAAGATTGCCTAATCTATCGATGAGTGAAAGGAGTGTGTTGCCAAATTTCATACTAGACCTCTTGCATAATCCAGTCCCTTACCTACTGGCTAATTCCATTCGCTTGCTAAAACATTGACATTGGTAAAAAAATGCGCTATATTTGTATCTATATTTTCTTTAAGAAGGTTTTATCATATATGCTGACATTTAATAAAGGCCAATGGGCTCTCATTTTGGGTGGATCGAGTGGGTTTGGTCTTGCAACGGCCAAAAAACTAAGTCAACAAGGAATGAGCATCTGCGTCGTCCATCGCGATAGGCGCGGCGCTATGGAGCGGATCGAGGCAGAATTTGACGAGATAAAAAAAGTAGCCCCAAATTTTATCGCTTTTAATGTCGATGCACTTTCAATTGAGGGCAAAAATACTGTCATTGATGGTTTAAAAAGCGCTATGGGTCATGAAGAAAAAGTGCGCCTTCTTTTTCACTCAATTGCGTTTGGCAATTTAAAGCCCATAGCCCCCGTAAAGCCCAATCAATCGCAAGAAGCCGCTATTGAAAAAATATGCGCCCTTTTAAACGTTAAAAAAGAGGACTTTGAAAAGGCGATAAGCGCTGCTGCTGATGACGAAATAGATGAAATTGCCCCCTTTATCAAATCAAATTATAGCGATCAGTTCATCGATGATGAAGATATGGCGCGCACCATCTACAGTATGGGGACAAGCCTTCTGACTTGGACGCAAGATCTATTTAACCAAAGACTTTTTTGTGAAGACTCAAGGATTCTTGCGATGACAAGTGAAGGCAATGAAGTTGCCTGGAGAGGCTACGCGGCTGTTTCAGCTGCTAAGGTTTCCCTGGAAGCTGTTGTAAGATCGATCGCGACAGAATTTGGCCCCTATGGCATTCGCGCTAACGCAGTCCAAGCTGGCGTCACCGATACACCGGCTTTACGCGCTATTCCCGGTAGCTTGAAGATGAAGGCAGCAGCAAGGCAAAGAAATCCCTTTGGCAGATTGACAACGCCTGCTGATGTTGCCGGCTTTATTGCTTTGATGTGTACAGATGAAGCGCGTTGGGTTAATGGGACAATTCTTCGAGTCGATGGCGGTGAGCATATTGGATCATCTTAGTATTATAAGCGCAGCTGCAGCGCACCCTGAAACCATCATCGATAACACCTTTTTAGAGTCTTTAGATATCGGCACATCCAACGAATGGATCATGGAACGCGTTGGAATTGTGACTAGACGCACAATTTTGCCACTTGACTACATCAAAACAACGCGCAATGTCAATCCACTGGCTGCAAAAGAAGCAGCGAATACTACCCTTACTCAGCTTGGCAAAGATGCGGCCTTAAAAGCGCTTCAATATGCAAATATTCAGCCGCAAGATGTCGGGCTTGTCATCCTTGGGATGAGTATTCCTGAAATGTATATCCCTGCTAATGCGTGCCTAATTGCAAATGAGCTAGGCATTGAAGCTAAGGCGTTTGATTTAAATTCGGCCTGCTCGAGCTTTATGGCGCACCTGCATTTTATAAATAGCATGAAGCAAGAGGCCCTTCCGGAGTATATTCTCTTAATTCAAGCTGAAATATATACCACAGCGATAAACTATAACGACCGCAATTCTGCAGTCCTTTTTGGCGACGCGGCAAGCGCGCAAGTGTTATCTCCACGGCGCCTTGGAAAAGGGCGCATTCAACAAACGAGTTTTGATTCAGATCCCTCTTCTTGGAATAAAATCTATGTAGCGCCAGGCGCACATTTTGTTCAGCAAGGAAGCACTGTGCAGCGCTTTGCCATTCAAAGGACTGTGTCAACGGCAGAAGCGCTTATTAAAGATTATGTAAATAGAGATAGCCTTTATTTTATTGGCCATCAGGCAAATCTTCGAATGCTTGAGTCCTCTTGTGCTCGCTTGCAAATAGATCCATCAAAACACTTTTATAATGTCGATAGATACGGCAATTGTGGAGGCGCCGGCGCCCCAAGTGTCTTGGCAGAAAAGTGGTATTCCTTTAAAAAGGGGGACACCCTCGTGACTGCAACAGTTGGAGCCGGCTTAAGTTGGGGCGGATCCCTTATCTACTTTGGAGATGATGAATGAAATATAGCCAATTCCTTCAAAAGACCTCTTTTAATCAAGCAGAACTTCTTGGCCTTGCGCATGGCTCTTTGCAAGGAGAAGATTTCCCCAGCGATTTAGGGAGACTGCCGACTCCTCCGATGCTGATGATCGATCGGATCATTAATATCTCTCGCGATCCCGCAGCAAGAAAGATTGTAGCCGAGCAAGACGTAAGACTTGATGCATGGTTTTTTCAGTGCCATTTTCTTTCTGATCCCGTACAGCCGGGATGTTTAGGCGTCGATGCGGTCTGGCAGCTGCTTGGATTTTACTGCGTAGCATCAGGTGCTCTTGGTACTGGACGCGCCCTTGGCAGCAAAGAAATAGGCTTTTTTGGGCAAATACGCCCACATAATAAGATCGTGCGCTATGAGATCGATATCCGCAAATACCAACAATTTAGCACTGGCAATGCGATGATTGTCGGATCTGCCAAGGTTTTTGTCGATGGGGAGCATATCTACGACATCCGGGATGCAAAGGTTGGCACTTTCGATAAGATTAGGTATGACAACTACCCCTTTGCCAATCCGAATGCTATAGGCAAGGCCACAAGCGCAAGCGATGCCTAGCCGAAGTTTACGAGTTATGAAACGCCACCTGACGCAACCTTTTGACCATGCACTTGTCGCACATCCGCAAGGTTAGAATCAATGGCTACTGGCATCTTGCTGAAATTACAGATAAGACAAAACGGCTGCTTGCCAAGTTGGATTGTCATATTACGTAATTGTCGGCGGAGTTAGGGTTTAAACTTCAGCTAGAATTTTTGGATTTGCCCACCAGTTCATGACAAGCCTAAGATTGCTGTTATTGGCAAAGGAAGATTCTACACTTGAGCTTGAGGGTTCATTACCACTCCAAGACATGGAGTCAGCAGCTCCTAGAATAACGAGTCGACCTTGCTTTTCAAATAGACTAGGATCGATCTTTTGTCCTGATAAAGTGGTTTTAGGGTCAAAGTCGCAAGTATCGCCCTCTTGCGTCCATACCAGGTGAATATTTCTTTTATTGGCTTCTTGTTGTAATGTGGCTATTAAATCTGAAGGCATTGCAGCAAGCTCGCCATATCGAGGGAACTCAATAACGCTATTAGCTGGGATAACTTTAATGACTTCAATGTAGGCTAAAAGCATGGCATAAACCACCTCAGAGCGAAGGCTACCCGCACGGTCAGTCTCAGCAAAGAATCCCCCCCCAAATAAAATAGCCTTTAAATAAAAAGGTTCATGCTTAATCCGCTTCAAAATGGTGGGAATCACAAGCTCTAACATATAAATATTGCTTGCAGTTTGAAAAGCTTGCCGATTAAATAAAGCGCCATCCTGCAAGATCACATAAGGCGCCTTATAATTACCACTGTCTAATGGAGTGCATTCATTTGGTTGAATGTTTAAATAAGCTGGAATCTGTTTTCCTGAATAATACTGGGGGAAAAGGGGGTCCCTTACTGTAGGTGCGCCTTCTTTGATAATAAAATCGGAAGCTTCTAATTCATTTAGGTCAATTTTTCCATCTGCATAGGTGAAAGCACCTCTTCCATACTTTTCAAATTGTGCCCCTACCGTTTGTATATACAGAATGCGATACGCCCTTGGCAGGTGAACGCGTATGGACCCATATCCCCCTTTTGCCGTGACTGTAACGTAGGCTGAAGCAAGAAGGCCAGCGCGGCTCATTCGGCGCTCCTCATCGGAAAGCAAGAGTCTATCATAGGCTGCAATGTCGTCTAAGGCCTCTTTAGAATAACCCCCTAAACCGGAATATGTTCCAAGTGTCGGATCCTTACAATAGAGTCTTTGATCGTTGCTGCGGAAACGGTGTTTTTCATTGCCTGCATTATATTCGATGTTTCCATCTGGGGGAACATAGGCAGAGCGGGAATATTGTAAGCCATTCGGACGAAGGACTTGTTTATCTCCTTCTGTAGTGACAGCAAGCTTATGTGTGAGCAAACGAGCGACATTGACTTTTCCAGCTATAGAAGGGTGAATGGTCATTTCAAATGAATCTCTATCTGCTTGCAGCGTTGCTTTCTCAAAGGCAGGGCCTGTCATGAGTTGAGGAGCTGAAACTCCTAACATATCAAAACCGGAAAAGTAAGGAACTTTAGGACAATAGTTGTCCCCATTATGAAATTCAGGCACTAGCATCCAAAGAGGGGCGTCTTCTTTATTCACAAGATCGAGCTCTCTTGCCACTTTAAGCTGCGCTTTAGAAAATGGGGGAATGAGTTCTAAGTATTTAAGTAACAATTGAAGGTGATAATCTCGCATTTTGGGGATTTCTAGCGCATCTGTCTTCACTGCGTTGCCTCTACCTCCCCTTAATCCTTGGCTCGTTTGGGCGATATGAGCTGACACTTGTCCTCTTCTTCCTGGTACTTTTAAGACAGGTTGAGGAGAGGAGGAGGTTTGCTTTTTATAAAATGGGAATTCTGTTGTATGGGATTTATTATCCAGACTTTCTTGTACCCAGGTAGTGAGTGTATCATTGGCGACTATAAAGCTATCCACACCTTCTGCTGTAAACCCAAAAAAGGAAGCTATTTGTCTGATATTTTGGATGATAGTTTTGGCTAGTTCCTCTTTCTTCAGTAAGAAAAGAACGCGGACTTCTTGAAGGAGCTTTTTTTCATATTCTATCAGATGGGGATCAGATGCTCTAAATGGTTCAAAAATAGCGTGGTCAATGAAGCCGTCAGCCTTAATTCCCAACTCTCTTAAAGCATCCATCACCATTTCAATAGTGGGAATAGCGTGAAAGCATATTTTATTTTCTGGTAAGCCATTCGTAAGAGCTGAGAGTAATATTTCTTCAAAACGATGCACTTCAAAAATAGGAATACGCCAAGAATAAGGTAAGCCTACACGATTATCACTTTTTGCAGGCTCAAGTTGCATGCAGTCTAGATGTTTATTTAAACCGATATGTTGCGCAATTTGCTGCATCTCTTGACTTCCCAAAAGCATGTCAATTCCTCCAGGAGTTATCCCAAGGATTGGCCAAAACAAGCGCACCTTTGTCACAATCTCTTTAACATGCGTAAAAGTGTTATCTCCATAAATTTGAAATAAAATAGCAGCTTGCAAAGCCCTTGAGAGCACTTTGGAAAAATCTGATTTTTTGTTATCGCTTACATCGAATACATCTGCAATTTTAGGGTCGAAAGTCAAGTCTTTAGCAGTAAAGGAAAGGCCTAAAAACCTTTTCATATTATGAATTAAAGTCATTTTTAAATACTCATGGAGCACTTTTTCATTTAGGATATGAGCGATATCTGATGGCGAAAAATGAAGATCGGGCTGTTTGGCGTTTCCGTTTTCTGTTTTAAAGAGCATTGGAAAGACTAAATGGAGATTATCAAGTATCCGAACAGGCTCAAAACTTACGCCATTTCCTTCATCGACTGCAACTGTCATTTGCCCCATGATATTTTTCATATTGAACATCAATAATTGCAGCTCAAATAAGGATTTAATAGGTCCAAAATCTGGAAGTGAGCAAGTCATGGCTTGAGCCATCTCTTCTGTGATGCCTGCATTTTCAAGAGCAAGTGAGAAGCGACTTTTTCGATCGGTAATGGGTTTAATTTCACTTATTGCCCCTGTGATGCTTAGTAAAAGTTTATCTGGAGTGATCTCTTCAAGCTCATTGGTGGCACCTTTAAATTGGAAGATGGGAACAAAAATTCCTTTTTTTCGGCGGATTAAATCTTGTAATAAGAAAAGACTTTTAAGCTCTTTGGAAAAGTTATCTGAATCGCTTTTGACGAAAAGAGCCGTGAAAAAATCGCGCTCAATAGCGCGATAGTAGGTCTGCTCATTCCAATCTACTTTTTTGCTGTTTTGGGTGGTAAAGCTACTTCGAACATCTTGTTTTTGTACTTCGTAATGGGATCGGTCAGGATGGACATTATAAGTTACGTCTTGAACTGAGCCTCCATTTCTTACGACAGAAGAGAGCGCCTTCAAAAGACCCTGTTGAGCTTTTAAAGTGTGTGTTCCATCTAGTTGACGTCTTCCTTTATGATGTTGAAATCCGGATCCAGCGGTTCCTGCATTGCGGTGAAAACCAACACCAAAATCGCCCTCACCTACCCGCGTTGGATCCAGAAGAAGCCCCACTGTGTCTTTATCAAATTCGCAAAAAAGACGTATAGTAAGAGGATCAAGCGTTTTTGGCCAAAGTGTTGTCGATAAAATATCATTTTCCATCGAATAGCGATGTCCAATAAAATCGCGCACTTCTCTCATATCGGCGACACGCCCCAGCAATAAACCTTTTTGGTGGAGGTTGCGAATGCGATCCACTCTTCGGCTGTAGTCTAAAAGTTGAGACGTTGCCAGGGCTTGGTCTTGACGATGTAACGTGTTATAGCGATACTGCTGATAACCTTTCCAAACGGAATATGCCCAAAGACTTAAATAGGCAGGCTTTTTTTTTCTTCCATAAAGTGGGGGCTCACGATTTCCTTTTGCCGGACCATTAGTTGAAGTAAAGCTGCAAGGACGAAAATCTCCTTCTTTTAGAATAGACCCATCATTTTTGTTAACTTGAGTTGAAGCTATGTTCATTCCAGCAAGCGTTGTCCGAATATCATCGGCATAAGCGGCATCTCCTGAAAAACTGGTATCGTAAAACAGTTTACCAAGTATTTGTTCATCGTTTGCAAAGTTGGCTTTAATTTGATCGATGTCCATTTTTGCAGATAGGATGTAACCACATGCGTCTAATGTAAAAAAGGGATTCAACATATCGATAAGAGGTTTTCTTTTTTCCATTAGTTCTGAAGGTAGAGCAAGTTCAGAAGATAAGGCTGTATTTTCTGTACCTACAGCTGTATCTGTGGCAGGTGTACAAGGTAAAGTAAGAGTGTTATTTGTCTGCAATACGGCATCAGGTTGTGGATGAATATGAGTAGAGATCGCTTGTTGAGCTACGGCATCAACCTTCATGGGAGTTGCAACGGTGGCTGCAGTGGGATCATTTTCTCTCTTAATTGGCTTGACTTTACGTCCAAAAAGCTGCGAAACGCAACCTATAATCCCATTCCAAACATAAGAAAAGAAACGGATGATGCAGTGTTTTTGTTTCTTATTGGCACAGGCTTGCCCTGTAAGGGTAGGATCGCATCTTGTTCCACTATCTCTTGTTTTTACCTGCATTGTAAGTGACGACATAAAAACCTATTTAAATAAAACTATAAAAAAATATAGTGCCGTACTATTGTTTTTACGTCAATAAAAATATTAATAGCCATAAATAACACACATTCACTAATAGTTAATAAAACTAAAGCTTGACAATTAAGTTAGTTTATTGCAATAAAATTATATTGTAGTTAAATTTATTTTATATAAAGGTATAAAATTTATGAGTTTACAGCCTACAGCCCAATACTCTCACGCTTCTTTGACGTCTGCTTTACCAGCTACACAATCAAATACTGGGTTACCACTTATTCAGCATTGGCTACGTAAAAAAGTTCGAGAAAATAAGGATTTTGCCATTTATCACTATATGAACTGCCGTTCTTAGCCGGAGTTTACTGCAAAACGCTTTTTTGCTCATCACTCAGGTCTTCTAGAATGATCAGGCGATTCTTGATTGCAGGATCAATATTAGGATCTACCTCCAAAGATTGGATAGCTTCTCTTTTCCCTACAACGACAACTGTTGGGTCATTAAATGTAATGTGATGAAAGCTTTCCGACAATGGTACTTGAAATGGATTTAAAAGATGGAACTCTTGCCTTACCGCAGTGGCTTTTGAAAATGTCCCTTCCCATGCCAAACGAACGCGCGGGTTTCCTACAAGGATAGCAATGGGACCATAAAACCAACGGACACCATTTTTTTCGACGCGTATATCGGAAGACAACCTATGTGTGTCATTGCCAAAAATTTTATTTCTTATGGTGTTTATTTGAAATGCCAATCGATCTTTATCAAAGCGTTCCGTTAAGCAATGGTCATAAATGTCTCGAAGTGTGCGATCAATTAGCCTTCCTTGCGCCTCATCTGCTTGATAAGTAATGGTTTTTTTGGTTTTTCCAACTAACTGTTCAAATAGAGGAGATGAGTCTTCAGGAGTCATCATGCCTTCGATTGTGCCTTTGTTTCTTTTGGGCCGCTCATTTTCCTCTGGCCAATCAGCAAGCACGTCCATATCATATATTCCTCCTGGGAAAGGGCTGACGCGGTGGTTGCCAGGGACATAGAATTTGACGAAAGATTCATGATTGTCTTCAATGCGATGTTCTGGAAAGTGCTGCTCTAAAACCTTGAGTATACCCGAATCCAATGTAAAATCGGGAATGACAAAGCAATTGCGATAAGGCACATCACACCCTTCACATTCCATAGTAGAGTCAAATTGAGGGAGGTGTCCTTCACAATCCTTGCATGTATTATAAATGAAAAATTGATTCCCATTTCCACAGGGTCTAAATTGCGTTGAAATAGAGCGCAGCGCACCAATGGAAGATTCGTGTTCGACACTTCCCTTTAATCTGAATACCTCTTCAGCTGAGCGCAGAGTTTTTTCTTTTAATATTTCAGATCCGTGACTTGTCGCATGTGAAACAAACTCGAGACTGTGATTTGTCCACCATTCATTAAATAATCCCACAGAATTCATATCGGTGTCCATCTTTTATTGTTAATGATGTATCATTATAGCAATAAATATTAAATAAATCAATATAAAATTTAAATTAAAACAATGGAAAAGTGCCTCATCACGCAAATATTCTTCCAATAGAACCTATAGCATAATTAGCTTT
>Ga0206944_1015_pt1 | contig 40555 bp, 34 predicted proteins | sample Alteio_BWOrgHeat_4_FD_152978 | JGI IMG/M metagenome (GOLD analysis project Ga0206944, IMG submission 152978) | Enriched cells from forest soil in Barre Woods Harvard Forest LTER site, Petersham, Massachusetts, United States -... | ecosystem: Environmental > Terrestrial > Soil > Temperate forest > O... | reverse complement strand
TGCAGTGGGGCGGGACATTCCCAAGTGGTGAAGGACCGCCCCACTGCAAATGATTCTGGTTCAAGAGATTGTGTCAAGTTAGCGTCTCCAACTGCCGTTTTTAGGTTTAAAAGAATACAAGATGAAAAATAAGATTGAAGCAAGGATTAATTGGGAAGAGCAGTGGGCGCTGCATGGTAAAGGCTATTGCAAAGGTTTTTTGCGGGTGTCATTACAAGAGTATGCTCAACATGCCAACAGAGAATTACTTTTAAAACCAGGTCCTGGATTTGGCGATTTATCTCATCCAACGACGCGCTTTGTCTTAAAGCTAATGGAAAGTTATGTGAAAGGGGTAGACGTGATCGATCTTGGCTCAGGTTCTGGAATATTGTCTTTGGCGGCATGTGGGATGGGGGCAAAAAGGGTATGGGGTATTGATATCGACCCTCAAGCAATCGAGCACGCTAGTGTTAATGCGGTGCATAACAATATGAGCGATAAAGTGTCGTTTTCATTGCATCCACCCTCATTATCTGGGCGCTACACATTGTTGATGAACATGATTTATAGCGAGCAAATCATTGCTTGGGCAAGCCTTGGCATCTTGCAAGATCAAGTCGATTGGATTGTCATTTCGGGTCTTTTAATAGAGCAAAAAGAGCTATATTTAAACCTTTGTGCGCAATGGCACTGGGAGCTTAAGGATGAACTTCAAGAGGACGGATGGCTTGGTCTTGTTTTGCGCAAGAACTCTGGCTAGGTCTTAAGTGCTTATCTCATTTTACGTTATCACTTTCATCTCATTTTTATTTTTTTTTATGTCTAAGATGACTTCATTTAAGCGCTCCATAACTTTTAGAGTATCATCGTGTTTAGGGCCGTGAATAGACATCTCAAGCGGCAAAAGTTCTTTGTACACACGTTCTGCATCTTCTAATTTACCAAGTACTCTATAAGTACTTGCAAGGCTTCTCATGGGCGTTAGTATCGTAACGTGGCTATTCCCATGCGTGTTCTTAATCTGCACAATTAAGTCCTCATACATTTTTTCTGCATCGTTAATAGCTCCGAGTTTATAAACGGCGGTGGCCAAGCGATGTGTAGCGGATAACGTGCTATGGTGATCAGGTCCACAAAAAAAGACTAGCCAATCGCGTGCACGGCTGTAAAATGCCTTTGCCTCTTTTACTTGATTGCGAGTTTCATGGGTATACCCATCTTTTAAAAGTTCATCGATGATCTCTTCAGCTTCTTTAGTCCTTTTTTGCTGGAACAGCACTTTTGCTATATGACATCTAGTGTTAATCACTTTTGCATCGGAAGGACCATGTAACTCTTTTTGATGAGCGAGCAGTAAGCGAAGGATACCATCTGCGATGAAGTATGACTCGCTCTCTGCGTGCACTTTGGCCAACTCTTCAAGCGTTTGAAGGGTTGACTCGTTTTCTATGCCATATTTCTTGAGTTTGCTTTGATACACCCCTTCCAAAATAGTAAGTGCCTCATCGAAGTTTCTTCGACTTGCCTCTGTTTTTGCCATTTCTTCAAGTGTTTTAAGAGTTAAAGGGTGTTCTTCACCAAGTAGCGTACATTTGACCTGAAATACTTCTTTCAAAAGAGTGAGAGCTTCATCGAATTTTTCACTAGCCACAAGACTTTTAGCTTCATCTAGCTGTAAGTTAAACGAGTTTGAAAGCCATTTCCATTTTTTTTCCTGGATGGGGCTAGAACTTGAGCGCGAAGAAGAGGAGGGGGGGCTTGATTGACTTAGTTCGCTCTCATTTGATTCGCATGAATCTGGATTTAGAATGGCGACTCCTACGCTATGTACATCTTCGTCTTTCATTTGGATGTAGGGCCCATGTTTTAGCGAGGGTCCATTGATTGGGACGAATCCGATGGTTCTAACATCTTGCGGAAAACTAGATCTTCTGTAACCAAGAAAACTCAGCATATTTTCTCCTTTGTGTGTGCAAGTCTATTACAAAACTATCGATTGGCTGCATTTTAGATGATTTCACAATGATTTCACAATAATTCGCTCAAGGATTCGTTAAAATCTGCAGTTTTGTAAACGACTTCATAGATTTTATTTTAATCGATTGCCGGGATTTGGCGCTACAAAAAGTTTAAAATGATCTGTTGCCAAGCAGAATTGCCGAGTGAGAGCGCACAATAAAAATTTCATCTTCAACGCATGGCGCCTCCTTCATTTCATAAAAGTCGTGCGGCGATTGTTGAAAGGTGTTGACGATCAAGTGCCATTTTGTTCCCTCTGTTGGCTTTGGCAGCTTGCAATAAACATCGCACCTTTCAGCATTAAATGCGGCATAAAGATCACTTGTCTTCTCTTGATTTGTCTTCTCTTGATTTTTGAGTGTAAAGGCAAGAAAGGGATTGGGCCTATTCCAATCTACTTTTAAGGGTAGAATTCCATGCCAATCGATATCTTCAGCAGTGAGAAAACGCTTCTTCTTTAATAGGGGATTTTTCTTTCGAAATTGAATAAGTGAGGCAAAAAAACGGGCAAAATTGTCATAGGATTTTTTTTCAAGAATGTCCCAGGCAAACCAATTGAGTTCGTTATCATGGCACCATGTGTTATTATTGCCAAATTTACTTGCGCCGTATTCATCGCCCATTAGGACCATCGGAATCCCTTGCGATAACATCAGGGCTAGATGAAAATTACGGATTTGGCGCGCTCTTAGCCGCATGATTTCTGGATCATCGGTTTGGCCTTCGACGCCGCAATTGTCGCTTTCATTTTGGTTCATTCCATCTAAGTTGTCTTCTCCGTTGTTCATGTTGTGTTTATAGTGATAAGAGGTGAGATCTGCCAAGGTAAAGCCATCGTGCGCAGTGATAAAATTGAGACTTTTTAAAGGCGATTGATTGGGGTAAATATTTTCTGAGCCGCTTATGGCTCTTGCAAAAGCGCCATGGGAGTTAGGAGTGCTTCGCATAAAGCTGCGAATGGAGTTTCGGTATTGATCGTTCCATTCGGACCATCTCGATGAATGAGGAGCAAATGAGCCTACTTGGTATAGGCCAGCTGCATCCCAGGGTTCTGCGATTAATTTAGTTTTAGAGAGGATCGGGTCTTTTGTAATTGCATCAATAATGGGCGCGCTTATTGTTGGGATACCTTGGCAATCGCGACTAAAAATGGCTGCTAGATCAAAGCGAAAGCCATCGACGTGCATTTCACTTACCCAAAAGCGAAGCACATCAATAATGAACTCTTGGACGATAGGTTGATTGGCATTAAGCGTATTGCCGCAACCTGTGAAGTTAAGGTATTTCTCATCATTACGCACGTAATAGATATCGTTATCGATCCCTTTAAATGAGAGGATAGGACCAGATTCATCGCCTTCTGCTGTGTGGTTAAAGACAATATCTAAAATCACTTCGATCCCATTTTGATGCAAGGCTTTTACCATTTGCTTGCATTCGATTTGCGCGCTTTGACTTGACGTTGCATAGCGATTCATCGGGGCAAAGTAGTTAACGGTGGAATATCCCCAAAAATTATACAAGTTTCCCTGCATTTGTTTTTTTTGTTTGGCGTATTCCGTTTCGTCAAATTCTTGAATAGGCATAAGTTCAACGGCATTGATTCCCAAAGAGAGGAGATGAGGGATCTTTTCTATTACTCCCAAAAAAGTTCCTGGATGGGTTGCACAACTTGAAGGGTGTTTTGTAAACGCCCTGATATGCATTTCGTAAATAATAAGATCGTTTAACGGATGACAAAGAGGTAGATCGCCCTCCCAATCGAAATGGCGATCCGGCGCAATTTCACCAAGTGGAAGATAGCCTTTTGCTCCTTTGCCCCAATCGTGATCAGTAGCGATCCTTTTTGCATAAGGATCTAAAAGAAACCCTTGCTTTTCAGAAATAGGCGGGTCAATTTTAAAAGCGTATAAGAACAGCTCTGGTTGCATCATTCCGATAAGTTCTACATGCCAAACGCTGCCTGTCTTATGCACCTGATCTAATAAGGAGATCTCTTTAACCAGCTCTTTTGATCGATTGAATAGACAAAGCGTCACATTTTTTGCATGAAAAGAGACTAAGGCAAAATTAAAGACGCCTTTCTTTAAGTCAATGACTGAGACGCCATAGGGAAGCGGTCTACCGGATGAGGTGGTAATACAAAGAGGTTCCATGGATTTTAAGTATATTCAGATAAATTCTTTCTGTACAATTAAATTGAGAAGGTGTACAAGTAGAGATCGTTAGAAATAAGAGGCGCTTTTTACATTTAAGGCGCTATTTAGAACTTACCGTCAGGAGGATAGATCATGTCGTTTGAAAATGCTAAACAAAATCTTAAAGAGTTCGGCAAGGAGCTTGGACTTGAAGGATTAGAATTTGATGAAAACAACACCTGTATTTTAGGTATCGATGATGAGTTTTCTCTACACCTTACCTATGAACCCAATGCAAAGCGCCTTTATTTATATTCTCCTCTTCTTGACGGATTGCCAAGAGATGATAAAACAAAACTTCGCCTTTATGAGCGCCTTCTTGAAGGTTCAATGCTCGGAGGTCAAATGGCAGGCGGTGGAACAGGTGTAGCTGTGCAAGAGGAACTTATCCTCATTCATTGCACACTTGACATGGAACATGCCGTTTCATCGGCTTTAAGAGCGTTTGCTCCCCTTTATGTCGAGACTGTGGAAAAGTGGAGAAAAATATGCACTGAAATTTGTGAAGGGCGCGACGATGCTTCTAAAGCAGAAGCCAAACCTTCTGCATTTACGCCTCCAAAGGGCGGTCAAGGTGGTAAGCCTGGCCAAGGTTTCATTAAAATTTAAAAGTTAGTCTTTAAAAAGCACAAAAAAAACTAAAGAGGTAGTCATGAATATCATTCAAATTTTAGGGCGCGTTGGACGTAAGCCAGAAACTCGTTTTACTCAATCAGGTCTTAAGGTGACCTCATTTTCTCTTGCAGTCAATGTCAAAAAGGGGGGGCAAGAAGAAACTGTATGGTGGCGTGTGACAGTTTGGGGCGATCGTTTTGATAAGATGCTTGCCTTTGTCGATAAGGGATCAGCTCTTATCGTGATCGGAGAGATGGCCAAGCCCAATATTTATACCGATAAGAATGGCACTCCGCAAGTGGGTCTTGAAATGACTGCCGATATCATTAGATTTGTTCCTTCAAGCAATCCAGAAGGGCGCCAAGCGCAAGATGGCCACTCAACGCATCAAGCGGCAAATGCAACACCTGGCTACGCTTCACCTCAGCCCCAACACCATGGAGCGCCTAAGGACAATTTCGGTGATTTTGAATCTTCAGAAGCCTTTGGCTCATTTGGACAGCCCGGAACTGCACCTCGTTACGCTTCTAATGCTCAATCGGATGATCAGCTTCCGTTTTAATTGCTGAAACGTTGAATTAGATTTCTTGCAAACTGCTTAGGGATCGTTACGATCCCTTAATTGGCAGCTTTGCAAGAGTCTTCAATTTCATGAGCCCCTAAGGTACCCAAAATACTTGTTTTTAAGTGCTGTCACACTATTTTAGGAAAGTTACTTATGCATATCGACATTAAAAATTCTTTAAAATCTAGAGATAAGGCAGACCTTCTCGTCATTCCATTTTGGAGTGATCAAAAAGGCAAGGGTAGTAACGGAGATAGAAAAAAAGGAGATGAAAAGAAAATTGTTAAGCCCTCTCTTGATCTTGGTACTTTGCAAGAGATAATGACAGCTCCTTTATCATCTGGCGATTTTTTGGCGAAGGAGGGCGATTTACTGATTCATTACTTAGAAGGTCAACCTGAGCCGCGCGTTTGCCTTTTGGGACTTGGAAAACAAGGAGAAGTCAATGCTGAAAAATTAAGGAAAGTCTTTGCAAAAGTGACAAAAAGGTGCCATCAGTTAAAAATTTTAAATATAAACGTGGCCTTGCCAGAGATTTCTGGTATAGAAAAAATCGAACTGATTGAAGCCATTCTCGATGGTCTTCTTTTGCCCAATTATCACTTTAATGCCTTAAAGAAGGTGTCTAAAGATCTCTTGCAACCGCTGGAAAAGATCACATTAATTGGAGCTACAAAAGCAGATCTCGTCGTAGCTGAAAAGTGCTCTGCAATTGCAGAGTCTATCGATATGGTCAGAGACCTTGTGAATGGCAATGCCGACGATATAACGCCGCAATACCTTGCAGCTGTTGCAGAAGGGTTGCAAAAGACATGCAAGCACGTGAAAGCGCAATGTTTTGATAAAAAGAGAATTAAAAAGGAAGGAATGGGGCTATTGCTCGCCGTTAATCAAGGCTCGCACGTCGATCCAGCATTCATCATCGTCGAATATAAAGGCAATCCAAAATCCAAAGAGATGACAGCCATTGTTGGCAAGGGGATCACTTTTGATACAGGAGGATTAAATCTTAAAGGCACGGGACATATGGAAGATATGAAGTGCGACATGGCAGGTGCAGCAGTCTCTTTAGGCGTCATCCATGCCGCTGCAACCCTTGGTCTTAAGGTTAACGTTACAGCCATTATCCCCTCTACTGAAAATAGCATATCCTCTCAAAGTTATAAGCCAGGAGATGTGTATACGGGATATACCGGAAAAAGTGTTGAGATTGGCAATACGGATGCTGAAGGAAGACTTGCACTAGCTGATGCCATTGGCTTTGCCATTGATAAATTAAAGCCTACACGAGTGATTGATCTTGCCACGCTTACAGGATCCGTTGTGGCAGCTCTTGGGCACGATATTTGCGGTATATATTCTAATGATGATGCGCTTGCTCATACACTTTTAGAAGTGGGGCAAACCACCGGAGAGTGGCTGTGTCGCCTCCCCCTACATGAAGACTACCGTGAGCTATTAAAGTCAGATGTTGCCGACATCAAGAGCACAGGAGGAAGAAATGCTGGTAGCATAACGGCCGCTCTTTTCTTAAAGGAATTTGTGGGAGGCACTCCTTGGGCACATCTTGACATTGCAGGAACCGCCTACGTTCCGGAGGCCAAGCGCTATTTTCCCAAGTATGCGACTGGTTTTGGGGTGCGTCTTTTGGTAAAGTTTCTTGAAACCTTATGCTAAACTTTGATTTTCAGTATCGCGATAGAATTCCAGTTGCCATTTTAGGGGCCACAGGTGCTGTAGGCCAGCGCCTTGTGGCAATGCTTGCAGAGCACCCTTGGTTTAGGATTGTATCGCTTACTGCAAGTGAAGCCAATATTGGAAAAAAGTATACAGAAGCTGTACAATGGACACAGCCCTCACCGCTACCTGCAGCAGTTGCTAGTATGCAATTGCAAAGGGGAGAGCCGAGCATTGAGGGTGTCATCGCTTTTTCAGCGCTTGATTCAAGCGTTGCCTATGAAGTGGAAAGTGCGTTTGCAGAAAATGGGTATATCGTTGTCTCAAATACAAGTGCCTACCGCATGGACTGCACAGTGCCGCTACTTGTACCAGAAATTAATTCTTCCCATCTTGAATTGCTAAAAATTCAAAAATTTAAAAAGGGTAAAATTGTTGCCAAGCCTAACTGCACGGCAATCGCTCTCTCTTTAGCTTTAAAACCTCTTTATGATACATTCGGCATAAGTGCCTTGCATGTCATGACAATGCAGTCTATCTCTGGAGCTGGTTTTCCGGGTGTTCCAAGCCTTTCAATTCTTGGTAATGTGATTCCCTATATTCAGGGAGAGGAAGAAAAGGTCGAAACAGAACCCCTAAAAATATTGGGCAAATACGACTCTTTGCAAGTGATCCCGGCTTCTTTTGCAATAAGTGCCATGACAAACCGAGTGCCTGTGATCGATGGGCACACTTTGTGCGTTTCAATAAAGCTAAAAAATAAGCCTTTGAAAGAAGACCTTATCCTTGCATGGGAAACCTTTACAAGCGAGCTTAAGATGCTCCATTTGCCATCGGCTCCTGAAAAGCCTTTAGTCTATTTTTCGCAAAAAGATTATCCTCAACCCAAATTCCATATCGATTTAGAAAGGGGGATGGCAGTTGCAATTGGAGGACTTAGGCCATGTCCTCATCTTGACTACAAATTTACAATCTGCTCAAATAATGTCGTAAGAGGGGCAGCAGGTGGGGCCATTTTGTCTGCCGAATTGTTGCTAAAGAAAGGGCACATTTATTGGTAATTTTGAAATACTTTCTGGATCGTATTTCCTATCTGATGCCGGCGTTTGTTTAGCAATTTCTTATGTAAAACAGGATCGATTTTGATACCACGCTCCGTAATGCCAGCTACAGTCTCAGTAAAAAAGAAAGCTTGAGGAAATATCACTACGGTATAGTCATGCAGCAATTCGGGAACTAAGCTGAAATTGGAATTAGGACGAATTAAAATGTCATAGTGAAAAAGAGAAAAAAAATCTTCTAATACATTGAGTGTTTCATTATTTTCCGATTTTCTATAGTGCCATGTTAATTTTAGATCTGAAGGCAACAGATTTTTAATTCCCTTCACCATTTGAGCAGGGCTCACAGCATCTGTAAACACCTGCACATGAAGCATCTTGTTTGGGAAAAGTGCTGCCACATCTTTTAGGGAGTCGGCGTAATAAGAGCTTGGTGGGAATTTGGCGCCCCAACAGAGGGGCTTGTTCACATCATAATTTCCCCCCTCACGAACATGTATAGCAATACTTATCGCATTCTTCGGAGGAAGAGTCAATGTTAAGGGTTTTTTTGAAGAGATCATTTCTAAAGCAAGTTTTCTGAAAACAGGATTTTTCCAGTCCACTTGAAATGGCTTTGGACCTTCCAAATCACTTTCTGGAAAGTATTCAACCATAAAACATACCGATTTGTCTTTGTACTGCTCAAGCATACTTTCGCTAGTGAAGCAAATTGTCTTGTCTGCTTCTTGTAAATGCATTTCTTTGTCATATAAAACTAAATCTTGGGCATAAGCGAAGGAAGAAAAATTGCCTTTTAAGGGAATGTTAAATTTATAAGAAATCCATTTGGCATGCAGGTAACAAATGAGGTCATCGCCAAAGCGGCCAGACTTTCCAAATGTGACGGACTGCTCAGCATTTAGCCAAGCCTTTAGAAACAAGGATAGAAGAAAAATACATTTAACAAGTTGCTTGTACATCGCTCTCCAGACTCCAGGGTTTGTTTTGTGTTTTTTTAGGCCATATATGGAAGGTGCGGCTCGATAATGCTCAACTTGAGCGTTTTATCCGCTTTAACAGGTTGTTTTGCAAAATACAAAAGGGTTTTTGTCTCCTATCTTTTCTGTCATTTTCAGGCTTATATGGAGCAATTAGAGCTTCATAGACCTTATCCCAGATCAGAAACGAGAAGCCGTTGGCATGTACAACGGAAGGGGATGACTGTGTAATCAAGCAGTATACTTGACGATTGATAGCATCAATTTCAACCTCATCTTCTTTTATATTAAATAATGGAAGAAATAGGTTACAATAATAATCCAATTCAAATAAGTTTCTGTCTTTTTTATTTTTGACATAGTAATACGATGTCATTGCTTGATCACACATTTTGGCGTCAATTGGTTGTAGTTTTGCAAGCCAATTTTTAATGTTTTTTACATAACCAATATAAGTTCCTGTATTGATGTATTTAAATCGTGTTGGGGCTGGGGGGTAATTGTTAATAAGCCACTTATCAGTCGGGTAACAATTTAGTTCGGCTGCAATTAAAAGAGGAGTTTCCATTTTGAGAAATTTGTCTAAAATTGTCTTTTTATTATCTAGAATAAGCACGTCAAAGGCATCAACGAACATTACTATCTCATCGTCTCCAAAATCTTTAAGATAGTTCAATGCGAAGATCAACTTTGTGCCATTGCCATGCCATGGTAAGCCTAATCCTACTACATCAAGATCAATGTCATTTTGTTTGCATGATTGTTTTAACTTTTCAAGGTTCGAATTAGAATGTGTAGAAACTGTAAATATGTGAAATTTATCTAAATTGTTATCAGCCTGAAGTGTAGTAAGCAAAAATAAAAAAATAGTGATGTAAAAAATAAGTGTACGCATAGTAATTTCCTTATATACCGAAAGTGTTTCAAAATTTGCAGCAATTCCCGCTGAATCATAAGTTTCTAAAAATGAACATATTGCATAGGTAGTGATCGTACATTATTTGACCCTTTTCCCGCATCTCGGGCGCCTGTTGCAAATTCCCTACTCTCAAGAGTATGTGAATTTGCAAAAGGCATCGATCTGCAAAAAATGGCTCAAAATTCGACTTCTCACTTCTCGGAGGTTCCCTGTCAGCCTCTTTGAGGCTGACAGGGAACCTCCCTGTGGGCCTGTCAGCGTCTTCACTTCTTGGCAGATTAACTGGATATCTTAGATTAAGCAAGGCATTTTATGTAAATTCAAAAAATTCCAGTCAGAAGTTATTGCTTTGAATATTATTTCTTTTTTGTGTTAACGTTCTCTTCAGATCCTCATCTGGTCTTACCGATCCCTCGTAAACTCCGGCTAGTGACTTACGTGGTAGAAAACAATTAGACGTTAAAGGGTATACACAATGAATAGAAATTATAGAAAATTTAGCTCGGTAATATTGGTATGCGCATTTATACTTACAACATTCCAATTATGTGCTTTGCAGTTGAAAAACTTCACACAAATAATGGCTCATAAAAAGAAAGGTGTTGTAAAAAATAAAGTATTTAGCGATCGTCAGAAAATTATTGTTGATAAAATGAAAGAGTTAATAAATAATAAAACGACGTCAGCAGAATACGGTGATGAATTTGTCAGGTTTTTAGAAAGAGAAAGTAGCCCGCAGAATTCGAATGTAATAATGCGATGCACAATTGATTCCAATTTATCGTATTCTAGCTATGTTGTTGGCAAATATATGCACTCTAACATGAATCAGGAAAAATGTATTCAGTTTGAACATTTTGTAAAAAAAGTAGCCATATCGGTAAACAAGCAAATGGATGTTTTTATTTCCCTTAACGATACATTTGGATTTTCACCTGAAACTACGGATTTTATAAAAAATCATATCATACTTCTTTCTTGTGAGAATCGGAAGGAAAAGGGATACGTTGCGATTCCAATACCTGACTTTTATACCACAGATCCCTCTAATCATAAACTGTTTAGTGAAAATATAAAAAATGAAATCCCATTTTTCGATAGAGAAAATAAGGCTAAATTTATTGGTCAACAAACATCTATATATAGTCGATATCGCAATACTCCAGAGTGGATCGAGAAGACGCCGAGATTAAAAGCTTTTCACTTAGCAAGAAAATACCCAGACCATCTCCTAGTTGATTTTTTAAGCTATCAAACGTGTGCTGATGAAGAGTACGTTAACTATATGTATAATACGTTTGGTCCACCAGCTCCTTATGAACCGATGGAGACCCTTGCTCAATACCGTTACCTTCTGAGTTTTGATGGATGTACATCCCCTTGGTTGCGACCAGAATTCATAATGCGATCCGGTTCCGTGCCGCTTTTTCAGACTCGATTTGAAAAATTTTGGACGATTCTTTTAGAAGATGGAGTCAATTATATAAAAATTAATGATGATGTATCAAATCTAGTGGATAGTGTTATATTCCTAAAAAACCATCCAGAATACGCTGAAAAAGTAGCAAGAAATGCACAGTCCCTCGGTCAAGATGTGTTGACCTCTGATTTTTTTAGAAGGTATTTAGAAGAATTGTTTAACGAAACAAATCATCAACAAAACAAGAAAAAATAATTATACCGATTAGAAAGAGGGTGGGAGTTGCAATTGACGGTTAGACAAATGAATAAATTGATTTTTTTCTCGATTTTGTAATAAAATCGAAGGTTTTCTATGTTTCACAACTTTTATCAGGAATTAATTATGTGCAAAAAATTGCTTTTATTTACACTGCCTTTATTTACAATATCTTTAAATTTATTACTCGGAAGCGTAATTGACCCAGACGTCAATTTGAATGTAACGTCAGAGCAATTAGAAAAGCTTTTCTTGCGAATTCAGGAAGAATGGACCCAATTTGGATCTGATGATCCGTATTGGTCAGTTCTAACTCATGATAAGTTCAAAATGAATACAATAGACCAAAAAATGAAAAACGAATTTTATGAATCAGGAAAAGGTGATTTCGATGTATTACAAGCCTACTGTACGAAGCATCATATTCCTCTTCCAAAAGGCAGATGTTTAGAATTAGGTTGTGGAGTGGGCAGAGTCACTCATTACTTGGCAAAACACTTCGATCATGTTGACGCTGTTGACATTTCTGCTCCTCATTTAAGGCTTTGTGATGAGAATTTAAAAGCACAAAGGATCAGTAATTTCACTCCGATCTGGCTTAACAACTTTCTTAATTTCAAGACCCAACTAGGAGAATACGATTGTTTTTATTCCGTTATTGTTCTTCAACATAATCCACCCCCTGTACAACAATACATGTTAAGTCTAATTTTAAGTAAAATCGCTCCCGGAGGAATATGTCTTTTTCAAATTCCAACCAGTCTTGATGGGTATAAATTTAACTGTGAAACGTATTTCGCTACGGAAAAAAATATGGAAATTCATTGTTTGCCGTTGCATGTGATTATCGATCTGTTAACAGAAAACAACTTTTCTATCATTGATATACAACGAGACAATGCTTTAGGAACCGATTCTGCCTCCTGTTCCCGCACCTTCTTTGTAAGAAAAAAAAATGAGTCGTAAAATCATGGAATTATGAATGGGGTCTAATAAGAAGTTGTTACATGAGAAAATGTATTATAAACAATATCTAAAAGGAGTTGTTAGATGAGCAAACGTATTATGAACAATGTGTCAAGTTAGCGTCTCCAACTGCCGTTTCTAGGATTAACCTAGATATTGTAATGGATTTTGTTAAAAATTATTTTAGAAACAAAAGTTTATAAAAATGATATTTATGAATTTTTTTAATCGTAATTTTATTGCTAGTGTTTATGTTGTTCAAATCTGCATTTTGTATTTATCAACTTTTCAGTTAACAGCCGCCATTTTTCCGTGTACAAATGACTTTGTGAACCTTGTCTGTAAACAAGCTCCTCAATGGATGGATGCACAAATTGAACAAGATTTTTCTTATTTTCGAGAAGGTATCTCACAAGAAAATATCGATGATACTTATACGAAGGTGGCGCGGCAGTTAGGTCAATCTAATACTCTGCGTATCACGGTTAAAAACAAGCAATTGATGACCCAAGGAACTCTTAATGATAGGGCCGAAGCAATTTTATCTGCTGTTAAATATCTCATCCAAAATGTGGGCCTTCCCGATGTCGATTGTATTGCTAGCCTTCACGATGGCTGTCACTATAAAAATACTTTGACAGCACCTGTTCTTGCCTTTGCAAAACATGTAGATGCCAATAATTGTGTTTTAATTCCTGACTTTGAAGGCCTGCAAGGGTATGAAGAAAGAGAATCGTTGCACAAGGATTTCCTTCAATCATATCCGTGGGATCAGAAAACAAAAAAGGTCTTTTGGAGAGGCGTTACAACTGGAGGAATGAATGAACTCGATACTTGGTTTAAATTACCGCGCGCTTTGTTAGTCTTAGAATCGTTTAACCATCCGAATGTGATCGATGCCAAATTTACGCAGGTATGTCAATGCAGTCCAAGCGCGTTTCAGTCAGAATTGGAAGAAATATTAGAATCGAAAAATTTGCTTGGAGCAAACGAGCCAATATCAAAGCACCTTGAATATAGGTATTTGGTTGATATCGATGGAAATAGCTGCACTTATTCTCGATGCTACTGGATCCTTCTTTCTAATTCTATGCTCTTTAAACCCGATTCTAAAAATATTCAATGGTATTATGGGGGGCTGATTCCGTATGTAAATTATCTTCCCCTTAAGGCAGACTTGTCCGATATTGTCGAGAAAATTGAATGGGCAAAAGAGCGCGATGCTGAAGCAAAGACAATTGCGGAACAAGGCGCTGTGTTTGCTGAAAATAATTTAAGCCTTGAGTACATTTATCTTTACTTATATAAAGTCCTAGTGAAACATGCGACACTTCAGGTTAAGAAATAGTAAACTTGGGGACTACTCCTTCGTCGCCTCGATTGCGGCAATTCTTTTTTCTAGGGGAGGATGGGTGGCAAAAATGGATGAGAAAAAGCCGCTATCTTGGAAATAAAGATGGGAAAAGGCAATGCCGCTTTTGGGCATATCATGGACTTGGGTGCTTGCAATCTTTCTTAGGGCATTGGCAAGGGGCTGCGGGTTTCTTGTGAATTGCACAGAGCTTGCGTCTGCAAGGTATTCCCTTTGCCGACTCACAATGCACTTTAAAATAGTACCGGCAAGCCAGGTAAAGGCACCTGCGATGACTAAAATTAAGGCTGCAACAAGTAAGAGATTTCCCCCGTTGTCTTTTCGATCGCTTTTTTGGCTCCTCATGGGACTCCTCATGGGGGAAAATTGGATGAGTCGAAGAGCGATATAAAGGACAAAATAAAATCCCATGATCATGGCTGCAAGGCGCATCCCGATCACCATATCGCCATTATAAATATGGCCAAATTCATGGGCAATAACTCCTTGCAGCTCATCGCGCGTTAAGTGCTGTAATGCTCCCCAGGTGACTGTAATGCTTGCATCCTCATGGCTTAAGCCCGCAGCAAACGCGTTAATTTCTTCTACATCAATTAGATACACAGGTGGGATGGGAATAGAGGAGGCCAAAGCGATCTCTTCCACAATATTCAGAAGCTGCATCTCTTTTACATCCGCATCTTCTTTCGTAAGAAGGATTGCTCCCATCGACTCTGCGACGTAGGAGCCGCCCTGCGCTCTGAAGAGGAGATATTGACAGGCAGCGACAAAAAAAGTGATCGCAAGAAATGCCATCCCGACAAGGGGAAGAGGCGGATCATAATTTTCCCCACCAAAAAGATGCATAGCGCCTTCAGATAGACAAGCAATAGCTATGGTTAGCAAAGCAAAAATTGCAAGATAAAGACATGTCTTGCGCCTTGCCCTTTGCTGCGCTAACCAAAAGTTCATAGCCATTAGAAGGAAACCTTAACAGCCTGCTTAGCAAGTTTATCTTCAATTTCATACATATCAGCCAAATGATGGCCAAAGGTTGCTGCAATAAGCACAGCTGGAAACACTTGCTGCGTTGTGTTGTATCCCATTACTTGATCGTTGTAAGCTTGTCTTGCAAAGGCAATTTTATTTTCTGTAGAGCTTAGCTCCTCTTGTAAACGCTGCATCGTTTCATTGGCCTTAAGATCTGGGTAGTTTTCAGCAAGGGCAAAGAGGTTGCCAAGAGTGCCTTTTAAAGTTGACTCTGCAGCGATCAGTTCTTTGATAGAGCCATCAGTGGGTCCACCTTGCCTGGTCACACTTTCCTTTGCAGATACCGCTTGACTTCTTGCTGCGATAACAGCTTCCAAGGTGCTCTTTTCATAAGTCATGTATCCCTTGACAGTTTCGACTAAATTGGGGATTAAATCGTAGCGCCTTTGAAGTTGGACATCGATTTGGCTCCACGCATTTTTGACTTGATTGCGCAAGTTGACAAGTCGGTTGTATGTGCTGATTAGCCAAAGGATAAGAACACCTCCAATGACCGCTAAGACGATTAAAACGACACTCATTACATGACTCCTTTGTGTATACATAAACCAATATTTGAGATGGTTTAGGTATAGTGTAACTTATCCTGAAAATTTCTTAAAGATCCCATTTAGTTTATTTAAGGGTTTTTTTGAAGAAGTTTTTTTGCTGTCGTCTTTAGGATTGCCCTCACTTTTTATCCGTTCGCCATATTGCAGAGGGGGTGCTGTTGGGTCAAAAAGAGCTCTAATTTGCTTTTCAAAAGCATCTTTTCTAACAAGATAGTTTCTTCTGTTTTGTCTGCCGATCTCTTCAAGTTCTGATTTTGGGAGTTGCAATAGGTTTTCAAGAACTCTTTGAAGATCGAGAGGGTCGGCGTGATAAGTCGTGGCAAGGTTTTGTATTTTTGTTTTATAGTATTTGACTAAACACCTTTGATCTGTAATAAACTCGTTCATCGGGGGCGCATCTGTTGTCACGACAACGGCAGAGGCGCTCATTGCTTCCACGATATAATGGCCAAAACCTTCTGTTTCACTTGGACAAAGGTGAATGCCGCAAGAATTTGTCAGGTGAATTAATTCTTTTTCTGAAAGGCGCTTTGGATAATAATGAATATTTGCATAAGAGGATGCAGAAGTGGATGGGGATATATTCTCTCCAACCAGATGCAGCATGGGATTGTCTATATTATGTTTCCAAGTAAAGATGACCTTAGAGGTGCCTTTTGAAATGCTTTTTCCTTGTAGATGTAAGATTTTATCGTATTCCTTATCGATTGTGCTATCCAATCTATCGAGTGAGGTAAATCCCATGTAATAGGTGTTGACGTCAAAAGCTGAAAAAATTCTTTGAACTTCTTTTGTGCGACATAAAATTAAGTCAATACCAGAAAGTGTGCTCAGCTTTGAAAGATACCATTCTGGATTAGGGAGAAAATAGTTTTTCTTTGCGTATTTGAAAAGGGAGGGGAAGTTATGTTCAATGAAAATGTTATATTGAGCTTTAGGAATGCTAACAGGAAGTTTACTTATATCTGAAGATGCTTTAATAAGATTTACAGAGTAACCCATCTCTTGTAACTCTTTTTCAAGGATGCGCATGTCGCGCGATAACCCCACTCCGTTATCGTCTGCAATGATGTTCACAACAGTTGATTTGCACGACGTTTCATAAGGAAACCCTAAAAAAAGGCAAATCAACAGACTTCTTTTGAAACTCGCTTTGGTTGATAAAATTTGGGATTTTTGTGCAGATTTGTTGCAAAATTTTGAAAGCATGTGTACACACCTGGTTGAAAAATTTTGCAGCAAAGATGCCAAAAAGCACAATTTTAGCGACCAAATGGAGTTTCGAAAGAAGTCTAATAAAGATGCGTACATCTTGAAAAATTGGGAACGGGATAAATTTTGCCAAATCATGGTCATGTATTAGTTTCTTTTAAAAAGAATTTTCATTTCTGTTTTGAAAAAGTTCTGGAAATAGAGATAATTTGCGCGGTTGAGCTCACCAATTTTTTGCAATTCTTCATCTGGTAGATCTAATAGCGTAGTGATTGTTAACTGCAATTCTAATGGATCTACATAATAGCATGTCGCAAGATTTGTTCGCGATTTCTTATGATATTGAACTAGACATCTTTTATCCTTAATGAATTCATTCATGGGGGGGGCATCTGTTGTTACGACAACAGCGCTTGCGCTCATTGCTTCCATGATATAATGCCCAAAGCCCTCTGTTTCGCTCGGGCAAAGATGAATACCACATTGATTAGTCAAGTTGAGTAATGCTTTTTCGGTAAGGTAGTTACTATAGTAGTGAATATTAGCGCAAACAGGGCCTACAAAATCATGTCCAACGAGATCAAGGGTGGGAAAATAATAGCAGGTTTTCCAAAGATCTATAATAGTTGATGTCCCTTTTGCAATGCTTTTTCCTTTTAAGTGTAATATTTTACCGAAATCTTTTTCTATGGCCGGATTAAAGCGATCTAATGACGTGAAAGCGATGTAGTGTGTCTTCACATTAAAAATGTTAAATATTCTTTGTACCTCTTTGGTGCGGCATAAGACTAAATCAATCCCAGAAAGAATAGTCCAATGTGATAAATACCATTCTGGATTGGGGATAAAATAATTTTTTTTTGCGTATTTAAAAAGAGAGGAATACGTATGTTCGATGAAGATGTTATATTCAGCTTTTGGGATCTCTTGAGGATAACCTTTGCTATGTGGAGCTGTACTTATGAGATTGACCTGATAACCCATTTCTACTAATTCAGTCTCAAGAATGCGCATGTCTCTTGACATTCCCACACCATTGTCAGTTGCGAGAATATTCACAACGGGAGCCTGGTTATTTTCTTTACCAAAAATAGGGTTAGATAAGTAATAAGAGATGAGTAGTGCTAATATTAAATGTAGTTTCATTTTTATATATATACCTAAATTATGTAGTAGGCATAAGCCATCCTATTATAGGATGCAATGCTCGAAAACATTCTGCAAGAAAGCAGACTTATGTGTCAATTTATTTATACCGAACGTATTTCAAAAATCCAAATTTTGAAATACGTTCGGTATAAGTCAAGATCTTGTATCATCCTAAAGAAAATAACTCGTAAACAACGAGTTAATGCAAAAGCTTCTTAAATAGGTCAGAAGCCCCTTTTTTCAATTGGTGAACAGTGTCCTTGGTAGTTTCGCCTCCAACGTCTTTTGCAATTTCTTCGGCAGCGTCTTCTTGTCTTTGTTTATCTTCCAATAGCGTTTTCCATGGCAGATCTGTGGTACTAGGCGGTGGTGGCTCCTTTTCATTTAAGCCGCCGCTTGCGATATGTAAAAAGGTACCTAAAACAAGTCCTTGAGGCCCCCCTTGTGCCTGAGCCACAAGAGCGCTTAGGCGTGCGGCAGCTTTTGTTTTGTCAATAGCTACGCGTTTTAAAGTTCCTTTAAATGGAATTTGAAGCATATATCGATTAGGGATATTAGACACTTTAAAGGCTTGTGCAATGGAGGCTCCGGCAACTCCAATAATCATATCGACATCGTCATCATTGAGATTAACATTGCCCCAGGCTGCAATCGGAAATCGGTCATTAATCAAAAGATCAACTCTTTTGATTTCTACAATACCCTCTTTTATCGATAAATATATGGGAGTTGTCGCGACGACAATAGGATCTTTAGAGGAATTGACAAGGAGGCTTAGCACTTTTGCAAGCTCAGATTGTGGGGAAAAACGTATTTTTTTTAAATTGAGTTCTGCCTTGCTTATTGTTAACTTAGCCAAAGTGGGGTTGTCCAGGGACAAGGAAAATCCTTGGGCGGAAATGTGCATGGAAAGAGGGTCATCAGCGCTTATCATCCCATCAAAAATTGGAATAATACCCTCTAAAACATAATCAGACAGCTCAGGCGTCACTATTAATTTTGCTAAAAGATCTTGGTTAAGTGAAAATATTCCATTATTTAAAGTCCCATCGATGAGAAGATGGGCATTTTTCCCTTTTAAATCGAGGTAAAGCATTCCATTTTGCTGACTTAATTTTGCCTTGAATCCCGCATCTACCGACGGACCTATAATTGCTTCAATCTGATGCCTGGTTTGTGGATAGACGCACCCCAATTGGCAAATAGGTCCAATGGGAAGTGTTTTAAGAGTCCCATCAACGGATGCGATTATGTCTTTTTGATTGAGTTTAAGATCCTCTGTAAAAGCATTTTGAAAAGATCCGCTCATTTGCCACTCTGTCGGGATGCCATCTCCTGTCGATCCTTTGCCTTCTGTTGTAAAAGTAATGGTGTTTTTTAAGTTTTTACTTGCGATATGGGTTTTAATCTCTTTAAAAAAGATTTTTTGTGAAGTCGATAGGCTCATTCCACTTAAGTTTTCACAGTTTAAAGAAACGTCGAACACTGCTTTTTCAAATGAGGCTTTAAAAGTAGAAGAGGAAATCGGGAGACTCAAATCGTTGAAAGTGGCAATAAATAAGGCCGGCTCAAGTAAATTAAATTCCTCATTTAAATTAATTTTCTCATAGGCAACATCTGCTTTTAATTTTCTTAAGACTTTGTATCCTTCAGGTGTTAGCTGCCATTTTAGGTGAGAAGACTTAGGCTCTTTCAAAAGCGCTAAAATTGCATCGCTATAGATAAAAGAGATACTACCATTTACATTTGTAGAAGCGATGTCGCAATTAAGATCGCCTCTATTGTTTTGCATAGAATACTGCATGGAGGCTGTGAGATCAATTGCGTCTCCAATCAGGGGTAAAAGATCTTGCCTATTTAAGAAAATATTGAGCATTTGGCTTGGAAAGTGATGCAATTTAGCATAGGTTTGTACTTTCAAGCGATTGAAGTTAATGCCATTATTGTCTTTCCAATCGCTTAGTTTAAAAATGGCCTTTATTTTTCCAAGCGCAAGCGTATCGATTTTCACATCAGTACTTAAATGGATATTTAGAAGCGCTTGCTTTGTATCCACATCCCAGTCGATGTTGAGATGCTCTAATGAGGGCGCGCTATTTTTAGCTTTAATGTGGGAAGCTGTTAAAGTGCCGCTTGATTGCAAATGATCTTTTGCACCCAAGTTCCCTTGTAAGCGCCAGTGGTCAATTGTAAATGACAGGGGATTTAGCGTTAAACCTTCCGAATTCCAATCCATCGTACCGTAGATTTTTTGTCCCCCATTATTTAAAGTGATGGCAAGATCTGCAGTATTGCCAAACTCCTCTTTAAGTTTCCCTCCCATTTTCGTCACATCATCGATAAGATCAATTGGAGCCCCGCTTACACTCAATTTTACATTTAAAGTTTTCTTAAATGCTTTGATTGTTTCATCAATGGAATTTAATATTTTAAATGGGGACTCAAGTTCTATTGTGAAAGGGCGCCCATCTTGCCTTGCAAATGCCTGCATGAGAAATTTACCGCCCTTTTCATTTGCATGCGTATTGAAACTTGCACTTATCTTCTGAATGGAAAATTTCTTAAGCTGGGGGTGATTGATAAAGGTTGCACCTTCAAATTGCAATAAAGCTTTCAGTTGGAAGGGAAAGCCTTCTTTGATCTGGTTTATATTTAAAGGATAATCACAATGGCAAAACACGTTAAACTGCGTTGGTGAGGCTAAACTGATTGGATTATCGATTTGAAGAGTGTCTTTAATACGATTAAAAAGGGCAGGTGTGAGGGTAAGATGCGAGTCTTGGGTAAAAGAGAGTACCATATTAGAATCGATGATCAGCTCGGCAGTGGACGAAAAAGTCTCAGAGGATAGTTTAAAGAGCAATGAATTAACAGAGCTTGCTCGCTGTATGTTGATGTTTAGCTTTTTTCCAAGAAGTTCTTGCAACACTTTTTGTTGAGCAGAATTTTCAAAAAAAATCGTACTTTTAAGTAAAGCGATAGGGAAATTAGCGATATCAGCATTAACTTTAAACTGCTCATTTTTAACTTGTAAGATCTCTTTTAGGTTTAATGATCCAGTAAATAGTCGACTGGAAAGAAGTTGTCCAATAAAAGCTTCGATTTTAAATGTGCCGATTTCCCCCTTGCTGATTTCACCTTTTGGGGAAGTCTTTTGAGACGTCGTGCCGTTTGCCTTAAATCTTAAGGGAAATTCATTTGCCCCTTTTTGATAGATGGCTTCGATGTCATCAATGATAATCTTTACTTTGGGGACGTTGGAGGAGTTGTTTTTGGTATCACAGCAATTGATATTAAGGGCTTTTTCAATATTAGTGGCCCCATTATTTAAAAGATCTTTTTCAATTTTGACATTCGTAAGAAGTATTTTTGCATCATCAATAGAGCGAGGCGCAAAAATAATGCGAAAAAGTGAGGCGTTGACTTTAGCCTCGCGCAAAAGTGCAATCTCTTCACCTTGCGCATCTTTTAGCGTAAGTGCTTGGATATGCTGAGCGCCTACCCAACTCAAATGAAGATCTTGCAATGCAAATTTTCCTGGAATTTTGTGGTTTATTGCGCTGATAAGCGCTTGATTAATCGATGAGATGGAAAGAAGGGAAGGAAGTATTGCAAGTAGAAGAAAGATAAAAACCACAACCATCAATAAGCACTTAATACATATAGAAAAAAAACGCCTAAAGCCTTGACGTTTATTTGCAATGGCATTTGCCTTAGATTGTTCTGATTTTTTCATGACTATAATCCTTACATTTGTTCGATACGGCAAATGCCATCTTTATTGACGATGAGCCTTAGTTTTTTAAATTCGGTGTGCGTTTTTGATGCGTCAGTTAAGAGAGAGTTTTTGATGATGATGTTGATGTGATAAACTTTTGGAAGCAATACTTGGTTTAAATTTTCAGTGATTGGATTTAAATATAAGCGCTCTTCGATCGGCTCGCTTGCTTGCCTTAGCAAATAGCGCAAATTCAAGCGAAAAATGACGCTAAGATTCATTTTACGTTTGTCGGTGAATTTCGGCAAATGTTTGATGTTGACGACTCTTCGGTAAAATAAAATGCTCTCAGGTCTTTGATAAGTTCTTAAAAATGAATGAAATTTTGCATCGCGCATCTCTCTTATGTCATTTGGCAGCTGCTTTAAATTTAGAAAAGAGGTCACTTCTGTCAACATTCCGATTTTTTGTTTTTCTCCAATGACTGTGCGAAAGTCTTGGAAAAAGGCTGAAACCTTTTGAAATGAAAAGGCGTTTATGGTTTCTTTTAGCCTATCTTTAATGACATACAATACTGCGGCAAGGACAATGAATGGGGCTGAGTTAAAGACGAACGTATGGCCTAACCATGCAAATAAGACTAAATAAAATAAGATGGCAGCTCCGGCTGAAAAAGCCCTTAGATAATGTTGATAGCGTTGATCAATTGGATATCTATTTGAATGAAGTTGCAACGCTTCTAAGATATAGGAGTGCAATAGGTTTGTCTCATAGGAGAGACTTTCACCTAAAAGAGAATCCGATGGATGATTTAAAAGTTCTTGGATAGTGGAGTCTTTATTTGAGATAGGGATGGCTAATAGAAACTGAGTAAGCGAGTTATCTGCAGATTGCAATGAGGCCCTTGCCTCGTTACGTATCGCCTTTAAAGTCTTTGATAAAAAATAACTGATCATATCCCAAAGAAAATCATCGATATAATCGAGATGAAAATGATTTTGGGGGGCTAAGAAGATCTCTTTGACTTTAGTGTACTTTTCTAAAAACGCATGAATGTGATTGCAAAGTTCCAAAGTTTTGCAGGCAATTGCAATATCTTGTGCTTTGCTCTTGGGTTTTTCTAAAATAACATTCTGAATTTGTTTTGTTTCTTGTCTTAAAGTACTTCTAAATACATTTGCAAGGAGTTTTAACTCATCTTCAATGAGCTTGTGCTGCTCGGCCGTTTTAGATTGTCCACATAAAGAAATAATGCGTGAAAGCGGTGAAATAGGGTCATTTAAGTCCAAAAGTGTATTGAAGGGAATTTCAGGTGTTTTGTAGCGTATTAATGTTGTTTGATCAAGATAAAATGTTTGTTTGGTATAGGTTTCTGCATTTATCTGCAAAGCGTTTGGAATGAAAAAGTAAAACTCTTGAGTATAGCAATTGTCATTTTTAGTCTCAGAGGGAAAAAAATTGGATTTGATTGCAAAATGCCACTGATCTTGAAAGTGAACTTCGCCACTATCGATATCTTCCCAAAACTGCTCTCGGTTGATATCCATTTCTTATAATTGTCCTAGAACTTGGGAGGAGATGACTCTATCTAGTGAGTAGTTGCTCTTTAACCTTAAGGTTTCTTCGTCCATTGTCTTGTAGAGCTCCTCTAGCGATTTGATTGTAGGGGAGATTTTTGAAACGGGATATCTCTTTTTAAAAGCATTAGTATCGCTGTTGATAGCGTCCTCGATTTGTTTAAGGGAGATGGCCTCTAAGGGAAATCCGATATGATAGTAGCCATTTTGTTCAAGATTTCCCGTTACTTCGATGAGGAGCCCTGCGCGGATAAGTTTTAAGACGATACGCCGTAAGGACGTCACAGATAGGCCAGATTGCACTGCAAAATAATGAATTGTTGCAGGAGAGTGTCTTTCATGAAATCGTTTTGCTGCAAATGTGAGGACAAGAAGAGCGCCCACTCGCTCAGCTAAAAAATAGCTTATCCCAATATGGGGAAAAGCGTCAGGGGCAAAATCTTCAATATGGTAGGCAACTTCTGCACCTGCTAAGGCAATTAGCCAACTTGTGTTTAACCAAAGAAGAAATAAGGGTAGCGCTGCAAAGCTTCCATAAATCACCCCGTAGCTTGCGAGGCCGATTGCAAATTTAATATAGACCCATTGCATAAGTTGGAAGGCGCTTGCTGCAAGTAGACCTGCGATCAGGGCAAAACGAATAGGTACTTTTATATTGGGCATGACATAATAAAGGGCTGTAAAAAGTATCCACGATAAAACAATCGGGAAGAAGTGAATAAGAGATAGCATTAACGGGCTAAGCAGTTGCCATACCTGATCAGATTGGGATAAATCAGCCAGTTGGGTTGACAAAAAAACTGTCAGGCTACTTGCTATGATGAATATAATGGGGCAAAATATCAAAACAGCGGTATAGTCGGCAATACGCCTTGCCCATGATCGTTGTTTTTCTATTTTCCATATTGCGTTAAAGGAAATTTCAATCGTACAGACAAGTTTAATGACGCTCCACAAAAGAACGATGACACCAACACCTGCAATGAGTCCACTTTTGGTGTTTTCAAGCATGCCATGAGCAAAGTCGATGAGTTTTGTTCCAATCTCGGGTTGGTCGCTAAAACGCTGTAAAAGTTCACTTTGGAATATATCTTCAAAGCCAAAGCCTTTTGCAATTCCAAAGGCAATGGCTACAATTGGGACTAAAGATAAAAGGGTATAAAACGTTAAAGCGGATGCTTTATTAGAGCAATCATCTTCATAAAAGCCTTTAGCGACTCCATAAGTGACGTCGAGTATTCTTAACGCAAATTTTGCAATAGGAGACCTTTTGCGAGAGGAAATGATAGGGGGTTGATTAGGAAAGTGAATTGCGCTACCTCATTTTTTGCTATTTTACCTGCTCTTGTCTTTTCTCGCAATTTTTAGGTAGCGCAATTTTTTTAGTTATGATATCAAAAGGATATTCAAATGGAGGTTATTATGGTTAGACAATTATGGATATCGGTGTTTATTGGGATAGCCATTTTAAGTGCAAAGACACTTGCTGCACACGACCACGACCACGGCCACGATCACGTACACGTAGGTGTGGGGGTAGACGTGGGCGTAGGTGTTCATTCACGGCCTGCGACTTACGTGCAAGTAGCGCCGCCTGTTGCTCTTCTTGAGACAATACCAACAATGCCTTATCCTAATGCCTATTGGATTGATGGCTATTGGAGATGGGACGATCATTGGGTATGGTCGCCAGGATATTGGACGACTCGGCCGCAGCCAAACGCGGTTTGGGTGGGAGGATCATGGGCAAGGCATCCAGTGCATAATGGCTGGTCTTTTTCAGCTGGATACTGGCGTTAAAATTATGAGATTTTAGGGTGTGTCCCTAGGCAAGATGTCTATAACGAAAGGGATGTATATGGCAAGTTTTCCGTCGTTGTCGTCTGTAAGAGATCTGGTGACAAGTGTTTTTCACTATCGCAATTTGCAAGATAGTGTCATTTACGTAGGCTCAACAGCTTATCGCGCGACTTCTTTAGCAGCGTCGACCTTAAGGCTTCAAAATGAGGGTGCTTCGTTAAGATTTACACATGGTGGGTATTTAGACGATCGAACGGTCGAAAAGATTGGTGGGGTCGAATCGTCTTGTTATGTCACAATCAATAAATATAAATTAGCCTATAGAGCGACAGACGGCAATTATTATTGTATTCAAAGCCTACCTAGTACTGCAAGTTTTGTGTTGGTGCGGACAGAGGGCAATCTCATGCTGGGAGAATTTAGAAAAGATTCTCTTGATGCTCCAATCAAAGCATGGCTCGTTTCTCCCAACTTGCAGAGGTTGGAAATTCAAGGAGTGGAAGAGGTTTGTTATTTTGCTGATCCGGGTTGTCCGGTGAGTCCTCCTCAAAACCTTATAAAAGATCTTGAAGATGTGACTTTTTCATATTTAGCGCTAATGGATAAGCAGATAGCAAAGAAACCTTTAAGTCTTAACGAAAAGGCGAAAGTTTCTTATGTCGAGTGGATGTATCCCTGTTATCAGCGCGTAAAAGCTGCAAAACTGAATGAATGCATTAAGACTTTCTCCGATACAAGTTGCGTCGTGGATTATTCAAAGGAAAAAAAATGTGGGATTGAGGGCGATCATTTATTGATGAGATGTCCGGCAGATGGCGCAATGTATCAGATAAAATATATCTTAGCCGGAACTAAAGAGGCGCATTCCATCAAAAATGCCCTGAGCTTAAGACATTTTGAGGTTAGGGAAGGCTGGGATTGCATACATGTTGTGGCCCATCTTAATAAAGGGGAGTCGATGGCTTGGATTTTACGCTATCCATTGACAGTTGTTGAAGGAGCGTTGTGGGCTGAATTAGTCCAAGAAGATGGGGTAATTTTATTATGAAATTTATGGAAAGAATTGCGACTAAAAGACTTAAAGACCTCGCTAAATCGCCATTTGATTTAAGTGTAAAGGGCAATTTAAACCCGGAAAGAATTAATACTTATGTTGCAAGCGCCTGCGGGTATCGGTTTTTATATGGAACAGAGCGCGTTGACGGCAGCACAATGCAAGCGCTAGAAGATCTTGCGAAAGAATCTTTTGCATTAGACAAGATGAAGAGGATGCAATCGGGTGAGATTATCAATAAAATTGAAGGGTTTGCATCTGAAAATAGAGCGGTGCTTCATACGGCTACGCGCGATTTTTTTGAAGAAAAAAATCAGTCAAAGACAGCGCAAGAAGCAGCAGGTCTTGCCTTTAAAGAAGTTAATAAGCTTAAACATTTTTTGGATGAATTAGAGGAAAGTTTTCATTTTACAGACCTTGTCACGATTGGCATTGGGGGCTCTGATCTTGGCCCAAGAGCCCATTATGTCGCCTTAAAACATTTACAAAAAGCTGGGCGATCGGTTCATTTCATAAGCAACGTCGATCCGGATGAGGCAGCTCTTGTCTTAAGAGGGCTTGATTTAAGAAATACGCTTGTTTTAGTGATCTCAAAATCGGGAACGACCATTGAAACGCTTACAAATGAAGAGCTTGTAAGAAGCAGATACTTAAAGGCAGGATTAGATCCGAACAAACATTTTATCGCTGTGACAGGTAAGGGGAGTCCTCTTGATGATAAAAGCCGCTATCTTGAATCATTTTACATTTGGGATTGGGTTGGAGGAAGATTTTCGACAACTTCTATGGTAGGGGGCGTGATCTTAAGTTTTGCTTTTGGATTTGATGTGTACAACGATTTTCTAAAAGGCGCAAATGCGATGGATAAAGTCGCGCTCAAAAGTCATTTACACGAGAATTTGCCTCTTCTTGGCGCCTTATTAGCCATTTGGAATCGAACGTTTTTACAATATCCAACTCTTGCCCTCATTCCCTATTGCCAAGCCTTAAGCCGTTACTCAGCACATGTACAGCAGGTGGCGATGGAATCTAACGGTAAGCATATCGACACAAATGGTGACTTTGTCAATTTTTCCACCTCTTCCATCATTTGGGGAGAACCCGGCACAAATAGTCAACATTCATTTTATCAGATGATCCATCAAGGAACAGACATAGTGCCATTAGAATTCATTGGATTTGAAAAGACGCAATGCGAAAAAGATTGCCTTGTGGAGGGGACATCGTCTCAGCAAAAACTTCTTTCAAATCTTTTTGCCCAAGCCATTGCCTTAGCGACGGGTCAGAAAAGTGAAAACCCGAATAAAGAATTTAAAGGCAATAGACCCTCACATATTTTACTTGCAGAGCAACTTACCCCCACCTCTTTGGGAAGTCTTTTGTCATATTATGAGCATAATATTGCTTTTCAAGGATTTATTTGGGGGATTAACTCTTTTGATCAAGAGGGCGTTCAGCTTGGAAAAGCTCTTGCAAAAGAAGTTTTATCTTGCTTTTCTTTAGATGAAATCAGCCATCCTTACCCTGTTGGTAGGGCGTTTTTAAAAGAACTTAAAGCAGTTCTGCATAAATGATAAATAAATTAATTCCAAAAAGAGGACTTAAGTGCTTGCGATGTGGAAACCCTTTTGCAGATAGATGTGTGTACCATTCAATGGTAGTGGAAAATGTAGCTGCAAAAGCATTAGATAGGCGCGATTATTGCGATCCATGTGCAAAAGAGCTTCTCAAAAATCCTTCGTCTGATACGATTTTAAGTCTTTGGAAATCGACTCACCCACCGGCTAAGGAGGCCCACCAAAAGCCTTTACATCTTTTTGCTTTTGCTCTTGCCTTGCTTGAAGAGCAGATTGCAAAAAATGATTCATCGCTTTTTGCTGAAATGTTTGTGCTAAGCCTATATCTTTTAAGAAAAAAAATTCTTTATCAACGCCAAGAGGTGAAGTTGTCATCTGGGGTGGATGGGCTAATTTTTGAGGTCGCTGAAACAGGAAAGCTCATTTGTGTGCCTAAGGTGGAACTATCTTCGTTACAGATTGAAAATTTGCAAAAAAGTATCGCATATAAACTTAAGTAGGCAATTGTGATACAGGATTTTATCTCTTACATCGCTTCAGAAAGGGGCTTATCGAAAAACACAGTAAGCGCCTATGAGCGGGATCTTAAAGCCTTTGCAGCATTTTTAAATGTAGATGATTTTAACCTAAAAACGGCAGTTGGAGACGCTAACTTGACACAATCTCTTGAACCAGAATCATTTGCAGTGGGTCGGTCCAACACCCTCTGGGAATGTCCCGCCCCACTGCAAAGTGATTCTAATTCAAGATCTTGCGCCAATTTAGCATCTCGAACTGCCGTTTCTAGGTTTAACTTTTCCTTTGTTAAAGTGGAGCATATCGTCTCCTATCTTGGATTGCTTAAAGCAAAAGGGTATGCCAGTGCTTCAATTTCAAGAAAGTTAATGGCGATGAAAACTTTTTTTAAGTTTTTACTTCGCGAAGGGCACGTAGATCGCAACGTAGCCTTTTATTTGCAGACGCCAGCCCTTTGGAGCCTTATCCCCGAAATTTTAACAATGGATGAAATGCAAAGACTTTTAAATCAGCCAAACCCTGAAACGGCGCAAGGGGCAAGAGATAAAGCAATTCTTGAGGTCTTATATGGCAGCGGGCTGCGCGTATCTGAAGTTTGCAGCTTAGATATCCAAAGTGTCAGCGATACTTTTATTAAAGTGATGGGGAAGGGGGGCAAAGAGCGCGTGGTGCCAATTGGAGAAGTGGCTCTACATGCGATTGATCACTACTTAATTTATTTTAGAGATCAAAAAGCGAAAAAAAATATGCCAGCTTTATTTGTGACCTCGCTTGGCAAAAGGATTGACAGAATCTCGATTTGGAAGATGGTAAAGAGGTGTGCTGCAACGGCTGCGATCAATAAAAATATATCTCCCCACACGATGCGCCATACCTTTGCAACGCATCTGCTCGATCATGGAGCTGATTTGCGCGTCATACAAGAGATGCTTGGGCATAGCAGCATAAGCAGCACAGACCGCTATACCCAAGTGAGCTGTGTAAGGCTGCAACAGGCCTTTAAACAGTGTCACCAGAGGTATTAGCTTTCAATGAGCAATGAGTGCCAAGTTTGACAGCGAAGGTGCAAGAAGATGCCCATATTGCAAAAGGAGGAGCAAAGTAGCAAGTGGCAATAGCTCCTGCGATTAGCATTGGTTTATATTTATTCCAAACGCGTAGCATCTCTTCTTCTCTTTCATTTATTTCTTTTTTGAATATAATTCCAGCACAGAATCCGATGACAAAAAGAGGGGGGGAACAAAGAAACAGGGTAAGGCCTAAAAGGAATAAGAATATGGGTTTAGCTTTTGCCCAGATTTTAGCAGTTAGATTTTGTAATTTACCGAGTAGCGCATCTGCTGTACTGATGGTTCTAGCTAAAAAAATTCCGACTTTTGATCTTAAAACCGTCATTGAAAAGTGCTGAGTGGATGAGCGCTTTGCGCGAGGTCTTGCCCGCGCTCCTTCTTGTGGGCCTGAAGGTGTTTCTGGAGGGGCTGATGGTGTGTATTCCGGAGGAGATGAGGAATAGGGTGCATAGGGAGAAGGTGCAGTATGAGCTGGTCTAGTGTGAGCTGGTTGAGTCATAAAACGTCCTTTGTTAGGTTTATATATTCGGAATATAACATGGGTGATTAATTGGTTGCAAGTAATATTAGAATTTAAGTGGGTTAAAAATGTTTAATGATGATCTTAATGATTTCCATTTGTCCAAAGAGGTAAAAGATAAACTGAAAAATAAAAAAACACTAAAGAAAGAACTGTCTGAAGGTAAAACAGCACAAGAGGTGCTTGAAATTTCAAATGACACGATGATGAAATTTTATTCAGCTGCCTACTATCTCTTTGAAAATCGCCACTATGATGACGCTGCTAATGCATTTTTCTTTCTCGTTACTTTAAATCCGCATGGATACGATTATTGGGTAGGTCTTGGAATGGCAGAGCAGCTTAAAGGAGATTTTGAAGCTGCAATCGATGCCTACGAGATGGCTGCAATGCTGGAAACTGAAAATCCATCGGCCTATTTGTATTTGGCCAAATGCCTATTTGCCATGCATGATAGAGAAAGCGCATTGGACGCACTAAATCTTGGAATCAGCATCGCAGATGATAGACCCGAATATTACGATCTTAAGCTGCAAATGGAAGCGGCAAAGAAGCTGCTTGGTAAGTAACCCCATTATTGTGGGGTAGAAGCGAAATAAAATTAGAGCTGCGGCAGCAGCGATAGAAAAGATATGGGTAATAGGATGCGCACACGGGCACGAAATTAGCAACTTCGTGAACATGCAATGGTGTCAACTTAAGCATATTTCGACCTTTCAGGCCTCTATTAACTGGTTCTGTCCACCTAGGTCTCACGACCTAGGCTATCAAATACCAGTCCTTCGGACCTTTTTTAGGCCTGATAAGGCCGAAATATGATAGCCTAGGTCGTGAGACCTAGGTGGACAGGATCATTTGAAAGAGGTCTGTAAGACCGATATAACCTTAAGTTGACACCATTACGTGAACATGTACAAAAATGGAAACGGAATACTGAATCGACCATTGAGCAAAGTTGTTATCAATTTTCTCCTATCATTCTGGATTGATTTTTGCCATAAGTTTGTCGTTGACTACTTGTGGAGAGGCCTTTCCCTTTGAAAGTTTCATCACTTGGCCAACTAAAAAGGCAAGGGCCTTATCTCTTCCCGCTTTAAAGTCGACGACAGATTGTTGGTTATTGGCAAGGACTTGATCGACTAAAGCTTCTATTTCTCCCCCATCATGCATCGGTTTAAAGTCGGGGTTTTGAGCCACGATCTCAACTGGTGACACTTTAGGATCTAAAAGCATCGCATCAGCAACATCTTTTGCAATCCTTCCAGTAATTGTGCCTTTTTCGATCATATTCACAAGAGTGCCGAGGTGCTTTGGTGTAATTCCACAGTCGACAATGGATTTTCCGGTATCTTTTAAACGACCTGCAAACTCGACAATGATCCAGTTACATAACATTTTGGCATTGCTGCAATATTTTAATGCTTCTTCAAAGTAGTCGGCCACTTTTTTTTCGCTTGTAATGACAAAGGCGCTTTGTAAAGATAGCATAAGTTCTTTTGTATAACGCCTTTCGCGTTGCAATGGCAGTTCGGGAAGCGCTTTTCTTACTTCTTCGATATAGGCATCTGTTAAGACAATGGGAAGAAGGTCTGGTTCTGGAAAGTAGCGATAATCATCTGCGCCTTCTTTTCGCCTCATGAGGACTGTAGCCTTTTTCTCAGGATCAAAGCGATAGGTCGCTTGCGCGATCACATCACTTACCGGTTTATGGGCGTGAGTTGTATATTCCCTAATTTGCCTTTTAATTTCGGCATCAACTGCAAGTTCAAGGTTACTAAAGGAGTTCATGTTCTTAATTTCGATCTTGTTGCGAAGGGTTTTTTCCCCAACGATCCTAACAGAGACATTGGCATCAACTCTTAAAGACCCTTCTTCCATATTGCAATCTGAGGCGTCGATATACTGCAAGATAGCTTTTACTGCCATGCAATAAGCAACAGCATCTTTTGCTGTATGCATGCAGGGCTCTGAAACGATCTCAACAAGAGGGACTCCTGCTCTATTATAGTCAACACCAGCAAAGGAGGGAAAATGCTTAAGCATCCCAGCGTCATCTTCCAAATGGACGTGATGGACGGCAAACGACTTTTCTATCCCATCGACTTCTGCAATCACATGGCCACCGATCACGATCGGTTCATCAAATTGAGTAATTTGAAAATTTCTTGGGCTATCAGGATAAAAGTAAGACTTTCGATCAAATTTGCTAAATTTAGCGATTTCGGCCTTTAAAGCACACCCAAGCTGCACTGCTTTTTTTACAGCCTCTCTATTTAAGACGGGAAGCGCCCCGGGCTGTCCTGTGCAGACTTCTGTAATGTTTGTATTTGGCTCATCTCCAAAGCGGTTTGGCGCTCCGCTAAAGAGCTTTGACTTTGTGTTAAGCTCGGCGTGAATTTCAAGGCCGATTACAGCTTCCCATTGTGTGGGTTGATTCATGATGATTTCTCGTTATAATAATGGCGCTTTGTTGCAATGGCCTGTAAGGGTTTCAAATGCGAAAGCTACGTTTAATACTTTTGCATCATCCCATTGTTTTCCAATTAGTTGCAGGCCCAAAGGCATGCCATTAGAGGCAAAACCGGAAGGCACGCTTACAGCAGGAAGGCCTGCTAGATTAATTGAGATTGTGTAAATGTCTTCCAAATACATTTGCAAGGAATCTTTAATTTGACCGATCTCAAAAGCAGCAGAAGGGGCGACAGGAGAAGCTACGAGATCGCACGTCTTAAATACCTCCTGATAGCGCTGTATGATTAGGGTTCTGACTTTTTGCGCCTTTTTATAGAACGCATCTTTATATCCGGCACTTAAGACGTACGTTCCTAAGGCAATGCGTCTTTTGACTTCTTTTCCAAATCCATCTTCTCTTGATAGGTCATACACGTCGTCAAGGGTTTTTGCCTGTTGAGAGCGCACGCCGTAGCGAATACCGTCAAATCTGGCAAGATTAGTAGAAGCTTCAGCTGTTGCCAAGATATAGTAGACCGGGATTGAGTGTTTGAGGATATCGAGATCGATATCGACAATATGGGCGCCAAGAGACTTTAAGTGTTCAATAGAAAGATTAAAGTTTTCTTTGGCATCGCCTGTCAAGTGCTTAAGGAAGTGATAGGGGACTCCAACGCGCATCCCTTTGATATTTGAGGAAAGTGCGCTTACATAATTTTCTTGCGGCTTGCAAACACTTGTAGAATCTTTATGGCAATGGCGTGCGATGACTTCTAAAGCTAATGCCGCGTCAGCTGTGTTTGTGGTTAGGGGGCCAATTTGATCAAGGGAAGAGCCAAAGGCGACAAGTCCAAAGCGAGACACTCTGCCGTAAGTTGGCTTAAGCCCAAGGATGCCGCAAAATGCAGCCGGTAGGCGAATGGAGCCACCGGTATCGCTGCCTAAGGCAATCGGACACATTCTTGCAGCGACTGCAGCGGCAGATCCTCCGGAAGATCCTCCAGGGGTACATTTTAGATTCCACGGGTTATAGGTCTTTTTTAAAGCGGAATTTTCAGTAGAGGAGCCAAAGCCAAATTCATCAAGATTTGTTTTGCCGATGATGATCCCATCCTCACTTTCAATTAAAGAGGTGACTGTTGCATCATATGGGGCCTTATAGTTTGTTAAAAATTTGGAAGCGCATGTGTTGAGCTCATCTTTAACGAGAATATTATCTTTGATCGCAATGGGAATGGCTGCTAATTTTCCAAACTTATCCCCATTTTTTTTTCTCTCATCTAGTTTTTTTGCCTTGGCAAGCGCTCTATCCTTAAAGACGCTAAGAAAGGCGCCAATTTTGCCATCGTAGTTTTCAATTCGATTTAAAAAACTTGCAGCAATTGCTTGCGCCGTTAAATCGCCTTGCAAAAACTTTTCTTTGATAGCGATAGCAGATAATTTGCAGATGTCGTCGTGATTTAAGGAGGTCATAAGAGGATTTAATTCCTTAAAATTTAAATTGATTTTAAAACAGTAGGTGTGCGGATCATACCACCTACTTGTGAGGGGGCGTTTGCTAAAAATACTTCTCTTGGCAAGGTAGTTGTAATTTCATCTTCTCTAAACACGTTACAGCTTCCTTCTACCACTTGATTGCAAGGCAAAACGCCTTCAGTGTCGATCTCTTGCAACTGTTGAAAGTATTGCAAAATGTTATTTAAGCTGCTTTGCAGCTCATTTTCTTCATCTTCACTGCAATGTATTCTGCAAAGCTTTAAGAGCTTTTCTACGGCGTCTTTATCTATGGTTGTCATTTCTTCCTAAGTTTATTGGGATTCACAGCATACTTTATCCGATTATGATGAAATGCGCAAGTTTTTTCACGAGTTGATTTTTTTTGTTTGCAAGAAAATAGAGTTTATTATATATTATTGCCTTATTAATAAGGCTAATTAGTTTTTAATTAATGTAAATAATTTTTTGAGGTTTTATGCCTATAGAATTGATGTCTAGTGATAGAGCTGAGCAAAGTGCCAGAGCAAATGATTGTACCAATGGTGCTGTAGAGAAGCCTTTTCTCAAGCCATTAAATGCAACAGATAAGAAAACGGAGCAAGTTTCTCAAAAACTTTGGCCTAAAGTTAAACAGTTCTTTGAGCGGTTTTTCGGCCGCATTCGAAAGATGTTTTCAGCCAAAAAGAAAAATGTAAATTCAAACGCAGGTGTTGTGGGTGCAAGCCATACTGATACTTCTGATGTGCGGGCAAGCAATGTATTTAGCTTGTCTCACTCGGCTCACTCAAGGCGCTTGTCTACAGGTTGCTTGGCGCCGCAAAGTAATTCCGATTTAGGACAAGCGAGTGGATCAGATATAATTTCAGCAGCGGCAGCTGAAGAAGAGCCCAAGTCCTCTAAAGTAGCACAAGAGCTTGAAGTTGTAATGCAATCAAAGAATTGGACAGCTATTTTTGAACATTTTGATGTAAAAATGAAAGAAGGTCCAGATGAAAAAGGCAATTATGTCCTGCATTACTTGGCAATGTTAGACATTGCACAAAATCAGCGGATAAAGACATTGGAGACCATTTTTTCCAGTCTATACAGAAGAAAAATTAATTTGAATGTGCAAAACGCAAAAGGTGAGTCTTTAGCCCATTTGGCAGCTGAGAAGAAAGATTATGATCTGTTGAAAATATTGCAAAAGCATAACGCAAAATTTGATATTCTAGATAACGTGGGAAGGACTGTGGAAGGGATGTTAAAAGACACTCCCGTTAAATAATTGATTGTTGTATAGTTACTAGAGATTTTTAGAAAAAATTAGCACAAATTTTTTTTGCACACATAAGCGAAGTTTTCTATGATGCGAAGCTTTCTATGATGTTTGAGTAGTTTTGTGTAAAAATAATTTGAAAAAAAAGTTAGAGTTTTAATTTAAATGTAACCGGAGGTTTTATGGGTAATTCAGTTGGAAAAACAGCGAGAAATGCAGATTCTGCGCCAGTGGAAATGAAAGTAGCAGAGCGAGTGAACGACGCAGCAGGCAGCGCAATTCGTGCAGGTGGCAGTGGCGGTAGCCCCAAAACGCAAGGTGTTGTTGCAAGATTCTTTTCAAAAATATGGAGCGGATTTACCAGATGTTTTTCTTGGATGGGCCGTAAACCCCGCCCTATAAAAAAAGAAGATATGCAAAAGGCTAAGGTAGCTAAAGATGCAGCCAAGGCAGCAGAAGAAGGAAGACTAGATGCGTCAGAAGCCGCACAAAAAGGTAAAGATCCAGCAGCAGCAGGAGCTTTAGACGTGCCTCACGGTTTGGGAATGGGGGCTGAGTATACATCCACGGCGAGTTCACCAGTCCATTTTGATGAGGGTACGCTTGGAAGGGCTAGGAGTTCAAGACTAGCAGGTGATGTGACGCCACCAGATGAAGCTTCGATGTCAACCCCAAAACAACCTAGCAAGCAAGCAACGAAAAAGGCAGCAGATGCTAGCGCAGCCAATGTAGGAGTAACACCCGCATCAAATAAAGGTAAAGTTCAATTTAAAGAAGAAGAACTTAGAGCTCAAGAAGCAGCAAGAGCTGCAGCAGAAGAGGCTAGAGCTCAAGAAACAACAAGAGCTGCTGCAGAAGAGGCAAGAGTCCAAGAAACAGCAAGAGCTGCAGCAGAAGAGGCTAGAAACCAAGAAGCAGCAAGAGCCGCTGCAGAAGAAGCTAGAGCCCAAGAAGCAGCAAGAGCCGCTGCAGAAGAAGCTAGAGCCCAAGAAGCGGCAAGAGCAGCAGAAGAGGCTGCTAGACAGAAGGTAGATGTGCTGGCAAGCACTGCGGAAGTCATTGCGAAAGATGTTTTGGGTGGTCCATCGTCTGAGCCAGCTCCGCAAGAAATAGTAGATGACCCATATTTAAGACCAAGGAGGTCAAAATCAAGTTTCGGAACGAGCGATTATGCAAAGATTGCACGAATAAAAGAAGAAGAGAGAGCGCGGCTTGAAGCTGAGAAAATGGCTGCTCAAGAAAAGGAAAATGCAAATAAGGAAATTGAAGCCCAACCCTCAACTCCTGCTTTAAATGCAAGTACGACTGCAACTCCTGCTTTAAATGCAAGTACGACTGCAACTCCGCCTACTGGCATGAATTATGCAGCAAGGATGGAGAGGAAGAGGCTAGCAGCTGAAGAAGCTGCAAAGAGAGCTCAGGAAGAGCAGGCAGCTGGATCTTCAAATGGGGGGCCTTCAGGCTATAGTACACCTGTGGCACCAAGGCCACAAAGTGAAGCATTCCAGACTCCTTTAGATAGCACTCCAGGAGATAGATCTGTAATTTCTGGTGACGAAGGCTCTCCTGAATCTGGTGGACCGGCATCAGGTGCTGCAGGCAAAACGGCGCAGCAGAGTTTTAATTTAGATCTTATCACAAGTACAACAGTCAAAAAGAAAGATCAGTTTGGAAGAACTCAACTATTTACTTTTGTTAATGATTGTAATTTAGAAGCTTTACAGCGCGCTGTAGAGGTAGGTGCACAATTAGATGTCCAAGATAATAATAAGAACACATTACTTCACGCAGCCGCCAATGCAAAAGCGAAAAATCGCCATGAAGTGATTGAGTATCTTTTAAGTAAAAAAATTGTAATTAGCGTCACTGCTGCAGTCAAGAAATCAGTTCCATTGCATGAGATCAAAAACAACAGGGCTGAAATTGCATTGCATCTAGCTGCTAAAAAGAAAGACAAAAAGGCCTATGATTTGCTAGTCGCGGCACATGAAAAAAAGAGCCGTTGTGAGACTGACATCAAAGATAGCGCAGGTAAATCGCCTAGTAATTATTTACATGGAGCAAAATAAAGGATAAAAGAAACATCCCTTATTTATCCTAAGAAACGGCAGTTGGAGACGGCAACTTAACGCAATCTCTTGAACCAGAATCATTTGCAATGGGGTGGTCCAACACCCTCTGGGAATGTCTCACCCCATTGCAAAGTGATTCTAATTCAAGATCTTGCATTAATTTGCCATCTCGAACTGCCGTTTCTAGGTTTATAAATGCTTAGGAGATGATAACGGCAATCACTGTGACGTTATCATCTCCTTTTGCGTCGTTGATCGCATAGTCGGTAAGTGCCTTTGCAATATCCCTACCAGATGTGGCATTGCTTTTAACCAGTTCTACAATTGTTTTTTCTTGAACATAATCCTTTAGTCCATCGCAGCAAAGGACTAATATATCCCCTTTATTGACCTTATTTATAGAGACTTTTGGAGTGTGGCTAATGGCAAGATTGCCTTCTTGTGATAAGTAGACATCGCCAATGGATCTACTCACATTCACTCCAAAAAATGCCGATGGATAGCGCAGCTGCTTGGGATCTTTTGCCATTGGCCAAAGGAAGGCAATGATTGGATCGTTTAATGCTAAAGAGGCCCTTTTAGCGTCTTTCGGGTGACTCCAATCTCGTATGCAAGAGAGTGGGATTGAGACCATTTTACCCTCAATTTGGCGATAAAGATTGGCTTCGCTATCGCCAAGGGTTGCCGTATAAATGTGGCGTAATTTTTTATCTACTAAACAAACGATGGCCGTACATCCGGCGCGATCCCAATGATCATTTTTAGCCACTTCCTCCTGAACGAGGGCAAAGAATGTGTCAAAGCTTTTTCGCACATCTCCTTTAGCTTTCCTTAAATGGCTTAAAAAACGATTTCTAAAGGCCTTGCTTGCATAATCTGCGACAAATTCCCCTCCATGACCATCAAACACTCCCATGAAAAGATAGTTTTTTGTGCTTTTATAGAAATGGGCGTCTTCCATGGAAGGGCGCACTTTACCCTTATCTTCTGCGATAAAATGGGTAAACTTAAGGGAGGCGCCTTCTGTTTTGGAACTAAGCGATTGCAAATCTGGGACCCCTTCTGCAATGGACGCAAAAGCCGATTCGCTTAAAACGTTCTTTTTTTTGTGCTCTTCAATTGCCTTAGCGCTATTTTGAAGAAGACGCTCAATTCCAAAATTTTTACGTTTTCTATTGGATAAATTTTTGTTTGGCCTATTTTTGCCTATCTGACTTAGGCAAATACTTGATAAAGCCATCGAATGAAAAATCTTTTGGGCGCACTTGTCAGTTCTTTTTCTTATTTGTTCCAAAAACATCTTTTTTTTCATTGAAATTAAATGTTGACTCGAATATATCCTAACATAAGACAAGAATTCATTTGGAGGAACTAATGAAAAAAAATGTCGTCTCGTATCTATTGCCCTTATTTTCAGCTGCTTTTGCTCAAGTGGCGGGGGAAGCGCCGCCTGGAACTGAAGCTGTACAATATGGTTGCAGAGTCACTCCAGACTACGTATGTAATGATAACAATTGCAATGGCAATTATTATTCTTTTTCCGATATCGATTATGGTCGTAATGGTGCAACTTTTGAAGTGGGTGTAGCATGTATGTGGCTACAGCCGTTTGCTTCAAACTTAAGTTATGCAGCACGGACTACGAACTTAACCGATTCGGGGTTGCCAAGTTGGGTCATTAAAGAGCAAAACCCTGATTATTCGTTTGGCTACGATGCAAACGTTCGCGCGTTTTTCGATTGTACAAACTCATGGGTTGCGGTTAACTACCAAAACTTCCATGCAAATCATGAAACGCATTTTACTGTAACTGATGATAATTATTGGGTAGCCCCTTTATCTAACATCACAACTGACTTTCAAGATCGTAAGGTCGCTTTGGCCAATGTGCGATACACATTTGATGAAGTCAATGTGGACTATGGATTTAGCGTCGATTTTTGCAAGCGATTGAGAGCAAGTTTATTTGGTGGCATCACTTATGCTGGCATCAGACAGACATTAATTCGCACTTTTTCAACTGCGGATGGGTTGATTTCAAATCAATTTAGAGTGCCTTCTAAATTTACTGGAATAGGACCGCAAATCGGGATAGAGTTTGCATATAAAGTGTGGAACTGTTTTGATCTGACAGGTAAAACTTCAGCAGGATTGTTAGTGGGCCGCGCGCAAAATCACTCTCAAGTGAGAACATTCTCACCTGCGTTAGAGAGTTCAGACCCAAATATACAACGCATTTACGATAAGACAAGAGATGCTGCTATCCCAGCTTTTGAGCAGCGCCTTGGACTTGCATTTAACTATGTCTTTTGCGGATGCTACGACTTCACTGTTGAAGGTGGCTATCAGGCAAAAGTGTATTTAAACGCATTTGAATCAGTTGATATCGATAACTTTAATACATTTAGCTCTACAACGACTGTGTTTGTAGAGTCATTTAAAAAGACATCGAGCAATTTTGTCTTGGCAGGTCCTTATTTAAATTGCACTCTTGCATTTTAAATAAGATGATCTAAAAATGTTATGTTCACGTGGGTTTTTTTTACCCACGTGAACATTTGTCTTAAATCTGGCGGTGAAAAATGGCTAGTCCTTCCGGGGCTGCAGGTCCTTCAAGCGGTTTAAGTGCCCCTTCTGTAGGTGTTCCTTTAGAGTGGACAGACACACAAACGAAGTGGCTAAAGGCCTTAAATGTTGTTGTCTCTATACAGCCTCACGATAAACTCCACATTCCAAAAGAAGATCCCTACAATTGCGAAATCGACAAACGCACCTGGGAAGCCAAGCGAACCTGGCAAGCTTATGAGCGTTTCAAATCTGAAGATGGGTGCCAAAGGACCATCGACTTCGTTACGACTTTAATGCTCGAGTGCCTAGATTTTTCAAAGCGCGTTCATGATAACCCAAGAAAGGTAAATGCGAAGACCTTGCAAAAATGTAGGGAGATGGAGCAGATTTACGCGCGCGCCTTTCAAGGCATGATTCATTTACGCGAACTATATGCAAGTCCTGAAGAAGGGGAATATAAGATTGCAAATAACCTTGCAAGAACCATTAATGTCTTATCCGATAGTGCAAGGCCGTATATGGGAGTGGATACCATCCCTGTTCAGCCAATTGTTTCTGAAGATCAGGCTTCTTCATCTGCAGTGTGGACAGCTGCACAGGGTGTCTATCGAGCTGTGGCGCCCATGTTAAATCGCACAGGTCATGTTGCAGGAACAGCTCTTTCTGTTGCGACAAATCCCCTTGTTACAGAAGGGCTCGCCATCATAAGACACAATCCAAGACTTCCACTTAATATGCTCCTCGCATTGGGTCGTCTTTCAGGTTATATTAGATAAGGGAAGCTGGATTTAATATCAGTTTGCAAAAGCTTGCCGAGACGTTTGCTGCCATTTCTCCATCAAATATTCGATGATCAAAGCTCCAAGAAAGGTATAAGATATCGCGAATGGCAATGGCATTGCTG
>Ga0206944_1014_pt1 | contig 41771 bp, 39 predicted proteins | sample Alteio_BWOrgHeat_4_FD_152978 | JGI IMG/M metagenome (GOLD analysis project Ga0206944, IMG submission 152978) | Enriched cells from forest soil in Barre Woods Harvard Forest LTER site, Petersham, Massachusetts, United States -... | ecosystem: Environmental > Terrestrial > Soil > Temperate forest > O... | reverse complement strand
TTCACGTCAATGAAAAAGCTGAAACCACTCATTCTATCGATAGAACTACCATCATTAAATAGTTTGGGGCCCTCAGAGTTCGGATAATTTTTCCTCAGAGCCACCATTCTCAGGCTTTAATTTGTGCGACGCTTTGTATCCCTGAACGTGTTCTCGAACAGCTTGGTCGGAGATTAGCAGCACCTTGGCAATTTGCTGGCGCACCTCCGCAGAGCAAAGCCAAACTTGCTCTTCGAGCGCAAAGATCTTTCCAATTCTATCCATAATCCATGTACGAAAGTTTTGATCACCCGCTTCTGCCTCGAAAAACTTTCTTCTAATATGAACCCAGCATGGGCACCTGTCAAATTGCTTTGCAAGCGCAAGCTCAACATAAGCTCCATATTTATCGGAATGAACAACGCCATGATATCCCTTCAAAATCGAGGCCGCGTTGCAATGTTTCCGGTTACTGTAAAAATCATACACTCGATAAGGCGGAGCTTGTTACACGATAACACGGATAGCGAAGTAGCAAAAAAACTGAATGAAAAAAGAATGCTTTCGGGTACCGGAAAGCCATTTGACGCACGAAGAATATCGAGAATTAGGCGCGATTACAAGATACCTAGTTATCATCACCATTTAAGAAAATGGGGGTTTGTTAGCATGAGTGAAATATGTAAGCAATATCAAGTTGAACGATGGATCGTCACTAAGTGGCGAAAAACCGGTCAAATTCAAGCTAGCCTATATGACAATGCTGGGAGGTTTTTATACTATCCGGAAGTTAGAAATTACACAATGGCCATAGGAGGTGTAGTATGAATTACAGTCAAATGCGATGAGAAAATCTTTATGACAAGATCTTCTGAGCCTTGTAGAATTCATGTTGTGTCTCTAGCTTGTCGACCGGCAGCAACCCTCAATAAAATCCAGTAGCATTTTTATCAATAAGCCTTTAGCATACTATTCATAGCGACTGGTTCATGTTGGATCAGCAATTCCCGCTAGGTTATAAGTGTTTAACAATGAACATATTGGAGAGTCCTTATTCGTGGACTATTTGATAAACTCCTTTCAAATAATATTATTTTAACAGGATAAGAAGGATCAACTAAGTCGGCATGATCCTAGAAACGGCAGTTCGAGACGCTAAATTGGCACAAGATCTTGCCCATCATGCCGCTTGCACCCCTTCTTATTCTGTTCTTAATCAATGCTTTTTGAACGAAGTAGCCACTAGCTAACCTTCTTCGCACTGTAAAAAAACTAAAAACCATGTGTATAAGAACGCAATACCAACAAATTTTCTTAGCACTTAACTGCTTGGAGCGCCAGCGGGAATTGCTGATGTTGGATTGTCAAGGATTCTCCCGCATTTATAATGCGAATATAAACAATAAACACAAAAATAGTGATGTTATATGATTGTTTTTAATTCTTATTATTTCTTTGCAACATCTCATAAAAAGCAGAAAGCGGAGAATCACCTCCCATCGACAGATGGTTTTATGGCCGCCGCTCACCCAAATCACCGGGGTTTACCTGCACTTTATAAGAAGTTGCGTTTCTTTTATCGTTTTAGTAAAATATCCATCATATGTATTGTGTTATTTTTTTCTTCTTGCCAGCCCACTCAAAAATCAAAACTTTCTGATAAAGTTTCCCCCCAAGAAAGAGTATGGCTGACACAATTTTTTACCGATATAATGTTGTTTGAACCGGGCATTTATACTCTATGGGGTGCTCATAAACCTATGACCCTCATTCCTGCTGCAAATTATTCAGAAGAAGAAATGAAAGTTATATATGAATCTCTCAGTGAAGAAGAGAAAAAAAAGGAAGGTTTCAGCGTTAACGTAATTGAAGGATATGAATTTTCTGAAGCTTGGGGAAAATGGGAACAAATCAGTCATCGTTTTCCGATGAAACGATTTATGCTTTTCAAGCAAGAAAATGAGGATCCACATCTCTTTTTTGTGGTTTTTGTAGACATCATAAAAACAGCAGCAGTAATTCAAGATAATTATGAAGCTTTTCAAAAGGCCATCGGATTTGATTTTTATGCCATGGAACTCGTCCTTCAAATGAATCAAAAGGATTCAGTTTTATGGAAAAATATGAATCCCTACCTAGAGGGTTTATTATTTGGATATGGGAAAACAAATTCACAACTTTTTCATTGGAAATATTTAGATCATCCCAATTCTTGTGATGAATTATGCAGAAACATTAAAACCTCATCTAGCAATGAACAGTTAAAAGGTTTAATAACATTTACAATTGACAACTTTCAAATACCATCTTTCGCTTGTTTTAACAAGATAGATCCTATTGTAAATATTTATAAGGAAGAAAGAATGATGATAAAAGAAATTTACAAAGGCAGGGATTTTTTGGATCTAACTTTGGAAAAACTTACAGAATGATGAAACTATGAAAAAGCCCTTACGTGTTAGGGTATAGGGGTAGTATCCAAATTTTTATCCATAACTTCTTACGTTGCTTCCGCAACCGATTTATTCTTTTCATTCTATAACCGTTTTCCACTTCAGACCTACCGGCCTTTCGTTTCATGTGAACTCTTCACCATTCTCGCTTTTGCGAGAATGGTGAGTCTTCTTTGCGTTCAGGTAGGAGAACGATTCATCCTATTTCGGAGTTAATGCAACTCACGCCCCCCCTTGGGGCACACGGGACAAACTTTGTATTTACGGCGATCATACACTGTGTAACAATTTGGGCATGTTACTATGTCATGTATTCTTTCGTGAAAATCTAAATGGTATGTATATTGGCAAGCTTCATTGAAATAAAGTGCATAAATTGGTTTATATTCCCTATCAATATAAACAAACATTCCATCATCCGTAAGACATATTTCATCATAGTTTACTGTAATATAATTTGGAAAGACGTCACTATTGTGGCTAGAAATTTCAGAGGCATTTACATTGATGAATAGGGTTGTTAAACAAAAGAAAATTAGTAAAAAATATTTCATAATTATGTCCTGACATGTGAATATGTTACGAGTTGTCTTCTTGCTCATAATGAGCAAGTATTGACCTATTTGGTAATCTAACAAACAGACTCAATAATGCCAAGAACAGAAAAAGGTCATAATCACCTTTAGGGTCAGACTTTACGCTTACCAAATAACCTCAGAGCTAACAAAAAAAACAAAGGGAAATATTCAAGACCTTTGGTCTTGACCCCAAAACCTATGTATAATTTTCACGGGAAATTAGGATCCAACAAGAAGAGCTAAACAGTGAAAGGATGAAAAGAAACGACCAACAAATCGCGATCAAAGAAAAAGAATTGTTACAATTTCTTGTAAGCAAAGATGCGTGGAAAAAGGAGCTTAGCAATATCACAAGGACATACATCATGATACCCGTTGATAATGTCCTGAAATTCTTGACGCTTCTTGAAAAATCGCCCCATTTAGAAGATGCAAAGGAAGTGCGCGTGCTTATTCACACAGCCATCTCTTTTGCATTGGCATTGCTAAAACCTGTTCACGTCAATGAAAAAGCTGAAACCACTCATTCTATCGATAGAACTACCATCATTAAATAGTTTGGGGCCCTCAGAGTTCGGATAATTTTTCCTCAGAGCCACCATTCTCAGGCTTTAATTTGTGCGAAGCTTTGTATCCCTGAACATGTTCTCGAACAGCTTGGTCGGAGATTAGCAGCACCTTGGCAATTACTCGATCTTGGTCAGTCAAAAATTCATACTGTCGTGATATCGTCAAGTGAATTTTTCTACAATCAAACTTTTCATTGACGAAAGATATAAGTCAAAGTTATATCCATAATATCAAAACGTGTTTTCAACTAATTTAGAAGTCATTCAATCCACTCCACATTCCTCTGATCAGAAACTTCGAGGTTAGAATAACACAAATAACCTGCAATAATTAGGACGCTATGGCAATATTTACTTTACTTTTGGAAGCAATGAGATATACTCGAATCTCTGTGAGAAATCATTATTTCTAAAAAGGGAAATTGTTTGAAGAAGAAAATTATTTTTGTCGGCTGTGGCTATGCTGGTGAATACGCCCTACGCTCCTTATTGAATAGCCCTCTTAGGAAGGCAGTTGAAGTAGTCGGCGTTATTTCACATGTCTTTACGAAAGGACTAAACCCCGTGATAACTTTGGCTAATGCATTAGAAATGCCTCTTTTTGTAGGCGATCCAAATGGCAATGAGGGACTTGCCTGGGTGGAAAGCCTTAAGCCAAATTTTGGTGTGATGCTTGAATATCCAAAAAAACTTTTTAGCGGGTTTTTAGAGCAGTTTGAATGGATGATTAATGCTCACCCTTCCGATCTTCCAAAATTACGTGGCGGAGCCCCTATCGAAGGGGCGATTTTGCAACAACACCCTCTCGTCATTTCAATCCATTCAGTCGATGAAAAATTTGACCATGGCCATTGTTTGTATAAAACAGATCCTATTTGCATTAAAGGACAACATTTTGAACAAGTGTATGAATTGTGTGCGAAACTAGCCTCTTCGGCTATATTGGAAACCATTGATAAGCTTTTGAACGGGACCCAGAGTTGCATCCCTCAAGATCATACTAAAGCTTCCTATCTATGGGATAAAGATCTAGAAGGGCTGCTCCAAATTAACTGGGAGCAATCGGATGTTTTTGAGATTCAAAGACAGATTTTAGCCGCAGGTCCAAAACGGGGAGCCTCAACATTTTTAAAAGATGGAGAGATTCCAATCCGTTTTTTACGGGGTCGAGCTCTCGCTGCTTCCCATAATGAATTATTTGGCAAATTACACTCTATTGAAGAGAAAGATGAAGAAAAGACATTGTGTATTTTTGCAAAAGATGGGATTCTGCTCATTGATGAGTACTCCATAGAAAAGTCTCTTGAACATCTTCTTGTCCCAAAAAAAACGAGTTTTAAAAAGTATGCGATTTGCCGGATATCTACATGAACGGTTACAAGTTCTGTGGAATAGTTCATTCAGCTTATACATTTTAAGCTGTCTTCTTGCAGCTTTCGGTCATGGTTTGGTTTACATTGCACTCAGTTGGAATAGCCTAAATTCAGGCCCCTTATTAGGTAACATGGCTTTACTTATGCTCTGTCTTTGGGGTCCTTCAGTGATATTAGCTCCAATAGTGGGCTGGCTAGTAGACAGCTTCCCTTCTAAGATGTTTGTCTTATTGTCTAATTTGCTAAGAGGGGTATCCATGCTTTTACTAGCGTTTAACTTGATGCAAGAACCTGATTCTCTAAAAATGCTTTTTGGTTTCTCCTTAATCATTGGGATTTTTAATGCTTTCTACCATCCTGCTGCGTTGGTGCTTATTCGGCAAATTGTTCATCCCAACCAACTACTTTATGCAAATTCCACAGCTGATTGCGCCATTGAACTCGGCTCGGTCACCGGCATGGGATGTGCGGGTATTTTTTTGGCTTTCTGGGGAAGTCAATTTACAATTATGATGGGTGGATGTTTGTTTCTAGCAAGCGGATTTTGTTTATTTCCGATTACATTGCGATATCCAAAAGAAAAGAAAAAGGACACGGAATCATTGCTCAAGTCACTTCAAAGCGGACTTTCTTTTTTATCAAAACATCCACATCTCCAACTTATCTATTTAATCCAATGTATACTGATGATGATCATGATGACAGCTCCAGTGCTTTTAGCCCCATATGCAAAACAATATTTATCTCTCGATGTAAAGGGTTTTTCTCATCTAGAAGCCCTTTTTTCATTAGGAGCAGTGTTGGGAGGAATATTTGTTCCATACGGAGTTCGTTACTTCTCAGAGAAAGGAACATTGAGTTTTCTTTGGTGGATTCTCGCTTTAACTTTTTTTCTTTTGGCTAGCCTCTACGACGCCCTACTCACTAAAGTTATTTATGGCTTTGTAGGATTTGCTCTCTCTAGTTGGGCTATTGTTTTAACAAAAGCCCAAGAGTATACCCCTCCTGATTACCAGGGACGTTTACTTTCATTAGCCCATGGTATTGGGGGTGGCTTAATCCTTCTACTTTATTGTTGTGCGTACTTCTTTCATCACATTTTCAGCATCAGTGCTCTTTATTATCTAGAAGCCTTTCTTGTCCTGCTATGTTGGGTGTTGTATGTCTTCTACCTGAATCAAATTACAGATTTAGAACGCCCCAGTTATTCTTTTAAGAAAGAGATCGGTATAGATTAGTTCTATTTTCCACCACTTTGAAGCCTAGGTTCTGGTAAATTTTCTGTGCACGACTATTTTCTTCAGCAACAATCACAAGCTCTTCTATTGGATAATTTTTAAGTGCGTATTTCGCTGAACCATACACCAGTGCATGAGCAATACCCCGTCCTTCAAAGCCTGGATATGTGGTCACATTTTGATAGCAACCCATTCCCTCACCATGAAATAAGCCCAAATCGCCTACCCATTCACCCCCCAAATCAGCGATAAACCAATCCCCAAGATTATTGTCTACCATAGCTTTATAATCTCTGAATCTTTGCTTATTGAAATTTAAGAACGAAGGACTAAGCTCTTCAGGACTTACACGTTCAGTTTGCTTTTTTTCTAGCTCAAGCCATTCCTGTTCTAATTGAATTCTGCGAAGGGTAATAGCGGGGTGGATTTGTTGTACTTGTTGCACATCTTTGGCTGTTAGGCAAACCGTTTTCTCTAAGAGATATTCGCCAATTTTGAAATTGGGAACATCTTCTCCTTTGATCCAAGTAAAAGCCCTATGTTGGTGAACAAATTCGGGAAACTCTGCGCAAAAATGTTCTTCCCACTTGGGAAGATCATTTTCATTTGCAGATTGTTTAAAAATCAGAAAATTCGCCCAGTGAAAATTAGGATTCTGTAAAGAGCGTATGACAAAGTAATCTACTTTTTCTTTAATCTCACAGCTGTGACTGAGTACAACAAGTTCACTTCGTAAAGCCATTGATGTTAATCCAAACATTTAAGCTAAAGCCTCCTTTGCTTGTAAACACATATTCTGAAATAATTGGGCTCCTAGAGGAGTAAACTGAGCTGCTGTCTTTAAGACATGCAGGCTATCTCGAAGATTAGTAGAAAAATCCCGTTTCATATCGGTGCAACTTGTAAATTCTTCTCCAAGATGGTGCGGCTGGAGTAAATCCAGCGCTCGCGTCGTTCGAATAAGAACGAAAGCAGCATGCAAAATTCCTAAAAGTGGACGATTACTTTTTCTCAATGAGCTATAAGCAATCTCTTTAGAATTTGTGATTAATGGGTCCAACATACGCCGAATATTCAGTTCGAGATGGGCAGATTCATGGACTAAGGTTTCAATGTAATGGGCCAAATTCCAGCTCATCTGTGGGGCAACTATAATAGCTCCTTGGTAAATCGGTATCGAAGAGGACCAGAATGACTCACTATCGACTAGGATAATGCATTTGATCAACGATTCAACGCAAAAAGCCCCTTCAGGCCAATGTTCCTTGAGAAAATGGAAAGCTGTCTTAAAAGCCTTGCATTGAACCTCAGTATCTTTGTTAAATTTTTGAATAAGAGTCTCATCCTCTGATCCTCTCTCAAGACTATTGTTTTGTAACTTTATGACATTTTCGACCCATTCTGGATAGGGCGGCAGACAGAAAGAGAAAGGGGATTCAAACTTTTCTTTAAGACTATCGACCAAGCCTTCGAGAGGGACATTTTGGTTTTTTAGGGAATAACTCAGAAAAACTAAAGAGGGAGCAACCTCGGCCAATTTCCATTGATTTGCAATGTTTTCTTCTAAGAAAGGAGGTAATTGTGATTGCTGTTTCAAATGGGATTGAATTTTTGTTAAAACACTGTTTTTAAATAATCTTTTTTCCTCAATCAGTGTCTCAAGTTGAGGTAAACAGGCTGTTAGCATCTCGCTTTTCATGAGTAAAATCCAGGTAATTAAATTGTAAATTGTTGAAGTTTAAACAAACCTTTTTTCCAAAGGAATGGACAACGACATCTTTACATAAAAAATGAAAAATATCCAAGCTCATTCCAGCGGCAATCATCTGATTAGTTGCACAAAGTGAACCACTTACAGTACTTTCACTGTCGCTCATATATATTTCATTCAATGATGATAGATATTGATAATAGTTCTCCTGGTGCTCATAAATAGCCAAAAGAGGCCCCCAACTTCCCCAATGGTTTCCCACTCCTCCCATCATACAAGGTATTTGTCTCCTCATTGCAATTTCAAGACTCCACAGCTGGGATAGGATGGGAGGTTGGTCATAACACACCACGAGAAATGAGATGTCTTCTTCAAGAACCTTTTCTAAAGATGATTTATCTTCAATCCATGTTCTATGTGAATAGATGGATACCTCGGGTACACGTTCTAGCAGATGGTTCCGAAGACAATCCACTTTTGGTTTTCCGCAATCCTCTTGAGTGAATAAAATTTGACGATTTAGATTAGAGGGTTCAACCTCATCTCCATCGATCAGACTTAAATGTTGTACACCCATTGCAATTAAGTTCTCTGCTACTAGTGAACCGGTACCGCCGCATCCGAGAATAGCAATTTTAGCCGATTGTATCTCTTTCCAAGCCAGGTGACTGTCAGAGGTGATGCTGTGTAAATAGGAAAGGGTACGTTGATAGACGGGATGTTGATTTTCAATCACGTTTTGACAGACAACTAGTTGTCTAGATTGCAAGGATTGAAAGCAAAACTTACAGGATGGTTTTTGAAGATACAGGTTTAATTCTTGCTCCGTTATTCCTTTCTTAAGCGATTTAATAAAATCTGCAACATGCTTTTCTCCATTTCTAATTTTAAAGGGTGGCTTTGCAAATACAATGCATTCGCCTGACTTATCAAAGATAAAGGGAACTTTAAGGAACCACTTTTTCATTCTCTGTCCAACTCCAATGTTGACCCGGCTGAAATTCGTGGTAACCGACCGATGGTTTGCATAAATAAAATCCCGGCAATTCCAAAAGAGGGATGATACGCCCTTCCTCTATTAAGATCAAATCCATTTCTTGAGAGAGCTTTTGATTTTGGGAAGGGTTATTAATCATTTGATAGAGAGTTAATAATTTAGAAAATCGTTTCCATGCTACTGGATGTTTATCAAAAAACTGTTTTTGCATAAATTCGTTACGAAGCATTAGAAAAGGATCTGGCAGTGGATTATGCAATAACTCTAGTCGGAGATTTAAAGATTTGGGCCTATCGCCATACTCTACTTTTATGGGATCAATGGTAATTCCATAGGGCTTCAATTGATCTTTCAGGAGTAGTAGAATATCATGGTTTGGGAAAAAATCTTCATACCCAATCTTAAGTGTTGTTTCAGGATGGTTTTTTTCTGATGAAATCTGTGGAAGATCTTGATGACAATATCCATAAATAGGGGTAGGACAATGGTGGAGTTGTTCCGCCAATTTGAGTCGATCAATTGCCGTATAAAGAAAGCGCATCAATTCAGGAGCGGGTGGATGTTCACAGCCTTGGGGAGAAAGAAATGTTAAGATTTGAGGTCTACTTTGATGAAAAACAGATCGATTGTGGAATAGATGTTTCTTGGCATACGGAAAGAAGGTATCCCAGGTCATATCCAAGGCATTCTCTTCCCATTTTTTGATTGCAAAAGGGTCGTCAAGAGAAGTCTGAAAGTTAAATATTATATCTGTAATTTGCTTTTGGGTAGATTTAAAAAATCTGTCGCGACATTTTAGATGGAAAGATTCCTTGCTTTTACTTTCAATCTTATAGGCTCCAGACTCTGCATCTGGGTTAGTGGGATGTTTAGGAGCCGTTCCAGGAAAAGAGAGCAATAAAGGCCATAATCTGTTTGGGTTGCGTAATCGAAAATAAATTCTATCAGACTGTGCCTCTAACCCAATCATAGATGAACAGGAGTCAAGTTTGGAAAATCCAGCAATATCGGCTAATAAGCTTCGAAAACGGTGGTGAGGAGAGTGAGCTAAGAAGTTAAGACCTCTCAGATAATCATAGCCAGTGATGGGTGAACCATCCTCCCAATAAAAGTCCTCTCTTAAGAAAAAGGTCCAATGTTTATAATCGTCGCTATTCTTCCAATTAATTGCTGCAAGGGGTTTTATAGAATTTGATGATTTGTGAAACTGAGTTAAAGGTAAGCTAGTTAACGAGAAGATGCGTAATCCAGAATGATCTCGAATGTCCCAAGGAGATATTGATAAGGGGTGCGCGTCACAAAAGACGCGCACCCTACTATTTAGCACCGATGAACCATGGATTCCAAAGTATCATCAAGCTCTAGCTCGACAATTTCTAAGCACTCTTGTTCAATATGTTCTTGAGTTTCCATATTAATCTCCCTTGTTGCGCCAGTTTCCCTAGCACTTGCCAATGTAGGCTTTCATTCCTTATTTTTCAACATGAATCCTAAATAGTGCAGTAGCTCCCGTAAATAAAAATTTTAAACATTTAAGAAGAAATTTTCGGGGACTAAAATTTAAGGAAAAAAGGCTACGATATCGATGCGGTGTTCCGACTCAATTAATAAATTATTTTTATAACAATTACATGTAATTATAAATAATTACATTTTAATTAAATTTTAAAACTTCCTCAACAACTACATTAATCGAAGAAGGCGATGGGCTACATGTTGTCATTGTAAGCGCGACCGTTTCAACAAGTGTGGCATCTTGCGGATCTCTTAATGCCACTAGGACAATCAACTTTCCATGTTTTGTAAGCTCTTGAATCATAGATAATTGCGATGGTGTTTTCCACGCATTGTAGGAAAATACAAGCGCCACATCTGCCTCTTGAACAATTGTAAGAGCTCTTTTTCTTTCTTCCTCACTTGGCGATACAGTTGCCATAAACAGATGAGTTTGACTTTTTCCAACTTTGTGAATCGCCGTTTTCAAGAGGGCATTTTCGATGATCGATGGCGCAATGATCGCAATCGACTTATCTCTTAAAGATATCGGCTGATTTTGTTGATAACAAATTTTTAGGGCAAGGCCTGCTATCTTTTCGGCAAGCTCATGATTGTCCTTTGTTGCAACATCAGCAAGTATTGCCGCCTCTCCTAAAGGTTTTTGCCCCTCTAGCTTGTACTGCTTCTTTAAAGCTAAAATCCTTTTCACTGAAGCGTCTAATTTTTCTTTAGAAATAATCTTAGCCTTCACAGCTTGCACCATGGCGTCTGCCACTTTTTTCACATCGCTTGCATTGAGTTCTAATTTTTTTTTGCCGGTATCTAGCAGCTGTTTACCTCCTAACATGATGATATCGCAGCCCGCATTGAACGCGGAAATGGCAGCCTGTTCAATAGAGGGGCATTGCCTTAAAAGCCCTTCCATGACGAGGGAATCAGAGATCACAACCCCATCAAATTTCAGCTGCTTTCTCAATAAATCGTCAAGGATTTTAGAAGATAGCGTCGCACACCACGTTTTATCTAAAGCCGGCACTAGAATATGTGCAGTCATAATGGTGTCAATATGCTCTAAAGACATGTATGGGACTAATTCACACTCCATAAGATTTTTTAGCGATTTTTTTAAAATGGGAAGCTCTTCATGAGAATCGGTAACGACATCGCCGTGTCCTGGAAAATGTTTAAGCGACGTGATGCACTCACCTGCCTTAAATCCTTTAAGCTGCGCCTTTGCTACTTTTACGACTGCTTCCGCAGTATCTGCCGAAGCCCTCACTCCAATGTAAGATTCTTTTCGACTTGCTATGTCTACAACAGGAGCTAAGTTAAAATTTACACCGACCGCCTTTAGCTCTTTTGATGTCGCTAATGCCGCAAGTTCTGCAAGCTCCATATTATCTGCTATGCCTAAAGCTAAATTTCCTGGGAACACTGTAAACCCTTCACTTAAGCGATTGACGACTCCCCCCTCCTGATCCACTGCAATGAATAGCGGAATGTGCGTAGAGCAGGAAGCTGCAAGTTTTTGCAAGTCATTGCTCAGCGCTTGTACTTGCCTTGGACTCGTTAGACCGTTTGCCCAATTGTAATACTGGATCCCCCCTACATGGATCTCTTGCACAAGGGTTGTTGCATCTGCATTGACCTCTTCGCCATTAAAATGCACCATTAATGTCTGCCCCACTTTTTCTTCTATGGTCATCTGATCAATAGATGGGCTTGCAGTCAATATAAAGCTTGATAGCGCAGATAAGGGGAACATATGTCTTTCCATAAGTTGTTTGGATAGACATCTTATCAGTTACCCACTAATCGACCAAATGTTTTTTATTAGACTGTCTTAAGGCCAATCGTGTAAGATGCAAAATTTAAACGATTTTTTTTGAGGACTAATTATTTTGGATAGCTCACAGGGTTCCCTTTTAAACGACTGGAATGACAAACTGCAACACGTCTCGCAAAGCAATGTTTGTTCTTTGGTGCAAGAGGCAAGCGTTAAGGAAGGCAGCCATGGACAAGAAAAGCTGCACGCTTTACTCGTCCATATACATACCAATCAGCTTCTTGAAGAAGTCGGTAAAGCGCTCTCATTGGAACAGATCAAAGAAATCTTACATTTCTTTACCAACTCCCCACAGCTTTTAGATAAACTCCCACCCCTTTTTGTCGGCATCTCCCACGACAGCTTTTACACTATTCTCCCTTCTTTAAATAAAGAAGAACTTGAGTTATTAAAGTTTGAGGCATTATCTGAAGGCTTAGACCATCACTTACATCTCATAAGCAAAAGACTTACCTTTGAATTGGAAAGCTTTGAATCAGAACTATACCTTTTAAAAAACGAGATCGTAAGCGCCACAAACGAAATTCTTGTTCAAGATCAGCACAAAGTCTTTCGTAAATTGATCGATGTAACGTTAAAAAAAGGACAGCATCTCATCGATATTACAAATAACGCTCTTATCATCGCATGGAATACTTTCCGCGCAGATCTGATTGAAACCTTAAGCGCCAATAAAGAAAAAGCGCAAAGACTTATGCAAAGCATTAGCTCAGATAAAAGCAACAAGAACCTATTTGCCCTGCTTGAAAACAGTTTAAACTCGGTATTTTCCGATGCAATTGCAGACGGATTGATCGACGCACTTGCAGATGATACCCCTGCTATTGAGGCTTTAGGAAAATTAAACATATGGTATCACCAAGACTATATCGACATTGGCTTACTGGATGAGTCCTCAGTAGAATCCGGACGAGAAAATGGCTCATTAGCCGATCAACAAAAAAAAAACGAAGTGATCTATTCCCAGGTCGTTGCGAGCCTTAAAGCTGTGGGATTGCACACTTTGAAAGATTTAAAAGAAGCCAAAATCTACTCAAAACAAAATCTTAAACAATATTTGCAAACACAACTAACTTGAAGGGTTGATTTTTAAACCTAGAAACGGCAGTTCGAGATGGCAAAGTGATGTAAGATTTTGAGTTAGAATCGCTTCTGGCGGGGATCGACATTCCCTAATGGTGAAGGCGATCCCCGCCAGAAGCGATTATAGCTCAAAAGATTACGTCAATTTGCCGTCTCCAACTGCCGTTTTTAGGTTAAAGCTTATGAGCAGCCCCCTCATTTAGTGCCCTAAGCTTGAAAATCAATTCTTCCAGTTATTATAAATATTGCAAAATGTCTTGGTGCACAAGGTCCGGCTCCTTCGTGCCGTCAATCGCATGCAATACACCCTTCTTTACATAAAACTCAACAAGCGGCTTGGTATACATGTAATAGACCAAAAGGCGATTTGCCACGACTTCTGCAAGATCATCAGAGCGCTGAATTAACGGCTCTTGACACTTATGACACCTTTTATCACTCTCTTTAGGCGCAAGTCCTAAATTGTGAATCAAGCCACATGATTGGCAAACATAGCGCCCGGCAACTCTTCTTACAATCACATCATCTGGAACTTCTAGATTAAATACAATAAGCTCAGCATCCTCTTTTATCTCTTTTTCAAGGCTTTCAGCCTGAGGCAACGTACGCGGAAAACCATCTAAAAGATATCCTTTAAAGCAGTCGGAAGCCTTAGTCCTTGCAAATAACATCTTTAAAACCACTTCATCCGGAACAAGTTGCCCTGCATTGATATATCCCTTTGCAAGCATGCCAAGTTCTGTCTCTTTACTCATATTTTCACGAAATAAATCCCCTGTCGATAAATGGGGAATCTGTAAGTCAGCACTTAAAGTTTTAGCCTGAGTGCCCTTCCCAGAACCTGGCGCCCCTAGCAATATCACAATCTGTTTTTTCATTTTCCCCCTCTTACCCTTGCATTACATATCATAGCGCCTTGCGTTGCCGCTTCTTGGAATAGTCTTAATCAAAATTGCGACAAACTCATCCCATTCCCCCTTTTGCATCGCAGGCAAAATTGTACGTGGATCAACATTTAAGCGACTAGAAAAATCTTGCGCGTGCGGCAGTACATTGCCATGGGTATTTTCTTTTTTCAAAGAATCGATCAACCCATCCATAAATTTCTTAGATACCCAATTGCGTCCATAGACATTGCGCATGGCTACCTTTAGCTCTTCATCAGAAAAGATGCAGTTGAGAAATTGCAAAGGGTGCACGTGATCGACCCTATCCCCTACCTTGTTAATTGTCGATTCTTTACTTTTAAGCTCGACTAATGATTTGTCGGCAAGTGTCGTCACGATATAGGCAATATCTCGTTTTTCTTCAGGCGTTACACTTCTTTGATAAGGACGCGGTCCGTTTACAGAGACTCTCCTAGATAATCGCACAGTCCCTATTCTATACCTTTCTGTCATTGTCCTAGAAGGACTTGCTTGCTCTTCAACGCTTTCCGAAAACAGGGCAGCACTCAATGTGGATGCTGCAAAACAAAAGATACAGATTAAAGACTTACCGCTCATTTGCAACATTTTTCATCACCTCGTTAAAAAGGGTCGAATCTATCAAGAGACTAAAATTTGAGCAATAAAATTTTCCTATACATTTTTTTCTTGATTGGTCTATATTGTGGAGATTGTAAAGAAATATCTGATGCACAACACTCATCTTCTAATTACTTTTTTCCTATTTTCCATTTTAGCATTGCCAGCTTTTGCTTCCAACGAGTTAACTTTTTGTGAAAGCGAAGAATGCGTGACCCCCTTGAAAAGGACACCTCATATCGTCGCAATCGATCCAGCAGTTTCGTATTTAAGAAGAACAAAAGAAGGGGGAACAACCCAAACGGGCCTTCTTTATGGAATAAGGGGAAGCTATGACTATATCAAGAGATATAAGCCCTTCTTTGAAGTTCAAGCAAGTATTGAGCTTGGCTCATTAAAGGGACATACAAAAACCAATGCTCTTCATTCTAAATGGCAAGATGAGATGGCAGAAGCCAATCTCGGCTACACGTTGCAATATAAGATGAGCCCCTATTATTCCTTCACTCCATTCATCGGCGGCGGCTATATGAGAGAGGCGAATCGATTTACCGGTAAGGAAGCGATTCAATTAAAATTTATCACAGCTTTTCCCTACCTTTCTTGCGGATTTTTATCTAGTGTGTGTTTTGAAAATGGCCTTAGAATAGGACTAAACTTCCGAGTCAAAACACCTTGGGATATCAACTGTAAAGTCGAAAACGACCCCGAATATAAGCATATCTCTTTAATTGTAAATGAAAAGCAACATTACCGGGCCGAGATGCCGATAAGTTACCACAAGACGCTTCTTTGCGGCACCATCGAAATGGGGATTGCCCCATATTACGAGCTAAGGCAGTACGGCCGAAGAGAAAATTATCCATTTGATTTTCTCAAAACAAAAATTGAACTCATCGGCTGCTATACCCAATTTATCTATAGATTTCGATTATAATATGGAGACCATTTCTCAATGAAAAAAATTTCAAAGAAAAAAAATTCAGCGAAAAAAAATTTAGCTCTTTTTTTTAACCTCTCATTTGCCATCACAAGCTGCGCCTTTTGCGACATCGATCCCGATGATATCGGCGCAAAACATGAAGACAAAGCAGATGAAAGAGGCCCTTTCCATGTTGAAATGCACGCAGATTATGTTTCAAAAGCCAAAGTCAAAGATTCAGAAAAATTCCATAAACTCACCTTTGGATCAGCCCAAATTGAGGCAGGTGCCATCTATTACTATGACCCTTGCTATGAAGAAGGGGCCAACGTCACCGTATTTTATGAAAATACACTCTTAGACTGGGACTCTAATCCAAACTTTAAACAAGAAGACTACTCAGCAGCGGGCTTTACCCTTGGCGGCTTTTCAAAGCGCCTTCCCGATTGGACGTGGAAAGGGCAGCTCGTTGTAAATTTCGATAACTTAAAGCATTGGACATTTTCCGATTATATGTACTACAACATGCTTCTTTGGGGGCGCTATGAAGTATGTGATAATGTAGGCCTTCACATTGGCTTTCTTGGCGAAACGGGAATGAAAATCGATCGCGTATATCCCGTCATCGGCTTTGATTGGACTTACAATTGCCATTGGAAAATCAATGCGATATTCCCCGTGAATATGTCGGTTGTCTATACCTTAAATCCCACATGGTCTTTTGCTCTTGCCGGTAGAGTCTTTGATGAAAGAAGCCGCGTTGGAAAACATGAGCACCTCTCAGAAGGCCTTTGGCACTATCAGCAAAGTGGCGCAGAACTTGCGGTCTTTTTCACCCCTACAAAAAAAATATCGGCTAACTTACATGTCGGCACAACCTTTGCAGGGCACCTTAAAATTGCCGATAAGCACTATCATCATGGTTCAAGAGTTCACCTTGAAGGTTCCCCATATGCTGGCGGCGAACTCGATATAAAATTTTAAACTTTTACAGTTTCTCATGAAAATAAAGTCTTTACTCTTGCTGGGCATCGCTGCCCAGCTCCCTATATTACCTATTGCAAGTCAGACTCTGACATTTGATAATGCCTATGAAATTGCGACCACAAATTGTCTGGACTTTAAAATCAAAGACGCCCAAATAAGTGCGTCCGTTGCCAATGGATGGCAAGCACGTGCGCTACCCAATCCAACGCTCTCGGTCAATCTTTGTACGATTGGCCATGCAATTGCGGACGATGAAAATCAACTCACTGTGACTGTTTCCCAATTAGTTGAACTTGGGGGAAAAAGATCGATTAGAATTAATGGCAATGCCATTGATCAGATCATCGCCCATTGGGACGTTGAATCTCAAAAGCTCAATTTAAAAAAAGAACTTTTACACGATTTCATCGATATAGCCGCTTTGCAAGAATCTTGGCTCATTGATGAAAAATTGTATGAGATTGCAAAAAAACAAGCCGAATGTGATGTAAAAACACTGCCGGCTGAAAAAACCTCACCACTCGAAATAAAGAAAAAGCAACTCGCCTGTCAAAGCACCTATTTGCAACGCCTTAAACGCGAGCAAGAGCTTAAAAAAGCAAAAAACACCCTTTTTACAAGGCTAGAGTCTAAAGATTTTGACGGAATCGATTTTGATCTTTTTGAAGCAAAATCGCCCTCTTTCCCCACATCGATTGCCGAAAATCCCGAGGTGAATTTAGGAAGAGCTAAACTTATAGCAAGTTGGTGGGCCTGGCAAACCGAAAAAGCTGCGCAAATCCCAGACGTAAATGTCCAAGTTGGCGTCACAACCCAAAAATTTACTCAAGATGCGGCCTTTAACGCTGGATTTTCCATGCCCCTTCCCATCTTTAATCGCAATCAAGGAGGCGTTCAGCGCGCAATTTGCGATTATAACGCAGCATTTTTTGGACAAGAGCAACTTGAAAAAGGGAAAAAAATTTTAGCTGAGCTCCATTTTAAAGAATCCCTTTTTGCATATGAGCAATTTGTCTTTGTAAGAGATCATCTCATGCCGCTTGCAAAAGAGGCGTATGATCTTGCAAAAGCTGCCCATGATGAGAAAAAAATGGACTACCTCGATTTACTCGACGCTGAAGCGTCCCTTTTAAACACAAAAGGGCAGCTGATCGATGCAGCAAAAGATTACCATCATAAAGTAACTGAATTATAATGCACGCGCCATATGGCCTATGGGATTCCCCAATTACAGCAGAACACATCGCAAGTGTATCATCGACAATCTCTGGATTCACTGCGACAAGCGATGGCGCATCCTATTGGGTCGAATCGCGCCCTCAAAATAAGGGAAAAAACACCTTAGTCAAAAGAGATTCCTCGGGGAAAATAGAAGATATCACAAATGAAGACTTTAGTGTTAAAACCTTCGTCCATGAATATGGAGGGGGGGCTTTTACAGTCGATGGGAATAAAGTCTATGCTTCTAATGCCATCGATTCTGCCATCTACGAATTGATTCCGGATAAGGCTCCAAGGAGAATAACAATAGAAGATTCGGCAAAAGTCCGTTTTGCCGACTTAAGGGTATGCTCCCACGGCATTATCGCCATTGCCGAAAAAAAAATTGAAGGGGCTCCCACAGAAAATTTCTTAGCGCTCATCGATATTAAAACGGGAGTCTTTCGCCCTCTGGCGAAGGGAGCCGATTTTTATGCCTCTCCCTCCATTTCACCGGATGGAAAAAAAATTGCCTATCTCACGTGGAACCACCCCCACATGCCATGGGATAAGACAAGTCTTTGGGTGGCAGAGATTTCAACAGAAGGCACATTGCAAAAAACCTGCGAAATCCCAACTGGTCCTGATGAATCTATTTTGCAGCCAGAGTGGTCTAAAGAGGGCCACCTTTATTTTATTTCAGATCGGGATAAGGGCTTTTGGAATTTGCATCGAATTATCGAAAATAAAATTACTAATATTTGCCCAATGGAAGCTGAAGTAGGTGAGCCCCTTTGGGTCTTTGGTAAATCGGCCTATGCATTTTTTGGCGATGAAATTTATTTTACCTATAATAAAGAAGGATCTTGGCACCTTGCCTCTCTCAATACAAAAACGCTTGCTTGGCAAAGGATTCCAAGGCCATCTGTCTACATGCAATACCTTACTAAAAGCAAAAATGGGATCCAGTATGTCGAATCATACGCAGATGCCCCCGACGCCATTGTAGAACTTGGGCCCCATAACAATGTGCGTGTATTGTACGAGCAAGCCCCAAGTATTGCCAAAGAATTCATCAGCAAAAAAGAGCACATTGCATTCCCAAGTGTCGATAGCACGGCCTTTGGAAATTTTTACCCTCCAAAAAACCCAAACTATAAAGGGCTTGATAATGAACTCCCCCCTTTACTTGTCATGATTCACGGCGGGCCCACTGCACAAGCAAAACCCATGTTGCAGCCTAAGGTGCAGTATTTCACAAGTAGAGGCTTTGCAGTCCTTGACGTCAATTATAGAGGTAGCACTGGGTATGGGAGAAAGTATCGCGATCTTTTGAAATTTAACTGGGGGATTGCCGATGTGCAAGACTGCATCAACGGGGCGTTATATCTCGCTAAAAAGGGCCTTGTCGATCCAAAAAAACTCTGCATTAGAGGAGGGAGCTCCGGTGGCTTTACAACTCTTTTAGCGTTAGCACATGACTCAACCTTTGCCTGTGGAGCTGATTACTATGGAGTCACAGATTTAATCGCCCTTGCCAAAGACACCCATAAGTTTGAGCTCCACTATCTAGATCAACTCATTGGCCTCTACCCGCAAGAAAAAACGCGCTATCTAGCAAGATCACCTATCCATCAAGTGGACAAGCTAAATAAGCCGCTCATCATTTTTCAAGGAGAAAAAGATCCCATTGTACCCAAAAATCAGTCGGTGATGATTTTTGATGCTTTAAAAAAACTGCGTGTCAAAACAGAGCTTCATCTTTATCCCGATGAGGCGCATGGCTTTAGGCTGCCAGCCAACAATATCGATTCATTAAAAAAAGAGACGGCATTTTATCAAGAGGTGTTATATGGGAACAAGTCATTACATCATTCATCCCGTGGTCAACATGCGGGAAAACCCACAAGTCAGCTCTAAAGTTGTTTCACAAGCAATCCTCTCTGAAAAAATCGCTATCCTTGATACTTTAAATGGTTGGCATCACATCGCCTCATCAGATGGCTATCTTGGCTGGGTGCCCACAAATGCGATCATTACAAGGGACACATATCTTCATAATGTATGTGTCAACCGTTTGATGGCGCACCTTTATGAAATAGATGACACTGAATATGGACCTCTCATGACCCTTCCCTATGGCACAAAGCTGCAAGCGGAAGAGATGGAAAATGACCGCTGGCTGAATGTTTTACTCCCTTGCGGCAAAAAAGGTTTTATTCAAAGCGGCGATGTGTCATTTGAGGGTAAGCTCTTCACAAAAGAAGAACTTATCGATTTTAGTTTACGTTTCTTAAATCTTCCCTACACATGGGGTGGAAGGTCGAGCTTTGGCTTTGATTGCTCAGGCTTTGTCCAAATGCTTTATGAGCGCCTCGGCATCCAATTGCAAAGGGATAGCGTTCAACAAATGACCGATACGCGCTTTTTGGAAGTACCATGTTCCAATTTAGCCCCTTGCGATCTCATTTTTTTTGGGCGCTCGCAAGACAAAATCACCCATGTCGGGATGTCTCTTGATAAAGATCGCTTCATCCACGCCACATCAGGTGAAAATCAACCTTGGATACGGATCAGCCACCTTAGTGAAAAAGCCTGGTCGGGCGCCCCAAGCTCTCTTCTTCCTTTTAGACAAGCTTGCAGCTTACCTTTGAATATGATCAAAATAGCTCATGAGCACCTCTGAAATTTAAAACCTAAAAAACAGGGTGCTGGTCTCCTTCTATAGTCTTCAGACATCAGAAGATATTTGTAGTAATTATCCTAAAAAAATTGTTCTCTTTGGTTCTTATGCTCGCAATGACGCCGATGAAGACTCTGATCTTGATTTACTTGTAATTGAAAAAAACATGTCGAACAAGGGCTTGGAGATGGTTAAGATAAGAAATGCAATAGGAGATATCGGTGTAGGGGTAGACATATTAGTATATACTGAAAATGATGTTAATGAATTAAGTCATTTGCGCGGCTCCACTCTTTACTGGGCTTTGAAAGAAGGGAAAATTCTATATGAAAATGCCTCTTACACTTCCTTTTAAAGTTGAAACTCTATCAAAATTAAATCCATACGCTGTGACTGTCAGATACGATGAGGAAGAAATCCATCTTATTTCTTTAAGTGAAGCAGAAGAAATAATGAAAACAGTCCGATCTTGGGCTGAAAAAAATATCATCTGAAATCGATCCCATATTCCCAAGCTACTTCCTATACACCCAGGGAGTTTCCGCTTTTATGGAGCAGTTCAACTGCCGTATTCCGCATGAAGAAGTCTATTATATGCCTGGCCACCTCAACGAGAAAGCTTATTTATCATTCTTAAAATGAAATTGATGGAGAAATCGATGAAAAATGGGCGTAAAAACAATTCCCATAAAAATTAGAAAGATGAGACCGCTAAAAAGCGCATATGAGCCGGCAAACAATTTTCCGCCATCAGTCTTTAATTCATGCAAAGGTCCCATACCAGATAAAATCATGGATGCGTTGACATATGCATCCAACCAAGACAAGTCCTCAAAATGATGATATCCCCACATCCCAATTACAAGGGCAAGAGCGATCACGAAAAGTCCCGCTCCTAAATTTCGAAGTACTCGCAAAGCGAAAATAGGGAATGGGGCAATATGTTGATTTTTTGATTCATACTTCATATACGCTTTTATACTCAAAACGGCTAATTAGGTTCATGATATTTCTTCTTTGTTCGCGACGAAAGCAGGCTTATGAAGTTTTGCCGTCATAATCTTTGACAAAATAAAAGGACTAATGTTTTATAGGCATAGATACTAAATATTTTTTTAAAGAGAAAAAAATGGCAGCGGAAGCATCAAGAATGGGACCTAGTTTATCCGGACAAACAACGACTTCTAATTTAAGAAGACCTCAAACTGCTGCAGCTGTTGGAAAAACAGAGCGGGTTTCAAATACTGCGCTAGCAGCCCCAAGAAGTGCTAGTTTCTCAAGAGCTTGCACCACTCTTTCGCTAAACCCTTGTACTGGCCTGCCAACTGGCCTGCCACCTACCGACGCAGACAAACTCAACGCCATGACTAAGCGTTTTAACGATACATTTTTTGCAAAACGAAGATCTTCTGTTGCCCACGATATGGGAGCTATCAACACGAAAGAATCAGATGATCCTCTCCATATAAGAGAAATTGACGACGCTATTAAAGCTGACAACAGTGAAAGCTGCTCCAAAGTGATGTTGCATTTTAAACAGTTAACAAAATCTGGCATCCTTTCTCAAGGGGGAAAAGTGTTTAACTACTTCTTAAAAGTAGCGGCTCTAGATGAGGCAAAAAGCACTTTAACGCGTATGGAATTAGCGGGTGATGCAATTCTTCCTCTACAAGTGAGATTATTATATCGTTGCATGGAAAAAAGAGGCGATAAAGCCCTTAGGTACTATCCAGAATTATTAGAAAAAAATACTGCCCTTCCAATAGATTGCCATACAGCGATGTTTGACTTTTATTTACTCCATGCACAAAAGTCTGGAGAATGGGAACCTCTATGGAAACAGTTTAGATTTATCTTTGAAATGCCAAAAGAAGAAGATCAAAAAAAGCCCATTGATATTCCATCTCTTCTTTCAGCCCTCATCGCTTGTTCAAGAGAAATAAAACGTTACGAAAATATTCCAACTATTTTTTCTTATTGTAAAGAAAAAAAGATGCTTCCAGAAATAGCGCAGGTCCTTGACTTTGTAAGTACGCTTGCTGCTACAAAAGAGGTCTCAGACACCCTTCTTCAAACTCTTACTTATATCACAGAAGAGTTTATCAAAAACAAAAGACTGCCAGACGGCACAAAAAAAACGCTCTATGCCTGCGTTCAAATCACTTGGGATCAGATTCTAGCCACTAAAGATAAAACAAAACAACAAGAGTATTTTCGGGAGTTTAAAAAAGCGCTTCCCTCCTTTCCCGATATTGACAAAACTCCCCCCGAAAGAACAAGCTTTTCCAACACGTTTGATGCAGAAACAAAAAGTTCCAAAGTTAAACGAAAGCCCTCACTTATAGTGTCAAACCCCGATATCCCTTCATTACTCTCAAGCCCAAAGAGCAAGGAGAAGCGACGTGATTCCGGCACAATGACTTAACTACCAATATTAAAGAGATCTATTCTTAAAATGCGCATAAATCTCTTCCGCTGTCAAAGCGCGAATGCATGCCCCTGTTGCACATGTTCTTAAGCGAGGGCAACGTTTTTCAAATGTGACCCCATATGGGCATGTGCCTTGCAAGGCCAAATGTCTTTTTCCTTCGGGCTTATACTTTAATGCCGATGAAGCGCCAAAGACGCTATATGTCGGCGTATTGGTTGTTCCTGCAAGGTGCAGCGGAAGCGAATCCATCGCAATGACAAGATCGCACCCAATCATCAAATTTTGAAGCGAAGATAGCTGCATCTTATCCACTAAAACTGAATCTGTAAAACTCTCCCTTAACTGTCTTGCCATTTCAAGCTCCTTTTGCGATCCCCACACAAAGAAAAATTGGAAAAATTGCAAAGGCTTCTCTTTTTTCATTAGTTTAAGAAAATTTAAAAGGACATCTAGTGGCAATTGCTTATTAGGCCATATTGATCCAGGACATACCATCACTTTAGTTGTAGCTGTGGACTGCTCTAAAATATTGTTAACCTTAAGCTGCTCCTCAGAAGAAATTTTCAACAGCACTTGCTCATTGCTCTTTTTTTGAGGTATTTCGCTAAAATAGGATCTAACAATTGATAAATAATCCTCTTTAATATTTTGCCCTTTTGGGGGATTGAATCTAAACTTAGTAAAGAAGAGATTAGGCCACTCAGGTACTGTCTTAAACCCAAAACCTACTTTATGCGTACTTCTGACTTGTGAAAGTATAAGACCTGATTTGATATTTCCCTGTAAATCAAATGCCACATCATAATTCTCTTGCCTCAGCTGTTTTCTTGCCTCTTTGATCTCTAGATGGGTCTTTTTTGAAAATGGAGACTTACGCCACTTAGAAGTAGAAATTAAAATAGCTCTATTGACCCATGGGTGATTAGCAATAAGCTCTGCATTTCTTTCCTCCACCACCCAATCGATTTGAACATCTGGATATAAAGTGCGTATATACCTTAAGACATCATAGCAATGGATGATATCGCCAAGAGATGATGTTTTGACAATTAATATTTTTTTCATAAATTAAACAGCAATTTACAGCTCTCTTGAAAATCTTTTGGCAATGGAGCTTCTATTAAAACAGCTTCCTCTGTTAAGGGATGTATAAAAGAAACTTTTTGCGCATGCAACATAGTTCGCATTGGGCGGTATCGATTTTTAAGGTCTCTTCCATATACGGGATCGCCTAAAACCTTATGCCCCATCTCACTTAAATGCACCCTAATCTGATGGGTCCTTCCCGTTTGTGGATTACACTGCAAAAGGCTTTGTCCACTCTTATTTGTCGCTATTTTTTTCCACGAAGTGATAGCGAGAAGCCCTTTTTCTTTTGATGTTGCTCCCCATATCACTCCCCCTTGATACGAGTGAAGTTTTCCCAAATAGTTTTCAATAACTCCAGACTCCTCCTTTGGAGCACCATCGACAATCGCAAGGTAAGTCTTTTCAATGAGGCGCTTTTTAAAGAGGTCGAAAAATGCTTGGGCAGCCGGATCGTTGCAAGCAAAGAGTAACACACCCGTTGTATCTTTATCTAGCCGATGTAAAAGGATTGCCTCTTTTGCTCTTTTCTTCACTCTAGATAATAAAACTGGATCTTCAGAACTCACACCTGATGGTTTATTATAGGCGATGAGATTTTGGTCGACATAAAGAAAAGGATCTTCATTAGACTTTTCTAACACTATCGAAGAGTCGCAAGAAAATTCAACGACGTCTCCAAAACCGACCAAACGGGAACGAAAGCGCTCCACTTGGCCGTTTAAGCGGCACATCCCAGCCTCTAAAGAGCGTTTAACGCTGCGCGCTGTCAGATGATTGAGCTTAGCTTGTAAAAAATTAGAAAGGTTACTCCCCGATTCTTCTTGAGTGACTCTCCACTTTGCACTCATTACAGCGGCGCAAACTGCCTTAAAAAGCGCATGTCATTTTCTGTAAAGAGGCGAATATCTTTTACACCGTGCTTTAAAAGAATTAAACGCTCAACACCCATCCCCCACGCAAATCCGGAGTAAATCTCAGGATCGATATCCCCATTTTTTAGCACTGCTGGGTGCACCATCCCGGCCCCCGCGATCTCAAGCCACCCCGTATGTTTGCAAAGAGAGCACCCTTTTCCATTGCAATTGATGCAATTGATGTCGACCTCCATCCCTGGTTCAACAAAGGGGAAATAACTTGGTCTAAAACGCGTTTCAACTTTTGAATGGAATAATTTACTTAAAAAATCTTTCATCGTCGCTTGACAGTCGGCAAAGTTTACCCCTTTATCGACATAAAACACTTCTACCTGATGAAAAAAAACATGCGATCTTGCAGTAATGGTCTCGTTGCGATACGCTTTTCCAGGCGCTGCAATGCGAATCGGGGGCTTTGACGCCTCCATGACCCTTGCCTGTATATTGCTCGTGTGGGTACGCAGCAACATATCTTCTCCGACATAGAATGTATCTTGCATATCTCTTGCCGGATGATCAGGAGCAAAATTAAGGGCTTCAAAATTATAATAATCTGAGTCAATATCGGGTCCATATTGAACCGAAAACCCCATTCCCATCAAGATATCTAACATCTCATCTAAGATTTTAGTCACGATATGGCGACATCCGACGTGGCGCACTCTTCCGGGTAATGTCACATCGATATCTTCTTGAGATAATCTTACGGCAGCTTCTCTCTCTACAAGCGATGTATGAAGTGAGTCCGTGATACTTGTGACATGAGTTTTTAAATCATTAATCCACTTTCCAACTGTTGCGCGCTCATCCCCTTGCACATCTCGCAAAGCTTTCATCAAATCTTGTATGGCCCCTTTTTTTCCAAGGTACTTGAGTCTGATCGCTTCTAAATCTGCAATGTGGCTGACTTTAGTGAGTTCACTATCGAATTGTTTTTGAAGAGTGTGAATCTGTTGTTGCATGAAAATAATCCCGATTAAAAAAACAACCCCCGTTTCAATCACCCCTTGAATTTAATGATCTCGAAGTTAATGACCTCAAGTCATTTGCTTCAAGGAAGTGTTCGAAAGGGGGGCTGCATGAAGAGGCTGACAATAAATCTCCACGGGTCGCCTTTTGGCCCTTTTTTTGCATCTCGACGCCTGTTGCAAATTCCCTACTCTCAAGAGTATGTGAATTTGCAATAGACATCGATCTGCAAAAAAATGGCTCAAAATTCGACCTCCCGGAGATTGATTGTCAACCTCGAAGGTTTATGCAAGAGCCTGTTTGGCTCGGCCCGCCACAGCTGCAAAGCTATGTGGATCGCAAATTGCCATATCTGCTAATACTTTCCTATCTAATTCGCATTTCGCTTTTTTCAGTCCACAAATCAATTTGCTATAAGACATGCCGTTAATTTTAGCGGCAGCCCCGATACGTACGATCCACAAGCTACGAAATTCTCGTTTCTTTTCTTTGCGATGGCGATAGTTATATGCCAAGGCGCGAAGAACTGCATCTTTTGTAAGACGCAAGTGGTTTTTACGATCGCCTACAAACCCTTTGGCTTGCTTTAACAATCTTTTTTTGCGACGGTGTGAAGCGACAGCGTTGGTTGCTCTAACCATAGCTTATCTCCACTGTTAAGTGTCTGTTTTCAATTCACCTTTTTTTTCGAGGCAATTGGAAAGAATCAAAAAGTCTACCTTTTCGAATTTTGCAATTGCCTCTTGTGTCTAATCTATTAAACACAAGTGGATCTCTTATACAGACAAAGTTTTACAAATCATGTTTTACAAATCATGTTTTACAAATCATGTTTTACAAATAAGGTTATGAAGAAAATTTTTACATTTTCTTCGTTAAAATTTATACGCACATCACGCGTTTATATGTCTTCAAATGTCCATCGTCCACAAGTGCAGACTTTGAAAGCTGACGTTTACGCTTTGCTGGCTTCCCAGTTAAAAGGTGACGCTTTCCAGCTTGAGCTCTCTTGAGCTTGCCTGTTGCAGTCACTTTAAACCTAGCAGCCACACTTTTTCTTGTTTTCATTTTCGGCATTGCATCTCTCCTAAGTTGGCTTCACATCTAATCCACGAGCAACAGGTTGCTTTTGCAGTTCCTTATCCGAATGCTCTGGTGTCGATGTGGGTGCCTTTCCATCTTTTTTCTTCTTCGCTCCTGGGGCCAATACGGCAATGAGCATACGCCCCATCAATTTCATGGGCGATTCAACCATCGCCACATCCTCTAAATCGGCACAAAATTTCTCCATCAGCTTTTCACCGATCTCGGTGTGAGCCATTTCTCGACCGCGGAAAGTACAAGTTACTTTAACTTTATTCCCTTTGTCGAGAAAATCACGGGCATGCCTTAATTTGGTTTCTACATCATGGTCATCGGTATTGGGCTTAAATTTTATTTCCTTTACCTTGACTTGATGCTGTGCCTTTTTACTTTCCTTTTCCCGCTTTGTTTGATCGTATCGGAACTTTCCGAAGTTGATAATCTTACAAACCGGGGGACTTGATCCTGGAACTATTTCAACCAGGTCCAAACCTTGTTCTTCAGCCATAGCAAGAGCTTCACCAAGTGATATAACACCCACTTGCTCTCCCAGATGGCTGATCACACGCACTTTCGGCGCGCGTATTTCTCTATTTACTTTCAAAATTCACTCTCGTATAACTTTTTACTTTCAAAATTCACTCTCGTATAACTTTTTACTTTCAAAATTCACTCTCGTATAACTTTTTACTTTCAAAATTTACTCTTGTATAGCTTTTTACTTTCAAAATTCACTCTCGTATAACTTTTGAGTGTGTTTCAGTATAACTTGTTAACACCTTCTCATCGTGCTCTAGCAATATTGCAATCATCCTCTCTAGTGACCTAAACACCGATACTGCAAGTACGGTAAGTGTGCCAGACTTGCTATTTTGGCTGCACCGTTTTAGGTAATCAGCACTTACAAAATCAAATGCGATAAACGGCCCCTTCCATTCTCTTCCCAAAGCATCAGTTAGCCGCATTTCAAGCACCGGCCCCCTATACTGATGTAAAGACACTGCATCCTTTAAACTTTCACTATAGCTATACCCACAAACAGTAAAAGCCTCGTCAATAGAAGCTATAGCCTTTTGATAGCGAAGAGAAAGAGCTGCAGCTTTTGGCTCGTCTACTTGCAGACACCAATACCCTTCAAAATTGAACATCTTAACGATTTTATCAATGAATTGCAAGCACGAAATCACTTCTTTCACAACTTGTTCAACTTCACAAAAAATATGCCCCTGATCGGCCATGACAAAACGCGTATCGTGCAACCCCCCAAGATGAAATTCCCTTTGCAAATTAGGAATATGTCCGTATTCAAAATAGCAAGCAGGCGTCTTATGCCGAGTTAAAGCAAATAATTTGGTATGAGAGTGGCTGAAATGAGTGGGTAACCCAAGATCTACATCTTGATAACAACAATTTAATAGCCTATCTTCTTCTCTTGTGTCATCATCCTGACTATCAACCTCTTGTAATGGAGGTCCCACTACCCTTTCAAATCCATGCCTTTCATATTCTTGTGCCAAAACATTAAGAAGAGTATGGCGAAGGCGCGCGCCCTCCTTTAGCCAATACCATCCGTGTGGGCTAAGTTCTGAGGCATCGATGAATAAAGAAAGTTTTTCCCCAATCTTTAAATGATTAGTTTTTTGAAGGTTTTTTAAAATTTTCAGATGTTTTTTAAGCGCGAAAGAGTCAAAGAACGCCGTTCCGTGAATGCGCAAAGCAGAAAGACTTCCCTCCCCCTCTATATAGTAGGACGCTTTTTCCACGTTGAGTAATTTAAACGCTCCCGTTTCACTTGTATCTAAAATAAAAGGATTTACAAGATATTTGCCTTCGCAAAAATCGCTAAAAGTATCGATTTGCACGATACTGACAATGTTATCATGAGAAGCAAGCACTCGCCTTGCGACTATTGACTGCCCATGGTGGAGAAAAAAGCTTGCCGCATTTTCTCTCATCATCTCCACAAGACGCACCTTCTTTGCCGCCTTCGCAAGACCCCTCATCTTTTCTTCTAAAAGTATTAAGCCATAATCATCGATAGGAAGATCTGTCAGAAAGTCGTAATAAAAACCAAACTCTGTCACGACAAAATCAACTAAAAGTATACCTGGATATACGTCAGAGGCAGCAAGGGCTAGTAGCTCCGCCACGCCAAGACGCAAAGAAAAAAGAGAATTCATTGGGATATAGCTGACTCGAACAGCTGACCTCCACGATGTCAACGTGGCGCTCTAACCAACTGAGCTAATACCCCTAAAGTTAGATGGTGGGAAGTGTATGTTAACGCTTTTTTTTTGTAAAGAATGTTTTGCTTCTTCTTACGCGCTGATAGCTAATCGCAAATCGATGCGCCTCATCGCGTATGTTTTGCAAAAGAAATAAAACCTTAGATCTTGCGCTTAAGACAATTGGATCTTTGATGCCCGGCAAATAGATTAGCTCTTGCGTTGCCCCTTTATCGTGCCTGCCTTGCTCTTTTGCAAGGGCCACAACATCAATTGCGCCTAAAATATTTAATTCCAAAAGAACCTTTAATGCAATCTTAAGATGACTTTTTCCTCCATCGACGATCAAAAGATCGGGAAAGTCATCTTCAGCTTTTGCTCTTTTAAATCTTCTAGATAACACCTCCTGCATGGCGGCATAGTCATCACTTTCAACTCTCTCTTTTATCTTATACCTGCGGTATCTAGACGAATCTTTTTTTCCTTCATAAAAGGAAGCAAGAGCTGATACCACTTCAGTTCCTGAGAAATTAGAGTTATCAAAACACTCGATTCGCCTAGGATAGCGGGATAACTTTAAACGCTCTTGCATCTCCAATAACACTTTTTCCCTTAAAGCCAGATCCCCCTCTTTTTTCTTAAAATTCGCCTCTGCATTCGCATATGCCATTTCCACAAGATTTTTCTTACTTCCGCGCTTTGGAACCAAGAGATGAAGGTTTCTTTTTTCTTTTGAAAGAATCTCTGCAATCGCTTTTAAATTATCTTCTGCAAGAGAAGAACCAATCAATATTTCTTTGGGAATATCTAAGCGATCTTGGTAATGTTGCAAAAGAAATGCCTCCATAAGCTCTTGATCATTTTCAACGACGTTGCTAAAGTGAAAATCTAAAGAACCATTTAACTTACCTAAACGAAAGATTAGCTGCGTTAAAAGCACCTCATCCCCTTGTCTATAAAGAGCGATCACATCGGTATCAACCCCTGCAATTTTAAACACATTTTGCCCTTCTAATGTTCTTTCAATGTGCTTAATCATTTTATATACCTTTGCAGCATTCTCAAAGTCTAAACCATCCGATGCCTTTTTCATTTCTTCATAAAGCTCTTTTAGCACTTCTTTATCTTTTCCTTGCAAAAACTTGATAGTCCTTTTAACCAAGGTGTCGTACTCATCTTTTGTGCACCGATTGACACAAGGCGCAATACATTGCTTCATATCATAGAGGATACATGGACGAGTGCGCCTTGCAAATTCGCTATCAGAGCATTGCCTAAGTGGAAATAGTTTGTGGAGCAGATCAAGAGTTTTTCGCGCAGAGTCAGCGCTCGTATAGGGCCCAAAGTAGGTGGCATTAGGTGCAAGATTTCCCTTGTAACGAAAAATAGAAACATATGGCCATTTTTCATTTTCATTAATCCTTAGCGCAATGTAGGCCTTATCGTCTTTTAATAAGACATTATAGTGCGGCTTATGCTTTTTAATGAGTGTGTTTTCAAGTAAAAGGGCTTCCTTTTCAGATGACACGACAATCGTATCGATCGCCACCACTTTTGCAATGAGATAGGGGATCACCTCTCGCCCATCACCTTGAGGAAGAAAATACTGCCTGATCCTCTTTTGCAACGCCTTGGCCTTCCCCACATAAAGGATGCTGCCATCTCCTGACTTCATGATGTAGACGCCGGGAAGATTTGGAAATAACTTTAGCTGATTGCGATCAAAGAGAAGTTTTTGCATAGCAATTACTTACGTTGCAGACACGCTTTTCTCTTTCATTGCAAGCTGTCCACAAGCTGCTGCTATATCATCGCCCTTGGTGTAGCGGCAAGTGTTGACAATGCGGGAGCCAAAAAGAACTGTCCTAAAATCTTTAATGGCCTTTTTCTCTGGGCGCTTCAATCGAAGGCCTGCCACTGGATTGTAGGGAATTAAATTGACAGTGCACTGCTTACCGTGCAAAAGATGGGCCAGCTCATGTGCGTGATCGGGATGATCGTTTATTCCGGCAATGAGCGTATATTCGAATGTAATATCGCGTTTTGTTTTATGGGAATACTCATCCATCGCCTTTAAAATATCTTCAAGAGGATATTTCCGCGCATATGGGATGATTTTCAGTCGAATGTGTTGATTGGGAGCGTGCAGGGAAAGCACTAGATTGACCTTAAGTCCTTCTATGCTAAGGCGCTTAATCCCCTCTACAATGCCAACAGTGGATAGAGTAATGCGCCTTTCTGAAATATTTAAAAAGTCTGCATCGCAAAGCAATCTGATAGAGGTGACAACCGAATCGTAATTTTTAAGAGGCTCTCCCATTCCCATATAGACTACATGAGAAACTCTTTCTCCTTTTAACCTAGAAACGGCAGTTCGAGATGCTAAATTGGCACAAGATTCTGAACTGCAGTCACTTTTGATTGGGTGGGACATTCCCAAATGGTGAAGGACCACCCCATCAAAATGTGACTGTGGTTCAGAAGGTTGTGTCAAGTTAGCGTCGCGGGCTGCCGTTTTTAGGTTTAATCCGACCCACGCATTGATTTGTACGACTTGCTCGACAATTTCAGCAGGGCGCAAATTGCGCACAAACCCCTCTTTTCCAGAGGCACAAAAGGCGCATTTTGCAGGACACCCCACTTGGGAAGAGACGCACACAGTTCTTCTATCGCCAGAGCAAATAAGCACCGATTCGACAAAAGTGCCCTCATGCAGCTTCCATAAAAATTTATATGTCTGCAGATCTTCAGATTCTTGAACGCGAATAAGCTCAAGCGTTTTTAATTTGATAAAGGATGGTAACTTTGCGCGCAAATCTTTGCTTAAATTCGACATAGCATCCCAATCCAACACCCCTTTTTCATACACCCAACTGACAATTTGCTTGGCGTTGTATTCTTTTTCCCCATGGGTCGTCATCAAGGACTTAAGATCGGAAACGTTTAACTCAAAAAAATCGCGCATAAATAAAACCTTTTTCAAGCATATTAAAAGAAATAACAATAGAATTCAAGATAAATCACATTTATTTTTATTAAGAAACTCATCTTTCCATCTATAATTATCGAGTAGCCCTTCACAACTTCTGCCCAGTATTTTATATGCCATATAAAGCGCTTCAATAGAGGCAAGACCTGCGTCTTTATCCGCGCAATCCTCTTGCCTTCGGGGGTATGCGGTTTTGATTTGAGGAATTGATCTAATCTCCAATCTACTCGTAGTTCTATCGACAAACTGTCTCATCTTTTCAGTATGCCGCCACGTCGCATCTAAAAGAAAAATCCCTTTTCCTTGATCGCTTGCGCTTAAAGGAGGGCCGTCAAGAGCTAAAAGCACATAATTCGTCAAATCGGGCAAGTTTGCACCCGGATAGGTGAAAAAGCGAAAGTCCGACCTTCCTTCAAGCCCCCTTAGGCTACACTTTTTTAAATTTTCCCTTCGATGGCGAAGGACGATTGTTACCCTAGGTTCGGCAGTTCGAGATGGCAAATTAATGCAAGATTTTGAATTAGAATCATTTTGCAATGGGGTGGGACATTCCTGAGCAGTGAAGGACCACCCCATTGCAAATGATGCTGGTTCAAGAGATTGCGTTAAGTTGCCGTCTCCAACTGCCGAATCTAGGGTTATAGGAAAAGGTTGCATATTTGCCAAGTATTTGTTTATATAAAGTTCTTAAAAAAAGGAGACTTATCACCCATGTTAAAAAAAAGCACCCTCATTATGAGCCTTAGCGCCTTATTGTTGCAAGCGTATCCGCTTGTTGCAGCAGGCCAAGAAGTTAAACCCTCTTCTGACGTCAAAAAGGCAGAAACAGCTAAAGGGAGCGTACAGTGGCTCACTAATTATGAAGAGGCTGTCAAAGCATCAAAAAGTGAGAAAAAGCCCATCGTCATGCTATTTACCGGATCTGATTGGTGCTCATGGTGCACAAAACTTGAAGAAGAAGCACTATCATCTGCTGAATTTGCAAAAGATGCAGGTAACAACTTCATCTTTTTAAAGCTGGATTTTCCTCTTAACAGCTCACAAGCCCCTGAAGTCAAAGCACAAAACAAACAACTTCAACACAAATTTGATGTGAGAAGCTTTCCTCTTGTCGTTGTATATGATCCCACTACCGACAAAAAAATCGGTTCTACTGGGTATCGCGCAGGTGGAGGAAAGTCTTATGCCGACTACCTTAACAAGCTTAGACCCGTCATCAAATAAGTCAAGTCACTTAGCCACCATAGAGTGATACCGAAATTGCTTCACCTTATGCAGTCATAATAGATCTCTTGCATAAGGTGAACAAGGACGATTTCAGCAATTGCCGCTTGTCACTATAGCGAACTTAGCGAACGCACCCTTTAGAGGCTGACAATAAGCTGTATTTCTTGGGAAAACCACCTCTCATGAAGTAATTTTCCTTGAAAAAACCACCTCTCATGAAGTAAAATTCCGAATAAAAGGTTAACTTAGAGGTTTTCATGTATGCAGATAGGATAAATAAAAAAACTTTAGAATCGTCATTTCTTCGTCCCTTTATCACGGCTATTTTAGGGCCTCGAAGGGTTGGAAAATCTTTATTTGTTCATCATTACGCTAAGAATCATCCGGAGTTGATCTGGGTTTTTCTCAATATGGATGATATGAGTCAGCGAGTACGCGTGGAAAAACAGGAGTTGGAAGCTCTAATCATTGAGGGAGCAAAACAACAAATTGGTGGAAAAAATAAAGTTTGGGTCGTCGTCGATGAAGCGCAAAAATGTCCTTTAATATTTGATCAGGTGAAAATCCTTTACGACAATTTTAAAAATTCAGATAAAATAAAATTTATATTAACAGGTTCGGCGGTTCTGAGCTTACATCAATTAAGTGCCGAATCACTTGCAGGACGTATTGAACTGCATCATCTACAAGAATTTACTCTTCGAGAATCGACTTTATTTAACGAGCCTGAAACCTTAAAATTCTCTTTATTTGATCAAATGAGTAAAGATGAACCGCCACAACAGATCGGGGAGCTCATTCACAAATTAAAACCATTTAAGCCTATTTTGGAGGATGTATTACAACAGCAACTTCTCTGGAGTGGACTACCTGAGCTTAAAAGTTGTCAACACAACGAGGAAAAAATCATCTATCTGAATAACTATATCCAAACATATCTAGAAAAAGATGTACGTGCAATTGAATCAATAACTAACTTAACACTATATCGTAATTTGATGTCAATCATAGCAGAACAAACAGGTTCTGTTAGAGAAGATACACGAATTGTCAATGCATTAGGCTGTACTCGCGATACTTTAAAAAAATATCGAGGGTTTCTCGAGGCAACCCTTTTATATCAGGATATATATCCCTATATCGGGAGCACAATTAAACGGTTTGTCAAATCTCCTAAAGGCTATTTGAGAAACAATGGACTTGTTTCGGTTCTTACTGGCCTAGTTGAATATAAGACTTTGGCTTCTAGTGGACTGATAGGGCATCGATTTGAGAACTGGTTTCTAAACGAACTCCGTGTTTGGCTCGCAAGAGATCCTATGCGATCTGAAATTTATTTTTGGAGGCTTGAATCGGGTGCAGAAGTTGATTTTATCGTTGAAAAAAAACCTTTCGTTTACCCTTTTGAGGTGGCTTATAACAATGCACCAGATATAAAAAAAATGAGAAATTTAAGCAAGTTCCTAACGGAAGAGCCAAGAGCAAAATGGGGATATTATATTTACCGGGGAGATTTCTCCATAGATAAAGAACGTCGTATCTGTTTTATTCCCGCATGGGCTGTTGGGTAGTCACCGTCATTAGACTTCATGCCAATGGGATAAACGCATTAATTCTTTTGGCACCTCCATTAAAAAGCGAGAGGGGCGACAACTGACTTCTGTGCCCATTTTCTTTCTTTTCTTGGCCATGCTAATCGTTAAAAATTTCATAGCCCTTGTCATCGCGACATACATCAGGCGCCTTTCCTCTTCAATCCCTGTCGCCAACACGCTTTTTTCGTGAGGGATAATGTGATCTTCAACACCGACCAAAAAGCAAGCCGGAAATTCCAGCCCTTTTGCACTATGAAATGTCATGAGATTGACTTTATCTAATGTGTGGCTATTTTCTTTGTCTTCCTGCCGATAGGCATTAATGGGAAGGCTTTGGACATATTCTTGTAATGATTTATCTGCTTGCACCTCATTTTGACCCTCATAGGTAGCTATGCTCGAAATAAACTCTTGTACATTTTCCCATTTAAAGGCGCGCATTTGCTCGCTTTTTACCTCTTCATGGATTGCTTTTTTATATTGAAGTACCTCAACAAGCCATAACGCACCTAAGTGGAGTCCTTCTTGAAACTTTTTTTTTGCCATCTCAATTAAATCGACAAAAATATCGACTCCCCTTAACGCCTTATCAGACATCTTTTCTCTTAGCTTGACAAAATTTGCTTGCTGTCTACTAACGCCTATTAAAACTTCCCATAAAGAAATCCCTTGCGATCGATTATAAGCCGTCATCAGATCTAACGCCGCCTCCCCAATGCCTCGTCTTGGATAGTTGATGCTCCGTAGCAACGCCATTTGATCAAGAGAATTGACGATGATCCTTAAATAGGCCATTAAATCGCTGACCTCTTTTCTTTCGTAAAACTCCACCCCCCCATGTATGTGATAGGGAATGCCTCTTATCCACTTATCGCCATCTTTCCATGCGAATTTTAAAAGTGCCTCTTCAAAATTGCGAGATAATGCATTCGATCGATATAAAATCGCCATGTCTTTCCAATTTAACCCAAATTGAAGGCGCATCGCATGCATTCGACTCACAACAGACTCAGCCTCTTCAACTTCAGTCGGCGCAAAAAAAACATCGATTAACTCCCCATCGCCATTTAAGCTCCAAAGAGCCTTACCATGCCTTTTTAAGTTGTTGGCAATGACAGCATTTGCAGCCTTTAAAATGGTATTCGTCGAGCGATAGTTTTGCTCGAGCTTAATCACTTTTGCATCCGAAAATGCCAAAATATTTTGCACATCGGCCCCGCGCCACCCATAAATGGATTGATCATCGTCGCCAACAACACACAAATTCTGATGCTTGGCAGTCAAAAGCGCTGCCAACTTATATTGAATCGGATTTGTATCTTGATATTCATCGATCATCACAAATTGAAAGCGTTTTTGATACTTGGATAAAATCTCTTGGTTAGATTCCAAAACTTGCACGGTTAATGTCAAAAGACTATCGAAATCAACGGCATTATATGCCCTCATACTATCTTGTAAACGCGTATAAAGCGACTTTGTGAATGTGTGATGCCAAGAGGATCCCAAGCGCTTCATCTCATCCGGCTTTAGTCCTTTGTTTCTGGCATGTATAATTGCCTCAAAAGTCGGTGTTATCGACGGCATATCCCCTTCACATTCTAAAAGATCTCTTGCAATGACATTCACAAGGCGCATGACATCGTGCTCATCGTATAACGTAAATGAAGACGTATAGCCAAGGTGATGAATTTCATGGCGTAGCACTTGCATACAAAATTGATGGAACGTGCTTAATGTCAATTGTTTGGCAAGCGTTGGATGAACTAAAGAGGCAAGGCGATGGCGCATTTCTGCCGCCGCCTTATTAGTAAAAGTTAAGCCCAATATTGCATGAGGAGAGACTTTTAACTGCTGAATGAGGTGCGCCATGCGAAGAGTTAAAACGCGTGTTTTACCGCTGCCAGCGCCTGCAAGAAGCAAAAGCCTTCCTTCTACATGCTCAACTGCCTTGACTTGTGCTTCATTAAGGTTATACACGAAGATTATACATGAGGTGTGCTGGCTAAAAACAGAATGAGTTCTTGGGAAATATCTTGCATCTTCGCTACATGAGCTAGCTGCCTTGGCTTCACAATGATATCGATCCCATCCTTAAGAAGGTGGCGCGAAAGGCGGTATGCCTCTTTTACAATGCGCTTAAACCGATTGCGTCGCACAGCATTGCCGTGATGTCTAGAAACAGTAACGCCCAATCTGCTTTGAGGATATCTGCTTTGCCTATACTCTATGATGATATGGTGACCCACAAGACGCGTTGGCATCTGAGCTACCCTCTGGTATTGCCCACGATGCCTTAAGCGATAAGACTTTAAAAATGCAAAGCTCACACTCTTGTGAGTTGATGTCTACCTTGACGACGGCGGCGATTGATAATCTTGCGTCCGTCTGATGACTTCATTCTTTTGCGAAATCCATGCATTGCTTTACGGCAACGTTTGCTTGGCTGATATGTACGCTTCATGGAAAGATTTCCTTATCTTACTATGTTGCTATCTCATTGTTGATGCCATCACTTAACGCTCAGGACACTTAAAGCTCAGGGACACTTAAAGCTCTGTGATGAAACAACGACTCTGAATGCAACAAATGGTTTTGGTCAGAATTATGCAAAAAGAGCACATAAATTGCAAACAAAACTTCCAATTTACATTTTTTCTCATTTCCACACTATCTAAAGCGGAATTTTATGCCAAAATGAACCTTAACAAAAAATTATGGTTGAAATGAAAAACAGCAATCTTGTATAAATGATGGTTAATCTCTTGCTAAGAAATTAGGACACATATCATGAAAGTAAAAGCATCCATTAAGGCTGACCCTTCGAAAGGAGATATCCTTGTTCGTCGCCAAGGTCGGCTATACGTTATTAACAAAAAAGACCCAAACCGCAAGCAGCGGCAAAAGGGTCCTGCACGCAAAAAATAATTAAGGACATCTATGGCGAAAAAGTCATCAGTCGAAAAACAAAAACGACGCGAGCGCATGGTCAAACTTAAATGGGACAAGCGCCAAGCCCTAAAAGCTCAAAGCTGCGATTTATCTTTAAGCGAAGAAGAGCGTCAGTTGGCGCGTACATCTCTTGATAAAATGCCAAAAGATTCAAGCCCAACGCGTCTTCGCAACCGTTGCAAGCTCACAGGGCGCCCACGTGGCTTTCTTAGAAAGTTTCAAGTCTCTCGCCTGACATTTAGAGAGATGGCTTCCAACGGCTTAGTTCCAGGCGTGACCAAATCTAGCTGGTAATAGAAAGAAACAAGTCGCGAGCAGCCATTCCCGCTAAAATAATTTATTCAAGCAAAGAGGCTGACAATAAATCTCCGGAAGGTCGAATTTTGAGCCATTTTTTTGCAGATCGACGTCTGTTGCAAATTCACATACTCTTGAGAGTAGGGAATTTGCAACAGACGTCGAAATGCGGAAAAATGGCCAAAAGGCGACCTCCCGGAGATTTATTGTCAGCCTCGAACTGCTACTTCTGATTCCTTTTGTTATTTAAGTAAATAACCCCTTTTCCTCACGAAAAAAATTGCTGTTTACAGTTGAATGTAAGGAAATTTTAACTTCAATCTTTGTAAATGCTCTTGATCAAAATTATTGGCAATGCGCTCTAAAAGCCTCTCTTTTACTGTGTCGAAAAAGCCACTTAACACATTTAACCTTTCTATAGGAGAGTGAGCAAAAATGACAAAGCTCTCCCTTTGATCGATGTTGGGATAGGGTCCAGAGCCAACCCACAGATCCTGGGTCTCATCATCTAGGGTGCTTAAATCACCGAATTTCACATCAATCAATGCATTCATGATATCCTGGATAATTGCTGCAACAAGATCATACTTGTTTTTTTCTTTATCAAGAAATGCATCATCCATTTCCTGCAAATAGTAAATGGCTTCTCTATCTGGAATGATCGTAGAATTTATCCAATTTTCCGGATCATTAGAAAGATTATTTTCCGCTACGATTAAAATATTCAAACAAACAGCTAAAAGAGATTCGATATCTTGGAAAAATGGCTTATGTCTTGCATCAGATGGGCTTTTTATCTTGCCTATCTCTAAGAAAAGCTCTCTTTTGAATCGACTTAAGATCTTAAGCTCTTGCACTAAGTTAGCGCCATCAAAACTAACATGCATGGCTTCAAGGTTTAAACCTGTGGCTGCGATGAATTCCAGCACCTTCACATGGCAGCACATGTTCTTTACATAAATGATCTTTAAATCTTTAAAGTAAAAGCCCGAGATAAGTTTAATCCAGGTCACACAATTCATTTGGACTTCACTTAAATCCAAGGAACGCAATTTTTTGCAAGATAGGAATACATTTTCAATGACTTCAAAAGGGATCTCTTCAAGAGAAACCCTTACAAGGCTTAAAACTTCTAAATCTTGGAGTGTGGCAATGGCTATAAGATCTGCCCTATTAAGCAGTGTATCATTCAACTTCAAAGTACACAATTGAGGCATTTTGTTAAAGAGACCGGGTAATTCACCCTCATTTATTATCAATCCTGAAAGATCGAGTTCCTCAAGCTTTTTCCAGCAGTTCTTTGGTATTTCTAGCAAATCATAATGAGATGGAGGTCTGTCTCTTCTTTTTTTTACTGATAGATCAAGCCTCACAAGACTTGGGGTCAAGGGAGCAAGCTTTTGCAAAATATCTTCTCTTAAATCCTCGCAAAGAGTCAAAGAAAGTAAATTCAAAAGTTTAACTGCCTCACACAAATCCTCTGAATCAAATTCTCCATCCGATAGATCTAATTCCTCAAGACGGTTAAAAGGGCTGCTTATCATTTGTAATAAATTTGGACGATTTAATTCCCTTAAACCAGAAAAAGGGATAGGACCAGTAAAAGGGATAGGCAAGTGTAAAATTCTAACAGAGGGTTGCGTGGCGATTAAAAAAGCCACTTCAGTGATTAGCCTTTTATCCGATACATTGCGAGGAAAAGTGATTTCTCGCGGATAAATTCTTGTGGTTTTAGAAAAGGTTTCAGAAAACTCTTTAGGAAATGCAGCTTCTTCTATATCGAGAAAGTTTGCATGGGCTTGATCTTTTGCACTCTTCACTAATTTATCTCTTAATGAAGGGGACATTAACTGTTTAGGGTTTAATGCTCGGGACATTAAATAATGCACAATGCCTTCTCGCTTTTTACGGAATGGTGCGGCCACGGCATTCCCATATTGCGTGAGAGCTTCACTTGAACTTCCTGTTGGTATAACTCCCGACATGGAAAGACTCCTTAAAAAATTATAAACTCCATATATACTCAGGCCACCTGAATCCTGGAAAATTTGTCAAGGAGGCGGCGCCCTTTTTTGGTCTGGAGCGAGAGACCATTGCCTTTGGCAAGGCTCGAGCGAAGACCAAAAAAGGGCAGCCAAGCCGACGCTGCCAAAATTCCAGGATTCAGGTGGCCTGAGTATATACTGCTTCCAGCTTTCAACTGGAAGCAGTATATAGTGCAATATGCCACATTATCAATAAAATGGCTAGCAATAAAAATTACACTAGCTATTTATTAATAAATAATTTAACATAGCACAAAACAAACAACCAAACTCAACAGTTTTATTTGGTTTCATTACACCTAGAATCAGTTGTCTTCAAATCATCAAATGGATTTTATGAATTATGTTACAAAATGTAGCTTCTGTTTTAAACCCACTAGTTTCTTTAGGCGAAGTGATCCCCACGCAAGGAAGTTCTGATAAAGAGCAACGAGTTGCTGATCTTGCAAAAGCTGCTTTACCCTTCGACGTCACTGGCGCTATTTCAACTTTGGATATAGTGGTTACAGTCCTTTCTTTCTTAACTCCCGGCGACGCCTCAATAGCTGCGCAAGTATGTAGGTGGTGGAGGCGGCTGTTAAGAGAGGATTGTCGCTTAGTTGCTCAAGTCGCAAGAAATGGGGATTGTGATCTTTCTCCTATTTTAGATGAAGAACCCATCTATCATTTGCGTATGAATTGGGCAGCTTTTCACGGGTATCTTGAGATTTTGAAATGGGGAAGAGAGGGGAAACATCTTTCCCCATGGAATTCCATGACTTGCGCAAGTGTACTCTTGGGTGAACATTTTCAGGTGTTGAAATGGCTAAAAGCCAATGGTTGCGAATGGGATCTCAATCTATTACGCAGGGCCAGTACATATTTCGGTTATGATCATTCCTTATATGTATGTGAATTGGCAGCTTTGCGTGGTGATCTTGAGACTTTAAAGTTATTAAGACTAGAAATAAAGTATACTTGGGACGACACACTGTTGGCAGAATATGCAGGAAACGGGGGAAATCTTGAAATTCTAAAGTGGATCCTTGCCAATGGGTGTCATTGGAATGATATCATTTGCGATCAGGCAGCTCTTAATGGCCATCTTCACGTGTTAGTATGGGCATTAGAAGAAAAGGGATTCTCTTTGTATGCGAGGTTATATGCTTTGGCAGCAGAAGGGGGGCATTTAAATGTCTTAGAGTGGTTAAGGCAAGAAAATTGCCCTTGGGATGCGTCTGCATATGCAAGTGCTGCTAAAAATGGGCACACACATACCATGCAATGGGTCAAAGACCAAGGCGCTAATTGTGAGGAAACAAGTGAGAATGATG
>Ga0206944_1012_pt1 | contig 45443 bp, 43 predicted proteins | sample Alteio_BWOrgHeat_4_FD_152978 | JGI IMG/M metagenome (GOLD analysis project Ga0206944, IMG submission 152978) | Enriched cells from forest soil in Barre Woods Harvard Forest LTER site, Petersham, Massachusetts, United States -... | ecosystem: Environmental > Terrestrial > Soil > Temperate forest > O... | reverse complement strand
GTTAAAGCAAGCGATCTGCCCTCTGCATTTGGAAGCAAAGCCAATCGGCTCTGTTGCTTCACAAGGCGCGGCGAGGCAAATTGTTGCATGCCTCTCACGTCTGCACGGCGAAAGAAATGCTCAGCTTTAGTCACGCCCATCTCTTTTGCTTTTGAAACAAGCAGAAATCCTCGCTCAGTGTCAAGCGATCCACCAACCCCACGAATCAAACAAACGGCAAAGTTAAAGGTGGCTTGCGCATTTTCTAAAGCCGCACCTTCTTCATAGTAAGATCTTGCGGCAATTTGTTTGGCGATCACGACCTCATCAACACTTTCCGTTTCATCGCTTTCGTTTTCAGGATCGTAATGGATCATTCCCAATAGGGTAAAAGCGCTACCGGTGGCAGTTTGATGGCGCGGATCTAGGGGAAAGTCGTCAGTTATTTCAACGGCTTTTTCTAATTGCTCTTTAGCGAGATTTAGCCACTGTATTTTTAAAGATTGATCGGTTTCTTTATGATATTTTTCATAGTAATAGGCGCCGCACCTTGCCATCGCCTCTCTATTTTTAAGCGAAACAGCTTTAAGGTAATCCTCTTCTTTATTTAAAAGAATTGCCCTTTGCAAGTAGGCTTCATGGTGCTTTGGATTTTTTTCGATCAACTTATCTAATATTTTTTGCGATTCCGTTGGCTCATTGACTTGTAAAAAAAGTCTTGCAAGTTTCACGAGGTCCACATTGCCGCCAAGCTCTTTGGCTTGGATGTAATGCTCAATGGCCAGCCCCCGATTAAAAACTTCATTTTGCTCATCGCTAAAAATATCTCCTAAAGCGATATGAGAATCGGCGTGTCCACGGTCAGCAGCTTTTTGCAATAGCCTAATTGTTGTACTTAAATCTTTTCTATAGATGCCTCTATCCTCTTGAAAAAATTTGGCAAGAGAAAAAGTGGCTTCATTATCCTCTTTCTCATCGCCAAGGGTAAAGTATTCAAGCGCTTTTGCAAGTGACGCCCCTTGGATTTTGTTTTCAAGGTGCAGTTTGCCAAGAGGAGCACAAGCTAAGAAACATTTTCCCTCGCTAGTACCCTCAATGGCGAGTAAAAGCAATGTCTTCGCCTGTTCATAATTAATGGTCTTATTTGCAGCGCTCGCAAATCGAGGATTTATAAAAAATAGCGCTCTAAAATAGGTAGAAAACGGGCACCCCTTATCTGAGGCCTTTGCAAAGTGGCGAGATGATAATTTATAATTTTCTTTTTTAAAGTAGCAAAGACCTAAATAGTAGTTGACTTGGGAGTCACAATTTTTCCAAAGATATTTTTTAAAGTGTACAATAGCAGCGTCTAACTCTTGCATATCATATTGGTATATTCCAAGATGAAAATGGGCGTGCAGATCCCCTTGTTCAGCCGCCTTTGTCCATTCCTCTTTAGCTTCAATTAGCTTTTCCTCTTGATAAAGGCATTTGCCATGCTCAACAATAGAGGGAATATGCCCTTGACTTGCTAGCTTTCGATATATTTCTTGATAGGAATTTTCTCCCTCGTCTTCGACTTCTTCTTGATAATGCTTGGCAAGAAGATAGTGAGCTTCAGGATCGATTGTTGCTTGATCGCCCTCAAACGTTTGCATAAACTGCTGAAACAATCTCTGTATTTCCTCCTTTTTAGCGGTGATTTCGCTAGAAGGTAGACCTCCACCCGCTTCTATTTCTTTTATCTCTTTTCTATAGAGCTTTTGAAGGAAATAGGCAGCTAAATTATTCCCATTTTTTGCGGCGTGTTCATAACACGTTTTGGCCGTTTCCAGATTAATAGGGGTACCATATCCATATTCATGGCATTGCCCTAGGTAGGCAATAGCTGCTTGGTCTTCATTGTATTTGCCTCTTACTAAGAGAGAGAGTGCCATTTGATGATCTTGTTCCACCCCATGACCCCTTAAGTAGCAAAGAGCAAGGGGGACGATCGCGCCTTGGTGGCCATAATCAAGCGCTTTTTTAAAGTGATTGTGGGATGCTTTTAAGTCTTGGGTGGGTCCCAAAGAGTGTTTAATTCCCTCTTCATAACATTTCTTGAACTTCTTTTTGGCATATGCATCGATTGCTATGGTGGCAACGAATCCAATCGGCGTGCAGACGAGTAATACGCGCCAATAGGGTTTGGAGTATTTTTGATATGTCCGATAACGATCGCTGTGGATATCTCTGATGGGCTTTTTATCAAGAGCTCGCTTATAGACTAAGATACAGCCAGCAGCAACACAGCCGACAATTGGCACTTTTTCAACGAAACGGTCCAACTCTACTAAGGTGCGCGGAAATGATGAATGGACTTTCATGCTCATAACTACTCCTACAATATTTAATAATTTAATACTACGAGTTTATGGTTTTAAAGACAATGAGATCATCTTTCATGGACGCAATCGACAAGGACTTTAACGGCATCGACAGGAGTATCTGGCGCAATCCCATGGCCGAGATTAAAGATATACGCCGGATCATGGCGCATGGCGTTAAGGATACCCTTTGCCTCCTTCCTTATCACACTTGGCGCTGCATGTAATACATCCGGATCTAAATTGCCCTGCAACGCAATCGATTGGGGAACACGCGAGCGGAGTGAAGCAAGATCGACGCTCCAATCGACACTAATGCCGCTTGGAGAGATAGCGGCGATCTCTTGAATAAATGAGGACGCGCCCTTGCAAAAAAGAATAACAGGCACTTTTGGCTTTATGCTTTTGATGATCTTTTCCAAATACATAAGAGAAAACTCTTTAAATTGCGAAAAGCCCAAAAAGCTGGCCCACGATTCAAAGACTTGTACCACTTCAACGCCTGCCTCAATTTGCATATGCAAAAATTCAATCGCGCAATCAGTCAGTCGATTTAAAAGAGCGTGAAATGAGACAGGATCTTGCCACATCCATTTCTTCGTCTTAGAAAGCATACGGCTGCTTTTACCTTCGATCATATAACTTGCAAGGGTAAAGGGAGCGCCGCAAAAACCAATTAATGGTACTTTAAGGGAGGACTTTAAAATTTTGATGCCCTCTGTCACATACTGCAGGCGCTCTTTCATCGACTGTCCATGCAAATGTTTTAAGCTTTCCCCTTGTACAAGTGGCCTTTCAATGATAGGGCCGATTGCATCTTCAAACCTTAGGCCCACATCTAAGGCTTCAGGAATCACCAAAATATCGGAAAAAAGAATCGCAGCGTCCATCCCAAAAGCCTTGATTGGCAGCTCTGTGACTTTCGCAATTAGCTCTGGCTGATGGCACAACTGTAAAAAAGTATGTTTTTCTCTTAAAGCGCGATACTCTGGCATATAACGACCGGCCTGCCGCATGATCCAAATAGGCGGTGTGCCACTTAGCTTACCATTTAAGGCCTGTAATATTTTTTGAGTCATTTATAAAATCCGCTTTAAAATGGCAGGCACCGTAAAACCAAACTCTTCTTCCAAATCCTTTTGCTTGGCCGATGCGCCAAATCCCTTCATGCAAATGGCAATGCCATCTCTTCCAATCATCTTATGCCACCCTTGTTCAACGCCCGCTTCTATTGAAATGCGCTTTTTAAAATCGCCTCCAATAATCTTTTCTTGATACTCCTTACTTTGCAAATCAAAAAGTTCTACACAAGGCATCGAAACAAGACGCACCCCCTTGCCCATCTTTTCAAGTTCTTGCATCACACTAAAAGCTAAATCAACTTCCGATCCTGTTGCAATAATGAGAAAATCATTTTTCTCCTTTTCCTTGCTAAGGATATACCCGCCTCTTCCTAACCCTTCTGCAAAGGGGACATCGGTGCAACTTAATGTCTTTAGATTTTGTCTTGAAAGCAAAATAGCGGTCGGACCTTGAAATTTAAGCGCTGCCATCCAGGCCATTTTTACCTCGTTGGCATCTGCCGGGCGTATCACCTGTAGATTTGGGATCGCACGAAGCGCCGCATAGTGCTCAACCGGTTGATGAGTCGGTCCATCTTCTCCTAAAAACACCGAATCATGGGTAAATTGATACACGACTTTCACTTTCATAAGAGCTGCTAAACGAATGGCATTTCTCATGTAATCTGAAAAAGTCAAAAACGTCCCCACATAGGGGATGATCATACCAGTCTCAGCAAGTCCTGTGGCCATCGTCGCCATCCCAAATTCCCTAACGCCAAATTTAATGTTGCGCCCATTAAAATTATCTGAGGAAATAATGGAATAGCTTTTCATCATCGTAAGATCTGAGCACGAAAGATCAGCAGAGCCTCCATAAAGACCCGGCAGCCAATTTGCAATGGCATTAATCACATCATTGGACGCCTTTCTTCCAGCTACTGGAGAGGCAATTGCAATTGCCTTAAGTTTAGCTTCAATATCGGCTGGCAAGCTCCCCTTTTCCATCGCTATATACTCTAAATGAAGCAAAGGGTTTTCTTCTTTCCAAGCATGGAACATCTCATTCCATTCTCTTTGCCTCATTTCAGAGCGCTTAAGCTTATCTTGAAAAAACTGATAGACGCCCTCCGGAACAAAAAATTCAATATCCGGTGCATTTAAGGCCATCTTAGTTGCCTTCACCTCTTCTTTTCCAAGCGGCGATCCATGCACCTTAAATGTACCCGCCTTATTAGGAGACCCCTTTCCAATGATCGTATGCATAATGATAAGGCGGGGGCGCTCTTGAGACCCTTGCACTTCCTTCATGACACTATGCAGAGCATTTAAGTCATTACCATCAACCGTAAACACTTCCCACCCATAGGCCTCATAGCGTTTCTTTGTATTTTCAGAGCAAGACTCACTTAAAGGTCCATCTAATGTGACATGGTTTGCGTCATAGATCGCAATCAAGTTATTGAGTTTTAAATGCCCGGCAAATGAGGAAACTTCCGACGTCACCCCCTCCATCACACACCCATCACCCATCAAACAATAGACTTTGCCCCCAAAAAGAGTGTGAAGACCTGTATTAAATTTTGCGGCAAGCAGCTTCAATCCAAGCGCCTGCCCTACAGCATTGCCAAGACCTTGACCAAGAGGGCCTGTCGTTGTCTCGACCCCTTCTGTGTCAAGCGACTCGGGATGTCCAGGCGTTTTGGAATGCAGCTGCCTAAATTGTTTAAGATCGTCTAAGGAAAGATTATATCCCGACAAATGCAAAAGCGAATACAAAAGCATCGATCCATGCCCTGCCGATAGAATAAAGCGATCTCGCCCCGCCCATTTTGGATCTTTGGGATTGTATCTTAAAACGTTCCCAAAAAGGTATGCACCAAATTCAGCGCAACCAAGAGGAAGCCCCGGATGGCCAGAATCTGCTCTTTGGACGGCGTCCATAGATAAAATTCTGACAGCTAAGGCGATCTTTTCTAAAATTTCTTTTTCTTGTGGAGCTAGCATTGCTTGGGGCTGCTCTTTAGTAAACGAGCTATCTTTTACTGATTTCATTAATTTATATCCTTAAAAGTTTAAAGAAAAATGATCAATCACTTTTCCATCAATTGAAATGGCTTTATACTCTGCGCTAGAATCGTTTAGATCCACTAGCCAAAAATGGTTCGTCGAACTTGCTTTTTTTAAGTACCACGCTCTTGTATGGACTCTTCTTGGAGGTTTTCCCCAAGCGCCATCTCCTAAATATATTGTCCCTTCAGCTTCTGAAACCTTCTTCCCATCTCGCAAAGGGTGCGTTCTCTTAAATGCATGGTCGTGGTGCTCAAAGGCCACATTGAGATGAAAGGCGTCAAAAAGTCCAAGCCAAGCGCGCCTTGCCGGCAAAGAAAGAATGTAGGGCCGAAAGCTTGGATAGAGGGGAACATGGTAAACGGCAATCTTATTTTTAGCGTCACTATGTTTTTTTAATGCTTGCTGCAGCCACGTTAACTGCGCCCCGTGATAGGAAGCAATATGCCCTGAGTCCAAAACAAATAACACTGTATTTTTTCCCAATTTACGATCAAAATAAGTCGCGCCTCCTTGTGGAAAAAAATAGCTAAACAAGGGAGAGAATTCCCCGACACTTACATCGTGGTTGCCAACTGCGACAATTAAAGGAATTGTACGACCATCAGGCGTTATCAAATTTTTCTCGAGCATAGAAAACCACTCATCCCATTTTCCAATATTTGCAACTGTTCCGACAGCATAGACAAGATCCCCACCTAAAACAATGACATCAGGAGAGTATGAGGCAACTTGCCTACTCATTTTTATTGAGCTTTCACTGATTCCAATATCGCCCCCTTGCGCTATACGGAGTGGGCCGTCTAAGGGAAGCGTTTTAAACTTTCTTTCTTCAGAAAATCCATTGACATCATCGCCTACAATAAAATAATACTCTTTCCCTGGAGATAAATTATTCAACTGCACTTCATGAAAATGGCGATCTACAAGGCCTGTAATCTCTTTAAAACCCCCTTCGGCCTTAAACGTATATTGCTTTAAATCCCCATTTTTTGAGGCTTCATCGTAATAGACTTTACTTGCTCCCCCCTTTTTTCCTTGCGTGTGAAAATTGACCACAATCTGATGAGAGGTATCTTCTCCTTGCCATGTTAAATACACATGTAAAGGGGGTGTTTGCCCTTGAGCTGCAGTTAGCGATAGCTGCATCGATAAAAGAAAACTGCACCAAACTAACTTTAAATAGCGAGATAACATTTTTTTTTAAATTCCTACTTAAATTTCTGCAAAAGCTCTGTTTTTACCATTTCGGCAGCCCTCTTTTGACCTGCTAAATTCAAATGAAATCCATCAATTGCAAAGTACTTCTCTTCCATCTGCAAAAAAGAGGTGCTCCATATAAAGGTAACATTGCCACATGAGCCACCAGACATTTTATGAGCTTCAATTTTTTCGTTAAGATAGGCATTGCAAGCTGATTGCAACCTTTTGAGAGCATCTCTCCCTTCTTGACTAAAAGCTGCAGGACATAATTTTCTTTGCATCTCGGCAAAGGAAATATTAGTCTTAACAGATGTTTCAAAACTTTTTCCATAGAGCGTCTTGATTATCTTTATCCTTTCGAATTGAGAAGGTACATTGGATGAAATTTGAGCCACATCTGGAATTGCCATCACGATAAGATCAATTTTTTTTCCTTGCAATTTCTGGCTCTTCCTGCAAAATTCGCTTAAAAAGCCATCAAAATCTCGTTGAAATCGTTCATACAAAACATTCTCATTACTCTGATGATCTTTTATCACAACGTACGTTAAGTCATTTGCCCCAAGCATCATCAAGATAACGTCAACATCATCAAGACTTTTAATCTGCTCTAAAGCGCTGTGCATGGTAGCTCGAACAAATGCACTTGATACCACTTTTAAAGGGCGCTTATCTCCTTTAATTTGCTGAATAAGGGAGGGCACAGCCCACTTTGCATGGCTTGCAAGTGCCGACTCTTCTTGACGACACGCAATCCTAATGACGTAATTCCACAGATTTCCATTTGAGAGCTCTTCCAAAAGAACTTTCCAATCGACATCTTCCCTTATATCGACAAGCACTTCTTGCAAAGGTTGTCTGGTTTTTGTCATTGTCAATGCACCAGCTGTCATTGAATCTCCAATGACTCCAATGTTATAAGTAGCTGAGTTGTCCATGGCCCCGATTAGCAACGGAATAAATGCGAAAAAGCACACGAAATGAAAAACCATAAACACCCATTTTCTAAAGAATAATGTAATTCTACAATAGCAGAGGAAAGGATTAAAACGCGAAATAAATTTCCCCTTCCAAAAAAGTAGAAAGTCGAGTATATGTTAAAACCTAAAAAAAAGTGAGTATCCCCATTATGTTCGACAAATTTACCAATAGAGCCAAGCAAGTCATTAAACTCGCAAAAAAAGAAGCTCAAAGACTTAACCACAACTACCTTGGCACAGAACACGTCCTTCTTGGACTCCTTAAACTTGGACAAGGGGTCGCTGTCAACGTTTTACGCAATCTTACGATAGACTTTGAAATGGTCCGAAGCGAAGTTGAAAAAGTTGTAGGATATGGCCCAGAGATCCAAGTATATGGGGAACCCTCCTTAACCGGAAAAGTGAAAAAAGTTTTTGAATTTGCCAACGAAGAAGCTGTCAACCTCAACCATAATTACGTCGGCACAGAACACTTGCTCCTTGGACTATTGAGACAAACAGACGGCGTAGCAGCTCATGTCCTTGAGAATCTCAACGTCAATTTAAAAGAGGTGCGAAAAGAAGTCTTAAAAGAACTTGAAACATTCAATCTACAGCTACCTCCCATTGGAGTAAATCCTCCACCTCCTAACCCTCAGCATGGGACAGGTGCTGCAGGAGCTGGCGCAAAGTCCTCATTTGAAAAACCGACTAATGCATCAAGCGATAAGATGCCGGCTTTAAAAGCCTACGGACACGACTTAACCGAAATGTCTAGAGAAGGCAAAATGGACCCTGTCATTGGCCGAAAAGAAGAAGTGGAGCGCCTTATCCTGATCTTATGCCGCCGTAGGAAAAACAACCCGGTCCTAATTGGTGAAGCCGGAGTTGGCAAAACGGCCATCGTCGAAGGGCTTGCACAAGCCATTGTCAAAGGAGAAGTGCCAGACAATCTTCGCAAAAAAAGATTGATCACATTAGATCTTGCTTTGATGATTGCGGGAACAAAATACCGCGGCCAATTCGAAGAGCGCATCAAAGCCGTCATGGACGAGATCAAAAAAAATGGGAATATTTTGCTCTTTATCGATGAGCTGCATACAATTGTCGGTGCAGGTGCTGCAGAAGGGGCAATCGATGCTTCAAATATCTTAAAACCAGCTTTATCTCGCGGCGAATTGCAATGTATTGGAGCCACTACAATTGATGAATATCGAAAACATATTGAAAAAGATGCAGCTTTAGAGCGTCGCTTTCAAAAAATTATAGTACAGCCGCCAAGTGTTTCTGATACGATTGAAATCTTAAACGGACTAAAAGCAAAGTATGAAGAGCACCATAAATGCATCTACACGCAACAAGCGCTAAATTCTGCAGCTCTTTTATCCGACCGCTATATCACAGGGCGTTTTCTCCCAGATAAAGCGATCGATCTTATCGACGAAGCGGGAGCTAAAATGCGCATCGCCATGATGAGTCAGCCTCAAGATATCGGCAAATACGAAACGGAAATCGAAGAGTCGCGCGTTGCAAAAGAAGAGGCCATCAGCCGTCAAGAATATGAAAAGGCAGCAAAACTTCGCGACAAAGAAAAATCGCTGCGCGAACAGCTACAAAAGATGCGCGTTGAATGGGAAATAAACAAAGAAGAGCATCAAGTCATTGTCGAAGATGATGACATTGCCAACGTCATCGCCACGCAAACAGGTATCCCTTTAAATAGACTCACTCAAGGGGAAACGCAAAAAGTGCTGAAAATGGAGGAGATCTTAAAGGCCAATATCATCGGTCAAAATGAAGCCTTAAGCACAGTTTGCAGAGCAATACGCAGAAGTAAAGCTGATATTAAAGATCCAAAGCGCCCCATTGGCGCCTTTCTTTTCTTAGGACCTACCGGTGTTGGGAAAACATTACTCGCGCGCCTACTGGCCATTAACATGTTTGGTGGGGAAGATGCCTTAATTCAAGTCGATATGTCCGAGTACATGGAAAAATTTGCAGTCAGCCGTATGACTGGATCGCCTCCCGGATATGTAGGGCATGAAGAGGGAGGGCAACTGACAGAACAGGTGCGCCAGCGCCCCTATTCCGTCGTGCTCTTTGACGAAATTGAAAAGGCCCACCCCGATGTCATGGACATTTTGCTTCAAATTCTTGAAGAGGGGCGCCTTACCGACTCATTTGGAAGAAGAATCGACTTTCGCAATACAATTGTCATCATGACATCAAATTTAGGCGCCGATCTCATCAAAAAAAGCAATGAGGTAGGCTTTGCGGCGAAAGAAAATTCTCTTGATTATCGAGACATCAAAGAAAAAATTTTAGGTTCTGTTAAAAAACACTTTAAGCCAGAATTTTTAAACCGCTTAAATGATGTGGTGATCTTCCAGCCATTGCAAAGAGATAATCTATTAGAAGTAATCGACATTGAACTTAAAAAGCTGATTATGCGCCTTGAAAGACGGGAAGTCTATATCACTTTGGACCAAAAGGCCAAAGAATTTTTGGTAGATAAAGGCTTTCAGGTAGAAATGGGCGCTCGCCCTCTTCGCCGCACGATTGAACAATATTTGGAAGATCCGCTTGCAGAAAACCTTCTTTTACACCCTGACCAAGGAAGGCGTTGCACAGTCTCAGTTGATGGTGATAAATTGATCTTTGTCGACAATGAAGTATTTGCCAAAGATCAAGATTTACAAAAAAGTTCAAAAGACAAAACAGAGTCAAAAGTAGAGCCCAGAGTAGAGCCAAAAAACCCTAAAGAACCGAAAGAGAAAAAGACAAGAGCATCTAAAAATGCGGGCTAAAATTTAGTACTCTCCCACTCTTTGATATAGCGAAGAAGCTGATCTTTTGTAGGCCTAGACTTTAAAAAATCAATCGTCTGTAATGAGCTGCTAAGGTGGGCAATCTTAGCCAGTAACTGCAGATGATGGCGGTCGCTGTTTGCAAAAAGAAAAAAAAGTGTATGCACAGGTTGTCTATCTAAAGAATCATAAGGGATTGGATTATCAAGGCAAACAACTGTGACAATGTCGTGATGATTATTTAATAAAAATTCTCTAGTGTGGGGAATGGCAATACCGTGATTTAAACCGGTCGATTGCATCTCTTCTCGCTCCAATAAAAGGTGGCTAATGACCTCCGGATCAAAATTTAGATTTGAAGACAGCGTTTTTACCGTATTCTTGATAAGCTCTTTTTTTGTATCCCCCTGAACATTGTATAAAACCCCCCCTTTATGTACAGCTCGAAAAAGACTAAATTGCTTATGTCCTTTTGAACGGGTGTTTGAAGCTAGACTCGCTTCAAGACCTTCAGTGTGCGTACCTTGAAGAACTTGCGCATCTTTTAAGGCTTGTGCGCTTTGTAGTAGTATTGAAAAATCTGTTTTGACCTTACTTCCCCCACTTTGAGTCAAAAGCCAATCTTCAATTTCATTGCGATTAAAACGGTATTGTCCATTAATGAAATAATGTGGAATGAGGTCAGCCCTTACTAAGCCCTCAATTGTCGCATGCGAGACATTGAGCAAATCTGCAACATCTTTTAATTGTAAGTCCATTAGACCTCCTTGCGCAATTAACTTTGCTTAAAAAACTCAATAACAGCTTGAGGAGACTCAGCTGTTAGGATTTTCTTTCTTACAGCATCGTCTTTGATCCCGTGCGTCAGTCCAGATAAAATTTGCAGATACTCTGTTTGTTTATCATCTGGGCCCCCTATCATAAATATCAATCGCACAAAAGAGCCATCTAGTGCTTGCCAATCAATCCCCTTCTTTAAGATCCCGATAGCAATAAAAAAGTCATCATACTCGGCAAGTTTTGCATGCGGGATAGCAGAACTCATTCCAACTCCAGTAGAGACAATCTTTTCTCGTTCGATAATCGCCTGATAAAACGTATTTTTATCGCGCAGCTTGCCGGAACGATCTATTACATCTACTAGCGCAATAATTGCTTCATCGCGCGAGCTTACATCTAAAAATGCCACAAGTGCCGGATCTAAATAGTCAATAATCTTGATCATAAATTAAAGCCCTGTATGACCGAAGCCTCCGCTACTGCGTACGGTTTGGGCTAGCTCATCGCTTAAAATAAAATTAGCTTGAAGAACAGGCGCAAGCACAATTTGCGCAATTCGCATATTAGGCTCAACAATAAACTCATGTGTTCCAAAATTCATCAAAATCACTAAGACTTCGCCTCGATAATCTGCATCGATTGTGCCAGGGGTATTTAAAACACCAATTTGATGTTTTAATGCAAGACCACTTCTTGGTCTCACTTGAATCTCATACCCAGCCGGAATTGCAAAACGAATGCCGGTTGGAATAAGGCGCAAACCATTTGGAGGTATCACAATATTTTCTTTAATGAACGCTTTAATATCAGCTCCGGATGCAGCCATTGAAGCATAATGGGGAAGCTCCACCCCCTCTTCTGCAATGATTTTAACTTCTATTTTTGGATGGAAATTTTCACTCATGATTTACCCTAAAAATTCTAATAACTCTATTAACTTTTGCCTTAACTCATGTCGATTGACAATGGCATCCACCATCCCATGCTCCAAAAGAAACTCTGACTTTTGTGCTCCAGGTGGTAGCTTATGCCCGATTGTCTGCTCGATCACTCTTGGACCTGCAAAACAAATCAAAGCGCCAGGTTCTGCAATGATGATATCTCCAAGGGAAGCAAAAGAGGCTGTCACTCCTCCTGTCGTTGGATTGGTCAATACAGAAATATAGGGAAGATGTGCCTGCTGTAGCCTAGACAATGCAGCCGATGTCTTTGCCATCTGCATCAAAGATAAAATCGACTCTTGCATTCTAGCTCCACCTGATGTGGAAAAAATAACCAAAGGAAGCTTATGCTGGAGTGCATATTCAATAAGAGAAGTTAAGCGCTCTCCCACAACAGCTCCCATGGAACCACCCATAAAGCTAAAATCAAGGATTCCAAGAGCGATTTTCCTTTTTGCAATCTCACATATTCCAACAGCAACAGCTTCATCTCGGCCCGATTTTTCCTTGGCATTTTTCAGTCTTTCGGCGTAACTTTCCGTATCGACAAAATGCAACACATCTATAGGATAAAGATCTGTAAATTTTTCTGTAAATGTAGACGGATCTGCAATGCTTAGTATCCTTTCATTAAGGGGCAAGCGATAGTGATAATTACACTTAGGGCAACAGCTACAATTTTGGTCCAATTCATTGGCATGAATCAATTCGTTGCAACTTGTGCACTTAAGCCACCCGCTAAAGCCATCCTTTTTTGTAGTCTGCACCTTAAACTTTGGTTTTTCTCTGGAAAAGAGTCCCATTTTTCATTCACTCTTGGTAGCGATTTTCTCGTAACGCGAAGAGACGTTACTCCAATTTACAATTTTCCAAATTGCCTTGACGTAATCGGCACGCACATTCTTATACTGCAAATAATACGCATGTTCCCACACATCAATGCCAAGTAAAGGTATGTATCCCTTTGTCACGAGAGGGTCTTGGTTGTCACATGTGACAATTTCAAGACCATGTGCTCCTTTGCCAAGCCACGCCCACCCAGATCCTTGGATCGCAATGGCGCGAGCGCTCATCAGTTCGATTAGTTTATCAAACGAGCCAAAATCTTTATCGATCGCCTTGGCCAAAGATCCTGAAGTAGGCGTTTTTCCCCCTTCTTTAGCGATAGGGCTTAAATTAGTCCAAAAAATAGAGTGGTTGATATGACCGCCACCATTAAATTTAATGGCAGACTGAAGAGCAATTTGTGTGTCTATGTCATGCTTACTTTCGGCATCTGATTGCTGTGTCAAAGCTTTATTTAAGTTGGCGACATAAGTTGCATGGTGCTTGCTGTAGTGCAGCTTCATAATTTCCGCACTTATAATCGGTTCTAATTCGTTGAAGTCATATGATAAATCAGGCAATTTATATTCTTGGGTCATCACTTTTCTCCTTTTTTTCTTAGCACTAACCATTCTCATCAATTGTGATAATTTAAGCAAGACAACATTTAACCTTAGCTTGGGTAATTGGGCCTATGGCTGTCAATTTAATCCTTTTTTCCACTGGATGAGTCCCGTAAATTTCTAAAAAAGCATCGACAGTAGATGGACTTGTAAAGACGATCTCATCAAACTGATTAAGAAGGGGAACAGATTCAAGCTTCCTTGTATGCGTATCGTACAATATACATTCGTCATGCGAAATGGCATGTCCATGTAACCAATCCCGAATCACAGGCCTTACCTTTGCTGCATGCGGCCAAAGGAAATAGGCATTTGGGTTTTCTCTAATTTCTTGTGATAGCAATTGGACAACGCCTTCTGCCGTTTCTTCTTTTGCCACTTTGTGGACAACTCCACCAAGACTTAAAATGCGACCCTCAGTGCCTTTTCCCACAACGATCACCTTTTTCATTTTTATCTTTTGAAAACTCAAAAAAATGGACGCTGCGCATTTGCTTGTGAAAATAATATGCGTATACTTATCAAATTCGGCAAGGCATCTCTTAATAGATAAATCCTCTGAAGATCTTGGGACCACTTCAATAAAAGGGACATGTTTCGCTGAAAGCACTTCATAGGCAAGAGGCATCTCAAGACCTGTATAAAGAATGCGGGATTTATACACAAGCAACCTCAAAAATCCAACTTTTTAGGTTGCTTGTGTATATGTATAGACACGCGTATCCAAATCTTTAAATAGTGCGATCATTTCCTGATCGCCCTCTCTTGCCAAAATGGCAAGCTGTCCTTGCAAAGGGGTTGTATCGCCAGGCAGTTTGACGCGGTTAAGATGCGTAAGACCTAATCGAATTAAGGCACATTCTGCGACGACAACCCCATCGGCCACCCCCTTATCTAAAAGACTCAAACGCTCCCCTATGGTCCCTCTTAAGTCAATGAACGAAAATTGTTGGTCTGGACAAAGTGCTTGAACAGCTTCTTCTCTTCTTAAGGCGCTCGTGGCAATCACCGCTCCTTTTTTAAGAGCTTTAAAATCTTGGGTCATACGCAATACCAAAGAATCAGAAGAAGTAAGCCCTAAAGTTATTGCAACAATGCAAAGACCTTTTGGAATTGGATCTGGAAGATCTTTAGCGGAGTGTATTCCGATGCGGCATTTGCCTTGTAGTACCATTTCATCGATCTCTTTAGTAAAAAAATCTGTCTTTCCTAAAGAGCGAAGTGATGTTTTCTTGTCTAAATCCCCTGTGCTATCTGCCAGTTCAACATCAAATGCAATTTGAGGATAAAAAGATCTAATTGCCACTAACACCTCTTCAACTTGCGCTCTTGCAAGAGGAGAGCGTCTGGAACCTACTTTTATTTTCATGAAATTAAGATCTCCACTGCTTGATCCACGACATCGACTCCGATGAGCGCAATTTTTTTTGTTAGGGATTCTGGGACGCCTTTAAGATTTCTCTTAGGAAGAACCATTCGAGAAAAGCCCATATGGATGGCCTCTTTAATGCGGCTTTCAATTCTAGGGATGCTGCGTAGCTCTCCCCCTAAACCCACCTCGCCCACAACTGTTGTTTCAGGATCAACACGGCGATTGCGAAGAGATGAGGCAATGGCCGCAAGAACACCTAAATCTATTGCCGGCTCTAAGATTTTAATGCCCCCTGCAATAGAGACGAAAACATCGCACTTATAAAGCTGATAAGACATCCTTTTTTCAAGGACGGCCAAAAGAAGCGCTAGCCTATTTTGATCAAGTCCTGTGCAGCGTCTAGAGGGAGTTTGAAAAGCTGTCTCAGTCACTAAAGCTTGCACTTCTATCAAAATAGGCCTTGAACCTTCTATTGTAGGGATGATCACAGACCCCACAATCCCTTTCATTCTCTCTTGTAAAAATAGCTGAGAGGGATTTGCTATCTCTACAAGACCTTTTGAGCCCATCTGAAAGACGGCAATTTCATCGGTGGGTCCAAATCGATTTTTGACCACTCGAATCATTCTATAGTCGTATTGCTTTTCCCCTTCAAAGTAAAGAACAGTATCTACAAGGTGCTCTAAAACTCTTGGACCTGCAATCTCTCCTGCCTTTGTCACATGACCAATCAAAAAGATGGCAATGCCCTTGCCTTTTGCAAGATGCATAAATTCTGTTGTGACCTCTCGCACTTGAGAAACTGAGCCCGGCGATGAGGTAATCTCGCTCTTGTAAACAATCTGAATGGAGTCTACGATGACCACATCTGGATTAATTGCATCGATATGCACTTTTAGATAGTCAAAGTTTGTTTCGCTTAAGAGAAGTAAATTATCGCATTCGATGCCAAGGCGCTTTGCACGCATAGTCGTCTGCTCAATTGATTCTTCGCCGCAAATGTATAAGACAGTTAATCCTTGGATAGAAAGCCTGTGAGACAGTTGCAACATCAGTGTCGACTTGCCAATTCCGGGATCGCCTCCTATTAAGTTTAATGAACCCGGGACAATGCCACCCCCGATCAAATGATCAAATTCATGTAAACCTGTCGTAATACGTGGAGTTTCTGTCAATGAAACATCTTTTAAACGGATAGGTTGAAGAGGCAAGGTAGGCTGGCCATCAAATTTTCTTGTTGTGGCTGCAAACACAATTTCTTCTTGGATAGTATTCCACTTGGTACATTGTGGACATTGACCTGTCCATTTCGTCTGTTTGTGTCCACATTCGCTGCAATACCAAACGCTTTTTTGCTTAGCTAGCGCCATCGTTTTTCGTCTCTTTAAATTCTAATTTGACAATAGCATCTGCAGCAGCTTTTTGCTGTGCTTCCTTTTTAGATGCACCAGACCCTCTTCCAAGTTCCACATGATTGATCATCACAACAACTGTAAAAAGTCTGCTGTGCTCTGGTCCTAAAGCACTTTGTAACTCGTAAATAGGTTTACTTTGATATTTCTTTTGGCAATAATCTTGAAGCAGGGCTTTCCAATTGCGCATGGGGTTTTCTAAAATAGCCTCAATCTCCTTCAAAAAATGAGAAAAATAAAAGGTTTTAACAGCTTCAATTCCCCCATCTAAATAAATAGCGCCAATGATTGCTTCAAATAGGTCTGCTAAAATCGACTCCCTTCCACGGCCATCGTTTAAGCGCTCCCCTTTGCCGAGTAAGATATAATCTTCCACACCAAGCTTTTTTAAATATGTCACGCAAGAAGCCGCTTCAACAAGACGCGATCTTAAAGAAGATAGCTCTCCTTCTGGCACATTAGGACAACTTAAATACACATATTCAGCCGTCACCATTCCGAGAATCGAATCGCCGAGAAACTCAAGTCGTTCATTGTGAGATGTGACCAATCGGCTTTCGTTGACACACGAGCGATGGATAAATGCAAGAGTGAGAAGCGACCGATCCTTAAAACGATAGCCAATCTTTGACTCAATTGCTGAAATTGAAGAAGTAAGGCCAAAAACATCATTCATAGTTACACAGAAAGTATTTCACAATTTGGATTTTTGGCAAAGAGAAAATCCAAATTGTGAAACACTTTCGGTATAAAATGATATTTCAAAATCAGTTCCTTTTCAAGCGCTATATTCGCTCAAAAAAAAACATTAGACGAAAATCTTTTGCATATGGTACAAGTAGGCATCATCATCAATAGAAGGTGTCGATAAGCAATAGAAAATTGGCTTTTGGAATACTTGTAAAGCCTGTCAACTCGATAAGACGAGTCAGGATTTACACTGTACAAGAGAGCAAAATTCAAAACTTATTTACTCATTCTTAATAACATTAGGAGATGTATTGTGAATGTAATTTCAAAATTAATGACTGGCGCAGCATTAGTTGCTAGCGCAAGTTCATACGCTCAAGGATCTTATGGCGATTGCTGTCCTCCAGCACCATGCGGCACCCCAACTGAATGCTGCGACAACGGTTTTAGCGTGCATGCTGATTACCTTTTATGGCAGATGCAAGAAGATGGCCTTCAATATGCTGAAACATTTAACGTATTTGCAGATGCGACTGCGCCAAATGGTATAAGCGCTCGTGTTCCTGGCTTCATATATGAACCAGATGCAGAGTGGAATTCAGGTTTCCGTATCGGTGCCGGCTACAAAGTGCCATGCACATGCTGGGATTTGGCTGCAGACTGGACTTGGTATCGAAATGACTCTTCATCAAGCACATGCGCAAGTGAAGTTAACGTCGTTCCAACAGCTACTATTTTGTGGCTTGCAGACGAAGCGAGTCTTATCGCTGTTGGCACAGAAACTGCAACAAGCCTTCCAAGCCGTGCAAAACAAAAACATGAACTTCAGTATGATGTTCTTGATTTGACAGCTGGCGCTAAGTTCTGCCCATGCAATGGACTTGAATTTCGTCCATTTATCGGACTTCGCGGTGCTGTGATCGATCAAACACAACATGTTAAATACACGCATACTTTAGGCCCTATCACTGTTAGAAAGACAAACAACTTCTGGGGAGTAGGTCCTCGCGTTGGTATTGACACTAACTGGGCTGTTGGTTGTGGATTTAGCGTGATCAGCCGCGCTGGCACATCGCTTCTTTGCGGACAAGCAGATTGCGATTACCATGCAGCTATCAAGACAAGCACTCCTCAAGTTGACGTTCAACCAGACCATGAAGGCAACGTAGTTGACTTTCCTGCTGAGAATCCCTTCAATGTAGCAGAAAGCATCAAACCAAGATCTGAAGATAGAGTTCGTCCTTGCGCCGACCTCATGCTCGGTTTATCTTGGGAAACTTGCTACTGCCAAAACACATATGTGCGTGTTTCTTTAGGTTACGAAGTTCAATACTGGTGGAATCAGTGGATGGCACCAACTTCTGACTTTGCGACTACAGTTAACACATCACGTGTTCCTGGCGACCTCGTGCTCCATGGTCTTGACTTAAGCGTTGGCGTTTCATTCTAAGAATTAGGCGCAAAACTTGCTAAATTTTGTGGGGTGCTTTCTTTTTTGGAAAGCACCCCATTTTTTTTTTAGATATTTTTCTTTCGTTTACTTCAAACAACTCAAGTTCAATGCTGCAAACTGCCATCAAAATGCTCTTAAACGACCGCAGCAAATACTTGCTACTCGTATCAGTTCTTGCTTTTTCTACTTTCTTAATTACTCAACAAATTGCCATTTTCTTTGGCGTAATGCTAAGAACTACATCCACTTTAAATAATATCAGAGCCCCTATTTGGGTCGTAGATCCAAATGTCGTGCATATCGCAGGTGTCGTGCCCATAAAAGATACGGATCTTACCAGAGTTGCTTCTGTACAGGGAGTTAGCACTGCTACTCCCCTATACTATGCGCGCCATCAAGTTAAACTAAATAATGGCAAACTCTCAACAATGGAAATTTTTGGTGTTGAGACAGCAACATTAACCGGAGCTCCCGCCACCATGATCGAAGGCGACATTAAAAGTTTATGGCAACCTAATGGCATTATCGTCGATCAATATGGCTTAAAATTACTTTCAAAAGCCAGCAAGAAAAATATAAAAATCAATGATACTATCAGCATCCGCTATCAAGAACTAAAAATAGTTGGGATCTGCAAAGTCAATTCTCTTTCTTTCTTTGGCGATCCGATAGGGTATACGACTTATGAGACTGCCAAAAAGATTTCCAACTCCAACCGAACCCTCTCATTTATTCTCGTCACTCCTATGACGAATATAAACATAGCCGATTTAACTAAAAAGATTACGGAAGAAACCGGGCTATTAGCCTATACACATAAAGAGTTGCTCTGGAGCACTATGATTTGGTATTGTCGCAACACCGTCATCCCCATTGCCATTGCAACAACTGTTGCAATTGGAATCATCGTCGGAATTGCAGTGGCGGGACAGACCTTTTACGCATTCATTACAGAAAACTTAGACAGCATTGGTGCTTTAAAAGCCATGGGAATTAATAATAGGCTTCTTTGCTTAATGCTCATCCTACAAGCGATCACCGTAGGCTCTCTTGGATATGGAATCGGTGTTGGATTTGCTACTCTGTTTGGCTTCTATGCCTTGCAGCATTTAACAATTCCCTATCATTTGCCCTATATCGTTCCTTTTGTTATTTTCTTTGCTATTTTGTGCATATGTATGACCGCAGCGTGGATAGGTATACGTAAGATCAATCGCTTAACTGTTGCAGAGGTTTTTCGCACATGACAGTTGTTATATCGCCCCCACAGGGCTTTCACTTGGCCAAAATTCCAAATTTTGAGGTAGTTTGTGTATAAATTACCTGTGCTTTATTTATCTCTTATGGGCGTACTTGGATTTGCAATCTTATTATATATCTTAAATACTCCACAACCTATTGCTGTCCCTATCGCCCTGCCAATCTCAACGCCCTTTGCGCATGCTATTGCAGCTTCCGGAATTCTTGAGGCTGTGGATAAAAATATCATGATCGGAACACCGGAAGAGGGCATCGTCGTAAAAGTCTTTGCCTCTTCTTGTGATGTTGTGAAAAAGGGTGATCCCCTTTATGAAATTGACTCTCGCCCACTTACGGCCTTATTGATCTATCAAGAGTCGGCGGCAGAAATTGCAAAAGCCTGTTTAAAGCAATTACAAGATCAATTAAACCTCTTAAAAAACATAAATGATCCGCGTGCAGTAAGTATTAGCGAAATTGACACAAAAGAAAATGCGGTACTCATCGCAAAAGCTGAATTAAAATCAACTCTTGCAGCTATGATCCAAACTAAAACCCTCATCGATAGACTTACAATCAGAGCTCCTAAAGATGGGACTATTTTACAATGCAATATCCGCGAAGGGGAATATGTAGCTAAAAACATACCCACGATGCTACTTGGAGACTTATCGCACATACAGATTAGAGCTGACATCGATGAACAAAATGCTAGTTTGTTTAATCCTTTAGCAAAAGCTGTGGCATTTCCAAAAAACAACCCATTGATCAATATCCCTTTGACGTTTGTGAGACTCGAGCCCTATATCTTACCTAAGGTATCTCTTACAGGAATGGCCAACGAACGCGTCGATACGAGAGTACTGCAGGTTATCTATTCATGTGAGCAACCAGAAAAGTACCATCTATATGTCGGCCAGCAAGTCGATTTATTTATCGAAAGGAGCTAGAAAGTAATGAAATGGCCCGTAAAATTACTTAAGAAGTCTATTTTCTTTACCTTTGCGATTTTTACTTTCACCAGCTGTCAGTTAGGCCCATCTTATCAGGTTACGGAAGTTGAAATTCCAAGCGAGTGGAAAGGACAAAATCCTTCTTTAGATACACCTCAAGTGGACCATTGGTGGTATGTTTTTCATGATGAAACATTAAATGAACTACAAGATTGTGCCCTTGCAAATAGTCCAACCCTTGCCATTGCGATGGAAAAAGTAATCGAGGCAAGAGCTGTTGCGGGTATCCATAGATCAGCTCTTTTCCCTAATATAAATTTTTCCCCAAGTTATTGCAATCAGGAATCGCTAGTTAAATGGCAACCACCTCCAGGTTTTGCCCTTCAAGATTCTGGCTTAAATCAAGTAATACCTGGTTTGAATCAAGTAATACCTGGCTTAAATCAAGTAAAAAATGTCTATAGAATGCGACAAATTACAGATTCGTTACCCATTGACTACAAGTACCAGCTCGACCTTTTTGGCAAATATCGGGGAGAGCTCAATTCGGCTATCTTTAACGCCGAAGCAGAGTGTGAAGCGTATCATGCCGCAATCTTAACTCTTACAACAGATCTTGCTTCCTCATTTTATCAAATGAGATCTTTAGATGAACTTATCTTGCTTTTGGAAAAAACTAAAAAAGTGAGAAAAGATGCTTTAGAAGTCAACCATGCAAGATGGGAAGGCGGTCTTACTAACTATATAGATGTTTCGCAAGCCTCACTTGAATACACTAACGCAGATGCAGAGCTTTGCAACGCATTAAAAAGAAGAAATATCGCAGAAAATCAAATTGCAACACTTATCGGCACCCCCTCTTCCACATTTAAACTACCCCACAATCCACTCATTGAGGCTCCCCCTCTCGTGCCAGCTTCTCTTCCGTCTATCGTGCTACTAAATCGCCCCGATATCGCAGAAAAAGAAAGGCAAATCGCCTCTCAACATGCGTTAATAGGAGTAGCTCTTGCTGCTTATTTCCCTGAAATCAGTTTATCAGGTCAGCAAGGGTTATCTAGCCCCGATCTTCGCCATTTACTCTCCTGGCAAGGGCATCTTTCGTCATTTTGCATTACTGCCATACAAAATATATTTGATGCGGGAAGGAAGGATAGCAACGTACAAGCTACGGCAGCAAGAGTGCGGCAAGCAGTAAAGGCCTATGAAAATCAGGTATTAATCGCTTTTCAAGAGATCGATGATGCGCTTTCAAACATAGAGTGGGAATCGCGACAATATGAGAGTTTGAAAAAATCGGTAGATGCCGCTGCAAAGACTGCAGGTCTTTCCACCGATCGCTATAAAAGAGGTCTTGTCAACTATTTAGAAGTAGTTGAAAGTGAGAGGTATTTACTCCAAGCTGAGGTGAGTGCGATCAACGTTTTACAACTTCGCTACTTTTCTACAATTCAGCTTATTAAAGCCATAGGTGGCACATGGCAAGCGCCTCAATATTAAACACTTGCACAAAGTCGCATTGGGAAACGATTGGAATCAAACACCACTTCGGCATTGCCCTACCCCTTTTTTCCCTTAGAACCTCAGAAAGTGCGGCAATTGGAGAATACTTAGATCTTATTCCTTTGATTCCTTGGTGTAAATCTATCGGCTTTGATGTGATCCAGCTTCTTCCATTAAACGATACAGGCAATGAAACAAGTCCATATTCTGCTATCTCTGCCTTCGCGTTAAATCCCATTCATTTATCTTTATCTAAACTCCCTAAAGCGATAGACGATCCATCCCTTTATAGCCAGTTGATCGCTATGCAATCAAAAAATAACACAACTCGAGTAGATTATAAGTTTGTACAAGTTGCAAAAGAGCTGTTCCTAAGAGAATATTACCAAAAATATGGAAATGAGATCGCTTCCGGTTCCAATTACCAACTTTTTATAAATGACAATCGCTCGTGGTTGCGCTCATTTGCTTTATTTAAAGCCTTAACAACCTTTTACAGCTCACAAAACATTGCCAAATGGTCAAGCGAACATCAAAATCCATCCCATACATTTCTTACGTCAGAGCACAAGGAATTTGAGAGAGAAATGGACTATCATATCTGTATCCAATATCTTTGTTTTATGCAGCTCTCCCAAGTAAAAAATGAAGCCACTATGCAAGGGATGTTGTTAAAAGGCGATATCCCTATTTTAATCAATCGAAATAGCGCAGATGTATGGGCACATCCTTCCCTATTTTTAAAAGAATATTCAGCAGGCGCACCCCCAGATCAATACGCCTTAAATGGACAAAACTGGGACACGCCTCCATACAATTGGGAAAACCATGAACACACCCAATTTGCATGGTGGAAAGAAAGATTAGATATAGCAAGTAAATTTTATCATCTGTATCGAATCGATCACATCGTAGGTTTTTTTCGCATTTGGGCTATTCAGCAATCCCATAAAGCCAAGGATGGTCACTTTATCCCCTCAGATGAAAGCACTTGGATTGAAAAGGGCACTAACATCTTACAAATCTTGATTAAGCACTCTGGAATGCTTCCGATAGGAGAAGATCTCGGCACAGTGCCGCAAGAGGTGCGAGAGACCCTTAGATCCCTTGGTGTCTGTGGAACGAAGGTCTGCCGATGGGAAAGGCGCTGGCAAGGAGACCTTGGATTTATAGACCCAAAAGACTACATCAAGGAGAGTATGACAACCGTCTCTACACATGATTCTGAAAGCCTTTTTATCTGGTGGAAAAACCATCCCGATAGCGCAAAACTTTATGCAGATACTTTTAAACTTGCATATGACGAGGCACTATCTTTAGAAAATAGGCTTTTGATCTTACGCGCAAGTCACACATCGGGAAGTTTATTTCATATCAACCCACTGCAAGAATACCTTGCTCTTCTTGAGCCGATGCGGTGGGATAATCCTTTAGAGGAAAGAATCAATATTCCGGGCACTGTCAGCCCTTTCAATTGGAGCTATAAATTCCGCCCCTCTCTGGAAGAAATCATCGAATCAAAAGAGCTTAAAAGTCAATTGTATCAAATAATGCACTTCCAATTCGAATGATAGTAGCGCCTTCTTCAATTGCAATTTTGTAATCGTTTGACATCCCCATTGAAAGGTGCTCTAACCTATTTTCTGGATATCTTGCGTTGAGGGTATCTCGAAGTAAACAGGTCTTGCGAAAACAGTCTCTAATGATTGCTTCTTCTTGCGTGTTGGGTGCCATCGCCATTAACCCTTTAATCGCGATAGAAGGCTTTATAATGAATTTTGGATACATCTCAAGGCAGTCTTCTATTGACATCCCGTGTTTAGAGCCCTCCATTAATGGATTGACCTGCAAAAGCACATGGGTGATACATCCCATCTGTTGGCTACATTGCGAAATTTTATCTAAGAGTTTTTCAGAATCGACTGAATGAATCAGCACAAAGTTTGAAATTACTTTTTGGACTTTATTACTCTGTAATGAGCCAATAAAGTGCCATCGACAGTCTTTTGGAGCTTGGGAGATATTTTCTAAAGCGTGTGGCAGTCTATTTTCCGCAAAATCGCGCAGCCCTTCTTGATATAGATGACTTGCCACATCCCAAGTTACAGTCTTTGTGACAGCAATGAGCTGCACATCACTTATCCTTCTTGAAGATGTAATTGCCGCTTGACGTATTTCCTTAAGAATTTCTTGATAACGCGACATAGTATATACCGAAATTAATTTTTAATTAAAAACTTAATTTTAAACAACTAAACTTGTTTACTTAAACAACACAACAACGTATACTGTTTGAAAAGAAATTAATTTACAATCTTTAATTCAAACATATATATGCTAATTTTACATCCGACTGCCATCCAACCCCCTCAAATGCCGGACTTTATTGGCACTCAAAATTTGAGTAACCAACTTTTGTGGTATAGTTCGGGTTCTAGGGCAAGACTTTGCACAGCTGCACCACTTAGTCCGGTCCCATTATTTGCGGATTTAAAAAAGCGCTTAGTTAAGGCCTCTCAGACAGCGGCCATTTCTGCACATCCTAACTCTTTCAATACGCAACCCCGTATTTACTCCTCCATAAAAAGCAATGTGACCGCATCAAATCATATCTTAGCAACTGAACAAGAAGATCTTGCAAACAAACGCGATCTTGCAAAAAAAGAGCCTTCTTCACTTCACATGTTACAGTTTCTTAAATCTCTTGCCAACTACAATGCAAAAGCTAAAAAAACTTTAACAGATTGCATTGAAACTCACTGCGAAACACGCCTAATTATCTTTCATCAAATTGCTGACTTTTACGCTAATTCAAAAATGAAAATATTTGCAGGCGGCACTAAACATCAAGTAGGAGCTTGTATTGGCGCCTCTGAATTAGATAGTGCGCATTGCAGTCTCTTATCATCTCTTTACGATCGCCCTTCTAAGTATCCACTCATCCTAGCATTAAGAGAAAAAATCATCATTTTCACTCAAAATGTAGAGGATGAACCAGAAAATAGACGAAAGATGGAAAACAGTCTACTAGATGAAATTGCAAAGCATTTCTTTATCTCACCTCAACAACGGGAAGACTTAAAAAAATTATTTCATGACCGAAGTCATTTAAACTCCTCACAAAAAATCTTAGAGATTTTAGAAGCACTCATCCCAAAAACCTCCTCTATTCCTGAAGGATCAGACCTTTACAATCTCATGAACACGACAACAGCACTTCCTCGAACATTTAATAGGATGGTCGATAAAGTCGCAGACCAACTCAAGGAACAAGCGGTCATCTTATTAAATACTGTTTCAGAAGGTCTCATGACGCCTGAAGAGGCGACAATTCAATTGTCTGCATTGTTAACGCAATCTTTTTCCCATAAACGCACAGCCCTTAGACAAGAGATCAAAGATATCGAGCAACGATTTACATCAGAGATAAGCTTAGAAGCAATCAATCAGCAGCTGCAAAAAGAAACACTTGAAAATGAAGCGCGTGCAATAAAGGACTTATTTATTGCCAAATTACAAGATATGGCAGCCCCTTTTGCCCTTTTAAATCGCTTGATAAGCTCGCTTCGAAATATTGACATTGCAGAATTGACTTCCATTAAAGCGATTCATGAGACCTTCTCTGCATTTAAGCAATCCATCGATTTTTTTGACAATAAAGACAATATTGAAAAAATTCTCTCTCTCCAAGAGCCTGCATCAGCTGACTTAAACCAAATCAATCGCCACATTAGAGATCTGTATAAAATTCTCAATACCTTGCCTAAAGACATTGCCGACCACGCGCCAATAAAAAAACTTAAAAGCTTATACCAAGCCTGGAACATTCGTGGAGACATTAATGCGCGTCTTCAGGCAATTAAATCAATTGCCACATGTATCGATTCATTTTCTAAAGAGGCAAGCTGTAATGGACTGCAAGAGGTGTTTTCCCTCTCTCTTTCACACAATTATGCGAGTATTTTAAATGCCCCCTTGCAAACACTTGGGTTTTGGTTGCACATCGCCTACTTCAACAACTACATCCTTTCCAATAAAAAAATGGAGCCAATCCTTGCATCATCCATTTATCTAGTCCCTTTTGGCAATGAAAATATCAATGCCTTTAAAGAAATCTATGGGCTAAGAAAAAGCCTTTTTGATAATCCCGACATACAAGATATCCATCTCTTTATAAAAGAGCTTCAACACTTAATCGATATAGACATATTGAAACAACCTTCCCTTGCTTCAACAGCGCTTACAGACTTGAAAGAAGAGTTTGAAAAAATGAAAGCGAAAGATCCCAAAATGAAGGATCCTTTCGAGATATTAATGTTTTGCAACGCCTTAAAAAAGAAAACCAAATATGCCGAATTAATCTCTCACCTACAGCGTGAGCTCGCCTTCGAGTTTACCTCTAAGTACAATCCGTTTGTAAGCCCTTCCCTCTACCCCTCGATTACCGCGCAAGAATACACAACTTACATCAAAGGAAAAAAACAACTAGAAAACATCAGAGCCGTCTTTAAACAGATTCAAGAAATTTTTAGTGAAGCAGACCTAAGCGACAAACAGCTTGCAATCATAAAAAAAATAGACTCGATCGAAAAGAAAAAGGCTAAACTAAAAGAGGCTTATGAGATAGGTAAATGTTCACTTAAAGAGATCGATCAATTCCTAAAAGATGCGTATATTGACTTGACACAAGAATTTAAGTTAGGATTTAGTGAAAAAGAGATTAGACACTTATACAATACGAGTAAAGCTACCGATGTAAAAAGAAAACTTCTTCTACAAGCAAAATCAGATCTTTATGCTCTTACTACGCAAAGTAAAGAAGATGTCAAAAGAAACATCTCACATATCCATGAAGTAATTGAATATATCGAACTTTCTATTGAATCTTCACATTGGTCCAAAAGACAAATCGAAGGATATGCTTGGCTGACAAACACATCTCAAAATAGTACATCCCATATCATCGACATATCATTAAGGGTGCATCCAGAAATGTATACAATCATTCCACAAGATGCTATTCCAAAGATATATGCAAATGGAATGAGAGCAACAAGCAGTCAAGATACTCATGCAGTATTTGCAGCCTCCGATTGGAAACTTCATCTTGTCATAGATGTGGCTGACAAAGTGAATAAAATGGTTTACAATAGAAATTTATGCGTCCTTAGCCGTACAGGACATCCCATGCTTTTGCGCATCGATATGTCCAATCACGGGCTTCCAAACCATATGGCTCCCCACTTCCACACTCTTCCCTACAACCACGGCCAATTCAGTGAACAAGAGAATGAACAAGCTTTAAATGGCTTCCCTTATGTATCAAAAGAGGGAATATACTTTGGCCAATTGACTAAAGACTTAAAAAATGTGCCAGGTGATTTACATCCAAAAATTTGCGAACTAATTGATTCTTTATCGCCTATCGTTAAATTGCCACAATCCCCACGTTCCGGAAAGGATTGGGAAAACCTTTATGCGATTTATGAAGAGCTAAGTGCAAAAGCAATCCAACAACAGCAGCTTTGAGGTTTGAGTTAAACCTAGAAACGGGATTGTAGTTTCGAAAGAAGTCTATTCAATAAATCGTATTTTGATAGGGCTATTGCGACGTCATGGGGATAAAAATGCCTTGCGGTCTTCTCCCCGCTTGATGCCAGGTTAGAGTCGTTTCTTCCGCACTAAAAGAGCTATAACTTGCCTCAAGATGGGCTGGTGGTAATGGGGGAGAGGTTGCTTCTACTTCGATTTCAAACTGTTCCAAAATCACTCCTGCATTTCCAAGAGCTTTTACGCGCACAAGTCCTATATCTGTTTCTTTAGGACCCATAGAATGTGAATAGATGCTGCCGGTATTACAATCAAAGTTAAGCCATACCGGAATGTCATTTGGAACGGGGACCCACTCTTCCCTTTCATTATCCTAGAAACGGCAGTTGGAGACGGCAACTTAACGCAATCTCTTGAACCAGAATCATTTGCAATGGGGTGGTCCTTCACCATTTGGGAATGTCCCACCCCATTGCAAAGTGATTCTAATTCAAGATCTTGCATTAATTTGCCATCTCGAACTGCCGTTTCTAGGATTATGGCAATAGAGGCGAGAAAGCATTCTCCTCTTACACCCCTTTTCTAACAAAGTGTAAACGACAACTTTTCGGATACTTTTTTTGTGACACGTAAAGGTGTAGGTGAAGAGTTTACCCACAGATGCTTTTTGTAAGAGTTTACGATATTTTTTGGTGTTGCATCCATTTAAAAACAAAGCCCTTTTTTCATACGCTGCCCATGCAAAGGTAAGAGCGGTCAAGGCAGGTCCAGCAACCTTAATTAACTTTTCAGGGTACGATTCTCCACTTACGATGATCGGGAAAGTAGTAAAGGCAATTGATTTTCCATCGTCAGCTTTCAATGTGACTGCTAATCGCTTTGCCTGAAAAAAACCGGTGAACCTTTAAAATTCTGAATGCTAGGCATCATTCACTACACCGAATTATACTGTCATTTCCAATATCTTCCATTTCAATAGAATTTGTTAAAGTCGCTGGGAATAATAATAATCCAACCCTCTCTTGCCTTGTTAAAGAGTCGAATCGGTCATCTAAAATCAATGGGGCACCTTCTAATTCTAGGTGTAGGATCTCTTTCACGACACCGCCACTGCCGAGTACACGAATTTGCATATTTCGATGGCCCATGAGATCCATTTCCTCGAGTTGTCTTGTGGAATATAAAGAATTGATTTCGGCGCTATACCGCATCGACATTGGTAAGCCTGAAGCCAATTCAATATGACGTTTTTTGCCACACAAAATTCTTTCAGTCAGCTTACCCCAAAACCCCTCATCTCTTACGTAGGCTTGAACTTTTCGAACATCCTTAGCATTTGTCTTCAACGCATACACAAAATTCTCACCCAATTTGGCACACCTGTGGTTATTTTTCCATTTTCTGTTGGCAAGCAAATTCAAGAACAGTGCTCGATTTTTATATCCCGAATAGACTGTTCCGAGTGCAGTGAAGGTGGGTCCCGCAACCTTAAAGAACTTCGCTAAATATGAGTCACCTGAAACAGTGACTGTAAATTGACCAGCTGTTTCAAATTTTCCATCGTTTGCAATGACTGTGACTATTGTCGATTGGTCTGCAAAGGTGCCAGTATCACTTGAAGTTGGTTTTCCAGAAAATGTGCGACTTCCCGCATCAAAATGAAGCCATGGAGGCATATCTCTTACTTTATAGGTCATTGCATTCCCATTCGCATCGACAAATGTATTGCTCGGCATGATATAATAGAAGCTTTCATCCACCGCAGCTTTTTGCGTAGAAATCGGAGTTTGATAAACTGGGGCAACTATGTTTCCAACGATCAAGTTAAAAAAAGTGAATGTAGTACCTGCTGCTGTAGTTCCTGCAAGAGCCACTAAATAACTACTACCGCGATCTAAGGCGTTAGAGGTTCCTGAAAATGTGAGTTGATTGAGATTCCACAACATTTGCAAGCTACCGCTAGACTTTCCCAAGCTACCACTTGTGGCCACATATGCAGTGCTGCTTACGACGTGGACTCCGTTGGCAGGTCCAACGGTTTGATAAGTCAAGATTGGGGTAGGGTTACTCGGCGCAGCTATGTTAAAGATTGTTAAGTAGCCCCTTTGTATTAATCCGCCCGACTCGCTAATCGTCACATATGCGTTAATGCCAACGACTTGGATCCCAGTGGCAATTCCACCTGAACGAAAAGACCCTATTAGCGTAGGGGTGTTCGGCGCTGCAATATTAATGATAGTTAAACCACCATTCTGACCCGCCACATACGCAGTAGTTCCTATAACTTGGACTGCATAGAACCATTCCTGTACTGAGAATCCATAGATCGTTACTGTTAATGTGTAGAAATTCCCGATTAGTGTAGGGTTGCTAGGTGTCGTGATGTTAATGATTGTTAAGCCGCTTCCTGCTACATATGCAGTAGTCCCTACGATTTGGACTCCAGAGCCCGATCCTGATTTGTATGACCCTATTAGCGTCGGACTGCTTGGTTTAGTGATGTTAATGATCTGTAAACCACTATTCTCATCTATCACATATGCAGTGGAACCTACGATTTGGACTGCGTTAGCAGTTCCCGTAGTCTTATTATAATACCCAATAAAAGTAGGCTTGCTCGGCGTAGCGACGTTAATGATTTGTAAGCCACAAGTCCAATCTGCCACATACGCAGTCGTTCCAACGACCTGGATGCCTCTAGCCTCGCCAGAAGTATCATAAACCCCAATTAGAATCGGATTACTAGGTGTAGTGATATTAAGGATAGTTAAGCCACTAGTTCCCTCCGCCACATAGGCAATATTTCCTACGATTTGGACTCCATAGGCGAATCTTGGAGTAACATATCTAGATTCTGTTGGATTAAGTTGGTTCTTTAACCAACTTGGGCTTTGTATCACTTGTTGCTGGATAAATCCACCTTCAGCTTCTGTGAAAAACTCGTGGCTGATTTGAAATGAGGCACCAGGTAGCACGATCTGATTTTCAAGGGGCACAGCAACGGGCATTGCTCTCTCACTTATCATGCGATGAGACATGTCTGGTTCAGGGTGTGCAGTTTGAAACAAAGCGTCTTCTTGGATTTGACTGCCGCCGGCAAAAAACTGACGCGCATAATACATTCCTGCAGTTCCCAAAAGAACCATGGTCCCAAGAATTGTGGCTTTAAGACAGGGGTTGTATGAGGCTGACACCTGTTCAATGGAGCGTCTGTGTAAGGAAGGTGACTGGATACCCTCGTTAAATTCGACTACTGTAGCTTTGAGGTTTGAGTTCGAGTGCCCTTCTTCGATGGACCTTAGGGGCGTATACAGTGGAAGGGATTTGTGTGTTGCATTCACGATACCCGGCATTTTTACTCCTTATAAAGTCAAATAAGCAACAAGATATCAAACGGGAATTGGTTAGTCTAGCATTCCTTCTCTTTGCAACCAATTAACGCTAGCGGGAGCTGCTGGATCCTCTTAAGTTTTCTTGCATAAAAATGAATTTGTCTTTAGTTTTGATTTTGTCCTTTATTGTAAAGGCAATTTTTTTATTAACTAGAACTTAAGGGAGTCGTGTATGACACAACCAATTCCAGAATTTAAAGACACAGTGATCGATTATTCAAAAGCTGCGGTAGTTGAAGTAGGGGCAGCATTAGGCGGAATATTTGGTGGCAAATTTGCAGAGGATGCCTGTGGTATGGAGCCTATGATGACTATTAATGCTGTGGGTGAAATGGTGCAGGTCACTAAAGTTTTAAATGGGCAAAGGGTAGCTGTTTATAAGATAAAAGATGGTGTGTGTGGATCTTTTTTTCAAGGTGCTTCTGCATTTGTTGGGAGAGTATCTGCTGCAGTATTAGCAAATCACATTCATAAAAAGATTGTTTGACTTATGAGGCTGACAATGACGTATGTGAAAAAACAATCCCCTTTTACAAATATTGTGGTAAAGCATTCTTTTTGAATGGTTTGAAAAAGTGATTGTGAAATTCATAATAATTTAGCATAGTCAAAGTGACTCTACATTTCACAGCCCTATAACCTTTTTAACAAGGAGAATATAAAATGAATAACCTCTCAACTTCAACAGAAGCTCAAAGAAGACAAGATGCTCTTCTAAATGGAACTGGCAAACCTGTCCAACCCACAGAAGCTCAAAAGAGGCAAGACAGCCTATTAGGGACTGATGGAAAGATAAAAAGTGTAAGCGACAAAATAAATTCAGGAAACTCTTGCAATATTCAATAAATCCAAATTTTGACATACTTTCGGTATACAATTGACTTCTTTCAAAACTTTAACACGAGGAGATAATATGAACACAGACAAGGTTCTATGCAAAAGACAAGTTGTGCTTCGCTCGATTCTTACAGACCAAACGAAGATGGATATCGCTTTAGAGTTCCAACGTGCTATTGAAGGGGCTAAGCAGCAAGCAAGTCAAATCCATGCCATTATCCAAGAGCAGAAAAAAAATAATCAAAAAATAGACCTAAAGCCTCTTGAAGATGAATTGAAAAAGGCGGCCGTGCAAGAACACATTCTTAAAGAGCGCCTAGAAGAGATCAAAAAAGCCGCTGTAGGAGATCTTTACACAACTGGTGTTATCGAAGGTTTTTCCACTCTTGCAAAAGGGGATGATATTCGAGAAAAATTGGGCAATGTGGAAATTATTTCTAAAGATTATCTAATACAGGACATTCAAGTTCAGATGCCAGAAAAAAAAGCACCTGCTAAAGTGCAAAAAATAGGGACTCCTACTCGGGTCTAATTGCACCTTATGAATCAAAAAGTGCAATTTTAGCAAGTGAATGGAATTATGCAAGAGGTCTAATACCTACTATGAATATTTTGAGAATTTTAGGGCCGCAATTTTTGGTTTTTTCTCGTTGATGTCGAATACTGACATTGGATCTGAATTAAGGGATCGCAAATTCTACATTTGCGATCCCTAAAGAAATTAACTTCTATTTCTTAGCTGGAACCTTATTTTGATTAATATGGCCTGTCAGATTTCCATCTCCGTCATATATGGGAGTAGATCTGACGTTCCCAACAGCTTTAGCTTTGTTTTGATCATTGCTATTTGGGAGTACATTGATAAATGCATTAGACGGATAGGTTCCTGGAATTTCAAAACTAGTTCCACCATTATTGTCCTTAACAGTTGTTTTATTATTAACACTATACAAAACCTCAGCGAAAACTGGTACCGGCTTTACTCCTTTTCCCCCATTTACAATCCCATATTTATCTTTTGTTGCAGAAAATTGGATCTTGATCTGTTGAGTAGAACTTACCGCATTTTTCGCTTTAACATTCACCACCAAGCCCGAGGGCTCTCCGAAATCATTTAAAACATTAACTTTAAGTATTTTAGATCCTTGTTGCCCAATTACTATACCTTCTACCAGTTCTGGCTTAGAAGTTTTTGGCTTGTTAGCACCATAAATTGTTGAAGTCGTAGCAAAAATGGCGACTGTTGCAATTACAATTATATTTTTATACTTCATATACACCTCAAATTATTAACAATCACAATCAATTTAATACTAACAATTATTTAATAAATAATCAATTATAATAATGTTTAAAAGATGAAAAAATTACACCAGCACCTGCTGAGCATTTCTACCTAGCATATTAAAATTTTAGTGAACTGCTCCAGTTCACCAACATAGGCAACACTTAGTTAATAAAAATTTATAAATATTACAATGTACATTCTTAAGAGCTAGATGGTTTAAGTTTATTACATTCTGAAACTATAGCGACTAGTCGCTGCAGAGCATTTTCAGCGTCGCTTTTTGCTTGAAAATCTTGGCCTCGTTCATAACACCGGCCACTATGCGGCTATTTTCGTCCTAGATCGGCGTGGCCAGCCAAGCGAGGGAACCCTATTTAATACGCATTCAAATAGATTTTCATGCTCCTTCTCAAAAAAGCGCTCTGCTGCAGTAGTACCATCAGTTCGTCGAATATGATAGTTATGCATGACTGTCAGCGCTTTCAACTTCCTATCGCATAGCCCATGAAAACTATGGTATTTCATTCTTAACCATCCGTTCCTACCCTCGACAGACGAACTTGAGCGCTGAAACAGTCCAGCTATCTCCTTAGCTTCCTTCTTCAATGTTATCTTCATCTCATCAGTTCCAGCCTCATTTCCCGCGAAAATTGTAACTAGGTTTTGCCCGGCAAGGCAATGTTCAGATCTTGCAAAATTTCTCGCTGTGGTTTTGTCATCTCTGTGAGGATGTGTCCGCACTTGCAAGCATCGCCAGTAGAGCTCTTACTTGGCAGATTGCAAGAGTTCCATTCCCATGAATTTTACGAGCAGTTGTACAATAGGATCGGAAAGTTATCTTTTGATGCTCTTAACGAGCTAGTGAGCAATAAACATCAAGAAGATTTCCAGTCGAAATATCTGTAAACAATAGGTTTGATAGAATGAATCCTTAAGTACATGAATGAAATGAATTCTTTCTCTTTTCCTGGATAGAATTCATTTACCAAAGGATTCAAACATTCATCCACCATTTCCTCAGAAATGTTTTCGCATCTTTGGAAAAATTTTTGGAGAATGCTATTTTCGGGAGAAATTCTTTGACTTTTTTTCATTTCACATACAAATGTCGAAGAGACTCGCACGTATAGTTTTTCTCCATCCTTACTTCTAAGATTCACTACGCTATCTGTCAAATGGCGATCTTCAGCTAAGTCTAAGTAATCGATAGGATCTCGATTTAGATCAAACATGGCAAAAGCTAGTCCCTTATCTAGACTTATGATATTCCCATTTCTGTTTAAAGCATATTGTCCTTGATGAGTGTCAAAATTAAAAATAATACAGTCGGTAATTACATGACAGAATAATTGGTGAATTTGTTTGTGATTTAAAAAATTAAAGTTGAATGAGTCATCCTTTAAAAGAGAGATAAATGGACCTGTATCTAGATCTAGAAAAGGCTGAAGTGTGCCTTCTCGATACACACTATCTTCACCTTTTCGCTTGCCCATACTGGCTATTGGAACTGCTCCTCCTGTGAGATAGGATGCTAAATGGGAAGCTGATACTTCACTAATATTCACCTTTCGTTGTGCTTCCTTCCATAAAATCATCTTTTGATCTGGCAATCGTATTTGTAAATTTGTATTCCATTCGCCTACAATCTTTTTAACTACTTGCCCCTCAATGGTTGTGCTCGCTATAATAGGAATCGCTCTGAATTTGCGATATAGAGCAGTAAATGCAGGAATTAGCAAGGGGAGCATGAACATGAAAAGAGTGCTTATATGTAAGACCGTTCTTCGTGGACATTTCTTTTTGCATAGTAGTAATATGAAAAGGGAGGCAACTTGGTAAGCAACAATTCTTATTGATCTTTGACAAGTGCTTGGAGGTATATAGCGTAATTCAACCAACGATCTTCTTCCCAAGGAAGTCTCTTTAGTCGAAACAATATATGCCCTTTGTCCCATAAAATTGCAAATGTCTTGTATTCTCGATAGAACCTTTCCAACTAGCGATGCAGATGGTTCCCAGGCAATAGGAACAAAAGGGCTGAGTGTAATCATAATATTTTCTATATTTTTAAATACAAGTGCAAAGGAAAAAAGCTATAATCCCAGGCAAAACATAACAAAAAAATCGACTAAAAATCTACATAAACTATTTATTAGCATGTCTTGCCCAATTTTTGAGGTGATTTGTGAATATATTCAGACCAGTTGAAAGCTGGAAGCAGTATATATACTCAGGCCACCTGAATCTATATAAAAGAAGTTTAAAAGTATGATTGATAAGGAAAAAGGCCATTTCCAAATGCGATAACGCAACATGTAAATGGTCCATTGATTCTAGTGGTTTGATGCCAGTTATTGAATTCAATTGTCCAATCGTTGTGTTGTCCCAAATAGAAAATAACCCTAAGTTAAATTCTAGTTAGACATCGACTTCAATCACTAAGTAGTAAAGTAAGAAAATGGGGGCGGCTGGACTCGAACCAGCGTAAGCGTCAAATTTAGCCATCTTCTTGCCTGTTGAGGTTTCTGTTATTTTTCTCCCAACTTACAGAAGAAAGGAGAGGCAAGATGTTTAAAAACAAAGTAGAGTCTATTTGGTGAAACAGCACCTGCGTCTACAGCCCATCGGATGCTTGCATTCAAAATTTTTTGCATACCTTCCTTCCCTAGTCTTTTTCTCCAATTCGCTAAGAATGAAAGATCGATTGGCATTTTCCACTGCAAATAATCATAACCACAAAAGAACTGCCAATATGTATTCTCGACCCAGCCAGCTTTTCCACTTAACAGCCTTTAAGACTTTTTATCCATAAACTCTACGAATTTATCTGCTAGTTGATCAAGCGTTGTAATATTGGCAAGTTCTGCGCGCGGTATTTTGATGTTTAGCTCTCTCATGGATGTCGAGACCACTTCAATAATATCAAGGCTATTGGCGCCATAGTCTTTCATCGGTTTAGATGGATCCAAATCTGCACAAAAATCCCAAATTTTATCACCCAAAGCGAGTTCCGAAAGAAGTCTAATGAGCTTTAGCGTTTTTAAGCGTTTCTACCCAAATAGCCCGCGCTTTGTTAATATCATCCATCGTTTCTGTCTGGTATGTCAGCATCACAGTTTTCTTCGGACTTGAAAAAATGCGTATCCACCCTTGTGCCTTGTCTTGACCCTCTACATTCACGACATATTCAAATAGTTCCGATTCGTACGTCTTGTCCAAAACCTTCATCTTCACTTGCGCATTAGGAAATTTCACTTGAAATCCCTTCTGCAATTCTTTTTCTAAAGATGCCTGATTAGTGAGATCTGATGGAAGATTATTTACATGAGCCCCAAAAAATTCTTTAGGTTCTTTTTCAAAAGAACCTTCAAGAATGTAGATAACAGTTAAACTCTCTTTTAGATCCGCCTTTAACTCGTTCTTAAGTTTCCAACCCCATTGTTTTTCCTTTCCTTCCCAATGGCAGCCATTATCGTGCGCCCATTGCAGCACTGCAAGGTGGCCGCTTGTTGCAGCTGCTACACAGGTGCTCTCATCCCAAGGGAATCCGTTAGCGTGCACCCATTGTAGTACTGGTAAGTGACCTCCAAATGCCGCAGCTATGGAGACTTGGCTACTATTAAAGATTCGCACATCAAACATGTAATCGTTGATCTGAGAATTTCGTTTCTGTAAGCCAAGTTGATTCATCCATTTTAAGACAGCGATATAGCCTTTTGCTGCAGCGAAAGCTGCCAAGGAAATTTTTTGACGATTATTATAAGGTGTTTCTGGAAAAACGTTTTTGAGTTTTTCGATCTGAGATCGATGATTACGTAGAATTTGGCTGCGTAATCTATTGTCTTTTGCGAGGAGTTCCTGCCACCATCTACAAACCTGGGCAACCAGCCATGCATCATCAAAGGTGAGATGTGAGAGCACTTCACAAAGCAGATCCAAAGGCAAAATGGCACCAGAGATGGTTTGGGCAAGAGCTCTTTGACCGACAGAAGTGATTGCTACCTCACTTTCTGTAGGCTCGCTTGTGGCTTGCGGAGGCGCATGCCTTGTTTTTGTGGCTTGCAAAGCCGACTTCCATGGATCGGTAAAAGACGTTGAAATTGACGATGGGTTCATGATTTTACTTTTCCATTTTATTATTAAAATTAAAAATGATAGTAATACAAATTGTTTTAAATATCAACTTTGTTTTTCATAATTTTATAAATTTTATTATAATAATATGGATTTTAATTAAAGAACTCTTGACTTGCAAAGGCAAAATCGAGTGTTGATAGTGTATACTATGCAATTAGAAAGATGGTGTTTTTTTTCTCGAGATTTGGAAGAGGCGATTTTTTCCAGATCTCAATTGTTTGTGAGAGAACACCTTGTGTAGGCATAGTCAAGTCCCAGGCCACGCAAAGAGAGGTAGATCCATTTAAAACGTTGACTAGGCTCTCTAGCGTGTGCTTATTGCGGTAGGGAGCTTCGATAAAAATTTGAGTGCAAGACAGCTGCTTAGCATTTTTCTCTAAAATAGCAATCTCTTTTTCACGTGCCTGTGGCTCTTCGGGTAAATAACCCAAAAAGTTAAACCGCTGGGCTGGAAACCCAGAGAGCATGAGAGAGAGCATGAGCGATGAAGGGCCCACAAAGGCCTGGACGACAATACTTAAACTCCTGGCGCGCATGACAAGCTTTGAGCCGGGATCGGCAATACAAGGCATTCCTCCATCGGAGATAAGGCCCCACCGCCCCCCTTTCCGTATTGGATCTAGCAAAAAGTCGATCTCTTCATCGTTAGTGTGTTCATTCAAAAGGGCAATGGGAATCGCATGGGGAGGTTTTTTGGTCTGAAAACGGTTTAAAAACTGACGCCCCCCTCCAGCGCTTTCGGCAATCAGACCATCGATTGTGGCGACAGCTTTATCAACAGAAGCTGGCAAAAATAAACTGTGGTGAGCCACATCCCCAAAGACATTTGGAAGAAGGAGAAGGGCGGGTCTTGGAGAGATTTCAGTTTCAGGTGTTTTGGTCATAAAGTGTCATCCTTCAAGTGGTGAGTTTGACGATCAATAGATCGGCAAGAATATTTACATCTATTTTAGAGTTTTTTGAATTAAGCTCCGCCTCATCAGCAGCTCATCTTATCGACAAAGTCATTCCCTGTGTACCCATCCGTCAATTTGTGATCAGTTTCCCCATGAGGATACGCCACTATTTGCTAACTCAAAATGTCCTTCAAGCTGTTTTAAGAATAGTTGTCGATGAGATTCGGAAAAGACTGATCACTTGCAGTCCCAAGCTACCAGATCCTCAAATTGGAGCAATCAGTTTCATCCAACACTTTGGCAAAACTCTCAATCTGCACCCTCATTTTCATCTTGTCGTAGCAGATGGAATTTTTACGGGAAATGAAGCTGCATTAGAGTTTCATGAAGCAAGCCTTACGCCTGATGATGTTGCTGATACCCAAGATTGTATCCAAAAGCGCGTTTTGAAGTATTTTGGAAAACGTGGTTGGTTCGATAAACCGACTATCGAGAGAATGCTCGGCTATGAAAATAGCGGATTCTCTTTGGATGCCAATGTTCGGTTTGAATCTTGGGACCGAGATGGTTTAGAGAGGCTCATACGATACTGTGCACGGCCTCCATTTGCGAGTGAAAATCTGCGCTGGAATGGTCCCTGGTTGGTATATCGTCTTCCCAAACTTACCCATACCGGCCAGACTTATGTGCAGATGATGCCATTAAAGTTTCTTGATAAAATCGCTGCATTCATTCCACACCCAAGGCGTCATCGGCATCATTACCACGGTGTTTTTGCTCCAAACAGTCCCCTCCGAAAGAATATAACAGCCAATGCTCAAAAGAGGCCTGAAGTTTTTAAATCACAGGGAATGCAATACGCGCACAGAGAGAGAGCCCAATAATTGCATAGACTTTAAGACAGGGGAGTCGATCTTGTTTGATCCCTATTTATACTTAAACGATACCCGGGCCATTAAAGAGTGTTTGATGCAAGGCATCGGCGTGGCTCAGCTTCATGATTACATCGTAGAGAAAGAGATAAGGACGGGCAAACTTGTCGAAATTTTAGGCAAGCACACCGAACAAAGTAAAACAATTCCCATTCACATTTCATACCCGCCAGCCAAACCGTTGCACGCTAAGATTCGCTGCTTCATCGATTTTTATAAGACGACAAAATTCAAATTTTGAGATACGCAGGCCAATTGATAATATCATCTAAAAAAATGGGTGTCTGTTTTTTTTGTTTTTGACAAAAAATTGATTTTTTGTTAAATTAGTGTTTATAATTTTTAACAGGAGGTATATCATGGCTAATCCTTTAGTTGGTAACTATTCTTCTGCTGCTCCGGCAGCCGCCCCACGCTCTACAGAGGGAGTTGTTGGAGGTGAACCTAGCAAAGCAAGCGATAGTTCACGGGTTAATGGGGCATCTCAACCGATTTTTGACGCGCCGCCCCCTGCAACGGCCACGGCTAAAAGAATCCCCTATAGCAGGGATTATAAGCACCTACTAAAGGATAAGAGCAAATGGCCACTCGGCTGGGGCATTATGGAGTGGAGAGATGGCGCTCTATTCGAGGGAAAAATCCGAGAAGGATCTTTCCAGGAGCGCCGTAGGTTCTACATACGCACCGCGGTAGATTCTACATGCCCACCACAGAAAAGAATGAGCGTCGCCGCTTCTTTCGAGGGATTTTGGGATAAAGTCAATGAGTGCCCTTGTTCCCGTTGCAGTAAAGCTGTTAGCGCTCCTCCTACGGAGCGGATAAACCAAGCCACAGAGTGTCAGCCTTCCGGCTCTGTTGATTCGCCCTGAGCGAATCAACAGAATTATACCGAAATTATGTACGCGTTCACGGAGTTGTAAATTCGTGCCCGTGCCCGCATCCTATTACCCTTAAGTCCAGTTCTTTCTTTGTAAGAGTACTTTAAAAGCATTTTATCATCTTCCGAAAGCTTCCCAAGCAATCGCAAAATCTACCATTCGACCCATCCCTTTCCACATTACCTTTACTCCTGGAGGATCTGCGTTCTTGCGATCTATATATCCTCCAAGTGCTGCTATCATAACAACAAATTCTCCTAGCGTAGGAGGCTTTCTAGGTAGGGCTTTTTTGGGATTCGACACTTTATACACCGATTTCCACTCCGCTTCTTCAAAAACTTCGCCTGCTGATATCTCTCCACACACTCGCCCTAACATCATTGTAAACATCACTCTCCAGGCAAGAACCATGAAAATTGCAATTAGGTTTTTCATCCTATCTGTCGTTTGTAATTGCCTTTCCTCTATTTTGCAATGGATTCAATAAAATTTTTTGGTGCATTTGCTAATCGTGCTCCTACAATATACTGGTATCCCTCTTCTTCGAGCAGTTGTGTATTTTCCTGAGAAAGCATCGCCGCATCTGCCACAACGATTGGCTTGGAACTAGCATGTAATTTTTGGAACTCTTTTACCACGCTTAACATCGTATGCCCCTCAAAGGTATTCCCCTTATAGATTTCGTGTCTCAAGGGAAATCCTTGGTGAGTCACAAGCAAACCAACAACGATTTGTGGCTGTTTCGATTTATCATCTTTTGAAAAACCTCTCGATTTCAGTTCGTCGTCAGGTTCATGGCTTTCAAAGTAGAGTGTCGTCACATCATAGAGAACAAGGGCAAAAGACTCTCCAAAATGTGCTTTAGCCGTTTGATATGCAGCTCTTTCAATATCATCCTTATGATCCATGAGTTCGGGGAGCAAACGATAAACAGTACGCTCGGCATAGGATATTTCCAAATAACGCATTAATAATTCAATCGTACGAAGCTTAGATGCCGGCTCAATGATTCTCATGAGAGCGAGGTCTTGATATAAAGGGTGAAGAAAAGCTAAGCCACATATCTGGGCGCAGTTTCTCAGAGCTGTATGCGCAAAGCGATGTGTTATTGAAGACAATTGCAAATGGTCTTCATGTAGAAGGTTGAGAGGCTTTTCTATAATGGAAAAAAGGGAGGGTTGCATAGAGAGCTGCTCTCGTATTGTCTCAGCTTCTCGATAAAGCACAGTTAGCTCTTCATCTGTGTGAGAACTGCCAATATGGCGAACAACAATGCGCTTGCCTTGTTGGTACCGAATAATCTGAACGGCTGTTGCTCCAGATGCGGTAGTAACTTTTCGAATTCTAAGATCTCCACGCATCCACCAAAAATAACGCTTAGTGCGGTTTCTTGCACTAATAAAAATCATAACTCGTTGTAAGTCAGCATGATTTTTCTGGTACCATTGAACTTTTCAAAATTTGGCAGAAGTCAGGAGATTTAGGCCAATGGAGGCAGCAGGTCTTTCCCCGGGGAAAGACCTGCTACCCCCATTGAATTTCCTATTCCCAGGAAAAAGCAGGGTAAGATCTTTGCTGCAGCAGCCATTATTGGAGTCCCATTGGGCTTAGGGCTTATTGCAGCTAGTATTTTTACAGCAGGAGTGGCAGCCTTCATCGTATTGCTGACGCTGGGGGTCTGTAGCCTGTTTGGTGTGGTGTCAGTACCCTTTATATATAACGAAAAGCTAATCGGTCTGCATCGTCGAATTGATAGAGTTGAATCTAGACTTGAGTATATGAATGAACCTGAGTTTAAAGAATATGCCAAAGCACCCCCCCCTTTCTAGCAGCGATGAAACTTCCCTTGTGAACCACATAAAAGAATATCCAAAGTGGAAGAAAAAAATGCTCGCTGATAAGGCTAAGGTGGATAAGGAAAATCAATTTGAAGCCGAGCTAGAAGCGTTAAAGAGCAAAAACACCCTTAAACCTTAAGTTCATCGCTCCGATAAAAGGTCGATGGCGGTGGTAAATAGTTGATGACTCCACCCGTCAACCGCTCGAGGATCTTTTACAAAGGGAAGTACGTCAGACTTTGCTTGCTCAAGATCTATAATTGAGATCTTTGTCATCAGAAGTTGCTTTAACTCAGCAAGTGTCAATGGTGTGGGACGGGTGACCCCCTCAGATTGCTCCATTCTGGCTTGTAAGTGAGCTAGATGCACTGGAGTTTTTCGAGCAAGATACCACAATAGATCGTACCAGTCTCGCCCTTTAATACGCGATTTCCAATTACGATAAAGGATAGCGTGGATTTTACCAGCAAAAAGATCTGGCAAGGTATAGCTTCTGACCATGAAGGGAATTGGATTTAGTAGAGGCCTCTCTTCTGTGTTAAATCCAAGAGGCGGGTCTGTATCGATTTCAAACTTAATTTTCAGCGTCTCTTCTAAATGGCACCGACGTTGGATAGAAAGAGGCACACCGATCCGCATGAAGTTAATTTTCGTATTTGCTTTAACGAAGGCTGATTGAACAGGGGTTTCGAACGATTTTCGTATGCCAGTGATTTCCATTTCAAATCCAAAGGGGCACAATTCTGTCTCTATCCCTTTATAATAAGACTCTAATTTAAATAGGGGATCTGCTTTAAGAAGAGAAAAGTCAAGATCTTCGCTAAAGCGATTTAGCCCGTAGAGTATTCTGAGAGATGTACCTCCATAAAAGGCTGCATGTTCGAAGAATCGACACCTCCAAAGAGCCAGTAAAACACATTCTTGAATGATCTCTTTTAAAGCATTTGCATACTCTTCAGGTGTTTGGCAGCTATAAGGTGCGATCATTGAAAGTATAGCTTCGTTCATAGGCTTCCGCTTAAAAGGGTAATAACGGGCTTTTGGTAGCTTTCTGCAATTTCCTTTAATAAAACCTTATCAAGCTGAAAAAGTAGCCCTTCCTCTACACGCAATCCGTTAATCAGGTAATCTAATAAGGCCTCTTTTGTCTTCAATTCGTTGCAATGAGCGATGGTGTCGCAAAGAGCCTTCTCAGGTGAGGCAATCCAGCAGCGAGCATGGTCGCTGATTATTTCCCAGCGTATGCCCACACCATAGGCCTTCATATTTAGGTGTTGGTAGGAAAAGCGGCCACAGGGGGTATCAAATTGCTTGTTTCGCTGTGTTGTCATTGATGTAATATTTTCGACTCGTTCTGGGATCATTTCGTATTTAGCTAAGGCAGCTTCTTTAGAGACGTAAGAAGGGCCAAATAATAAATTGGCTAGGTGATATAAAGAAAGAGGCTCTTTTCTTTCTTTTGGGGGAAAGACATAAATCCCTTTCTTAATTCTGATAATATCTTGGTGGCGAAGTAAGCGCGTCACTTTATCGCGTGGAGATTCAAAATCCTTAAGTTGGGACATGAGCCATCCATAGTCAAAGATTTCAAGGCTGCAGTTTTCTCTTAATGTGCGCATAGCGATTAGATCCATTAACCAGTATGTCTATAATATTACGACATACTGGTTTTTTATGCAATCCAATTTCTAAAATTTCTAACATCAGACCTCCTGACATCGATGCGTAGGCGAGGAATTGAAAAAGAGACTAAGATGCAGCGATCGACGACGAGGTAATAGTCCAAAGCCTATTGCCGAGGAGCCCTGCGCTGAGGAGCCCTGCGCTGCAGATTGGTCTCATTTTCAATTCTCCCGCCACGCCAGCGATGCCAGGAGGTCTGAAATTACAGAATTGCAGGCCTGACCCTTTCTTCTAATCAAGATCCATATTGATTTTCTAGGTTTTTCTGCGGATTTTTTGTAGATGCCCCTTTAAATTCAAGAATTTGATTTAATGTCTGGTCACCTGGATCAAGCTCTCTCGTGATAGGATTTTAAAAGAAAAAGGTTTATCATGAACCTCGAAGAAAAAGAAATAGGCACCGTGAGAAACCGTTTGGCAAGGGGCTTCACAGCCTTCGCGATAGGCTGTGAGAAACGCTTGTGCCCCCTTCCTATTAGGCTTTAATGACTACCCTATTTTTTCCTTGACCCACAATCACTTTTTTAAGATCTCCTTTTTTATCCAATTTTACTGTAACTGGAAGTTGAGTAATTTTGTACTCATCCTTCGTCTTTTTTACCTCTCCATAATAACCGGTCGTATCACTATTAGCTGATGAGACTTCTTTTGCTACAGCTTTAAGTGTATCTCTTTGTTTATCATTTAATGTCATTACCTTAAGTGTAGCACTACCATCTTTGTTCCGTCCGGTAGTAAGAATGCTTAGTTTTGCAGAGTCTTGCGTGTCTTTTGTACCGCCTTGCTTGGTAGCGTCAGTGGTTTGCTCGGCTATTGTTATCCATGCTGTTCCTGGTTGTCTTTTTGTGTTAGTGACATCGATCAACTTGTCAGTCTTCAATCCAAACTTTGGGTTAGGGTCTGAATAATCTGGTGTCCCAACCCCAAACGTAGTACCTGAAATCAAAATGGCAGACAGCGCTGCCATCATTGCGATCATATTTCTTAAATTTTTCATAATCAACCTCCTATTTTTAGGACAGACTAATTAATTCTTACTTTCGTTTTATAAACAAAATTGGACATCGCAAATATTTGCGATATCCAATTTTGCTTAGGGTGAGTTAACCACCGTTACGCAGTTACGCGGCTTTAGCCCCAATCATTCGCTTTATCCTCCTTTGGATGTGGTGGACGAAGCTTTTGCTTTAGCAGCGGCATCATCGGCGTTTACCTTTACGTTTGCCGCATTATCCAGAGCTTTAGCGTATCCCCTTGTTTTAAGTCTGTCTATATTAGTTTGTGCTCTTATTTTATCTAATTGCGGATTATTAGAATCACTACCTAAGTCTTTACTTATTTTTTGAAAAGCATCTTCATCCTTACCGACCTTTGCCCGTATCTTTTCATACGATCTTGCTGCATAAGCGTCTACTTTTGCTTGTGCTGAGGTCCCAAGCTTTGCGTAATCATTCTTTTCTTTAGCGCTGTCTTCCTGCAATTTACTCTGGTCTGCTGGCAAGTTCTTCCTGCTTCCTATCGTTTGGTCATACACCACAGCACCTACGTCTTTACTTATTTGCATATAGTCCTTTTTAACATCCTTCACTTTTTCTCCCTGAACTTCAGAAGTAAAAGCTAATAAACTTACCGCAATGACTGGAACATAAATATATTTCTTCATAACAACCTCCTAAATTAGGAAACCAAAATATAATTGTCTTGCAACTTTTATTATAAACTAATTTTTAATTATTTTACAAAGTTAAAATATATTTTTTTATCTCTTTTGTCACCCATTCAGAAGAAATACGGCGC